>Ga0187218_1000028_pt1 | contig 37745 bp, 49 predicted proteins | sample 14SPOviralmetaG_FD_130167 | JGI IMG/M metagenome (GOLD analysis project Ga0187218, IMG submission 130167) | Marine viral communities from the oligotrophic San Pedro Time Series (SPOT) site, San Pedro Channel, CA, USA - 14 SPOT_SRF_2010-08-11... | ecosystem: Environmental > Aquatic > Marine >...
GTTCTGTGGTCATTTAAGTTCCTTAATTAGTTTAAAAATAGAAAGACCTAGAAATATTAGGGTAGCTACCCCAACAACTAGGCTGACTGCTGTGTTAACGCTTTGTAGCTCCATACAGGCAAAAAACCCTGTTGATCCTACTGTTCCTCTAATTACACTATCCATCATTATTCAGTTACAGGATTATAAGAACTAACTGTAGAGGCTTGCTCTTGCTCGTCTAAGTCGTAGTCAGTAACATCTAATGCCCACTCACCTTCGGCTGTAGGAACAGGTGCTGTGAGCCATCGTGTGCCTATGCCGTTGTCTTCACGCCAGTAGTCAAAGTTAAGCTCCTTGCCCTCTTCGTCAGCACGAGCATTAGCATCCTCTTCATTTGTGTATATTAAGTACAGCATTAGAATAGTGAGTATTTATTGTTAATGTTAGTTACTATGGCTGGACGATTATCTGATTGATTAGTATCATATACCAATACTTCTTTACATATTCCAGTTGGACTTTCTTGCGTTCTATAAATACCGCCTGTTGCCCCAGATGCAAATTGACCCGCCATTATTCTTAGGTCAGCCGTAGAAGTTAGGACTGTACTAGAAAATGTCGATGTTTGAACAGTATCATCAACTGAAACTGTTACTGCATCATCATCGTAATTAGCAAAAGCAACAAAATCTTCATTTATAGTGTAAGAAGAGCTTATAATATCTGTATTTTGTTGTGAAGTAGTTGTTTTTTCGTTAGTAAATCTTATAGATTGCGAACTAGCAATATTTGTTATTCCCACCGACCCAACATTATAACCTTGAACATTTCTAATTCCTCCGAGTAAGGTTCTATTTCCACTTTCGGACTGAGTTATTTTGCCTACCCAAACAAGAGCAAACTCAGTTCCTAGCTCTGATGTATTGCGAGGCACATACATCCTTTTTCCGTTTGTAGTATCAGTATGAGTAAACTTTAACCCATCCTGAAAGGTTCCTGATTCAACAATAATAGGTTGTCTTGCCGCAGTAGTTTGAGTTGAATCCCTACCATTACCTGATTGGTCATACCAAGTTTCAACAAAACCATTTACAGTATTAGCACCAGTAGGTACACCAGTTATGCCGTAGTGGTCCGCCATATTGCCTTCGTATGCACCCCTGTTGTCTGTTTGGTCGGTGGCGTATACTATAAGTTCTTGGTGATTTTGAACAGCACCACCTCCCAATGTTGTAAAAGTAAAAGAACCAGAAACAGTATTAGGGTTTTCGCTAGAAGCTGTGCCTCCATCAAATACAGATACAGCCGTACTGACATTAATTAATGAAAATAAATTTTGAGTACTAAGGAATCCATTTTTTGATAAATTCATTTTGGTGCTACCACCAAAACTATTGCTAACAATTTCTACTTCATCTGGGTTACTATTTTCAAAATCAATCCGTGGTGAGCTACCTGCGTGAAGAACTTTTGCATCTGCTTCTGGATTAAATACATTAAAATAAGAAAATGTTGTACTAAGTGCAAGGGATGAGCTAAATCCAAAAGTCTTTGAAGATGTATCAAAATTTATTGTTGGCTTACTGTCCTGCAATATTAAAGCCCCAGAACTTACAATCTTGGGTTGTTCTGCGGCAGTAGCCTGAATAGCGTGATTACCAGTTGCTGTACCTCCACCTTGGTCAGTTACACTTTGGTCGTACCAAGTGCGGACAAAGCCAGTCTTTCCAGTTACTGTTACTGAGTTAATTGTTATTGTACCATCGCTAAAATCTGAAGGAGTCTCAAGGGAAGAAAAAACAATGTGCGCTCCGCCACTTGTGCTACTATTAACAGTAAAGGACGCACCTACAGTTCCGTTTGCTATAGTTGAAGAACTATCAAGTGCAGTATCCGTACCAGCGTCTCTTATTTCAACACTAGCAGCACCTTGAATATTTGATACTGTTAAGTTAATATCAACAACATCTCCTTCATTAACAAGAATATGACTTGGTCTACTGCTATCAGATATTGTGTGACTTGTTCCGTAAGCAAAAAATGTTAATGTAGAAGTGCTTGAGGTACTTGATTGTGACCTTATAGTTCCTGATGGGGCTATAGTATTCCAAGTTGGTTGTGTATTCCACCCAGTACTTGGCTCTGTTACAAAGCTCACTAGAGTACCATCTGATACCTCATCAGCGGTAAAGGACTTAATGGTGTTGTCCCTAGAGCGACGAACCTGTACTACATACTTGCCGTCAGCGGCAGTAATTGTATCTCCTGTTGCCGATACTGTAGCCTGCCTTGTACCTAGACTTCTTAAGGAATAAGCCGCACTTGCTATCTGGAAGTCACCATCACGAACACCAGAACCGCCAGAGTTCAACGCCTGAATATCTAGGGGTTTTACAGTTTGCCTATTTACCCAATCAGCTATAAAGGGAACACCTGATGCAGAAAAGTCAGCTTCAGCATTGTCGCTTTCTCTACGAACACGAACTACTGGTCCGTTCATAGCTCCTATATCCCTAAGAGAATAAGCTGCCGCAGCTCCACCAAATTTACGAGCTATACCTAAATCAGTATACGCATCAGCATAACCATGCTTTACATCCCAAGCACCGCCTAGATTACCTTTTAGTACATCCTGTGCACCGCCTAGTATTTCTGAGGACATTACTGGGTAAATTCAGAAGCATGAATTGTAGCATCTGCACTACCGTCTCTGAAGAACTTAGCGGCTTCTGCTGTTTCTTTAGCCCAAGTATAAGAACGACCAGCAAACAATATATGTCCGTTGGAGGCTGTTGGTGCAGAATCGTCGTAAGTTACCCTTACATCCGCTACTTGAACATCTAAAACAATGTACCGTGTTAGTTCATCAAAAGAAGATAATTGGACTACGCTGTTCGATACAGTAAGTGTTTGGTCATTGACCCCTTTTGTGGGAACAGGGTATAAGTTTACTACATTTGAGTTTGCCATTTTATTATCGTGATGAAGTGTTTATGTATGTTGAGAATTTTTGATTCAACGAGTTTCTGTTATTTATTATATCAACCTTTTCAAGCTCTTCTGTTAAAAAGTTTTGTGCTATTTGCTCTTCCGCAAATGCTTTATCTGTTTGACCATCTAATCTTAAAAAGTCAGCAAAAACAGAATGAGCAGTATAATTAAAAAACTCAAGTGGTATTTGTTGGGAACCAGAAGATCCATTTATATCAAGAGATGTAATTATTTCTCCCGTTGAAGTATCTATAATGTGTTTTTTATATGTAACAAATGCGGTGCCACTTGTTATAGAACTATTAAGAATATTTGCGCCATTTTCATCTACAAAAAAATCATATTCCGTGCTGGAGTTATTTAAAAATGCCTGTTTTCTATGTACTCTTATAAAACCAGCTATACTTGTTTTAGAAACTCTTGTAGTACCAGAACTTAATACATCAAATGTTTCGTCATAAGTAATAATGCTTGAATTAGTTATAACTAAGTTTCCAGTTCTTGTTGAGAGTAAACCCCAGTCAAGAACTTTTGATGGGCTTTCAAATTCATCTGCGTCTTGTTGAGTAGCAAAAACGGTGCTAGGAGCTATTGTAACTACATCTGCTGTTGTTTTGCTATAAGTAGCTAAACCCCAAACCCACTTAGAAGATGAATTTTTGTAAAATATTGTTGTTGTTTGTGAAGATGCACTTTGATTATTTGGAACAAAAACATTACTTATTTGAGTGCCAGTATGTGTAAAATCTCCATATTTTGTATATGGAATATTGTATTCATTGCTATCTGTTATCCCAGAAATAATAAAAGATGAAACTTTTCTTTCTTCACTTGGAACTATATATCTAGTCCACATTTGGCTAGTATTGTAAGCGGTAGTTAAACGCCTGTTTGTAAAATTAACCAAGCTAGTTACTTCGTTAGATGTAAACTGATTTACTCCAGCAAGTGATCTTACAAGGTTAAATAAATCTTGGTTTTTTCTTAATATCATGCCTTGTTCGGTGAAAGGTCACTATGTTTTTTATTAAAATATTGTAAAAATTCTTTAGATAGAACTACATCTTTTCCATATTTTTCTACTAATCTAAAGTATTCTCTTGCTGGTATGTTTGCAACGCACTTACCAAGTGTTGGGTGAGTCCTCCCAATGTTTTGCCTAGCTTCTTTTCTGGCTATATCTTCTCTGCTTTTCTGCGTAGAAGCTTCATTAATAATTGCTTTATTAATAAATGCGGCAGTTGCTTTATTTGTGGCTCCTTCGTCAGGAGTTGTGTCTTTGAAGTGTAATATATTCATATAAAAAGGGGTGGCTGAGATCAGCCCAACCACCCCATAGTATAAACAATAATGCTAATTATCCAGAAAAATTATCACCTGCGGTGGGATAATATTCGAAGAATAATGAAACTTTACCAGCAGTAGCTAATGCTTCATCAGTTTCATTTAATGAAACAAATGTAGCACCTACATTGCTAACAACAGTTCCAAAAGCATCATCACCTGTGCTGGTGAAGATTGTGTTTATTGCTGCTTCGGTACCTGCAGGGCAAAGCTCTACATCAGCGATTTGACCATTAGGGTCTGCAGTATCGCCTACTTGTACTTTGTAGCTTGTGTAATCAGTTGAACCACTATTATCGGCAGGAACATGTTGGTCAACGACCAGAGCCACTTTTCCTACTGTTCCTGCAAGTTCTGCTGAGTTAAACTGAATGTCAACTGCTCCACCAGTAGGAACATCATTTGCGATGTCAATACTGCCTTCGTAGTTAAATCCAAGAGCGAGTGTTTCTAAATTAGAAACTTTTTTAAGTTGAATAGCCATAATATTTTCCTCCTATTTAATTATGAGATTTTACCATGTGCGGCTGGAGCATAAACACCAAGTGTCAATGCACAGTCAACAAAACCACGCTCGCCACCACCCATGTTAGGTAGACGACTTGCACCCATAGGGATTAGCTCGTGAATGCCGTAGTAATCAGGGTTAATCATATAACCTCTATCGTGATTAGCACTAGCACCAGTAACTGTCTCTGGGTTAGTTTCTGGGTTCATGTTAATAATAGAAACAATACCAAAGTCAGATTGGTAAACTTCTACTGATAACTTAATTGTTGAGCTATTGCCATCGTAGTTAACTGAACGAACGCCAGCATTTGTTCCATTAGCAACATCAACACCAAAGCGAGCGAAGTCAGCAATTTGACGACGAAGGCTAGTGTCAGCAATAAGAACAAGGTTGTTAGCTTCACCATTTGCACGATAAATCGAACGAATAACGGTGTTGAACTGGGACTCTGTGATACTGCTACCATTTGCATCAATAGATGCGGCAGGAGTACGATAGTCAGCAGGAACATCTGAAGGACCTGCTGAGTCCAGCCAATCGCCAAGACCACGCATTTTGTATGCAACTGCACCATTTTCAGCCTGACGATCATTGTCAGAAAGTATAGTTGCTTCAATGTCACGCTTAAGTTCACGGATAGCTTTAGCTTCTGCTTGAGCAACTTTAGCTGGTCCAACGGATTCGACTGCTTCTTGCAGATCGGATACCATGAAGTCCCTGCGGAACTTCTGGACATAGTTACCAAGACGAGCACGGCTTGCGAACTGGTCGGTGAATGAGGTTATATCTGCTCCTTCGCTTACACCAGCAGTAGATGGTGAAGACAAGGAATCAACGGTCCACTCAACGAAAGTAGCATTAGCTCCTTGTCGGTTAGCGGATGAAAGGGCTGGAGTTTCTTCAGGTGCGAGGATAGTCAAGACATCAGTCAAGTCCTCACGATTAGAAGCACTCGGACCCTGAGTCGTTACTGGTTGTAACGCTGGATTGAATGTATCTGTAATAGCCATAATTTAATGGGTTATTTTGTGAGTTGAAGTGTACGGAGTTTGATGAAATCATTTTTATCTCCTGATTCTTTAAAACGACTGTTGAGATCAGCCAAAGCCTTAGCTCCTTTTTTAGCACGATTAGACGAAGGTGCTGAATTTGCACCAGTTGAGGGCGGATTTAATTTTACGCCAGACTTTGTATCTTCTATTGTTCTTCGACCATATATACTATTTGCAGCATGAGCAATAATATATGGTAGTTGAGCTGATATGTCTGGTGATACTTCGTTTTCTAAATCTTGAAAACGCTTATCATTAATCATTGCCTCGTATCTTTGGCGAACATCGTTGTCCTCCCCAGAAAGCCAAGGCAATTCTTCCGTAGCTTTTTGCTGAAACTGAGATTTAACTTCTTTTGATTGGGCTATATTATTAATTTTATTTAACTGATCAGGTAAGTATTTTGCTTTACCCTTTCTGGCATTCTTTAAAGCATTTCTTACTTCTGCTTTAGTTACTTCTTTGCCCTCTACTTCAGTTACTACATCATCTGGACCGTATCCATCAGAATTAAATAATGTGTCCTCAGCCCATTCTACGATGTTATTAATTTCTTCAGCTTTTTCCTGCAACTCTTCAATCGTATTTAAATTGCTGTATGGATTATCTTTTATTGATTCCTTTACAGTTAACGGATTGGTTTGTTGCATTGATTGCTTAATTCTCATAAGCTCTTCTTCAGCCTGTTTACGCTTTGCGGTTAATTCCCCAAAACGAGCAACAGCTCTGGATCCAAGCTTTTCAGCAAGTTCTTTTAAATCTTGCTCAGACATTTCGTCTAAGTTGTACTGTGAAAGAACTTCATCAGTACTTTCAGTTGTATCAGCTTCCTCAGATTCAACAGCCTCTGGCTCTTGAACTGGTTCTTCTGGCACTTCTTCCTGTACTGTGTCGATAACCTCTTCCTCCGTTTCTTGTGGCTCTTGAGCCTCTGAAACTTCTGGTTGAAGTTGTTTTAGTCTCCTGTTAGCAAATGCTTCAGGGGACATGTTATTACCACTCATGTTTTCTTGAAGTGCTTGAGCGACCGCACTTTTGATTTCATCTGTCATAATATCCACTTTTTACGCCAAGCGATAGCGATTTGTATATTATAGCATACTGTCCAAATTTAATTTAAATTAGAACCAAAGCGTCGCTGTAATGAACGCCAGTCTGCCATTTGTAAAATCTGGTCATAGCTAAGTATTTGACCACTTATTTGCTGAATTTTATTTGAATCAGCGTCATGAAGAGCCTCAATGGACTCCTCTCTTAAATCTGATATAGTCTGCATAAACAAACCAAAACTTTCGTGATGACTTAATGAGTCTAGTGCTTCTTGTAGGGTCATATGTTACATTGATTGGGTACTTATAGAACCCATTTGTGCAGGTGCTGTTCCAACTTTACCAATTTGAGCATTTTGTGTTTGTTGCAACTGGAAAGTATATTGTCCAGCATATTTTTCTAATCTTCCCCTAAATGCTTCGTCTTGTTCAGCTCTTTGCATGATATCTGGCTGTTGAGTATATTGTTGTATAACTCCCATAGCAATCTGAGCACCATTAGGACGAGCTGGCATTTCAATTCCAGCATATATTTTAGACAAATCATCAGTAACTTGCTTGACTATTTCTTCCTGAGCATCTTGTGCGGGCTGTAGAATCGAATCAGCTAGTACTGGGTCAACAGCATTAGCCATAGCTGTTAGTAGATTATCAATATTAATTCTTCCGCTACGGTCAAGTTGAGTAAGTGCTGTAATTTGCTGTAATTTAGCTTCTTGCGATTCTGGGTCAGAGTTAAGTACATCGTAAGATATCATAATATCAAAGTTCTCATTAGGATCTCCTTTATTAAACATTTGTGGATCTGGTGATCCAGTTACTCTGAAGAATGTGCTATCTGGTCCAAATCGTTGATAACAACGATAAGCTAATTTTAGTACCTCTGCATTGTGTTCTAAAAATTTATTTACTAAGAACTGCTTCTTTAACTGGCTAATCCTACTATCATCTAATCCCATCAAGCGATCAGCTTGATCCTGCAAAGTTTTTTCTATTTCTATGGAACCTTGCGGCAATGGTGGAGTAGGTCCAAAATCTATTTCTCCTTTTCTTCGATATGGAATGTACCTAGCTGGTCCATAATCAGTTGGTGCTTGACCAACAGGGTGCATAATAGGAGGCAGGGTAGCTAGACTGTTTCTGTCCACCCTACAATCTCTCTCTACTTTTACTTGATTTTGTATTCCTCGCAGTAGATCTGGTGCTGTTGTAGTATCATACAAACGCTTTGAATCTTCGGAAAGTTTTGTTACTACTATAGGATAATCCTCGTAACCATTAAGTAATTCAAATACCGCAAATGCTGGTGCGTCACTATCACCACTAAAGTCCTTGTGAAATACTGTATAGTAAATTCCCTCTGAACCATCATCTGGATCAATTAACCTTTGGTATCCATATATTAATTCAATTAAATCTTCAGCCTGATATCCGTAATCAGATATTGAGTTATTTCTATTGCCCTCTTGCCGTTTCTCTATATCCGAGATATCAACACCCCTGTATTTTTCTATCATTGTTGATACAAAATCAGCGTCCCAACCATCTGTAATAACTTTTTGTTCTAGCTCTTGGGGAGTGTAATAGTTCCTCCAGAAACAATAAGGTGCCCTTTGAGGATCTGTAACATATGATGGAAAAAAGAAATCAAAATCAGGAGCTAGTGTTCTTACATCAGGACAATTTATCTGTCTTTTAATTACTGGAATTTTTGTTTTTCCTTTTTTCTTAAGTTCTTTTAATGATTTTTTTGCCTTTGATTTTGTTAATCCATCAAAAGAACTCATTAGCAGATTTATAACCTGATTGTTGCCAACTTCAGATTCGATTAACTGCAATATTTCTGGGCTTACACTAGCTATTTGTTCAAGGGTTAATTCTTGCAAAAACCTTCTGTCTTCTCTCTGCCACCCAACATGAGTAATTAATAACCCTCTTTCTAGAAGATAGTTAGCTCCTAGTTCTATTTCTTTATTAAGCCTTGGAATATACCCAGAAGATATCATCCACTTTAAAAAACTAGAAACTACTTTTGATCTAGCTATATCGCTAACCTCAACTGGAAATGCTCTTACATTTGCTCTGCTCATTGAGGACATAAATAAAGCAACTAACCTGCTTATCCTTTCGTCAATAACATGAGCCTCCATGTCAGATGCACCTTCCCAAGGGAACGCATCAGCTCCGTGCTTTCTGTGGTCACGGCTTTTACCAGCCCAGTAATTACGCCTGTTGTCATATGAATCACGACAAAGGTCAAAATAAGGCTCAAGTTCTAAAACTGTTTGTTCATACGCTGTCCTCAAATGATCTACATTTGGTTCTTTTCCAACATATGTTAATGATTCTGAAAGGCTATTTGTTTCCATTATTTAATATTTTATCATTTAGATCAATAAACTGATGGAACAAATAATTCATATAGTTCATCTTCCTCTACTTCTTCTACGGTTACTATTCTGTTAGTCCAGTCAACATGAGAAAATTTTCTTGGTATTTTTGTTTTTACTACCCTCATTTTTTCCTTAACATGAACCATCATAAACCTTGGGTTTGGGCATTTGTTCCTTACCCTGCCCCTGTATTTGTTAGGCTTGGGCTCCTCTATTGGAATACTTGAATCAAGCACATCTTGACCAGTTTCATCAACCCAAGTATTTCTACCTTTTCCGCTGAGTGAGGATTCCTCTAAGTTGTTTGATGCTATTTCCACAATTTGATCAAATGGCAAATTGTACTCCTCAGCTAACTTTGTCAATCTTTTTTTAGGCATTAGTAACCACCTTTACTTTTAAGGGTAGATCGTAAGCTTGCGTTTTTAATGTGATCTGGACCATCTCCGCTGTTATGCATTCTTAAATATCTTATAGTGTCAAAAAAGTCCTTTAGAGCTTCGTCTGATTTTCCCCTGCTTCCGTAGTTAATTAATGACTCAATTAAATTTCCGCATTCTCTGTGTATGAAACATTGTGGGCAGTTGGCTTTATCTACTGGTAAATTTGGATTGTAGCTAAACCACTCGTCAAGAGCATTGATGCCTACATCTTCTATAGTACCATTGCTGGCAAGGAAGTACATTCCTCTTTGCTCAAATAACCTAAACAGGTCATCATTATTTTCATCTTCCCTAGCAAAGTATCTTGAGTCACCTATTCTTTCGTACACATCAATACCCAGATCAGCCTCTATTTCATTGAACATATTGGCATAGGATTCAACATCGAATCCCAACTTCTTAGATGCTGGACCGTATCTCCACTTGGGCTCCCCAAAAATAGCCCACTCACCGTAACTATCCTTATCAGGGAACTCTTTTCTTATGTATACGGATCCATCTTCATCTACACCAGCCCATATAGCTGAATAGTTCCTTGCGCCTGCTGGGTCAACTACCATGTAACAGGTGAACTTATCCTTTTCACTTATGTCTGGAAACGACATATCGTATTTGTTGGGTTCATCAGAAAGTACATTAACTTCAGTATTAAAAAGCGGAAGAAGCGTTGTTGTTGATTTTACTGGTACTCCATATGCTCTTACAAGTATATCGTCCTCATTACTATTCTCTAAGTCCTTGGCAATACGGTCGTAACCACCGAATGGGTTTTCGTCAGTATGCAGATACACTACACCAGCATCACGATCAGGTGAGTATTGTTTAATTGGTAACTGCCTGTTATTCAACAGCTTAGCTGGTCTTGTCTCCGTAGTTTCTACATTTTTTAGGTAGTCACTTATAAAAGGGGTAAAGCCATCAATAGGTGTAAAACCTACTATAAGCTTTGAGTTTCTGGTAGCTAACCTAAACCTCAAAGTATTTACTAATGATGCATCACCAAGGTATTCATCCAGCCAAGCACCTATGTTTACATATTCTGGGTTTGGGAAGCCGAACTCAAATCCCTCTAAGATGGTTTGGTTATTACTGAACTGAGTGTAAGTTTTAAAGTCTACCCTAGTTCTAGTATCTGGAAAAATAAAACTACTACCAGTAAAACCATTTTGCATAGAATAATTTATATATCCCTCTATACTTTTTGTTTTCTTTCTGAACTCTTTTGGCATCATAGACCATACAGCAGCTTGTTGTACTTTAACAGATGTATCAGCGTTTTGACTGAAGCATACTATATGACCGTCGGTATTATTAATTACGGACTCCATTAATATCTTAGCACAACCAGTAGTCTTGCCGCTTCTATTACCCCCAAGGGTTAAGCACTCATTGTATGATTCAAGGGAGTCCTTCATTCTCTCCCATCCGTCCAAATTGAATCCGTACCTAAGCGGATCCTCTATACTAGCCTTTATTCTTCCCTCGTGAGCCTCGTGAAGATCCCTTAGTATTTTTGGGTCACTCTCAGCAAGCAGAACAATCTCTTCGTCAGTTGGAGCCTTTAGTATAGGATGATTTGTAAATTGCATTATGATTCATCGTTTTCTATTACTTGAGCATCCTTTGCTATCTTGATCCTCTTCTTAGCTTCTTCAATCGTTTTGTCATAATCCTCTTGAGTATACACCTTCCTATCGGTTGTAATGCTCGTAGTCTCACCCCTAGCTGTCAAAGCCTCTCTACTAGCGTTAGCCTTGGCTATTGATAGCTCCTTGAGATCTCGAAAGTTAACCTCCATTTCTGGGTCATTATCCATTCTATCTCTAACCTTCTCAATGAGATCCTCCTCAAGGGAACTTAGGCTAAGGTAGTTCTGAGCCGCTATCTTACCACTTAGCTCCCTGAACTTGCCCAGAACATCTGCGTAATCAGTTATAATGCTAATAATGGTTTGCCTAGAGTGACCGTACTTCTTTACAAGTTTAGTTTGAGATGTCCCTGTACTAAATAAATACAGTACCTCAGCTACTTTTTTGGGGTCATGCCTACTTAGACTCTTTACCTTACTAAGTTCCTTGCTGGCAGATACCCTCTGAATCTCTTCTGAGATTTGTTTCATTAGTTCTTCTCTAACAACATTGTCAGTCATTTCTGCAAATTAGAATATAATATATTTATGTCAATACCTAATTTTAGGCTTGACAGCCTAGATAGGATATATCTATACCTTAAGAATACCAAGCGGTAGAATACTTGATTCTAGCTTGGATAAGAGCGAGCCAACAGCGAGCTTATGAATATATAATTAGGTAACCTTAAGGTATGGGCAACCCTTCTATGAGATGTAAATTTTTTTTAGGGGCAGTTAATATATATAAATATAAATATATAGCCCCCCCTCCGCCCCCCCTGCCCATTTGTAATGTGTATTTTACATGGGTACCGCATTTTTTACATGAGTAAGTAAAATTTCTAAGATTTATTTGATATATTAAGGGGGATATTTTAGGGGCTTTTTTCTTACAAATATAGTTGCATTATCGTTATTACCTATCAATATGTAGAATAGATGGTACCTATGTACCGTCAAATTAACCTAAACCAAATAAAAGAAATGATCACAAATATAGATGGCGGCATGAGCCGCACAATAGCACAAGAAGTAACTGACAACAGTCGTACAATGGCAATAGAATTGGAATTCTTTGCCCCTACTGATAAGGCTGACGAAATACGCAACAGGCTATCACAAGCAGTTATGTTGCAAAATCTCAACTGGATTGATGCCAATGGCAGGGCTTTTCCATTATGGGTATTTAAGACAGACGGAAGCCTTAGGCGTTCCTCTTTTCGTTCATGGCATAATTATACAGGCTTTGAAATTACAAGCCCTTGTAACCTTACATTTGATCAATTGATTGTGCAATTGCAACAGGTGTTATTTATTCTTAATGAGTATAATTGCAAGGTGAACAAAACATGTGGCATGCATGTACACCATGTAGGAACAAGATTCACAGCTAAACGATTACAGAATCTATCCAATTTCACAGTAGCTAATGAGGAAGCTATTGACTGCTTAGTATCCGAATCAAGACGGGGTGATTGTTTTTACAGTAAATCAAATCGTAATGTATTAGATACTGCTTACTGGATCACCCAAAAGCAAACCCGTAAATTCATGGAAAAGAAAGGTATCAAAAATACGCGAGATGTTGCTGTGAATCAAGACACCCATTACAGGTACAGGAATCTCAACTTAACAGCCTTTGCTAAGCATGGAACGATTGAATATAGACAGCACCAAGGTACACTTGATTATTCTAAAGCTGTGTTTTGGTTAGCTTTTACACAGGCTCAAGTATTAAGGGGGCTTGAATCAGTCAAAAAGACTCGTAATTTCTATCAGCAACCTATGCAAAATACACTCAAGCAGTTGAAATGGGCGGTTGATGATGAGTTCGGCAAATTGATTCCATGCTCTAAGGGGCATGAATATTTGATCAAATTCTTGATTGGTCGCATGGCAAGCTTTGGATTTGCTGACAAAGCCCCTAAGCTTTCAAACTTGCCTGTAAGTTGACAGGCTTACATTTCAAGCCCCCTTAATTGGGGGCTTTTTTTGTGCTTATTTAGGGCTTTGATCAGTTGCGAGTGGTACAGTATAGGTACCCCTGTTTTTATGTCGTACAGGGGCTTACAGCGGCTTGCATGGGTACCGCTGTTTTTACCCGTATATGCACAAGCTTTTTGATTTATTTTCGTCTGTATGGCGTTTCGTTTTTCAATTGATAGTGGTACCCCTTTTTTTATATTGGACGGCTTACAGGGGCTTACAGGGGTACACCTGTTTTTATATTGGTCTGGCTTTCCTGTCTGGATCATTAAGGGGGGGTACTATCTTTTTTATATTGGTCTGGTTTTCTTATTTAGAATGATTCCAAATAGGTAAGGAATAAAGGCTTTTAAATAATGGGATAAAAAAGTGCAAAAATACTATTGACATATAAGTAAAAAGCCGAATAATAGGTTGTAATTAATCAAAAAGATTAAGAAACAATAACCAAAACAAAAGGAAATAAAATGAAAGAAAACAGAAAAACCAAGCGCAATTACGCCATTAAATCGGACTTATTTGATTTGGAGATTAAAGCAACCGACACGCAAGCAACCCGCAAGCTAGAGAAAATAAGCAACGGCTGTCCAAATGTGCAGTTTGATCTTTACGAGCAAGACCCTAATAATGGTTACTGGTCTTGGGTTAAGACCCACATATCAAGTGACTGCTTCCAAGTTGAAACCATATAAAACATAATAACCAAAACAAAAGGAAATAAAATGACAGACATAGACTATATAAAAAGAGACAAAAACGATTCGCTTGAAACAATGAATCAAGAGCTTACCTTTATGAAAAATTCCATTGATGATTATAAAAAGATAATTAGAAAAGAAATGGAGGGGCAAGAAATTATATATCGCAGGGATGATCATGAATGGATCAAGACCCATTATGAAAGATTTGAGTTAGCACGAGCAGAGGTATTAGAAAGAAAAGCTTACTTGCTTGGTTACGAAGTTCACAATATCGTCACAGGAAAATAACAACCAAAACAAAAGGTAAAAAAAATGAAAATAACAAAAGAAAAACTAAAAGGCATTATTAACAATTTAAATTATGTTACTGGCTCGCATGATGAGCCATACACGCAAACTAAGGACGAGAACGGACGCATTAAGCTTACGCCAAATGTCGGCTGTTATTTTTTAGCAGGCGGATATGGTGGCTATCAGATACAGCGCATGTCAAAGGGCGGTGGCTGTTCCTGCCCATTAGGCGAAGGATACTATCCGAAAGCTCAGCTAGTGCTCATGATTAGGGCTTACCTCAGCGGATACAATGACGCAGAGCTAAATCAGCGAAGAGAAATGCAAAGTTACAACGATTTAATGGCGAGCTAATCAATAAAGTTCAAGCCCTCACCTTTTAGGGGTGGGGGTTTTTTTGTGTCTCAGGTTCAGGAACAACGGCAAGGGGTACCCTATTTTTTCGTTAATCTTGGTTTATGTATTCATTTCCAAAAATGGATACATGGAAGAGTATGATAAGGGTACCCTGTTTTTTGCAGAAAAAAACTTCAAAAAAATATTGACATTTAATTATTTATGTTTATTATTATAAACAATCCTCAAAAGAGGAGGACAACAACCAAAACGAAAGGAACAAAATGTGTTTAATCATACACAAACCAAAGGGTAAAAAAATACCCCAAGAGATTATCAATAGAGCTAAGCTAGTGAATCCGCATGGGTTCGGAATTACTTGGCTTGACGATGGCAAGACAGAGCGTACGACTGATTACAACAGTACAACAGTACGGACGCTATCAACAACCACAAGACCGCTAGTCTGTCATTTCCGCTACGCTACAGTAGGCAAGATTGACAGGAACAATGTTCACCCATTTCCAATCAATGGGACGGATGAAGTCATTTACTCAAATGGCACAGTTCAAGGGTTTGGCACAAAGACACAATCCGACATTAGCTGTATTGCAGAAGATGTACTGAGTAAGCTAGAGGATCACTACTGGTTGCCATTCTTAGAGCTTACAGATACACGCTTTGCGATTGTCAATACCAAGCTTGGCACAGTTCAAAGGGTGGGCAAGTGGCACACGCTCAATGGCATTGACTATTCAAAGACTAACTGTTTTCCGCAAAAATACAGGGTGGGCGTATATGGTACTCTTAAAAGCGGTTACCACAACAGCGACCTGTTAAGCGGTCAAGAACGGATTGGCGAGGCGGTCACTAAGGATCAATACCCATTAGAGGTTGACGGCTTGCCTTACCTGCACGAAGAAAAGGGGGTGGGTCACAATGTAGAATTAGAAATCTATGATGTTGATTTTGAGTGCCTACAAAGACTGGATCAGTTAGAGGGTCACCCCAATTTTTACAAACGCAAGGTTATACCAGTTCAGATGTATGATTGGAGCGAGACTTACGCTTGGGTCTACTTTGTGCAGAACCGATGGTTTGACGATACAAAGCCAGTCCATGAATTCTACCTGCCATTCTAAGTTTTTCGTTTGGGTTATTGGGAGGGGTGATCATTTTTTGATTGCCCCTCTTTTTTTTTGCAGCTAAAATATTTTATGGGGGGTACGCCCTTTTTTAAATCCGTGCTGCATCAACAATTTTAGAGGGGTACCCTGTTTTTTATTGTCACGCAGCGAAAAAAATTATGATACTACCACAAGACGACAAAGAGAGAAAACAAATTAGAATTTATGATGGCTTCATGAAGTACTTCCCCAACGCTATTGTAGAGGTCACAAAAGTAAGCTGTAAGGGGAGCGACCAACATCACCCTAACCAAGAACTGCATTGGGATAAGGACAAGTCAAAAGAGGAGCTAAACTCGCTTATGCGTCACCTGCTTGAAGCTATGGAGACGGACGCAACAGAGGACTGGGCGAGGGTGGCATGGCGAGCGATGGCAAACCTGCAACGCAAGTGCGAAACCAGAGATGGGGGTACCCCATAAAATCTTTTATAAACAAATGATAACAAAAGACTTGCAATGCTCTGGTTTTCTGGTATAACAAGGGTCATATGAAATACCAAGAAACAATAAAACAGTACAAGCAATACACCAAGGATTACATCAAGAGATGCGATACCTTGTTAAAGGCGTTTGGAGATGTTCCAGAGCCCACCGATGAAGAAAGACAGCAAGTGTTTGATCACTTGATATCTACTAAGCAAATCAATACGGAGATGGTACAGCAGGAGATTAACTTGCTTTGTACCATTGAGTACGCAACGAACAAACATCAAGAACTCGAAAGGGAAAAGTTAGATGTTTAGCGACGATGAAGTTTATGTTGAGATAGTTGAACTATTCGCTGTGAAGCTACAGCCCCATTACACGGATATGGACATTGAATTAGAGGTGATCTATGGTGAAGAGGACTGCGAGTGCACGAGCGAAATGGGAGATCAAACGGTAACGGAAAAATGGAAAGAACACCCATTGTTGGACTTCTCCATTTTAAATATCCACACACCAAGTTGGGTTAATAGCGAAGAAGATCCAATTGAAGTTGATCCACTAAAACTAACTATGGAAGATTTGAAATTGATTAAATCAATGATTCCAGAATACATACCTTAAGGTAACCCTTTCTTTTTTTTAGAAAAGAAAGAAGAACCTTATGGTATTGATAACTTAAAGGAGGGTTCCTTAATGAATAGGTACCCCAAAAACGCAAGTCAAGAAAAAAAACCAAATAGAAAGAAATAAAATGGAAATACATATAACATGGTGCACGGAAGATGTGCTTGAAACCGCCAAAGAAATGGGAGTTAAATTAACAACCGAAGAAGCCGATGATGTTTTGCTTACAGTTGAACACAATCACGATGCCTGTCATGGCATTAGTTGGGATAACATTGAATGGGCTATACAGGACTTAGTTACATACAGGGAAAAGGAGGAGAAGCAAAATGGATAAAAGAATAAAAATATTATTGTTGGTCATGGCTCCTCTAGGACTCCTTGCAGAGGACTACGCAATCGTTGCTAGTACATTGATACTAGAAGCAGGTGGAGAGTACGCTGAAGGGGCTATGGAGGCGGTTAATGAGGTTATTCACAACCGATCCATTAAACGCAGTATAACGCCAACAGAGGTATGCTTACAGCCTTGGCAGTTTAGCTGTTGGAATAACGGAAACATGGAGGGTCTTATAATCAAAGCACAATCTCACCCACGCTATGAAAAGGCTTTGAAAATAGTTAAGGGCGAAAGGACTAACTTAACAAATGGTGCTGATCATTATCACGCTGATTATGTTAACCCTTATTGGGCTGAATCAATGACAATAACAATTAAGATAGGTCAGCATATTTTTTATAAATAAATATTTTTGTTGACAAGTGTGAGAAATCTGGGAATAACTAAATCATGGACATAACAAAAGATAACGCTTACAGCGTAATGAAGGAACTAGAACACCAAGCGAGTGAGCTTGCCCTTGATGGTACTGACTACCTACAGGAAGAAATAGTTTCAGCTATACAAGTAGTTGAAAACAACAAAACACTATCAAGAAAGGACGAAGATGTTTTTAATTACTTTGCTAAAGAGGGGCTTACCCATGCTTGGTCAAGTAACATTGATGGCAAGATAAACAAGTGCGAGATTCATTCAGAGGGTAGATGGGATCCATTAGTGTCCATGCCCTGCGACGGAATTAGTGCTACCGTATTAAGACAAGCAATTGAGTATGTGATGGATATGGAAGAGCTATAATGCCAGTCAACGGCTATCAGAATAAGTTCGACAAAAGCGGCAAAAACCGCAAGAACGGAGAAAGGGCGGAAGTTGGATTCAAGGACTGCATAAAACTTTTCTTCAATGGTTTTGTTAGGAAGACTGACATAGATGAAGAGCTAGATCACATTGACTACGAGTGCAGGGTAAAATTCAATGTAGATGTAAAGAGTGTAAAGGACTCAGAAACCATATGGATTGAACTAAAGAATGTTGGCGGCTACGAAGGGTGGCTATACGGTAAGTCAACTCACTTTGCTTTTGAGCGAGAGAACTATTACATACTCGTGAAGAAGGAAGATTTAATTGAGCTAGTAGAGAGGCTCACGGAGAAAACAATGGTAGATAGCCCAAAGGATTGTCTGTATAAGCTCTACTCAAGGACTAAGTTCGGCAGAAAGGACTTGCTCACCAAAATTAAACCCACCGATTTAAAATCAATACAACACTTATTCATAAGCAAAACATAACTATGGCTCATTTTTACAACTGCGAAGATCTAATAAACCCAGAATTTGACGAAAATGTGGGTACCCCCTTTCAAGCCAAAAAGAAAAGCAAAAAGATATACCCAAGCGTCACCACAGTTTTGGGGATAGTCAAAGATGAATTTTTGGACTCAATATATAAGCCAAGAATGATGTATGAGTTAACCCTGCAGGGCAAGGGGAGCTGTTGGCAGGAGATAGAGAGGCTAACATATGGGACTAGGACTCACCCAGAAACTGGTGACACAATATCTTCTTCGGAGTTCGGAACATCTGTTCACGAAACAATTGAAGACATGATTAACTCGCTGATATATGATCAGCCCAGAGATCTTCCACATAACTATGACTACGACGAATGGGGTACCCCTTTTTATAATTGGGTCATTGAAAACAACATAAAGCCAATTGCCTGTGAGAAACTTGTATGCAATAACAGAATCAAGATTGCAGGGTCAATTGATTTTATTGGGTACGATGAAGAGGAGAAGCTTTTCTTAGCTGATTACAAGTGCAGAACAAACACTAAGGGAAAGGCTAAGACCTACGCAAAGGACTGCGAGCAGTTAGCCATTGAAAGCTACATGATTATGAAGAACCACAAGCTTGATTACTTGTCTTCTTGTAGGTCAGTAATAATTGATTGCGATACAATGGGGCATCACCACAGGGTATGGACTCAAGAAGAGATGGAGTGGGGTATACAGAATGCTAAATACGCTAGTAAAATTTATTGGAACAAAAGAATGCAACCAAAAGTAAAATAATGATAAGATATAATTACGGAATACTAAAACTAGTATCAGAAGAAACAGGGGTACCACTAAAAATGATTCAAGGGCATTGCCGAAAAAAGGGAATCGTAATGGCTAGGGACTTATACATAAATATTTTGTATAGGGGCTTGCTTAAAACAGAGGACGAAATTAGTAAAACCCTAACAATCACAAGAGAAGCCGTTCACAGAGCCAAAGCTAGGCACAAGAAAAGGATGACTGCAAATAGACTTTATGAGAATTTTTACGGAACCATAATGGATACAGCAGGATATGCGTAGTGAACAAATACATAATAAGTTACAGCAGAGATGACATGGACGATGGTTATGTCGGCTCAACATCAAAGTGGGCTAAGGATCAAAACAAGGCTCTTGCAACAATACTAAAAAAAAGACCAGAGAAAGATGGACTATGTGTTTTTAAAAGAGGGGGTACTGGCAAAATTTTATCAATAACAAAAATAGACAATGAGTAATATAACATCAGACATAGAGCGTATCCAAACTAGGATAGAAATGATCCGAACAGAATCCAGAGTTCTTTCGCATAAAATTGAGCGTTACAATGAGCAGAGAAAAAGCTTGTCAGAAGAGAAGCGTAACTTAAAACAACTACTTAGTGATGCCTTATCTGTCGCAGAGAAAGATTAAAGAATATAGGGAGGAGAATAAGCCCTCCCGTTGTCCTATACTAAACATAAAGACGGATGATTGGGTGGTTGATCACGACCACCAAACTGGATTTGTAAGGGGCGTAATATCTAGGCAAGCAAACAGCTTAATAGGTAAGATAGAGAATTTTTATCTCGGAATGTGTAAGGGAGAAAAAAGAAAACTCCCTACTTCGTTGGAGTGCATTTCATTTTATCTAAAGCATTCTAATACCAACCAGTTACATCATGTTGGGCTCAACCAATTAACAAAAAGATTTAAAAATAGATTGACAAGTGAAGAGCAAGTTGACACTTTGGTTGACATAGGGGCGACTAAAGAGGAACTAAACGAGTGCAGTAACTCCAACCACCGTTCAAAACTTTTTCGTAAACTAACAAAAACCAAATATGAATAACGAAACAAAAAACAAAACCATACATACAAAACTCCAAGGGATACAAGCATCTCTTAAGGCTCCAAAGGGGCAGACAAACAAGTTCGGAGGGTACAGTTACCGATCCGCTGAAGACATATTAACAGCAGTAAAACCATTGCTTAGTTCCAACGGATGTACTCTAGTAATCTCTGACGACATTGTTGGGGTAGAGGGAAGAGTATATGTAAAAGCCACAGCAGTACTAGCTGAATCAGAATCAGATTACTCTATACAAGTACAAGGATTCGCTAGGGAAGCTGAGACTAAAAAAGGAATGGACGATGCCCAAATAACTGGTTCAGCTAGTTCATACGCTAGGAAATATGCTCTTAATGGGTTGTTTGCTATTGACGATACAAAGGATCCAGATGCTACTAATACGCATGGCAAGGAGGCTTCCCCTAAAGCAAAACCACAATTAGATTTTTAATTATGAGTGATACAACATACATAAATAGTGGCGGATTGTTTATTAACGACCGCAAAGAGAAGGAAACCCACCCAGACTACAACGGCAAAATTACTGTCGATAAAGCAGGTCTGTACTACATAAACGGATGGAAGAAGCAAACAAAGAATGGTCAGCCCATGCTAAGTCTAGCTTTGAACTATGCCCCAGATGAAAAGCAACCAAGCTTATCATCTTCGATAACGATAAAGGAGCCAAGCGTTCCAGTTAACGATAGCGAACCGTTTTAAATTTATAGTATAGGGACAAGGGCGTATCCAGTAAATCTGGTGCGTCCTTTTTTTTCTTAAAATGAAATATATAATAGAAGAGTTAACTAGTATGGCTTTAAGGATTTTGTCCAAGGCTAACGAATCAGCCGACAAAAGGGAAATAAAGATATACTTAAAATCTCTTGAACAGATTATTAAACAAATAAAAGAAACACAAAACGAAAATGATAGAGACAAGGGAAGCAAAGATACCAAGCAATGAAGAGGCTGAACAAAAGGTTATAGCCACTTGTATAGATGCAGGTGATTCCACCCACTACGATAGCATCAGCCAAATTCTGGACTCGGACGATTTCTATGTTCACAAGAACAAGATACTGTTTGATTGCATAAAAAAGATTTCTTCGGACGAAAGACCGTTAAACGAAACATCAATGATGGAGCAGTTAAAGACTGTTAATGGAGTTGATGAAATAGGTGGAGCAACTGGTCTAATGTATGTAATGGACAACATTACAACTCCACTAGACTTTCTGTACTGTGCTAATACAATTGCGGAAAAATCAAATCTAAGAAAGATTATACGGATATGTAGATTAGCTAGGGAGAGAGCTGAATCAGAATCAATTGAATCAAGCGATATATCTTTGCAGATTCAGAGTGACTTAGAAGAAAGGTCAAAGTACAACTCCGAAGAGTTATGCCTTTCTTCAGCCTCAGATGAGCTAGATGCGGAGATTGAGGCTAAACTAAGGGGAGAGTGCCTATTGGATGTGATAACCACTAATATAGGCAGATTAGACGATATGTTGGGTAGTGGGGGTATAGCTAGTGGGGAAGTGGTCACAGTAGCCGCCCCAACCTCTTGCGGCAAGTCAGCTTTAGCCCTTAACATAGCTCTGAGTGCCTCTTACAGGCAAAAGAAGGGGGTAGGTATATTTTCGCTTGAGATGCCCAAGAAACAGCTTACAAAGCGTATGGCACAGACTTTATCTGGAATTAATTATACCACCATTGACGCTACAGAAGATGGTCAGCAAAGGGCTGTACTGTTCAAGGAGTTTACTAGCAAGCTATCTGATCTACCTATATTTACATCTCACCATGTAAAGAGTTCAGATGATCTAGCGTCACAAGCTAGGAAGATGGTCAAGAACTTTGGCGTTAAGCTACTGGTTATAGATTACCTGCAACTGATACCATTTGATTCCAAGAGAATGAGTAAGACTGAGGGTATATCAAATATATCTCACCGAATCAAACAACTAGCCCTTGAACTGGATGTAGGGATAATTCTTCTAGCCCAAGTCAACCGTGAGGGAGCTAAAAGGGATACTGGTCTTAGCCTGTACGATTTAAAGGATTCTGGGGACATTGAGAATGATGCGGATGTAGTTGTACTTATATACCCCTCTCAAGGGGACTTTGAGTCATCAAAGAGCAGGGATCATAAAGGTGACTATACTGAGATGGTCTACAAGATTGCCAAGAATAGAGAAGGGGAAAGGGACATTGGTTCTCTGTTTAGGTTTTATCATTGCATAGGGAGGTTCGAATAATGTCTAACAAAGGAAAAGGAAGAAGACCATCTAAGCATTTTAAAAGTATTACTAAAAATCTTAGAGAGATTATGAACATAACCCCCAAAGGGTTTATAGAATTACTCAACGACAAATATAATTGCTCCGTTTCAATACAGATTAGAGAAGCATCAAAGCTTGGAAAAATAATACGAAAAGAGTTATGCCAGTATCACAAGATAGGTAGTATATCTGGATGGGGAATAGATAAAAATGGATGGAAACATTCCCAAAGAGCAAAAGGATGGAAAAAGGTCAAAAAAAAGGGGTACCCCCCTATTGACAAACGCAATACAATTACTACTATAAATTTAACAAGGTAAGCTGTAGGAGTAATCCATGGCAGAGAGTTGTTTCTTACTCTCCGTTTGATCCCTTGTTAGCCCTACCCTTTAGGGGGTAGGGTTTTTTATTGCATTGGAACTGGTTGATTTTGTTCTTGAGCTATTTCTTGTTGCTCCTTGTCCACGCTGTTTTTTATCTTAATCATTTCCATACCCCATTCCTTCGCAAGCATTGGGTTAGTGCTGTAATTAGCGGCAAAGTTATGAAGAGTTTTAGAAGTTGTCATTACATATGGAAAAAGGCTTTTTTGCCTGTAGATCATCTCCTCTGTTGAAGACTTTGTAAGCAATGGTCTTAGCCAACCTTGAGTTGCTGAAACTCCATATAGCTTTCTTCCCAAGGACTGAGCTACTCCACCTGCGACCCAAGTAATTCCATTTGTAGTTATAACGCCCCCAGATGTTAGTGGTGAAGGAGCACCCTTTGGATCAAAAGAATATCTAAGTATTCTGGCTGAGTCAGTTAAATCACTTACTATGTCGTTTCCCAGAACTATCCTTGAGTTTGTGCCAGTCGTAGTGTTTTTTGAAAGGTACTCTAATAATTTGTTTCCGTCAGCTATTGGTAAATCGCCAGAAGTTGAAGTAATGGCACCTTTTCCCTCTGGGCTAGAGAGTCTTAGTAACTCGTCAATGTAAGATGTTCTTATTGAGTCCTGTAGCTCCTCTGGGAGCTCTTTAACAATTCTCATAACTTCTTTTACTTGTGCGGTATTCTTCGACCCAAGAAGTACCTTTACATAAGCGTCTGGACTTTTAGCAAGCTCACCTTTTTGGGTAATTTCTAAAATGTTGTTTTCTAATATATCAGCATTCTGTTTTTTAACATTAACCAAATTAGCTAACTCATCGGAAACCCCTTTAACTTGAGCTTTATCAGATCCAAGAAAGAGTTTTTCTACAGCTAATTCATCTAATTCAATTATTTTTGTTCCGCTTATTTTATTTAATCTTTCAAAAGCAAAAAGTTTGGACTTAAGCAATTCCTCATTTTTACTTGATCTAATTAATTTACCATTAGGCAATCTTTCTCCATATAGTGCTCTTACGCTCTCAGTATCAAATCTAAGCTTTTTACCTGCACCTATATGAATATTGCCATCAAATCCATTTCTTTGAAGAAACCTGCTTCTAAGAACCTGCAATGCTGAATCCCTTTCAGCACCTGCACCGAACCTAGACAAGAAGTCCGTTATCCCATCGTCCCCTAGAGACAACACATCGTCCAACACTTGATTTCCTTGATACAAATATTGCTTATTGGCAACTGTACTTCCTAGTTTTGTTTGTTGTACATGTCCTTTTGCAACCCTTAAGTAAGGTAAATAAAGGTCATTATAAATTGAGTTAGCTTCCACCAAAGCTTTTCCTGCATCATTTATTGGTCTATTTTTTGATATAAAGGACTTGTCCCTTGTTTTTCTCAAAGTGCTTGCTAACATTTCAGCCAGAACTTGATCAGGGGATTTTTGATTGCTTTTTAATCCGTATCCAGCTTTTTGATCAAAGGATTCAATCATTTTTTGGAGCTGTCTAGTATTTAATTTAACTGTTCCTCTGTTAACAACTCCTTCACTAAGGTCATCAACCTTTCTTAAATTTGTTTTTATATTTGAATTAAGAATAGCAACAAAATCATTTTGAAAATTTTCAGTAGTACCCCCTTTAAATTTAGCAAGAGTTCTTTTCATGCTTGTGATTATGTCAGCTCCATCAAATGCAGTACCTTGTTCTCGTGCAAGTCTATGAAATTCTCTATATGCTTTATTTTTAGAATTGGTAGCAAGTCTTTGATTTTTAAGAAAGGATAATCTTACTGGTTCAAATGCTGTATTTCCATCAAACAAACCATTTACTCCGTTTCTTCTAGCTAAGTCTTGATAAGCTAAATCAATAGCTTGGTGTAATTGATTATCAACATTATCAATTGCTTCTTTTGCTAAAACCTTTTCTGTATCTAAATTTTTTGCAGCATTTTGTATTGCTTGTTCAAGCAAGTTAGGATCACCAGTTTTTAAAATATTTAATATTTCGTTTACTGAGTCAGCATTTCTAGCATAAGCATTTTGTATTAACTTTGATGATAACAATGCTGTTCTTTCTTTCTTTGCTACCCTTTCCCCACCAGTAGCAGTAGGTCTTAAAATATTAATATTTGAACCTTCTGACATACTATCAGAATACTTTAGCATTAGTCTTTCTCCTGCTTCTCTTAAATTTTGAGATGCAGGGCTACCGCCTTTTCCAAATCTTGAAGTTACTAACCCAAGGGTTTTCATAGTTACTGCATCAACAGCAGTTACTAGGGCTGATTCTTTTGCATTTTGAACAGCTTGTCTACCAGAGTATTTGGCGTATTCTTTTAAATTAAAGTCATTTTGTTTTAAAATATCATCAAATCCTTTAACTGCCATGTCCTGAGCTTGCTTACTTAAGCCATAACCTATGCCTCCTGCTAAAGCTAATTTTCCTATTTGTGCATACCCAAGAGCAAGAGAAGTGCCACCAGTAAATTTTGCAGCTCCTACAGAAGCAATAACACTAGCGATAGTTGGTATAATTTCTCTGCTAAAATCTGACAAATCCCCAAAGCTAAATCCCTCTTCATCAATTAAATTATAAATAGGTTGATCATTTTCATCTCTTTGCTCAAGCATTAGACGAGGCTGATTATCAATTACTACTATCTTAACAGGGTCTGGATTTGTTCTAGTAGCGTATTCTTGTTTTAGGGCTTGAACTTTTTCATCGGCATCAGATCGCAAGCCTAATCCCAATCTTTCAAAATGCCCTAAAGGGCTTTCTGACACATTAACATTGTTTACATTTGTATTTAACAATAATGCTAAACCTCTTTGTAATTGTTTTTGAGCTTCTTCTGTAGGCAACGATATTTCATCGTACATTCCCTGCTTGCGATAATTATCAGAAGTTACAACATCTGAATAAGCTCTTTCAGTTTCTCTTTTTTTAGCATCTAAAAAATCAAATTCCGTAAACTCACCTTGTTTATTTATACGGAATATATTTCCTGTTTCATTGTCTTTTACTTTGTATATTGCCACTTTAATCTCCCTCCACACTCAAAATAGTATAGTTATTACCAACAGTAACAGATGGTTGACTTGCTAGATTTTTAGAAGCACCAGTAGGTGTAAAATCAGGTAAATTTTGAGATGCTTGAAAAGATTGCAATTCATCTGGGTTTAATTGTGTAGCTTCAACTGCCCTAGCAACAGGTGGTGGTGGCGTTGGTGGTTGGGGTGTTGGTGGTTGGGGCGTTGGTTCTCCATATTTTTCGTTGATTAGTGCAGAAACACTTCTCCAACCCCCACCCAATATTCTTATAGTGGATTGATTGTCTGGCAATTTTTCAAATTCATCTAGTTGGTCTTGAACTGCTTTGATTGAATCAGGTGTGAATCCTGACATTCTAGTAGCTTCTTCTTGACCATATTTTTTTACAAAGTATTCGTATTGTCTATTTACAACTCTAGCTTGATTGTACATAAAATCAACTAAAGCTTTTTTACCTTGTGCTTCTCCCATTTGTAAAATTCCTGCAAGAGCACCTGATGTAGATTGCAACAACCTATTTTCAATGTTAGAAACATTTCCTAGTGCTCCTCCAGTTGGAGAATCTTGACGCATTTTATGCAATTTTTTAAATCCGATAGTAGCTTGAATTGTCTCTAGTTGTGCTTCTAGTTCATTTGCATCATTTCCAAATCTAATCCAACCTGTACCAAACAATCCAGCTTGATTTCCAGTAAAGCTGTCTCCAATATTTCCAAAGAATCCCGAACTACCCATTTTAGTTATAATGTTTTTGGCAGCATTATTTATAATGCCAAAGTCATCAAATGATTGCTTTAGGTCTTTTTGTTCTTGAATAATGCTATCATCAATAACTTTTTTATCTTCTTCAGTAATTAATAATTCTGTTCCAAACCCCTTTAGAAGATTTTCAATGTCTTCCGATGACCTAAATATATATCCATTGCCTCTTAGAGCTGAAATAAATTGAGCAGTTGTAAATGGATTTCCAGCAGCTCGTCTTTCAGCCGCTACTTGAAGAGCACCATTAAGAAGTATTTGATTTCCACTAATGTCTGCGTTGGATTGATTTAACGCTGTAAGTTCTGCTTCTAATTTATTTGTTTCTGCAGTTGCTTTATCAATTTGTTCTACTGTTAAATTAGTTTGTGCTTCTGTCTGATTTATATCTGCCTGCTTTTCTCTAACGGACATTTCATTAAGAACACCTTCTGTGTAGAATTTTCTTCCTTCGCTAATAACACTTGAAGGAATGCCTGCATCAATAGCATTTAACATTACTCCATTTAACATATCTAAATTAATTTTTTCGTCACCCTCTGCTCTATTTTTAACTTCATCAAGAATTAATTTATCAAACTTTTTACGCTGATCTCTTAATGTTTCTTGTCTTTTAACTTCATCAACTTGTGATTGAAGTATTTCTTGATTTAGGCGAACATTTTCTGCCTTAGTCTCTGCTTGTTTTTGTGCTTGAAGAGTTTCAAGATAAGACGCAAGTATTGCCTCATTTTGATTAGTAAATGTTCCGTTTTGGCGAGCCTTAATAGCTTTGGCTACTCCATTTGGAGTATTTTCTTCACCAGATTGTTCTATAGAAGCTAGTATATCTTGATTAGAAGCTATTATAGCATCATTTTTTGCTATATTTTTTCCAAGCTCTTCTTTGTTAATTCTGTATTTTTTTATACCATCAGCAATATCTTCTCCTAAATTAGCAAGGGCTTGTCCTTGTATACGACCACCCCTAGCTATTCCGCTAAAGTCAGCATTAGCTAGTTCTGGTCTAATTCTTGATCCTCTTAAAGTTGCCATATTATTTAATTTTTGTATTCATCCATGAACGAATAATATTTTTTAATAAAGGTTTATTAGATATAAATTTAGCAAAGCGTTCTCCATATTTAATATATATATTTCTAAACCAAGTAGGAGCATCGCATAACATCCAGTTTCTAAATAGTAACCATTTTGGATTATCTTCACCATAAACTTCACGAGCTACCCAACAAGTGGGAGAACCTCCCCCAAATAGTTGTCCTCCTAAAGCAGCTCCAAATGGACCTCCCATTGCACCTCCAACTGCAGTTCCTAATCCACTCATCAATCCTCCAAATGCTCCAGATTGTCCTTCGTATACAGCTGATTGATAATTTAAATCTTGTCCTCTTTGTTGAAGACCTATATTAATTCCTGCATTTTGATCAAATAGTTGACCTCCAAGATTATTTGCTCCCTGTGTAGCAGAACCCAAAATACTTTGACCTAGTGGTATAGATTGAGAAGGTCTTCCAAGTATAGTAGAACCAAGATCCCCTGCTAGGTTTCTATTCATCTGAAAAGCCTGACCTAAACGACCTGACTGTATGCTATCTTCAGCTCCTACTAATCCTGCTCCTAGTTGTTGTTGACGAATTAGTTCAGCCCTTCTCTGTGCTGAAAGACCAGCGGATGCACCCAATGTTTGAGTACCCATACCTTGTCTTGCCATTTCTTCTGCTCTTCGTTGAGCTTCTATACTGCTAACTTGACCTAAACTTTGTGCACCGAATCCTTGCCTTTGCATTTGTTCAGCCCTTCGTTGAGCCGCAAAAGCTTCTGTTGCGCCTATATTCTGTGCACCAAATTGTTGCCTTTGCATTTGTTCGGCTCTGCGTTGTGCAGAAAGAGCATCTACGCCAGTAAGAGCACTAGCACCTTGAGATAACCTTTGTTGACGCATTTGATCACTCTGACCAAGTAACTGAGAACCAATTGCTCTTTCTCTTTCTTTTTTATTTAACTCTTCAGAAAAGCGACCCCTAGCTTCAGCGGCTATAGAGCTAGTATCCATTTCCCTACCTCTCGCTAAAGAACCTTCTCTTATTGAATCAGTAAGTCTTATGTTTTCTAGTGCTGAAAGCTCACCAGTTGATTGTAAGCCTTCCATGCCTTGTTGTGCAAGAAGTGCTTCTTGTGGTGTTGAACCAAGAGCACTTTGGCTCATTGCCAAAGCTTGTAGTTGTTGTTCTGCTGAACTAGCACCTGCTACCTGAGAACCTAAACCAGCTAATCCTTGAGCTTGTAATGCTTGTTCTCCTGTGCTGGCACCTTCTCGTTGAGCATTTAAATTAGAAAAACCTTGTGATTGTAATGCTTGTTCAGTTGCACTAGCCGCCTCACGACCAGCAGTAATATCTGCTAATCCTCTTTGCCTTATTGCTTGTTCTTCTGCTCCTGCCGCACCTAACTGACTTCCAATTAAATTTTGTCCTAATGCCCCAATACCAGTACCTTGACCAATTCTTTTGTCAGCGGTTTCAGCTATAGCTGTGCTTTCTTCGTCAGCACCCCTAAAAGCATCAACAATTTGAGGAGCTAACTGTTGAACAGCAGTTAAATCATCTGCTCTTTGTTTACCTAATTCTGACCTCTGTAAATCTCCTGATTTTACTGCTTCATCTCTTAAAATACCAAATATTCCACCGTCTCCATCAGTTCCTTCCGCCATAGTGCGGATATTATTTAACTGAATGTCTGCATATTCAGGTCCATACTTTCTTTCAGCATCAATAAATCTTTGCTGTAACCTGTCATCAAGAATACCATCAAAATCACTAAAGTCTTGTCCAAAGAAATATTCTCCTGTGGCTTTTGCCGCATCAAATGGTTCAGGGGGTGGAGGTGTTGATGGTGATCCCATAATTTAACTTTTTAGTATTTTTTTAAATATTCTGTTATTGTAGTTCATTTTAGTATGAATTCCATTTTTTAAACGAAAAGCAATTAATTTTTTTGACAATAGATCAGGTTGCATAGAAACAAAACGATTCATATTTTCTTTTACAATGTCCATACTATCAGCAGATATAAATGCTAGGAATATAGCGTCTCCATCTTCTTTATCTTCTTCCCAATTAGTTATAAAATCCCATCCATCGTCCTCATTACAATTATACCACATAAATAAACCATTAACATGGATACCTTCATCGTAACTAACAATTAATGTTTTTTTTGCCCAATGGTAAGCTACCATAAGGCGTATCATTTCTTGGCTCCAATCTTTAAATAATTTTTCGTTTACATTTTTTATGCAGTAATCCGCAACCTCATCCATAGCCAATATAGCACTTCTTTGAGTTTTATTCTCAAGGGCTACTTGTACTGATTGAAGTAAACGATTTGTATACATTATGGCACCATTCTTTGAACGCTTCTTATTGTATAACTAGCATTATTAATATTTTGTGCTGCCCTGTGTTCAACTACTCCATTGGAGTCAGTAACAATACAAATACTAATTCCTTTATTGCTCGTTCCTACAACACCCCCAGCAGAACCCCATCCTGAATCATTACCACCAAAATAAGGTATTACGCTAGAGCCTTTAGTTCTAAAAAATACATCACGATTGTCGTGACCATCACTTATTTCCATATGCACTATAGCCTTTACGGTGTCCCCTATAGCAGTAGACAAATCAAGGTCTTGATAACTTTGTGTAAAGTTAATAGTCCCAGTAGCTCCAGACGAAGGAGTAAAAGCAGAATAGTAAGCGGCATAGGCGATTGCTTCAGATCTAGCGGTTGCTGCTTCAGCATCAACATAAGTTTTTATTGCTTTTTCTGTTGGTAAAACGTTGTCACTATTACCGCCTAATGTACCATCTGTTTCAATTGCAGTTACTGATGTACCTGAATTAAAACCAAAAGTGCCATTAATCGTAACATTGCCATCAATTTGTGCATTACCATCAATTTGTGCATTGCCATCAATTTGTGCATTGCCATCAACATTTAGGTTTGAGTCAAAGTCAACATTGCCAGTTGCTCTTAAAGTTCCAGCAACCTGAAGTTTATTAGAAGGATTATCAGTTCCAATTCCTACATTACCGTCTGCTTTTAAGAACAGTATGTTGTTCGTACTATTACTTTTAATGCGTAAATCATGAGTATTATTAGAATTATGTAATATCTCAAAATGTTGACCAGATACATCTTCATCATCAGAAAACTTAATTCCAGCATCATCTTCTTCACTATTTCTAATGTGTATTTTTGGATTAGAAGAACCATGAACTGTTAATAATTCATCTGGATCAATAATTCCAATACCTACGTTGCCATCACTTAAAACAGTAAGTTTATCAGAACCATTTGTTCTGACAGCCATTTTAGTATCACCCGTAGTACCCACTACTCCGTAATCAGCACCGTGATATAAATTAACTTCTTTGCCCGAAGAATGTGTGCTAATAAATTTTCCACTAGACCCAGACCTTATGTCGTCTGATGATTTTATTTCCCCAGTAACATCTAAGGCACAACTTGGGTCAACACTTCCAATGCCTACGTTACCGCTCGCTGAAACTGTAAACAATTCAGTTCCAACTCCAGCTTGATTAACAACTCTAAAACTACCACGCTCGTTGTCAATCTGCATACTATCAAATCCTTGAGAAGCAAGTACTAACTGCCCTCCATCAGCACCGCCATTGTCTATAAGTATGTCTCCATTAACCTCTAGTTTGTGACTTGGGCTAGTAGTTCCAATGCCTACTTGACCCTCTGCGTCAATACGCATACGCTCAGTTTCATCTTCTCCAAAAGTTATAGTGTTACCATTTGTTGCACTATGATGCCCAAATTGAATGTAACCCATTTTGGTGCTATCAACTTTTCTTTGGATTCTATGGGCAGCTGTTGAAAAATCAGAACCATTAGCAGTTCTTTGTGAGGTAAAAAGTAAATTATCAAGATTACTTCCTGCTGTTTCAGATAATGCAAGTATTGATTGCGTGTCTCCTGATGTGCTTCCTAAATTATCGTCAGTATTTATATTTACTTGAGATGAAGGAGTAGCTATACTGCCATTTCCAAATATTGTTTTACCATCGGAATTAATGGTAACTGTATGATCATCAACTATAAATTTAAATGCATTGCCTGTCTCAATTTCAAAGGGGGAGTTAGCGTCGGTTGTACTGGCTGGAGTCCTTATATTTAGTGATCGGTCAGTTTCAGTACCTGAAATTGTTTGTACTGCTTTGAAAACAGCTATGTTTTGAGAAACACCAGTTGCAGTTAAATTAAGTTTTTCTTTTGTTATACCTCCATCTCTAACTATAATTTTTGAATTTGCTACACCACTAACAGAATCCAATGCAGTCGTAACACCATCTACTACCGTACTAACAAACGTAGCATTATTAGTAATATTATTTAATGTTGCCGCAGTAACTTGATTACCTTCAGCAAATTGTTGAGTTGTTGTAATTATAGCCATTATATTGCTTTATCTGTTGATCTCATAGCCGTTGAACCCTCTACTTCTATTGCTCGTATCATGGGTCTGCCTATTGTATTATTAATTGTAAATTGTATTCCGTAACCTCTCCTATTACCTATTCTACCACGGATGGATACATCCTCTCCAATATCTAGTTTTCCGTCAGTAGAGATTTCTTCTGTTTCTTTTGGGGTATTGTAATCAGAAAGTTTTCCTAAAACATCACTAGAATCTGGATTTTCTGTTTCAACCACAATATCAAAGTCAGATACATTAACATCACTTGATTGAACATGAAAGTCAAAATCCCTCCATTTTTTTCTATCAAGACTTTTTACAGTATATTGTCTTGTTGTTATTGATGCTGGAATAATAATATTTTCTTGTGCTCCGCCAATTTGAGAAACAATAGTATCTTTATCATCATTACGAGCATCTAATCTAAAAATACCACCTAAGTCATTTATTATATATATTCCCCTTGAATCTCCTTCGCCAACAACAAACATATTACTAATATTAAAATTTGTGCTTTTGACTGAGTCAATACTTTCCCATTGATTGTTAAGAAAATTATAAATTAATATAGCATTATTTTTACTTGAGGTATCTAATGGTACTGCTAAATAATATCTATTGTCAAAATAAACAGAAACAGATTTAGATTTAGCATTTTTATTAATTCTTTCAATTGTTGAATTTATTGGCTCACTTAGTGGAATTTGAGTTCCCCTAAGGTTGTACTCATCCAAGAACTCAGTTCCATATACTCCATTGTCCGAAAGAAAAAGAATCCTATTTCCTACTTGCTCTATTGATTCTCTTGCTACGCATCCAATTTCGTCAGTCAGTAATTTATTGCTAGATGATCCAAGACTTGTAGTATTTTGAATTAAATGTATACTATTTCTATTAAATACAATTAAGCTATCATCAGTAAATGAGTGCATTCCTACAACAAAATCAGATGTACCTGCATTAAATCTAAATTGAGAAGCAAATTGATCGTATGTATTAGTATCAAGTACTCTTGAACCAATAACTTCATCTAGTATTCCTCTTGATGTAAATGTTCCTTGATTTGCTAAACCAGAATCTACAGTAAAATTAAAAGGCATAAATAGCCTTCTTTGGTGGTACACAGCAAATGGTGGTGCTGGCATATGGGTAAACCCCATTCCTACTGATGCACTTCTTGAAAACCTTGGAGTTATGTTACTAGCAGCACTTAAATTATCGGCAGTAACAAAAAACTTAAATTCATTTGCGTCAACAATTGTTGCTACAACAAAAGTATCTCCTTCCGTCAAAGTACTATTACTAGATGATAATATTTTAATTATATCTCCTTCTAATAAATTATGTGCGGTTGATCCTAAATCAACGGTTGCAATGTTATTAGCTATAGAGAAACCACTAGATGGGGTTGTAAGTAAAGCTGGTTGTGAATATGTGCCACTTTGTACTTTTGTAAAAGCTGGAGTACCACTAAATGAACCATTCCATTCTAATGCTTCTTTACCATTTCTAAATATAAATACTTTGTTAAAAGCTTGAATCATTGAAGCTTCTTCAGAAATATTAAATCCAGTTGGATATACAATATCTGTTGAAACAAGTGTTTCAATATTTATAGCTATTGCTTTTCCATTTGAAGCAAAAATTATATATTGACTACCAGCAGAATTTGGGTCTGAAAATGAGCATGATCCATATATAGATTCTACTGCATCATTATTAATAATACCAAATTTAACTGTAGCTGTTCCACCAGCAGTTCCACTATATGATTGATCAGAAATAGTAATTTGTGTATCACTATTCTTGGTAAACGGTCTATCTCCATTTACTACTGGGTTAAGACCCGTAACATCAGTTATATTAACTGTTCCATTTGTAGAAAAATTAGCGGCATTAACATTAGTAATAACTACTTCTCCGCTATTATTTCTATTTACAGTAACTGATGTATCATTAGCAACTAAATAAAATGGAAGAATTAATGCGGAAGAACCAGCAACTAATGGGTTAGTTATTAGATCAATGCCTTTTCTTACTTGTGCTTGCCCATTTCTATCTATTCTAATATTTTGAGCATCAGCAAGTAAACCAGATTGTAATTGATCAGGACGCAAGCGATTATTAAATCCAACAAAACCCACATCGCCTTCTTTTTCAATGCGATTATCTAAGCGACCATATGTTGAGTACCTTGACATTAATTAACATTTCCAGCGTCGTAACGCTAAAGCTTTTCTAGTTGGTCTACCTTTTTTGTCCTTCATTGGACCTTTAACTCCTGACATACGAGCACAAAAAGATTTTTTACGAGCTTTGTTTTTACCTTTGGGATTATTTTCTGTAACTGGAGGCTTTAGGTTAGCACCAGTTTTACGCTTGAAGTAAGCTCTGCCAGCCGCAGTAAGACCACCTTTTTTACTTTTGTGTTCTTTTCTCATTAACTTCTTACTTTTGCTTTTTTAGTATTTGCTACAACTGTTTTTCCCTTGGATCCTGCTTTTTTCTTTTTTCTAGCAGTTTTTGCTCTTTCTGCTTGCGATAGGCTAAGAGCCTTTCTTTTAGGCAGACATCGGTCAGGATTCTTTTTATCTTTAGAAGTTCCGCAAGGTCCTTTGATCTTCCCATCAGTTCCTATGCGTACCCAGTTCTGCTCTCTCCATTGTTTGAGTTGTCCCATTATCTGCCCTTGCGTTTACCACCTTTTGACTTCTTTGCATAGTTAGGGTTTTTGCAGTACTTAGATGCCGCCATGTTAGCATATGCACTTGGGTAAGTATCAAATGTACGCCTAGCCCAAGCTTTACCTTCTGGGCATATCTTACCTCCGCTTTTTGCTTTCTTTGGCATTATTTACACTTTCCTCGTTTACCCATTTTATTTTTTTTGGGTGGGCGACCTCTAGTTGTTCCGTATGTACCTTTACCTTTTGGCATAATATTGTTGGGTTATTAGTTATTATTTAGGGTTTAAAAGTTTTTTTAAAATAAGAATCAGCAGCTTTCTTTTGAGCCGCAGTTCTTTTGTCTGGACCACTAAAAGCTTCCTTTAGTAATTTTTCTACATCTACTTTTCTTGTAGTATCAGCGGCTTTTCTTTTTGATACAGCTCCAATAACGCTGGATGCACCTTTTGCAATGCCCTTTGCTACTCTGCCTGCAGGCAATAAATTAAAACTCATTTGACTTCCTTTAAATTCTGGCATCTACATTTCGCTCCTTATTTTCATATAGCTGAATGCTACAAAAAATGCTATGATTATTGCTATTAGTAAACCCGTGTCCCTTGGTTCTGGTATTGCAACTAAATCCGTGCTGTATATTTGTGCTGGTGCAGTTAACTTTACTTGCATAACTCCTATAGCATCTGGTGAAAAAGAAGAAAATACAGCCGCATAAGTAGTATTAGCAGATAGGCTTATTGTTCCGTTAAATGGCTCTTCGTGCCTCTCAAAGCCGTCAAAGGTACTTAACTGTCCTCCTCCGAAGCCTATGCTAGGACCATCATTAAATATTAACGGTTGATCAACTATAAAATTAGCCTCTAGGTTATCGTATATAAGAAGGGATGTATCCTGTGTTCCGCCTGTTAGTTCGCTTGCATAATTATCAAATATATATTGTCCACCAACCGAAGTAGTAAATATCATTGGATTATAGTAAGTTACTCCACCTTCTGGGTTAAAATTAGGTACACTATAAGTATTATCAATTTCTACCTCTAAGTCATATACTACGCTATTTAACTGCACAGCACTCCATGCAATAGATGCGAATAGCAATGGTGCTAATAAAAATTTTATTTTTTGAAAATAGATGTACATATTGATGCGAACTCCTTAAAGGCTCTGGATATTATATTATTCTTTGGTAAGAACATAACCACAATAGAAAATATTCCTATGTATGCAAATAACATACCCAGCAAATTTTCTTTGTAATTATCTATTATATATTGTATCATACCTGTCTTGGTCCAGATGGAGAAACTACCATTGATTCGTCTGGTAATATTGATGGCTGTTCTGGCTCATTACTTTTTAAATCTGAGTGCGGCTTGATTTCATCAACTTCTTCAATAATATCCTCCTCTGGTACGGGTTCTGCTATTTCTTCTACCTGTGACTCTTTTACTTCTTCATTTTCTACCTCTTCGCCCTCAACCTCCTCTACCTCTTGTTTAGTTTCCTCTGTACTTCCTGCGTTTTTATCGGTGTTATCAGCACTTTCTTCTTGGGCTTGTGGTTCCTTACTCTTGGTTTTATTGGAGGGTTGTGATTCCTTCTTAATTTCTTTTTCTTCAGCAGGTGCTACCTTGGACTCTACTTTAGCTACTTCTTCTTTTACTTGAGCTACCTTTTCTTTCATTACCTCTCTTCCCCAAGAATCTAAGGCACTAAAATCAATAAAATTGTCTATTACTTCAGGAAATCTTAGTCTTTCGTGTACTACATCGTTAGCTACACTTGCTACAAATACTTCAGTTTCATCTACTGCTATATTGGTCTGAGTAACAGCCGCAGTACTTACAGCAACTGTTCCAGCTGTTCCAAGTTGAGCTATTTTGTCAACTACAGGTAAATCTTTAATTTTACCTAGAAGTGTTTTTTTAGCCCGCCTAGAACCGTCTTTAGCCGCCTTGAGAGCCTCCTCAGCGTCTTTCCTGCTTGGTCCTTCACTTTTACTACCCAAGACCTCATTAAGGCTGTCACGGAGCTCAGAGAGCTTTTCTTTAGCATTTTTGTAATCCATTGAATCGGTAAGCAAAAAGAACAAACATCCTTTGCTTTTTTACATATAGTACATTTATCCATATTATTTGACTGAGGAAGAACCAAAGTAGAAGCCTACTATGGCTAGAACTGTTTGGCGTATCTCTGGTAGTATAACATACCCATGCAAGGTCTGGTAAGTTGTGCCCTTAACAAAGCCAAACCACTTGCTGTATTCATTAGCTACTGTTACTCCCTCATCGCTGTGAGCTAGGATGAAGGGAGCTATGATTACACCAAATAGAACTGTTACTACTATTATGCGTCTTACTATTGCACCACCGTCCCCTGTGCGTTTAGCCGCAGCATCAGCACTATCATCGGAGGCTTTCTGCTTCTTTAGTAGGTTAGAGACATTGTTCTGTTGAGCAGTAACCATCGTACCAATCAACTTGAACAAGAACCCAGAAGCTCCTCCACCTAGCATAGCTATAAGTTCTGTGGTCATTTAAGTTCCTTAATTAGTTTAAAAATAGAAAGACCTAGAAATATTAGGGTAGCTACCCCAACAACTAGGCTGACTGCTGTGTTAACGCTTTGTAGCTCCATACAGGCAAA
>Ga0187218_1000035_pt1 | contig 35615 bp, 21 predicted proteins | sample 14SPOviralmetaG_FD_130167 | JGI IMG/M metagenome (GOLD analysis project Ga0187218, IMG submission 130167) | Marine viral communities from the oligotrophic San Pedro Time Series (SPOT) site, San Pedro Channel, CA, USA - 14 SPOT_SRF_2010-08-11... | ecosystem: Environmental > Aquatic > Marine >...
CGGCGATAAGTTTTACCAGGGATTGACAGTACAAAAATATCAGTGTTTCTTATAAATACTGATTGGAAGATTGACAATATCGCTCCGGCAGTCTATACTAGTAAAGTCACACCACCAGGACACACTCATGTCAGTCGCTATCAGTCAGGCACAGAAACAACGTTACAGAATCACCCTGGATTTAGAGGTGATGGAAGACTTCAACCCACATAATATTGATTGGGAGAGTCTATTTGAACTGGAAGGAAATGAGCAGTTGATTGATAGTTACGTAGAGGACCTGAGTAATCCTGTCCGGTGGTAGTTTGATGGCAGTTTCTGACAGTTAGTCTCAGAACAGTTAGTATCACTTAGCAGTCTTATAACACGGGGGTTGACAACAGCGATCCTCCGTGATATGATGAGGGGTGATATAACAGTTGTTTTGTTTTATGGGGGCGTATATAAAAACCGCATACTACCCTAACCTACAGAGGTGACATTTCGACTTAGATATATAAAACAAAAATATTTTTCCGCGCCCAAAAAAAAAATTCCCGGAGGTAAAAAACCAATGGAAAAGGTTTATCACATTTATGTAAAAGAAGAGTGTATATACAACAATCTAAGTGAGTTACAATTTAATCAAACATGGAATGCCCTCAACGGTATGGTTGGTCTAATGAAGACTGATTATACCTTTGAGGATTTATCATATGAGGAAGTAATTCGGCACCATGGAGGTTGTAGTACGGGTTCTTCTACAGAACCTCTAGGAGACGAATCATATTGACAGACTACATAATCACTGATATAATTGAACTGAAGTAATTTCAAAAACATGGCAAAAGGATTTACTGTAAAAGCAAATGCACCCAAGAAGACTCAGACACCTGAGTGGGACATTGCAGCGATTAAGGAAAGGATGAAAGGAAAGACGATTGTATTTTGTCTTCCTGGACGAGGATGTTCTTTTATCTTCTTAAAGAACTTCGTACAACTGTGCTTTGACATGGTACAGAATGGTATGAGTATTCAGATCAGTCAAGACTACTCATCAATGGTTAACTTTGCACGTTGTAAGTGTTTAGGTGCAAATGTCCTACGTGGTCCTAAGCAGATTCCTTGGGATGGAAAGTTACAATATGATTATCAACTGTGGATTGACTCAGATATCGTATTCGATACAAATAAGTTTTGGCAACTCTGCGATCTTGCTGTTCCTGCAGAAGGTGCAGAGAAGGAAATTACTTCTGGATGGTATGCCACTGAAGATGGACACACAACTTCAGTTGCTCACTGGTTAGAAGAAGAAGAGTTCCGCACTAATGGTGGAGTGATGAATCACGAAACTGTCGATTCCATTCAGAAGCGTAAGAAACCATTTACAGTTGATTACACTGGATTTGGATGGGTATTAGTGAAGAAGGGAGTCTTTGAAAATCTAGAGTATCCTTGGTTTGCTCCTAAGATGCAAGTCTTTGAGAGTGGGAATGTACAGGACATGTGTGGTGAGGATGTCTCATTCTGTCTTGATGCAAAGGAAGCTGGATTTGATATCTGGTGCGATCCTCGTATCAGAGTTGGTCACGAAAAAACTCGCGTAATCTAAGAGGTACTCAGTTATGATGATGAAAGGTGGTACTTACGTTAAAGGTAAGCCGAAAAAAACTCGTCAAGGTAAGTCACAATATACCTTACTATCCGCGACTTCTCGCAACAAAGCAAAAAAGCGTTATCGTGGGCAGGGTAAATAGAGCAGATACATTAATACATAATGGCTGCTCTTATTTGCAACCTCCCCTCGGTAGAGGTCTGGGTACGTAAAGAATATTTGACTGATCACCAAAGTGGTCATGGTGAATATGTGAAAGGCGTCTGGGTATCGTGTAAGTCGATACCTGGGCGCACTTTTTATTTTGAAACATATTTACCTGAATATGCTGCAATGTACGATAAACTACCGATTAGTGCATTTGTTTCATCACCTGAAACACCAAGTCCTGATATGAATCTACCCAACCTACAGTTTTGGAACTGTATGGACTATGGTGTAGTTTCCATTACAAAACAATTCATTGGTTCTATGGACTATGAATTGTATACTCGCGACTTTGGTATTCAAAAAGGTACATATATTTGTACTATAGATAACTACCATCAAGATCCTGAAGTAGTTGACTATGCTACAAGTGAAAATCCCGCAGAGCATAAGTCACATAATCTAATTGAACTAGAGAATGGACAATATGCACTGTATCCAAACAATAGAATGCGTATCTTTGATAACAGTTTGACACCTGTCGAACCAAAAATGCCTGACTTTAAGGTATCAACTCAATATTATCAAGTTGAAAATGGATTTGAGCGTCTCGGTATGGGTCGTGAAGATGAATATTTTTGGAAAACTGCTAAAGAACGTGAAGAATCACCCAACAAAGAGGAAAACACCGATGTCTGATGAACTTTATCCGAATAGAAATAAAGATTTTATGCGTGAAGTATGGGGAACAACGAGTTTAACCTCTGATTATTGGTCATTACCCGTTAAAAAAGTACTTCAAGAGATTGAAAACGACGACTTGACCGCAAAAAAGGACAATTTGGACGTTGAGGGTGAAATTTTTGATCCTAATCCTTAATAAATAAAATATAATCGCTATATTCGTGTGCCGATCCAACGGGTAAGTCAAGGTTTTAAAGATGTAAGCATGACTTTTCAGAGAAACCCTCTGAATGATGATCTTGTAACGCTTAAAAACCAGACTGCAATTGCCCGTTCAGTAAAAAATATCGTATTTACGCAACCTGGAGAGAAATTTTTTGATGAGGACTTTGGTTCTCGCGTCTCCAGGTTTTTATTTGAGAATATTAACCCTGTCACTGCTTCTAATATTAGAGACGAGATAGTTCAATCTATTTTGAACTACGAACCAAGAGTTAAATTGTCAGATGTATTTGTTATTCCAGATTATGACGGAAATATAATGAATGTAGCAATAGTATACAGCATCATTGGTGCCGATATACCACCACAATCATTAGATTTCGTTTTGCAACCAACCAGGTAAAAAATGCCACTATCAAATTTCACTAACCTGGATTTTAATCAGGTTAAAACAACACTTAGAGAATATTTAAAGGAAAATTCTAGTTTTACAGACTATGATTTTGAAGGGTCTAACCTTTCTACAATTCTTGATGTTTTGGCATACAATACCTATATTACTTCATACAATGCAAACATGGTTGCAAATGAAGTTTTCATTGATAGTGCAACTTTAAGAGAAAATGTAGTTTCTTTAGCAAGAAATATTGGGTATACACCAAAATCAAGGAAAGCTGCCCGTGCTACCATCACATTTTTTATTAACACTGGTAATCTTTCACCTACACCATCAACAATTACCCTTCAAAAAGGAGTTGTAGCAAGTTCTTCTAGTTCTTTTGGTTCTCAATCGTTTGTTTTCTCGATTTTAGAGGATGTTACGGTTCCTGTTGTCAATGATACAGCACAATTCAACAATATTCCCATTTATGAAGGTAATTTAGTAAGTTCTAACTTCACTTATAACGCAAGAAACCCAGAACAAAAGTTTATTCTGGATAATGTTGGTATTGATAGTGATTTAATGACGGTTTCTGTTAAACCAAACCAACAATCTTCTAGAAATGTAAAATATAGTATCCAAAACAGTTTATTTGATATTGATGGCGATTCAACAGTTTACTTTATTCAAGAAGTTGACGATGAAAGGTATCAAGTCATTTTTGGAGATGGTATTTTTGGTAAAAAACTTGAAGACTCTAATTTTATCACCGTAAGTTACATCACTTCTAGTGGAGATGCTGCAAATGGAGTCAATAACTTCAAATTCTCAGGAAGACTTCAATATAATCGCAATTCTGCTGATTATGTCGTTACTTCTGGCATTTCTGCACTTACAACAGGTATAACGGCATCTGGAGGTGAGTCAATTGAAGGTGTTGAATCGATTAAAAAGTTTGCACCTCGCATTTATGCCTCTCAAAACAGAGCACTAACTGCAAATGACTATGAAACACTAATTCCAGCAAGAATTTATCCCGAAACTGAGTCAATTTCAGTTTTTGGAGGAGAAGAGTTAGTTCCACCTCAATATGGTAAAGTTTTTATCAGTATAAAACCAAGATTTGGTGATTTCTTGCCAAATCTAATGAAAGAGAATATTAAAGCAAAACTAAAACAATATTCTGTTGCAGGAATTGTACCGGAAATCTTGGATCTGAAATATCTTTATTTGGAAATTGATAGTAAAGTTTATTATAACACAAACTTGGCACCATCGGCAGCTGCAGTGTCTACTATTGTTCAGAATAACGCAAATAAGTATTCTGAATCTTCTGAAATGAATAAGTATGGTGCTAGATTTAAATATAGTAAGTTTTTGAAAATTATTGATGATAGTCATGAAGCAGTGACTTCTAATATCACCACAGTCAAAATGAGAAGAGACTTGAGAGTTGTTACTAATGCTTTTGCAGAATATTCGATTGGATTTGGTAATGAATTCTATATTAAATCAATGAATGGTTACAATATCAAATCTTCAGGATTTAATATAGCGGGTATTAATGAACCGGTGTATTTGGGAGACCTTCCCGACACTAATAGAATAAATGGTACGGTATTTTTGTTTACTGTTCCATCTATTGGTTCTCAATCACCTACCATTGTAAGAAGAAATGCTGGAACTATTAATTATATTTCTGGAGTTGTAACTCTTAATCCTGTTAATATTCTTACAGCAAAGAATAAAGATGGAGTCCAAATTATAGAAGTTGAGGCAACTCCTTTATCCAATGATGTTGTCGGATTACAGGATCTTTATTTGCAACTAGATATAGGGGGTAGCAACGTTGAAATGATTGTTGATGAAATATCCTCCGGGTTAGACCCATCAGCATCAAACTACATTGTATCGCCAAGTTATGTAAACGGTAATCTAGTGAGGGCAGGTGGTAGTACATCTACTACAAGTACCTCACAAGGGACTACAGGCACCACTGGTGGGGCGTTTACTACAAGTGGTACAACAGGTTCAACCTCTTCTACATCAACTACATCTACATCTGGATCCTCAGGATCAAGTTCTTCATACTAAGACGATAAATCCATAAAATGTCAAAAAACAGAGTCCAACTTAACAGTGTTGTTTCTAGTCAACTTCCTCAATATGTTCAGGAAGATTATCCTTTAGTATCCAGTTTTTTAAAGCAGTACTATCTCGGACAAGAGTATCAGAGTGGACCTGTTGATCTAATTCAAAATATTGATGAGTATATTAAATTAGATGAGACGACAAATGTAGTTGAATCTGTCATCCTTCAAGGTGATCTAAGTTTTTATGATAAAACAATTAAAGTAGACCCCTCAGAATCTCCCACAGGTACAATTGGATTTCCAGATTCTTATGGACTACTTAAAATTGACAATGAAATAATCACATATACTGGAAAAACTGATTATTCTTTTACTGGATGTAGAAGAGGATTTGTAGGAATTACCTCATATAAGAGTAATACGAATAATAATGAACTAATATTTGAAGAAAGCGAATATGATGATCATACTGCAGGTTCAACTATTGAGAACCTGAGTATTTTATTTTTAAAGCAATTTTTACTCAAAACAAAAAATCAACTTCTTCCTGGATTAGAGAATAGAACTTTAACTGAAGATCTTAATCAAAATATTTTTATAAAACAATCTAAAGATTTTTATCTTAGTAAAGGAACTGATCAATCCTATAAAATTTTATTTAAGGCATTATATAATAAGGATGTTTCTGTCATTAGACCATCGGAGTTTTTAGTTACTCCATCTAATGCCAGATATGAAATTGTAAACCAATTGGTTGTAGAACCTATTTCTGGAGACCCAGAAAATTTAGACACGGCAACTTTTTATCAAGATGCATATAAATTTGATAAAGATATTAATAGGGCATATGCTCCAATAACTTCTGTAGAGAAAATTGAAGTTGGATACGGGCAGACTTTCTACAAATTAAATTATGATGGGGGATATAATAGGGATATTGGTGTCGATGGAGTAGAGTATGGTCAGTTTCAAGTAGAACCATCCACGAAAGTTATTGGAGCAGTTTCTTCTGGTGCTACCATTTTTGATGTTGATTCCACTGTTGGGTTTGGAACCACTGGAGAATTATATGTAACTTATAATGATACTACAACTGGTGTTGTATCTTATACCTCCAAATCTTTAACTCAGTTCTTTGGTGTAACAAATTTAAGTGGTATTATTGATGATGCCACTATAGTTGGTATTAATACTTTCTCATATGGTAGATCAAAATTAAATCAAGATGAAATAATAAAGGTAAGAGTATCCTCTGTATATAATTCAGTAAAGTTACCAAAAAATACTAACTCCTTTGTGAAAGGAACCACGGCAAACGTAACTACATATGGAATTTCCGAAAATAATTTTAAAACAGATAAATGGGAATATAATGTATCTCCCCATTACGGTGTAGATAAAGTAGAATTAGTTGATAAATCAGACTTTACATATGCAATTACACTAAAATCTAAACATTATCTTAAAATTGGCAATTCTATTTTTGTAGTTTTAAAAGATAAGACAAAAGTTTCTTCTACAATAATTAGTATCGACAATGAAAAATCCTGTAAAATACGAGGTCAGGGTTCTTTAGAAAATTCTCAAGTTTCTTCTATACAAAGAAAGATACAAAAAGGATCTTCAAATACTTTCCCAAATATTACTTCTTTTTCAACTGGAGTTGATAATTTATATAAAAATGATGATGGAGAATATATTGTTGCATCTCCATCAATTCCTTCATATAATTCTCAACCAATTGAAGTTACCCCAAGAAAAGTAACTTTCTCTGGAACGTTTATTGGAACTGAACTTGAAATAACTCCAGGCATAGAACATGGATTCTATACTGGTGATGCAGTTTACTATGCTGCGAGTACATCAGATGAAAAATATGTTGATTCCTCAGGAACTGTAAGGACTAGGCAAAAAAGAAATACGGGTCTATTTAATGATGGACTTTATTTTATATCCAGAGTTGATGGATTCACTTTAAAATTTGCAAAGAGTAGAGATGATATTAATAATGGGAATTTTATAGATGTTGAAAGTTCTACAACTGTAAGTGATAGTATTATTCAACCATACACTTCTTTTGAAAAAACATTAAAACCACAAAAACTCTTAAGAAAAATTATTGATCCAAAGAGTCAGGGAGTTAAAAGTAAAACACTGCCAGGAACTACTGGAATATTAATTAACGGTGTTGAAGTTTTAAATTATAAATCGGAAGATGTTGTACGATATGGTGCTATTGAAAGTATTGATATTTTATCGCCATCAAATAATATTGATGTCATAAATCCTCCAAATTTAATTATTAGTGATACCGTTGGGGCCGGGGCAACTGGGCATATTGCAGTATCTGGTTCCTTAAGAGAAATAAGAGTATTAGATGGTGGATTTGATTATCTATCAACACCAACTCTTAAAATTGATGGTGGAAATGGTGCAGGTGCATTTGGCACGGTCAATATGAAAATGATTGACAATTCCCCAGAGTTCTTTGCAGATGAAGCATCTGCAAAAGTATCTTTAACAAATAATACCATTGGGTTTGCAACATATCACAAATTTAGAAATACGGAACAAGTAATATACAAAACTTTTGATGAGGAATGTGTAGTTGGTTTGGATACTAGTGCATTATACTTTATATCGGTATCTGATAATGTATCAGTTAAACTACACCCAACTCAAGCAGATGCCTTATCCGGTATAAACACAGTAAATTTAACTGGATTTGGTATTGGTAAACATGCACTTCAGAGTGTAAATAAAAAATCTATTGTATCTTCTGTTAATATTGTTAATGGTGGAAGTGATTATGAAACGAAAAAAAGAACAGCACATGTAACAGGAATCAATACTTCCTCAAATGTGATCACAATTAAAAATCATGGTTATCAAAATGGGGAGAAAATCAAATATACTGTAGTAGGTTCTGTTGCAGAAGGTCTTACAAACAATACAGAATATTATGTAACCAGTAGAGATACTGATTCTTTTAGACTTTCCGCAGTTGGTGTTAGTTCAGATAAGGAATTTTATTATAGAACTAAGCAGTATGAAGATATTAAATCTGTTGGTTTAGGAACACATGTTTTTAACTATCCAGATATTACCGCAACTTTGATTGGAGAAGTTGGAATATCCTCTGTTGGAACAGAAACTTTTAAAGCAAGTGTTCAACCAATAGTTAGAGGTCAAATTTCATCAGTTCATGTTGAAAATAATGGAGTTGGTTATGGATCTTCAGAAATATTAAATTACGACCGTCAACCAACCATTACGATTAGTAGTGGAAAAAATGCTCAAGTAAAACCAGTTATCAGTAATGGAAGGATTATTCAAGTTATAGTTTTAAATTCTGGGACTGGATATAAATCAACACCAGATCTTAGAATTGCTGGTGTTGGTGTTGGTGCAGTCTTAATACCTATTATTGTAAATGAATCTCTTTCAGAAATTAGAGTTTTAGAACCTGGTGGTGGATATGATAAATCGGATACTACAATTACTGTTGAAACTAATTCTGAAACTGAAAATCAACCAGCGTTCTATTCTAATCTCAAAACTTGGAGAGTAAATATTTTTGAGAAAAATACACCATTCTTTACTAAAGATGATGGTATAGTATCACCTTCAAATTATGAACTTCAATATTTTCATCTTTATCCCCCCAGAGTTCTAAGAGAAAGTACATATTCTGTCAATTCAGAAGGAGATGTTTTATATGGAGAAAGCGATCTTCGTAAAGTAAGTAGTATAGAAGTTGACTCAGATCAACACTCTCCTATTTTAGGATTTGCTTATGATGGTAATCCAATTTATGGTCCATATGGATATACTACAAAAACTGGTGGTGCAGTAACTCAATTAAAATCTGGATATTCTCTTGATTTAAAATCAGGAAGACCACCACTTTCAATATATCCTGAAGGATTCTTTGTTGAAGATTATACTCACACTAAAACTACTGATGTTTCAACTCTTGACGAAAATAACGGAAGATTTGGAGTAACTCCAGATTATCCTAATGGAACTTACGCATATTATATGACGGTCAATGATTTACAGACCGAAGCATCTGGAGTATTTGAAAAATACAAAAAACCCGTTTTTCCATATATTATAGGAGAAAATTACTACTCTATTCCAGATGAATTTAATTTCAATCCTTCCTCAAATCAAGATGAATTTGATTTTAAAACCAGCGATCTAAGAAGAAACACTAATCCACTGAATTTAATTGAAGAAACTCAGGAATATCCTTATCTGTTCATTCCAAATAAATTTAATCAAACGGCAAAAATAAATGCTGCTTCTCCAGGAACTATTGATTCTATTGGAATTTTGACTGGTGGAAACAATTATAAAGTAAACGAAACTCTAGTATTTAATAATAGTAGGACTAGTGGAGACAGTGCTTACGCTAGAATTCAAAAAATAAAAGGTAAACCAGTTTCTAATATTAGTGTAGCAACTAGTTCTATTGGTGGAGTAGAAATATATCCCAAATCTTCTGGAACGTATGAAGTTGTTTGCGATAATCCTCATGAGTTTCAAAACTTAGATGTAATAAGAATTACTGGACTTTCAACAAATGCTAGTGGCATTGAGGGAACATACACAGTAGGAATCTCTTCTAATGTGCTTCGTCTTGCTGGAGTTGGAACAACCGCAGTTGCAATTGGAACTGAGGGGGTAACTGGATTAGTTACTTACTTTAGTGTAACTGGTGATATTCTCAATACTAAGGTGAATGATGTTTTGGGTATTGGAACAGAGAAAGTAAAGGTACTTAATGTAGACTTTGAAAACTCTAGATTGAGAGTTTTAAGATCGGTTAGTGGAACTGTTTCTGCCGGACACACTATCGGTAAGTTTCTTATTGAGGATTCTAGAAATCTTAATATTAATACGGGTATTACTTCAACATACAAATTTACAAGAAATGAAGAGGTTTACTTTGATCCATCTGAAACCGTTGGATTAGGAACTACTGCTGGAATTGGTATTGGTTCTACACTTTCTTTTGCAAATCCAGGTGCAGGTATCACCCAAAAATTTATTCCAACCAAAACACTTTATTTCAAAAATCATAGTTTTAAAACAGGAGATCAATTAACTTACTCCACAGGAAATGGTGGGACAGGTCTTTATGTTCAAGATGAGACTAATGTTGGTGTAGGAACAACTCTTGCTAGTGGAGACAAAGTATTTGTTGCTAAGGTAGATGATGACCTTATTGGAATTGCGACAATAAGGGTTGGTCTTGGGACCACGGGAACTTTTGTCGGTGTTGCTGCCTCTCATAGAGGGTCTTCAACGTTGTTCTTCAAAGGTGTTGGTGTTGGCAATTCTCATAGTTTTACCACTAATCATACGGTAATAACTGGAGAGATAAAGAAAAACACTGTCACTGTAAATACAACAGAAGCGCATGGAATCAGTCCAAAACATAGAGTAGATGTATTTGTCAATCCCAGAACAAACAATAATATAACTGTAAAATATAATGATCACAATAGAAATGTTGTTTTCAATCCCCTTGGATTTTCTTCTACTGGGATTAACACGTCAACTGGAGCAATTAATATTCCCGATCATAAGTTTAATGGTGGAGAAAAAGTAATTTACAATGTTGGAATTGGTAGTGATGTTTCTGAAGGATTAATCAATGAAAACATTTATTACATTTCTAGAGTAGATGATAATAACTTTAAGTTATCCAATAATTATTATGATGCTACTAAAGACATTCCAGTCACAGTTGGAGTTGCTAGTACTGGATTAACTGGTGGCAATATTAATCCAATTAATCCACCATTATCATTATACAAAGATTCCACAGTCACTTTTGATCTTTCGGATTCTTCTCTTGGATATTCAGTATTGGGATCCAACTATCCTGCATTTGAGTTAAACCTTTACAGAGATAAAGACTGTAAAATTAGTTGGGATAAATCCGATGATAGTAAAATATTTGAATATTCATCCTTAGGTCAAGTTGGTTCTGCCGGTGCAGAATCTATTTTAAGAGTAAGTTCTAATTTACCAGAGAGTCTTTTCTACAAACTTGATTTAGTCTATAATGCAAGTCTACCATCTATTAAATCTGAAATAACGACTGATGATGATGTTATTTCTGGAAGTGAATTAAAAATTGTAAGTAGTGGATATAATGGAAATCATAGACTTATTGTGGGGTCTACGACTTCTTTCTTATATGATTTAAGTGAATTTCCAGAAAGTGTATCTTATGCGTCAACTATCTCTGAAATATTTTATGAAACAGATTGTACTCATACCGAAGGTCCAATCGCCAAAATTGATATCATAAACCCAGGTAGAAATTATTATGCTTTACCAGGAATCTCTACACTTAATAGTGTTTCTGGTGATGGAGCAATTTTAGAAGCACAAAGTTCTACTATTGGCAGTTTGAAATCTGTTTCTATTGAAGATATTGGATTCAATCTTCCTTCCGACAATACTTTAAAACCCAGATTACTTTTTCCACAATCGATTCGTATTGAACCATTAGCAACATTACAATCTGTTGGTATAACTTCTTTTGGGAGAGGATTTTCCATAACACCAAAACTAGTTGTAATCGATGGGAAGACTAAGTTACCTGTAACTGATGTAGATCTTAAGATGACTCTTGGAAGTTCTGAGGTCAAAATCTTAAAGAATACGAATGGGTTATCTAATTTAAGTCCTACAATTATTCCAACACTTACTGATTCTGGAGTAGGAATTAGTACAATTGAATATTTCCCTACAACTAAGGATGCACTGGTAACTTTATCTGTAGGATTTAGCACGGTAAATAGTTTCCCATTTGCAGTTGGCGATAAAGTTCTAGTTGAAAATGTAAGTGTTGGAGTTGGATCGACAGGACAAAACTACAATTCCTCTGGATATGATTATAAGTTATTTGAACTAACTGAGGTCAGTTCTAATCTTGGCGGAATTGGGTCGGTTAGATTCAATATGTCCAATCTTTTTGAAGAAGATGAATTTCCAGGTCAGTTTGATGCTGTAAATTCCACTGCAAGAATAACGGCACAAAAACATTTCCCCCTCTTCCAAAGTAGTTTAGTTCTTAATAATTACATTATAGGAGAAACTGTTGATTCAGAATCTGCAACTGGAGTAGTTGAAGATTGGAACCCTATTACATCTATTGTTAGAGTATCTTCTAACGACAACTTTATAGTTGGAGAAAAAATAACTGGCAAATCATCTAAAGTTGTTAGTATTGCTTCTTCTATAACTTCATTTGAAACTTATCTTGAATATGATGCATCATCAAAAGTTGTTAGAGGATGGCAAAGTGATTCTGGAGAACTTAACTATAACCTTCAAAGACTTCAAGACAATTTTTATTATCAAAAATTCTCATATTCTCTGAAGTCTGAAGTACCATATGATACTTGGAATGACGTTGTATCATCAACCAACCACACTTTAGGATACAAAAAATTCGCAGATTATCAGTTAGAGTCTACAAATTCTAATCAAATGTCAGTTGGACTATCCACTGAACTTGGATCTGTAGATACAGTAAATGATTTGAGTGGATTTGGTAACTTAAATTGCGTTTCTGACTTTGATTTGGTGACAGAAAATAATATTAACTCGGGAACAATATCCGATGAAATGATATTTACCAATAGAATCTTAACGGACTATTTTGAATCTGTCGGAAACAGGGTTCTTTCTATTGATGATATTAGTGGAGAATTTAATAGTGAGCCAAGATTAACTCCATTTAGTGTTGTTAATACATTTAATCTCTCTGATGCAAGAGCATTAAAATATGTTACTTATGTTAGAGATAAGAGATATACTCAGGAAAGACAACTTCTTATTGTGGATTTGGTTCATGATGGCGTAAAAGCATATATGAATCAATATGGAAGAATTGAAACTCAATATGATCAAGGTTCTTTTGACTTCTCTGTTACTGGAACAGATGGTCAACTACTATTCTATCCAACTAAGTCTACTATTAATGATTTTAATGTAACTACATTATCTTATAATATTAGTGGTATTGCAACTGTAGGAACTGGAGTTAGTTATTTTGGCAGCGGTGTTTTAGTAGACACTTCTAATACAGAAGTTACTTCCGGTTCTAGTTCTACGATTGTATCAATAGCAAGCACATATAACTCTGCTAAAGTTTTGGTATCTATTAATCCAGACTCTACGCAGAATGATAAATTTGAGATGGTTGAACTTAATGTTACACATGATGGAACTACAGTAGAGTTGCTTGAATTTGGTCAATTAACTACCGGAGGATTTGACTCTTTCTCTGGTGGTGCAGGACTTGGAACTTACTCTGCGGCAATATCAGGAAGCAATTTGGAAATTGATTTCCATCCTGGAGTGGGTATTGCTACTACATGTTTAGTAAATACCGTTCAAGTTGCATTATCTGAAAATACTTCTGGAATTGGAACAACTAAATTACAATTTGCTGAAATTGATGGAAGGACAACTAGTATTTCTGCATCTGGAACTCCTGGAGTTACAACTGTCTCTCAATATGGTAATGACTACGACTCTGCATACTTTATAGCGCAAGTTGCTGATACCACTAATGGCAGATATCAGATTTCTGAACTAGTTGTTGTTGATGATTATCTTGACGCGACTAATTCATATGATACTTATTTTACTGAGTATGGTAATATTGAAACTAGTATTGGATTAGGAACGTTTGGAACTAGTATTGATAGTACTGGTACGGTCTCTCTTTTGTTCACTCCAAATGCAAGTATTGCTACAAAAGTAACCGTATTTAAAAATGCAGTTACTCTTGATCAAGACACTACTCTGGGAGTTGCGATTACTTTCAGCAACGCTTCTATTGGTGGAGAATTTGGAACTTATGAAGGAACCGAATCCGATATTAAGAGATCATTTGGATTAACACATGAAACGAATGAGATATTTGAAAGATACTTCACGGGTAATGATAGTTCTGTTGTTAATGTAACCAATAATACTATTACTATTCCAAATCATTTCTTTGTAAGTGGTGAGAAAATTGAATACGTTCACGTTGGAACTGCTTCCTCTGCTGTTGGAATCGCTACAACATCCTTCGTTGGTGCTTCAAATACAACATTCTTACCTGGAGAAAATATCTTTGCAGTTAAGGTTGATGACAACAATATTAAAATTGCTGCTAGTGCTGAAAATGCACTTAAAGAGGTCCCTGAAATAGTAGAACTTGAAAGTGTTGGTATTGGAACTTCTCATAGATTCGTAGCAACTAACCAGAATGCTAAGATTATGGTTGCTATTGATAACCTTATACAATCTCCTATTGTTGCTACTTCAGTAACTACAGGATTGTCCACTAATACAACAATCTTTGAAAACATAGTTAAATTTAGTGGAATAACATCATTCTTTGGATCTGATCTAATCAGGGTTGGTAGTGAGATTATGAAGATTGAAGGTGTTGGTATTGGCAGCACTAATTTCATAAAAGTCCGCAGAGGATGGTTGGGGACTAAAGTTGCTGCTGCTGGAACTCATGATTTAGTTACTAAAATTACAGGAAACTATAATGTTGTAGATAATGTCCTTAATTTTGTAGAAGCACCTTTCGGAAATACTCCCATTGGTTCCACAACTAATCCACCAGATGAAAGAGACTATGTTGGAATTACAACAAGTTCTACTTTCCAAGGAAGAAGTTTTATTAGGTCTGGAATAACTGGCGGGTCCAATGACTCTTATAATAAAAACTATATTTTCGATAATATTAACGACAGTTTTAATGGAGTTACTAATCAGTTTGCTTTACAACAATCTAGTAGCAACATAACGGGAATTACTGACGAAAATGCAATCGTTCTAATTAATGATATTTTCCAAGTTCCTTCTTCGGATAAAGATTATACTTTGTCTGAGAGTTCTGGAATTACTTCTGTAACCTTTAATGGCGCTTCTCCACAAACTCCTCTTGGACCTGATGTAGGTATTTCTAGTTTCCCTAAAGGTGGAGTAATTGTATCTGTCGGTTCAACTGAAGGTTTTGGTTATCAACCTCTGGTTGCTGCGGGTGGCACGGCAATTGTATCTTCTGCTGGTACGATTACTTCAGTATCAATTGGTAATAGTGGTTCTGGATATAGATCTGGAATACAGACAAATGTTTCTGTAGGAGTAAAACTACCAGATGTCACGGGATCTACTATTATCCCAGTGGGAATCGCTTCTATTTCTGCAGGTAATATAACTTCAGTAGCTATCACAACTGATAGAGTTTTCTATGCACCTCGTTCCATATCAAACGTTGGATATAATTCCATAACTGGATTGACAACTGTTACAACTTCTACTGCACATGGTTTATCTTTTGGTGAAGAGATTATTGTTTCGGGAATTGCATTTACATGCGATTATAGTGGTTCTGGTCCTGTCAATGTAAGTAATGCCATTTATGATAATATAAGTGGTATCATGACTGTGACCACATCATCTGCTCACAATCTTTCCACTACAGGACAAAAGAGTGACGTTATTCTTACTGGATTAGCATTTACTTGTGGTTTAGACGGCGGATCTTCTACTCACGTTTATCCAAGAACAACTGATCCTGCATATTGTGGTTCTAAAGTAACTTCTGTTCCCAGCACCACAGTATTTGTTATAAACGTTGGAGTTTCTACTGTCCCAACATTCTATCAAAGTGGTGGAGTGGCACAACCTGCTCTTATTGCACCAAGATCTAGTAACAACTCCGCTAGTGGATTTGATCCCGCATCACAGGGATCAACTGTTCTCAAAATTATTGATAGTACTAATTTTGAAATAAACACGGGTATTTCCACTCGCACACATTTCTATGCAAGATGTGGAACGGTTAAAAAACCAATTGATATTGTTATTGATGATCCTGTATCGTATTCCAATATGCGTTTATTCTACAGTTCTTCTTCTGCTGCTGGAGTTGGAACTGAAGCAACTATCGATGTTGTAGTTGGTAATGGTTCTAGCGTTATTGATTTTGAAATTGATAATACTGGATATGGTTATAGAGATGGTGCTATATTAACAGTTGCAATCGGAGGAACAACAGGAATACCAACCACATCATCTTATTCTGGAAACGAGTTCCAAGTTACTGTCGATGAAATTGCAGACGATAAGTTTGCAGGTTGGTCTGTAGGAACTTTACAAGTTCTTGATAATATTGAAGATCTCATTGATGGAGCAAGAAAAGATTTCCCATTGAAATTAAACGGAGCAATTACTTCAATTGTTTCTTCTCCAGGTTCAAAAATCGATGTTCAAGATGTATTAATTATTTTTGTAAATGATATTTTACAAGAACCAGGTGCAGGATATGTATTTACAGGGGGAAGCACACTCACCTTTACTGAAGCATTAAAGATTGGTGATATTGTTACCATTATTTTCTATAAAGGAAATGGTGATAGTGATGTTATTTTTAGAGATGTGATCGAAACGATTAAAAAAGGTGATACGTTACAACTAAAACATATGGCAGGTTCTCAGGCACAAAGTCTTGATGAAGATGAAAGAAGTGTTCTTAATATTCTTTCAACTGGTAATGTTGCAACAAATCCTTACTTTGGACCAGGAAATACTAATGATGTAACTTTAGTAAGACCAGTTACCTGGTGCAGACAAACTGAAGATAAGATTATTGATGGTATTCCAACAGGAAAAGATAGGGAACTTTATGAACCCGTCATTAATCCAACAGCATATATTATTAAAAATGTTGGCGTAGGTTCAACTGCAATATATGTTGATAGTCTGAGACCACTATTTAATCCCCAAAACGAGGCAGCAAACTTACAGTTCCAAGATAAAATTAAATTTGTTGCTCAAGAACCAAAAGTTGGTGCATCTGCAACAGCAGTTATTTCTGGATTCGGGACTATTTCCTCTGTTGTAATATCTGACGGTGGTGTTGGGTATAGCACTGCAACAGTAAGTTTTGGTTACACCTCTGCGTCTAGAGCATTTGGCACAGTAACCATAAGTGCTGGCGGAACTGTCACTGGTGTTGCAATCACCTCTCCTGGAGTTGGTTATACATATACAAGCGTACCTACTGTTCTTATATCTCCTCCAGGACATACCGAAGAAGCATGTAGTGTAAATACTTATTCGGGTGATAATGGTATTATTGTTGGATTTGGAACCACTGCTGGTCCTAAATTTATCTTTGATATTCATATTCCATATGATTCTTTCCTCAGAAACACTGTTGTTGCTGGAACTGCAGTAACAATTACTTCGATTCAGTCAAATGATTACTTCATGATTAAGAAGTCTAACGTTGGTATGGGGAATACATTTGATGGAATATACGAGGTCTCTAGTGTAGAGACATTAGAAAGAGATGTTGTTGGAATATCAACGACAGTCAAGCGATTGTTTGTTGATGCTACCGTTGTTCCTTCGGGATACAGTACTGGAATCACAACTTCTGATACTGGTTTCGGTGACTTTAGTTGGGGAAGAATTGATGTTTCCTCAAGAGATCTCACAAGTTCTTACACTGCATACACTTCTGGTATAACTACTTCAACTAGAGTCATTAGAACAAACTTCTTGAAGTCTAAAAATTATACCGCAAACTCCTAATAAATAAAGAAAAACCTGCGTCAAATGGCTGCTATTATAACGGATCAGATTAGGATATTAAACGCAAAGAATTTTATTGCTGGAGTGAATAATTCCAGCAACTCTTATTATTCTTTTGTTGGTCTACCTAATCCTACAGATTATCAAAGTGATTGGGATAATGATCCTCCTGCACCTAAAGATAATTTCGATCAAGAGAACGATTATTGGGATACAATGATTGCTCTCAAGAAAATCGAAAGTTCTGATGCAAATCAAGTAGTTCCAAAAAGAACATGGAGTTCTGGTACTGCTTATGACATGTATCGTCATGACTATAGTAGAACTAATACAGCAAAGATTTCTGGGTCAACTTCATTATATCTTGCAAATTATTTTGTAATGAATAGTGATTTTAGGGTCTATATTTGCCTACACAATGGAATAGACCCAGACAATCCTACAGGAAAGGCATCTTTGGATGAACCAACTTTCACTGATTTAGAACCAAGAAGTGCGGGAACTAGTGGAGATGGATATATTTGGAAGTATTTGTATACTATTAAACCTAGTCAGGTAGTAAAATTTGAGTCTACCCAATATATGCCCGTTCCGGCAAATTGGGGAACTGCAACTACTAATGCAGCAGTTAGAGATAACTCGATTGATGGTAGTATCAAAATTGCAACTATTACCAATCGTGGAGTTGGTTTAGGAACAGCAAATGCAACTTATACAGGAGTTCCTATTAGAGGAGATGGAACTGGAGCAGAATGTACTATTGTAATCGATGGTAATCAACAAGTAGGGCAAGTAATTGTTTCTAATCAGGGTTCTGGATACACTTATGGAAATATTGATTTGGTTGCTGGTGGAGTTCCTACAGGAACCACTAGACCAACCTTTGATGTAATCATTCCTCCACAAGGAGGACATGGTGCAGATATTTACAGAGAATTGGGAGCATACAATGTTCTTCTCTATTCTAGAATTGAAAATGATAATGAAAATCCAGATTTTATTACCGGAAATCAAATATCTAGAATTGGAGTTGTAGAAAATCCAGATCAGTTTGGTTCATCCTCAAAATTGGAATTGAGTAAAGCATCTGCTGTAAGTGCGCTTAAACTAGTAGGAACTGGATACAGCACTGCAACCTTTACAGCAGATGCATATTTTACCCAAACAGTATCCACAGGATCAACTGCTGTAGGAAGAGTTGTTAGTTACGACCAGACCACTGGGGTTCTTAAATTTTGGCAGGATAGAAGTGTTGCAGGATTTAATACGGTTGGAACAGCACAAACTCAACCCACATATGGATTTGATTTAACAGAATTTACATCAACTCCCGGAACAGGTGGAAGTGTTTCTATCACGCCATCTACTGGTTCAAATTTAAATATAGATGAAAACTTTACTGGTATATCTACGGTAATAAATAATCGTACTTACTATCTTGGTCAGAGTTTTACGAGCGGTGTTGCCAACCCTGAGGTTAAAAAACACTCTGGGAATATTATTTACGTTGACAACAGACCATCTATAACAAGATCGTCAAACCAAAAAGAAGACATAAAAGTTATTTTGCAGTTCTAAAGAATTATGCCTCAACAAACGAATCTCAACGTAGCGCCATATTTTGACGATTTTGATCCCGCTAACGATTACCATAAGGTATTATTCAAACCTGGATATCCTGTTCAGGCAAGAGAGTTAACATCTCTTCAGTCTATACTGCAAAATCAAATTGAAAAATTTGGACAGCACTTTTTTAAAGAAGGTGCTAAAGTAATTCCTGGAAACACTGCATATACTAGATTATATTACGCAATTCAATTAGATAATAATTTTCAAGGGGTTCCTGTATCTGCGTATGTAGATCAGTTAGTCGGAACAAAAATCACTGGAGTTAGATCTGGTGTAACTGCTGTTGTTGATAGTATTATATTACCTGAAGATTCTGAGAATGGAAATATAACCCTTTATATTAATTATTTGGGTTCTAGTACAACAAACAATCAAACCCAAACATTTTTTGATGCAGAAACATTAACTTGCAATGAAGTTATTATTTCGGGATTGCTTGGTAATACGACTATTCCTGTTGGATCTGCTTTTGCGAGCACTATAGCATCTAATGCTGCTGCAACTGGATCTGCTTTTTCTGTAGAGAATGGTGTTTACTTTATTAGGGGTAGTTTTGTTAATGTTAATAGAGAAACTTTAGTTCTTGATCAATATAGCAATACTCCAAGTTATAGGATTGGTTTTTTCGTTGATGAGGAAATCGTTACTGCAGATTTAGATGAATCTCTTAATGATAATTCTCAAGGATTTAATAACTATGCTGCTCCTGGCGCAGACAGACTTAGAGTTAGTGTAAGTTTATTCAAAAAACCTTTAGATGACTTTAATGATGATAATTTTATTCTACTTGCAACTGTAATTAATGGAGTTATCCAAACTGCCACTTTAAAGACAAATCTGGCAGGTGGATATCATAACAAAGACTGGACTGATATTCTGGCAAGAAGAACTTTCGATGAGTCTGGACATTATTATGTAAAACCATTTGATGTTTCTGTTGCAGAGGCACTAAACAATCAAGTTGGAAACAATGGAATATTTAATGCAGGTCAATTTACTCCCGGAGGAGTAACTCCTACTGATAATCTTGCTCTTTACAAACTCTCCCCTGGAAAAGCATATGTAAAAGGGTATGAAATTGAAACTCTTAATACAACATATATTGACGTAGATAAACCAAGAACTACAAAAACTTTAGAAAATCAAAATTTCATTTATAATACAGGTGCAACTTTCAAAATTAATAGTGTTTATAGAGCACCTACAGTTGGAGTTGGTAATACTTTCGTTGTAAGTTTACGAGATCAAAGAGTTGGAGTTAACTCTGAAAGTGCTCCAGGAAAAGAAATTGGTCTTGCAAGAGTATATGACTTTAGACTTGAATCTGGATCTTACAGTGTATCTAATGCAAATACAAATCAGTGGGATTTGTCACTGTATGATGTACAGACAACAACTGAAATTGCTTTAAATCAGTCACACACTCTAACTGTTCCCACTTTTGTAAAAGGAAATTCTAGTGGTGCTACTGGTTTTTTAAGACACCCTGTAAGTGCAGGAACTGCTGTTACTGTATATGATAGTAAGGGAACTTTTGTTGCTAATGAAAGACTCTCTTTTAATGGACTTGAAGATGGAAGAATTGCTATTGCAGTTACTGAAAATAAAATTTCTAACGTAAAATCTGTATATGGTTCTTCAAACACCTTAGATCTTGCTGATGGAATCACTGGAGTTAATACTTTCAGTGCAAATATACTCCAATCCAATAAGTTTACAGTTGGTATTGCTACCATTAGTCCCAAGTCTGGTGGAGTTAGCACGATTACTGCTCCAAATCAACTGTTTCCCGGAACAGTTATCAAAGAAAATGATTTAGTTAGGTATACTGATACTACTCCAGGACTAACTGAGGACCCAATTATCGCCAGAGTTACTGGTGTTGGCACTGCAACTGTTAGTATTGAAGGCGTTGCTACTGTTTCTGGAATTGCAAGTGGATTCTTACCTGCAACGACCTTAAATGTTACGGATCTACAAGTTCTCAACACAGAACTTTCCAAATCTTCTGATAATACTTTATACACTCTTTTACCAAAACCAAACGTATCAGCAGTAGATATTGCTGAATCTGTTATTACTATTAGAAAAACTATTAGTGTTGACATTGCATCTGAACAACTCTCTGTTGCGGCTGAAGCGGGAACTAATGAAACTTTCCTTCCTTTTGATGATGAGAGATATGTTCTTATCAGATCCGATGGAAAAACTGAACAACTTAGTTCAGATAGATTTGAACTATCGTCAGATGGAAAATCTTTACAGATTAGAAATCTTGGAACTGATAATAGTGGAGCAACCCTGATTGCCACTCTAAGAAAGACAAATCCAACGTCTAAAGTAAAAATTAAAGATAGAGTAAAATCTATCATTGTTGATAAATCTAGACTTCAGGGATCTGGAATTGGAACCACTACGCTTAATAATGGTCTTACTTACGGAAACTATCCATATGGAACTAGAGTTGAAGACCAATTAATTTCGCTAAATTCTCCAGACATTATCTCAATTCAAGGAATCTTTGAATCTGCAGATACAAGTACCGCTTCTGCTCCTAAGGTATCCCTTCTTAACATCATTAGTCCTTCTACAACTACATCCGATATGTTAATCGGTGAAAGAATAGTTGGTCAAACTAGTGGTGCTGTAGCAATAGTTGCTGAAATTGTAGATGCATCTACAATTTCTCTTATCTATAAAAATGAATCTGTGCTCATTGAGGGCGAAACTATTGAATTTGATGAGTCTAATATTAATGCTAGAGTTTCTGTTTTAACCACACCTAGTTTCAATATTTCTTCAAACTACACATTCAGAACTGGTCAAGAAGAAACTCTTTATTCTTATGGATCTATAAAAAGAAAAGTAAAGAGCAGCGCACCAGTAAACCAGTTAAAGGTTTACTTTACCTCTGCGTATTTTGATACAACTGATAATGGTGATATTGTAACTGTAGATTCTTATAGAAACTTTGATTATTCTGAAGAAATCAAAACAGTTAATGGATATAGAACCAGTGATATTATTGATTTAAGACCAAGAGTTTCCGAATATAGTGTTGCCGAAAATGTTAGATCTCCATTAGAGTTTGCAGGGAGAGTTTTTAATGGGGCAGGACAATCGGTTCAGCATATTTTAGCGTCTGACGAAGCTATTACTGCTGATGTTGATTATTATCAAGGAAGAATTGATAGAGTTTTCCTCTCCAAAGATGGAAGATTTCAGGTTGTTTATGGAACTCCTTCTGATGATCCGGTAAACCCAAACCCTATTGATGATGCAATTGAAATTTGTACTATAGAATTACCCCCATATCTCTTTAATGTTAGTGACGCAAAACTAGCATTTAACCAGCATAAGAGATATCGTATGCAGGATATCAAAAGACTTGAAGATAGAATTAGAAGTCTTGAATATTATACTACTCTTTCTTTATTGGAGAAAGAAACTGCAAACTTATTTGTTTCTGATTCTGAAGGTTTAAACAGATTTAAATCAGGATTCTTCGTAGACAATTTCTCTGGATTCCAAACTCAAGATGATAGTTTTGATATTAAGAATTCTCTTGATATAAAGTATAACGAACTTAGACCAAAACATTATACCAATTCGGTTGATATGATTCTTGGTCCTGTTGTTGACAGAGACCCTAATGCAGATTCTAGTGTTGCTGCTATTGAGGGTAACAATGTAAGAAAAGGAGATGATGTCCTAACTCTTGATTATGCTGAAGTTGAATATATTACTCAAGCATTTGCAACTAGAACTGAAAGTGTTACTCCATTCCTTATTAGTTTCTGGAATGGAACCATGGAGTTAACTCCATCAACTGATAGTTGGGTGGATACAACTCGTTTAGAAGCAAAAACTATCGTGCAAGAAGGTGACTATAATGAAACTTTTGATGCACTTGTAGCAAACGGGGAAGTTGACCCTCAAACTGGGTTTGGTCCAATTCTTTGGGATTCTTGGGAAACTAACTGGGGTGGCATTACAGATGAAACTACCACCAGGAGAAGAGTTCTTAATAATGGACCAGACACCATTCATCGTCAAGGACCTGGTGGTAGAGCAAGACGAAGCACAAACACCAGAACCGTTACTGATCAGGTTATAGAAGAAACTATTGTAAGTAGAGTTCAAAGTGGTGTTCAATCTAGAAATGGTTCTAGAACTATTGTTACTGAACAATTTGATACCAATTCTCTAGGAGACAGAACTATCAGTAGAGATTTGATTGCAAATATGAGATCTAGAAACATTGAATTTGTTTCTAAAAAAATGAAACCCCTTACAAGATTGTATGCATTCTTTGATGGGGTAGATGTTACTAAGTATTGTGTACCCAAACTACTTGAAATTTCCATGAATAGTGGAACATTCCAAGTTGGAGAAACTGTAACTGGATCAATCGTAAGAACAGGTCTTTCTGAAGAATCTAATGAGACTTCTCCTAGAATTACCTTTAGAGTTGCTCAGTCAAATCATAGAGAGGGCGCTTACGATAGCCCAACAAAAACTTTCCGCGAAAATCCTTATACTAATCGTCCACTTGCAAATTCATATTCATCAACATCAACAATTTTAAATGTTGACACTCTTTCTCTTTCGGAACAACCCCAAGGTAGTTATTTTGGGCATGTTCAGACAGGAATGACGTTTGTTGGAGAAACAAGTGGAGCACAAGCCACCTTAGATGATGTAAGACTCATTGCTGATTTGTCATCTACTATTATTGGTAGCCTTTTCATTGCTGATCCAAATAATGTCAACTTCCCTAAATTTGAAACAGGAACAAAAACATTTACTCTAGTAAATGATATTGATAACAATCAGGATTTAGCATCTACTATTGCAGAAGAAGCATTTACTTCTACTGGTACTTTAGAAACTGTTCAAGAAAATATCCTTTCTATTAGAAACGCAAGGATAGAACAAAGAAGAGAATTCCAAGATAGAAACGTGGAGCAAACTCTTGGTACACAAGTAGTTAACTCTAATGTAGTCAGTACGCAACAAAGAACTCAAACAATCATTACTTGGTATGACCCACTTGCACAATCTTTCTTAGTTGAAGACGAAACTGGTTGCTTCTTAACCAGTTGTGATGTGTTCTTCAGAACAGTTGATGATTTGGATGTCCCAGTTGTTTTCCAACTGAGATCTATGGACAATGGTCTCCCAACCACTAAAATTCTTCCTGGTTCTGAGATTGTTTTAGACCCATCTGATATTGAAACTTCTTCTGACGGATCTATTGCTACAAACGTTCAATTTAAATCACCTGTTTATGTTGAAGGTGGTAAAGAATATGCGATATGTTTAGCATCCAACTCTACTAAGTATACTGTATATATTTCTAGAATTGGTGAAAATGATTTATTAACTGACACGTTTATCTCCAACCAACCATATCTTGGTTCACTATTCAAATCTCAAAACAATACCACTTGGGAACCAAGTCAGTGGGAAGATCTTAAATTTACTTTGTATAGAGCAGATTTCATAGAAAGTGGAAGTGTTGAGTTCTACAGTCCAGAACTCACGCAAGGAAATGCTCAGATTGCTAAGTTACTTCCCGATCCTATTTCAATCTCATCTAAAAAAATCAGAGTTGGTCTGGGAACAACTGTTGGAGACTCTGGATATCAAATTGGAAATACATTCTTCCAAGATGGAACCAACGCTACAGGAGACCTTGTAGGCACTGCTGGATCCGTGACAGGGACTCTTAGCGTATCTAACCCTGGTATAGGTTATACGCCTGCTGATGGTTCTCATACGTTCGCTGGGGTCAACCTCATCACACTGACGGGTAGTGGTAGAGGTGCAACTGCAGAAATTAGTGTCCTTAATGGTGGTATCGTTGCTTCTGGAGCAACCATTACTGCGGGAGGTTCTGGTTATGTAGTTGGAGATGTCCTTGGAATTTCTACTATCGGCATTGCTACTATCGGTAGAGACGCCAAACTCACTATAACTGGAATAGGAGTTACAAACGAACTTATTCTTGATAATGTTCAAGGTAATTTTGTTGTTGGTGGTGGTAAGTCAATGAACTACTTCGATAGTGTTGGAGTTGCCAAGACATTAAATAACGATCTTCCAGGTGCTCCAGGAGGAGATGTTCAAATTGCATCTATTGTTACTATTAACGATGGTCTGCACATGAATATTAGTCATCAAAACCATGGAATGTATTTCACTGAAAATGATGTTAGACTTTCTGGAGTAAAACCTGACATCAAACCAACAACACTCTCTGTAGCGTATCCATCAGACTCTACATCAGGTCTCACGGTTGGACTTGGTGCAACATTTGCTACATTTGAAAATGTTGGAGTTGGAACAACTAACTCAGGTCTACTTCTTATTGGTGATGAAATAATCACATACACTAATGTAACTGGAAATACTATTGGTGGAAATATTGTAAGAGGTCGTAATCCAAAATCGTATCCAGCAGGAACTCCTGTATTTAAATATGAATTGTCTGGTGTAAGTCTTGACAGAATTAACAAGACGCATTCTCTAGCAGATGTAACGGAATCTGATCCATTCACATTCGATTCTTATAAAATTAAACTCGACGTGAGTGGGAACACTGGAACTGCTAGAAATACTGATGTTGGATTCCCTCAGTTATTCCTCAATCGCTCTAAATCCACAGGTGGTACAAAGGTTAGAGCAACTCAGAATATGCCATTTGAACTGATTACTCCTAATGTACATAATATGACAGTCCCTGGAACAACTATTAATGCTGAACTAAGGACTACTACATCTACGAGTTTCAGTGGAACAGAAGTTCCTTTCTTAAATGCAGGATTTAGTGATATCATTATCAATCAGAAGAATTATTTTGATTCTCCAAGAATGATTGCATCTAAAATTAATGAAGATGCAAACTTAACTACAGTTCCTGGGTCTAAATCAATGAACATGAGGATGTTCTTGAACACTGTTGATACAAGACTTACCCCTGTCATTGATACTCAGAGAGTAAGTGCTGTACTTACATCAAACAGAGTAAATAATGTTGTTACAAACTATGCAACTGATTCTAGAGTAGATAGTATTGAAGAAGATCCCACAGCATGTCAATATATTTCTAAAGAAATTGTATTAGAAAATTCAGCATCTTCTATCAAGATTATACTTTCTGCTCATATCAATATTGATGCGGACATCAGAGCATTCTACTCTGTAGCAAACGAACCTGGATTTGAACCAACCTTCTCACCATTCCCAGGTTATTCTAACCTTAATACTAGAGGTCAGGTAATTGCTCCGCAAAATAATAACGGTCAACCAGATGTATTCATAGTTAAGTCCAATACTCTGGCTCATGATTCTGCTCTCGTAGATTATAGAGAATATACATTCTCTATCGATAATTTACCTTCGTTTAAAACTTACAGAGTAAAACTAAATCTAACATCCAATAATCAGTGTTATGTTCCTAGAATTAAGGACTTGAGGGTAATAGCTTTAGCATAATATGGATTTCTACGAACTGGACGGAAATAAGGATCTCGCAAGAGATCCTGAAACCAATGCAATTATTAATGTAAATGGTTTAGATTATTCTCAGTATCTTTCCACTAAAAGTGTTAAGAATGAAAAGAATCAAAAAGTACATACAATGGAGCAAGACCTTGCTAATGTAAAAGGTGAACTTGACGAGATTAAATCTTTACTAAAGGAGTTACTAAATGGATCCCGATCAAATTGAATTGAAAAATTTATCTAAAAGTTTTGCATATCAACAGATTGCAACTGATATAGATAATTGTAATGATCGCGATATGTTAAAAAATATTGCAAAGTCTTTTGCAAAACTTTATTATAAACAGCAAGAAACAATGTCAGTAATAGGACTTCCAGATGCCATCTAAAAATATTACTTTTGACCCCGACTCTGGTGTCCCATATGGAGTAAATCTGACTATTCAAGGTGGTTCAGATTTTAATGCAAATCTAAACGTCTATACAACGTCAAACTCGGCATTTGATCTCACTGGATATACTGGATCAGCAGCAATGTCTAAAAGCGTTGCCGTTGGAGCAACACTTGGGATTACAACATCCTTCACTGTTGGTTTCACTAGTGCATATGATGGTAAAATAAAACTTTCACTTGGTTCAACATCGACTAGAAGTTTAAACGAAGGTAGATATGTATATGATGTAATTGTTGCTGCAGGAGGAACTTACTATTCTCTTGCTAATGGCAATATATATGTTTATAACCCAGTATCAGCAGCACCCTAAATACACTTAGGAAACTTGTGGAATAAATGGCGCAACCAGCAAGTAGAGCAGATTTAATTAACTATTGCAAGAGACAACTGGGAGCACCAGTACTAGAAATCAATGTTGCCGATGAGCAAATAGATGATCTAGTTGATGATGCCCTTCAGTTATTTCATGAGAGACACTTTGATGGTGTAGTTCAAACATACTTAAAATATAAAATAACACAGGAAGATATAGATAGAGGCAGAGCAAGGGGGGGTAGTAGTACTGCAGGAATTGTAACTACAACCGCAAGTTCTGATATTGATGGAGCTAGTGTAACATTTTCATATGAAGAAAATAGTAATTACATTCAAGTTCCGCCAGCAGTAATTGGCATTAATAAAGTTTTTAGATTTGATAATAGTACAATATCTGGAGGAATGTTTAGTCTAAAGTATCAGTTATTTTTAAATGACTTATATTTTTTCAATTCATTAGAAATGTTGTCATATGCAATGACAAAAACATATCTTTCGGATATTGATTTTCTATTAAATACAGAGAAACAAATACGATTTAATCAGAGACAAGATAGATTGTATTTGGATATTGATTGGGGTAATGTACAAAAAGACGAATATATTATACTTGATTGTTGGAGACTTTTAGATCCAAATGATTTTGCAAGAGTTTATAATGATTCATTTTTAAAAAGATATCTTACTGCTTTAATAAAAAGACAGTGGGGTCAAAACTTAATTAAGTTCCAAGGAGTAAAACTTCCAGGTGGAATTGAACTGAATGGCAGACAGATTTATGATGATGCAGAAAGAGAGTTAGATAAGATAAAGGAGCAGATGTCCAATACTTATGAATTGCCACCTTTAGATATGATAGGATAAGATTATGCTTAATCCATATTTTACACAAGGTACTACTGGTGAGCAAAATCTTGTTCAAGATTTAATCAATGAACAGTTGAGAACATATGGAGTGGATATATTTTATCTACCCAGAAAATATTTAACAGAAAATACCGTCATTAGAGAAGTAGTTCAATCTAAATTTGATATTGCGCTTCCTTTAGAGGCATATATCGATAACTACGACCAATATTCTGGTGCGGGTAATATACTATCTAAGTTTGGTATTCAATCTCAAGATGAGGTGAGATTGATTATTTCAAGAGAACGATTTGAAAACTATATAACTCCTTTAATTCAAGATCAATCAAACGTAAAACTTTCAACTAGACCCAAAGGAGGAGACCTTATTTGGTTTCCTCTTGATGATAGAATTTATGAAATTAAAGATGTAGAATATGCTAAACCATATTATCAGTTGCAAAACCTCTATGTTTATGAGTTGTATTGTGAACTCTTTAGGCTTCAGGATGAAGTTATTGCGACTGGTATTGAGGATGTTGATAATAATTTAATTGGTGAAAATTATGATGGTCTAACTGATGATGGTATTAATACTATTCAAGGACCAACTCAAACACTTACTCTTGTAGGTGCTGCTTCCAGTGCTACAGCAACAGCAGCAATATTTAATGGTGGTGTAAGATTCTTCACTGTTACCAATAGAGGTGGTGGTTATAGTAGCATTCCTACAGTTGGCGTATCTTCTGCTCCAGTAGGGGGAACAACTGCTGTAGGTATTGCTACCATGATTGGTGGGATTAATGTATGTAATTTGAATGTTAATCCTAAAGATAGGTCTGTTCAGGCAGTTAACGTCGTTAATTCAGGTGCAGGTTACACCATAGCACCATCTGTATCTTTTAGTGGCGGTGGAACTAACGGTGTTGGTGCGGCTGCAACGACAACTATCGGTGACGGTGTTGTTGGTATTATTACAGTTACTTCTGGTGGTGGAGGATACACCCAGAATCCAGTGATTACATTTACTGGGATATCCACAGTATCTGCTGCTGCCACAGCAATCGTTAGTGCTGCTGGAACTATTTCCGCAGTTCACATCACTAATGCAGGTCTTGCGTACACTGTCGCTCCAACAATAACTATTTCTTCTCCTGGTACTGGAGGATCTGGAACTTTCTCCTTCAATGAAATTGTTACTGGATCGGTTAGTGGAACAACAGGTAGGGTCAGGGTTTGGAATGCGACAACTAACAATCTTGAACTTGGAGTTGTTGATGGAGAGTTTTCTATTGGAGAAAATATCGTTGGTTCTACATCAGGAGCTTCTTATGAACTTAGAGTTGTTGATGTTCAACCTGTTGATGATGGATTTGCCGATAATATCAACATTGAAACTGAGGCAGATTCTATATTAGATTTCTCAGAACAGAATCCCTTCGGTATTCCCTAAATAAAAACACACAATAGTGTCAAGATTTGTAGGATTAAACTATGTTTGAATATTTTTACAACGAAATATTGAGAAGAACTATCATATCTTTTGGTACACTTTTTAACGATATTTCAATTAAGAAGTCTGATTCTGATGATGATGTTTTTAGTGTTATCAAGGTTCCTCTTGCATACGGTCCTACTCAAAAATTTCTTGCAAGATTAGAGCAGTCTCCAGATTTAAATAAACCCTTTGCTATTACACTGCCAAGGATGTCGTTTGAATTTACTGGATTAACATATGATCCTGCTAGAAAAGTAACAACCACTCAGACCTTTAAGGTAAAGGATCCTAATGATGGGTCTGAAACAAAAAAATCTTATATGCCAGTTCCCTACAACATGGCATTTGAGTTAAGCATCATGACTAAACTAAATGATGATGCCCTTCAAATTGTAGAACAGATTCTCCCATATTTCCAACCAGCATATAATTTATCTGTAGAATTAGTAGAAGCATTACAAGAGAAAAGAGATATTCCTGTAGTATTAGAAAATATTACAATGTCTGACGAATATGAAGGAGACTTTAGTTCTAGAAGAGTTCTTCTTTATACTTTAAGATTTACTGCAAAAACTTATATGTTTGGACCTTCTACCAAGGTTTCCAAAGATATTATCAAAAAAGCAACTGTCAGTTATCTTACTGGTTCAGATTCCTCAAGTGCATCTAGAGAATATACTTACTCTGTTACACCAAGAGCAATCAAAAATTATACAGGAGATATTGAAACCACTCTTGCCGGAGATGTTACTGCTAAATCAGTTTATATTGAAGTTGCTGATGCCAGTGGACTTACCGCCAATACTTATATTAATATTGGTACTGAGGAACTTTACATCAAATCCATTAGTGGCAATAAATTAACAGTTAGACGCGGAGAAGATAATACGACAGCAGCAATTCATGTCAATGGCGCAGACGTTAAGAAAATCACTCCTGCGGATAATGCATTAGTTGAATCTGGAGACGACTTTGGATTTGATGGTGCATTCTGATGGTTATGACAAAAAACTTTAACAAACTCAATGAGACTTTTGACACTTCGGACTCGGGTGATATTGTTCAACCAGAAGTAATCAAAGATAAAATTGAAAAAGTAAGAGAAGGTGTAGATGATATCAAAAAAGATTATGAATACACTAGAGGTAATCTTTACTCTATAATCGAGAAAGGTCAAGAAGCATTAAACGGCGTTCTTGAACTTGCACAAGAAAGTGAAATGCCAAGGGCATATGAAGTTGCGGGTCAGTTAATTAAAAACGTTGCTGATGCTACGGATAAACTATTAGATCTTCAAAAGAAACTTAAAGACGTAGAAGCAGAGGATAAGATCAAAGGACCATCAACCGTTAACAACGCTCTGTTCGTTGGGTCTACTGCAGACTTGGCAAAAATGTTAAAAGATGGACTTAATGAGGATCCTAAATAAATTGGAAGGGAGAGAAATCCCGAAGTATTAATGTACTAATAAAATGTCAAAGGATTTACCCTCATATGAGGATTTTGATGGAGATGAAAGTCTCCCATCAATAGAAGATTATATTACAGAAGGGAACGCAGAGGAACTCCCTTCTGTAGAAGATTATATCGAGATAGAAGAAGAAACGCAAACTATTGAGGATGCTGACGGGAATGCGTTTGCAGAAGTAAAGGATATTATCCCACCATTTCCCGAATTAATTCGTCTGATTAATGATGTTAGAAAAGACATCCCAGACATTCCAGAAGTCAAATATTATGATAGAGAACTTGAAGATCTTGCGGAACAGATTTCTCAACTTCCAGAAGTCAAATATTATGATAGAGAAGTAGAAGCAATATGTAGTCAGATTGATCTGGTAAGAGAACAGATTAAAGATCTTCCAGAAGTCAAATATTATGATGAACAGGTAAACTCCATTGAAGACAGAATTGATAGTCTTCAAACAGATGTAGTTAATTTACCAGAAGTAAAATATTATGATGCGGAGATTGAGGCAATTTGTGGGGCTATTGATGAGGTAAAAGCATCGATTCCAAAATTCCCTAAATGGGTCAATGAAATAAATGAAGTCCCAGACTTCTCTTGGATTGGCAAAACTTTCAGTGTCATCGATGATGACTTTGTAAAAGTTAGTGATAAAATTGAGGGGTTAAGAGGAAAGATTGAATATGATATAGAACAACTTTCTGAAGACGTAGAAGCAAAATATTTTAACAATACTACTAAGATTAACTCAGATATTATTAATCTTGACGGAAAAGTAAATGAACGTATTAACGAAGAGAAAGATAAGATTTGGAAGGAATTGAGATCTTCATCACTAAAAATATGGGAATACCATAAAGAATTTAAAGATGATGATCGCAAACTAAAGAAACAAATTATTGGAGAATATAATCAACTCAAGAAAAACCTTGACAAAGAACTAAAGGAAATTAACTACACCAGTGTAAAAACTGATGAGTTACTTCTCAAGTATTTTACTGAGTTAAAGGAAGAAATCTCTGAACTTCCAGAAGTTAAGTATTATGATAAAGATATTGATTATGTAAAGTCTGACATCAAAGGTCTTTATAAAATTATTGAGGACATAAAGTCTTCTCAAAATAAACTACAAGAGGAACAAAAACTTTTAGCAGAGACTAATGTTCCTCTGGGAATGGATCCTCCAGATACAGAAAATCCAGACCCACTTACTCCACTGGATCAAAATTTTGTAACACTTGAGCAACTACAACTACACTACAAAAGGTTTGTAGAAAGAGTACAATATCAACTAGGATCTATTGGTGGAGGTGGTGCAGGATTCATCAAAGACCTTGATGACGTAGATATCTCAGGATTAGAGGATGGATATGTCCTTAAATGGAATAGTGCATCAAATAAGTGGAAACCAGAAGAAGCTGGTGGTGTTGGTGCAGGTGGAACATGGGCATCTAACACCATCGGAATCAGCACTACTAAGAATGTTGGTATTGGAACCACAACTGCTAAGTCAGGTGTTGCACTATTCGTTGCAGGTGATATTGAAGCAACAAACGTCAACGTTGCTGGAACAATCACCTATGAAGATGTAAAAAATGTTGATTCTCTTGGTCTTAGCACCTTTAGAAGTGGAATCGAAGTAAATGCGGGAACTGCAACAACAGCACTATTAGTTAGAGGTGATGCAAGAATCACGGGAATTCTGACAGTTGGTACTGCTTCTGTTACGATTGATGGTGATAACAATACAGTAAGTGTTGGTATAGTTACGATTACTAACTCTGAGGTCATTCTTGGTGATAACGTTACCCTTAATGCTGCTGCAACTGGCATTAACTCTGCACCAAATGTTCTTTATGTTGCTAAAGATGGTATTGACACTAATAACGGAACTTCTATTGATAATGCAAAACTTACAATTAAAAGCGCAGTTTCTATTGCTCAGTCTGGCACAGTAATTAAAGTTTTATCGGGTAACTATGTAGAGGCAAATCCAATTACCCTCCCTGCTTTTACTGCTGTTGTTGGGGATGATTTAAGAACTGTCAAGGTCTTACCAAGCACACCCACAAGTGATATTTTCCACGTCAATAAAGCATGTAAACTTGCAAACATGACGTTCTCTGGTCATGTTGCTCCTGCTGCTGCTGTTGCTTTCCCAACTGGAATAGCAACTAACGTTGGCGGTGGTAAATGGAAAGGTCCTTATATTCAAAACTGTACCAGTGATACGACTACTGGAACAGGTATCTTTATTGATGGAAATAAAGCAGAAAAAACTAAATCTATGAATGTTGATGCCTTCACCCAATATAATCAGGGTGGTGTTGGTGTTGCAGTTACCAATGAAGGTTACGCACAGTTAGTTTCCGTATTTACTATTTGTTGCGACAAAGCAATCACAGTTCATAAAGGTGGACAAGCAGATTTAGCAAATAGTAACTGCAGTTTTGGAACTCAAGGATTAGTTGCTGATGGTGTAAGTCCACAGCAATTTACTGGAATTGTTACTTCTTCTGCTACTGCAGGTCAAGATAATGTAACTATCAATGTTGGGTCTTCAACTACAAGACCTTATGATGGTCAAGTGGTTTATTTTGATCAACTATTCAAGTCTATTGAAAGTATCACTGTTGGTTCTGGTGGAACTGGATATACCCAAGCACCAACAGTTACGATTGATGCACCTATAGGTCCAAGTGGAGAAACTGCATCGGCGTTTGCTACTATTGAAAATGGTGCTGTAACAGAAATTTCTATTATTAGTAGTGGAAGTCAATATACCTCTACACCTTCAATTACTATTTCTGGACCTCAGAGCGGAATAAGCACTGCTACTGCAACTGCCAATATGACAGATACTTATTATACAATAAATAGTGCTACACCTATCGTTTCTGGAATTACTACATTAACACTTGCAGAAAATCTTATTAATACGGTAGGGGTTGGTTCTACATCATACTTCTTCCAACAAAGTAAAATTGTTGCAAGTTCTCACACATTTGAATATATTGGTTCTGGTAATACTATTACCTTAGCAACACCAAAACGAGGTGGAGTTACCATTCAAGCAAATGAAGTTGTAAGTCAAAATGGTGGAAGAGTAATATATACCAGCACAGACCAAGCAGGTAACTTTAGAATTGGTGATGATCTTCAGATCAACCAAGCAACAGGAACTATTAGTGGAAGAGCATTTTCCAAGAGTTTGTTCTCAGAAATAACACCCTTTATCTTAGCACTCAGTTAAATGGCACAATTAGCACTTAACAGATTTCAAACTGAAACTGCAATTTTGACGACCAGTGATCAAACGATATATACTGCTCCCGCAGGTTATACTGGAATTATCCTGTATGCCCATATTACCAATTATGGTTCTTCGACAACTACGGTCACATGTAAACATGTGAGATCTGGAACAGAAACAGAAATCATCAATGCTGCAAACGTTCCTGTAAACGATGCGTATATCCCTCTAGATGGAAAGTTAGTTCTAGAAACAAACGATTCATTTAAAGCAAGTGCTGGTGCAGGTACAACACTTAAAATTCTTCTCTCAGTCTTGGAGACTGCAAACTAATGCCTAGACTTTTAAGTTCAGTAAACGGATCTAGTCAAGTAGGTATTTCCAGCGATGGAACTAACCTAGGTAATATGACTCGTTTGAATTTAGAAAGCAATAGAGTAACATTGGATACCACAACTGGAGTTGCAACTGTATTCAGCGACCCTTTGACTATCATCGGATTATAAATATATCTATGGACTCGCGCTAACATGAAGAAAAACGGTAAATGTCCATCTGGACAATACTATTGCTACACTGATAAAAAGTGTAAACCAATCCCTCAAGGATTTAAGGCAGTAGGTCGTGCAGGTTATCTTCGTAAAGAAAACGGTCACTCCGTAGATGATGAGAACAAAAATGGTAATGGTAACGGCAATGGTAATGGTAATGGTGGTAACGGGTCTAGTGGTGGCAATGGTGGATCCAACGGAGGAGTGAGTGAATCGAAAAGTGGTGATTCTTCTCTGCGTGACTGGTTTGGCAAGAGTAAGTCTAGTGATGGCAAGCCTGGTTGGGTTCAACTGGGTGGGAAATACGCTGGAAAACCTTGTGCCAAGCAA
>Ga0187218_1000037_pt1 | contig 34519 bp, 32 predicted proteins | sample 14SPOviralmetaG_FD_130167 | JGI IMG/M metagenome (GOLD analysis project Ga0187218, IMG submission 130167) | Marine viral communities from the oligotrophic San Pedro Time Series (SPOT) site, San Pedro Channel, CA, USA - 14 SPOT_SRF_2010-08-11... | ecosystem: Environmental > Aquatic > Marine >...
AGAGACACTGAAATCAACATCCCCACCTATAGTATTTAAGTTACCTAATGATGTTATCTTAGAGCCCTTGAAAGTAACATCCCCACCAATAGACTCTAAGTTGCCTAATGATGTTATCTTAGAGACACTGAAATTAACATTCCCACCTATAGTCTTTAAGTTACCTAATGATGTTATCTTAGAGTCTCTGAACAAAACCCTCCCACCTATAGACTCTAACTTCCCTAAGTCTGCAACATTAGAGTTAGTGAAATTAGCCTTCCCACCTATAGACTCTAACTTCCCTAAGTCTGCAACATTAGAGTTAGTGAAATTAGCCCTCCCACCTATAGACTCTAAGTTACCTAATGATGTTATCTTAGATTTATTAAAATAAGCAGTCTTACCTATAGACTCTAAGTTTCCTAAGGATGTAATCTTAGAGTCATTGAAATAAGCATTCTCACCTATAGTCTTTAAGTTGCCTAATGATGTTATATTAGAGTTACTGAAATAAGCACTAAAACCTATAGACTTTAAGTTGCCTAAGTCTGTAACCTTAGATTCTACGAAATCAGCAGACCCACCTATAGACTCTAAGTTACCTAAGGATGTTATCTTAGTGTCTCTAAAATCAGCCATCCCACCAATAGACTTTAAGTTGCCTAAGTCTGTAACCTTAGAGTTACTGAAATTAGCCATCCCACCTATAGACTCTAAGTTTCCTAAGGATGTTATCTTAGAGTCTCTAAAATCAGCATTCCCACCTATAGTCTCTAACTTACTTAAGTCTGTTATATTAGAACCCTTTAAAGTAACATACCCACCTATAGACTCTAAGTTTCCTAAGGATGTTATCTTAGTGTCTCTGAAATAAGCATTCTCACCTATAGACTCTAAGTTACCTAATGATGTTATCTTAGTGTTAGTGAAATCAGCCTCCCCACCAATAGATTTTAACTTCCCTAATGATGTGATATTAGAGTTAAAGAAATTAGCATCCCCACTAATAGACTCTAAGTTTCCCAAGTCTTTTATGCTATAAGCAGCTTGGTCATAGTAAGGTCTAAAGTTACCAATTAAATACTTGGTTGTCTTAGGGTTAAACGTTGTCACTCCAAATGCAACAAGTTCCCTTACCTCAGGCTTTAAATTATCTCTTTTAAATTCTTTTTTTATTTTTGTTACAAAACCATTCTCTCCATAGTCGGTGTTAAACTTTTCCCCTTCACTAATTATGCTTACATACTCTTTTATTTCCTTTTCACCTATACCATTAGTAAGCATATTGTTAAGTAATTCCTTGGCTTTTTTATTGAAGGCAATAGAATCCAACCACTTCTTACCACTGTCGTTAGGAATATTATCCTTTAGGAACTTATCAGCAACGGGAAGCATATCACCTTCTAAGTCCTGCTTAGATGAGGCGTTACCTCTAACCTCACCAACACTATCGCCTTCCATTCTTATGGCTATCCTTGGAGTCTTACCCGTTACGTAAACATAGAAGTCACCTCCCTTTAGTTGACCTAATGCGTTTGTTTTTGTACACCAATAAGTATCTTGAACTAACTGAGAAAGAGAGTTGGCTGTCTCTTGTAAGTTTGCAGCGTTAGGACCTCCGTCAAATTTAAGCCACTTGCCCTCCTCTGTTGACTTAACTTGAGACGCATTAATTATGTTGTCTAAGTTATTTTTTTGCATCTCAACATAACTCTTTAACAGGTTCTTACTGTCGCTTGCGTAAAGCATAGCCAACGTGCCTGCATCAAACGGAGAGATGTTTCTTGTGGTTGTGTTGGTTCTCTTCTTGTACTTTAAACTTTTTAAGTCATAGTTGTTTGTAAGAACAGCGTCTAACATCAGGTACTTGAACGCATCACTATAGTCTGATTCCTTTAAGTATGACACCCATTGGTCTGCCGTTTTTTCCTGAGTATTCTTTAATTCTAATATAAACCTTGTCCTTCCATCACCTTCTAATTGACTTTTGTAGAAATTTATTTCCCGTTCAGAATCCCCACGGTCTTCAGCAGCTTCAATCTCAAATTGAATCAACCTTGTTATCTCTTGGCTGTCCTTGTCTAATAAGTAATTGTCTGCATCTTGATACAGTTTGTCAAGGGTCTCCTTTATTTTTTTATTGACACCCTCCTCGGTAAACTTAACGCCCGACAATCCAATGCTGTTCATAGCCTGAATTGTTCTTGCATCATTTACACCAATCTTAGAAAACTTAATGGCATCCTTTTCAGTAAAGTTTATAAGACCCTTCTGCTTACGTGCTATAAATGTTTGACTATCCTGAGGCTTAACTGAGTCCTCTTTAACATCCTTGGATGTCTTTAGTATAGCATCGTCCTTGATGACATACTGCTGTGACTTACCACGTGAATCTATGGTAACCAACTTCACAACCTGTGCGTCAGACGCATCGATTGCCTTCTCTTCATTTCTCCTGTAAATACTAATCTCATCTGACGGTAGGTTCACAACCTCAACGGTTGTGCCTTCAGGTATTGTGAATTGTTTAAGTGGCTTGTCACCCTTGTAGTCCAAGGCTATGTTCTTATCCAACGCTGCGAAGCTACCCTTCTTGATTTTATGTACAGAGAATGGCTTACCGTTCTTCATCTTCGGCTGCATACCCTTGAAGAATATAAGCTCAGAGTCTGTCTGAATCACTTCACCGTTTTCCATAGCCTGCTGAATACCTTTCTGCTTACGAGTCTGTGGTCTTTTAAACAAATCCTTTACTATCCTTCCTCTTCCATCCACCAAGAAGAAACTTCCTGTGCGTGCTTTCTTTATTCCGTAATCACCTTGTGCTTTGGATATTGCTTTCTTTAAAAAATAAGAGTCAACATTTTTAGGAAAGAATCCTGTCTCTTCCATATTAAAATTTCTTGCAACTTGCTGCATTGTTTTCTGCTTACGAACCGCAGGCTTAGTCTCGCCCTTCTGCTTACGAGTGGCGGGGGTTTTCTTATCAGTTACTTTAGGGTCAGCCTTTTTTTCTAAATTGATTTGTCCTGTCATTGTAGGTACTTGACCCACTTTATATGGTTTATCTTTATTTTTACCAAAAATAGGAGTCAATACTTCTTTACCGGGCTGTCGGTTTTTTAGTAAATGTAGGGTAGGTGGCTTGCCATCTAAAGTTACAATAGAAGTATCATAACTTGGGTGCTTACTTTTTTTAGTTTTTACTTTTTGATTTACCTCTATAACAGCATATACGTCTCCTGTCTTTAAACCTTTAGTTAATTTCTCCGCTAAAGTTAAAGCAATTAAATCTGAAAGACCTTGTGATAAAGGATTGCCTGTTTTTTTCTGTTCCGTTGATGCTACACCCACACGTCTTGCTGTGTCTCCACCTAAAAACTTAGCTATTTTTAATTCTTGTTCAGGGGTTAATTTTGCACTTGCTAAAGCGTTACCAATTCCTTTTACTATATTGCCTCTTGTTTCAAATGTACCTGAACTTTCATCAGAAAATAATGTAGTAATATCAGCCATTATATCATCAGCACTTTTTCTTAATGAAAATGGCTTAAATTTAGGAGCTTTTTCACCATCTTTTTTAGCCTTAATAGTTAACCTATTTTGTTCTTTAGATACAGCTTTTGATACCGCAGTTCTAAATTCTGATGGAGAAAATATTTTATTTTTACCTACCATTTTATCTATAACCTTCATAGCACCATCTACCCCCGTTGGGCTACTCATTAATTTTTGGTCTGTACCTTTAGTTAAAAGCATAAACCCTTTACCCTGTTCTTCTACTTGTTTATTTAATCCTTTAACTATTTGATTAGCAGCATCTTCAGTTGAAGCCCATACTTCTCCAAACTTAGTAACAAAAAATAACCCCCCTGACCCTTCAAATATAGTTTCTAATTTTCCATTAACCATATACTTTATTTCTCCCGCTAACATATCGTCAGGAGAATGGACAAGCACTTCAACATTAGAAGTATTCAAATCCTTAAATATATCTAATATATTTTTTGGTTCAGTAATTCTTCCGTCTTTTATATACTGTGCTATCTTATCGTTTTCAGTATAAGTTATTTCAAAATTACCAACTTTTTGTTGTCTAAGAACATTGGCAGGATTTTCCAAGAACTCCCCTCCTTCTTCACTATCCAACAACTTAACATCCCCCTCAGTTATAGCCTCACCTGTCTTTAGTTTACCTGAAATAGTATCGATAAGGTCAACAACCTCTTGGTCGCTACCCCAATCTTTTGGTAATGGTATACCAAGTTTCTTCGCAAGTCTTACCAAGTATTTTTTTATAGTAGCCTTTACACCACTCTCAAGTTTTGTATACCCAAACTCTTCAGAAGAAAGTAATCCAATTAACTCAGCAATCTGTTCCTCTGTTTGAATTTTACCTTCATACTTTGCTGCGTGTTTTTCGATAGCTATCCTAAGTTTATTATTTTCAGGAAGTTTTTTCTGAACCACACGAACCATATCTTCAGATATTTTTTTAGCAAGCTTCTCATCATTCTTTACTGCGTTAAGCAATAAAGCGTGAAACCCTTCGTGAGCTACTGTAGAGCTGTTTGAATTACTTAAGTTTATATGTATGGTTTTACCGTCATACATTCCACCATCACCTTTGGATGCGTCTTTTACTTTTAAGTAATCACTTTCATTTTCATACACCTTTACATCTACGTTAGGTAAAATCTTAGCAATTGCTTTCTTTGTTTTTTCAACTGCATTAAGTACTGTTTCTTTAGTTTCAACTTTCCTTTGAGCTCTTATTTTCATTTGAGATTTAATAGTATCTTCTAAGTCAGCTTTCTCTTGTTCTATGTTTTTAGATGTAGTTACTTCATTTAATCGTTCACTATATTTTTCTTTTACATTTTCTTGGAATGGCGTTAGTTTTCTGCCTTGCTCTATTTTGTTAGAAATACCTAAAAGAATACCATCAAGTCTTGTTTGTTCAAACGAATCATTTTCAAGTGATTGCTTATCATTCTTGTTAGGTTTATTAACAGCTTCAGGTAAATCAATTACCTCAAGGTCTACTGCAGTAGTTGCTTCAGTATCTCCATCAACCTGTGTGTCAACCTGTGTGTCAGCGGTTACTATTTCAGGGCTACCAAACTTTTCTCTTGCTATTTTTAAAGATTGTAGGTCATTAACTACACTATAATTTTTTATTTTTGCAAGTTCCTTAGGAGACATATCATTGATAATATCCATAAACTTTTTACGACCCATAGTCCTACCGTCAATACTATAAGATGCCTTTGTAGATTTTCTTATATCGGTATCTGAGGTTTGTCTTTTACCTATTAGTCCTGTTAAGTTTACTTGAGTGTTCTCTCCCTCACCTTTCTTACGTACAGTTTTGGTTTCGGCTAACTCAGCAAGCTCTTCATTTATTTCTTTTATCTTTTTACTGTATACTTGTTTTCTTTTCTCTGTAGAAGTTAATCTTTCTTCAGCCGCCATCAGCTCCATTGTTCTTTCAAGAACCTTCTTTGATGTTCTGCCCGGTGTAGCAGATAAAATATTTTCTGCGTCTTTACGTAGACCAAGGTTTAATTGTATACGTTGATTTTGCTCAGAACTAATCTGACCTAATTTCTCCATATTGGTTGACCACGCTGATACTCTTGAAGGAGTAGAACCTAAGAAGCCACTTAACTCTTTATTCAAACCATCTATAGTGGTAAGCTCGTTTGCTATTTGTGTTTTAGAATTGTTCATTGCATCCTGAGCAACGTTTATTGCACCTGCTGCTGAGTTCATACCAACCGACCCCAAAATCTCTGCAAAAGTTTCTTTTCCATCAAGCTCACCGTCAGCCACTAACTGAGCTAAAGCCTCTCCTGCCCCCTCTCCAAGAGGGTCAATTATAAAACGCTCTGCAAGAAACGCTGCAGCTTTACTACCCTTTGATGCAGTCCGAGCTCCTGTAAATATACGACCTGCTCCCTTTGCCATTACTATATCAGTAGCCATTATAGGCAGACCCCTCTTAAATCCTCTTCTGCTTCCCTCTTTCCAAACCTCACGGTCCGATATTATGTCTGCAAATTTTTTTGGGTCCGTTATGTCACCACGTTCCCTTGCGGCATCTAATACTTCATTGGTATATTCCATTGCGAATCCTACTGCTGCCGTTGAAGCCTTTACTCCATAACCAAAGCCTGCTACTAAACCTGCTTTTGTACCTAAAACGGGAACAGTACTACCATATAATCCACCTAATGTTGTTGTGGTAATTAAGGTAGGAACAACAAACGTAGCGTAAGGAAGCATTTGATTTATAGTTGATGCTGTAAACGTAGTTATAAGTTCAATGGGGTTGTCTGCAAACGCATCCCAACCTTCTATAAAACCTCTTGAAGAGTTGTATCTTGACATCGCTCTACTTGTATTTCCTGTGTTGGCTGCTTCTAAAGCATTGACTACTTTTTCAGCAGCCTCCATTAATGAATCCTTGTCATCTATATCAGTAATACCCAATGCCATTTTTGCTATCTCAATACTTGCCGTCCCCTGTTCTCCTGCTTTTCCAACAGCATCCTTCCACGCCTCCATATCTTCTAACAACTTACCGCTTAGTTGTTTGTTAAACTTAGCACTTAAAAAAGTTTCAGCGTTAAGGTAGTTTCTTGCAGCCTGCTGTGAGTTAAATTTTAACTTTTCATTTGCTATGTTATATAACTCTTTTAATTCAGCCTGCTCTTCATTTTGAGGTACGAAATCTTTAAGCTCAGATAAGGGGACACCAAATGTTGATATAGATTTTTTATCTATAGCATCCCTTATTACATTTATGGTTTCTTTTGAAATAGAAGCTTCTTGAGAAAGCTTTCTGTATTTATCATCTATGTATACATCAAAGTCCTCTCTTAAGGTTTGAAGGTCGTCATCGATAATAAAATCTTCCAACCCCTCTACCGTGTCTTCAAGTTTCTTAGATATGCCATCTAAATCTGTACGTATAGTCCCATCACTTCTATACAGGTCTCCATACAATTCTTTCTCTTCATCTGACAAAGAATTAAACTCAGCATAATTTACGTCTTTATGTTCTTCTATAAAATCAATTCTATCTTGTGCCTCTCTATAGGCATCGTATTTTTCCTTAACATCTAAATAGTCATACCCTCTATCATTAAAAAAAGAATAACCTTCCGCATCAGCGTTACTTAGTTCCTTCCAAGAACCACGTGCAAAATCGTTTGCTTTTTCTTCATTATCAAAAACAAATACTTCCTTTCTTTTTAATGCTTCTTTATAAGCATCCATACCATCAAGCTCATTCCAAAAATCAGGGTCTGATGTTTTTAGTTCGGGGTTAATGGGGAATAGTGTTGGATAGACTACATTCTTTCCATCAATTACTGCTGACTCAAATAGCACAGTGGACTCTGTTCCGTCTTCATTTTTACGAGCAACGTCTCTTAAGTTTTGAGCTCTAATTGCGGATTTCATATCATTGCTTTCAATAATACTTCTATCCTCATCAGGGGTGGTTGCATATGTTTTTACAAATTCTTGTATGTTTTCTGCTGTGTCAGCATTGTTAACAAACATTGAATTGATTTTAAATCTTTTGGTCTTTACTGTGCCATCGCTTAATAAAACAAAACCTTCTATTGCCTCACCCATACCTGAGCCTGCTTCTCTAAAAGTAAATCCATAATCCCCATACAAATCATTGTAATATTTTACAGCATCTTGTTGTGGTAAATTTATTGTTTCAGGGGTAGTGGCGTTGATTGCATTATTAAAATCTTCTGATAGTAATATATCTTCCCTCTCTAAACCTTCTGTTACTTTGGCTTGTCTTTCCTCTAATCTTTCTTTTGACTGTGCTTTAAATTGTGACACATCCGCAAAGAGTTCAGATTTTCTTTTTTCCTCATCTGTTGGTCCGAGCCTTGCTTCTTGTAGTTCGGGAGATACAATCTGTGGTTCCTCTACCACTTCTTCCTCTACAGCTAAAGCCTCTGCGGATTGAGGCTTAAATGCATCTGTACTTTCTACAGGACTTTGCTGCATTGTACCTTCTAAGAATTGTTTTTGTTGAGCTAAACTTTCAGTCTCTGACGAATCCAAAGAACCATCTTCCGAAGGTAATCCCATACCTTCGTCTTTTTTTTTTACATCTTCAACATTACCATCAACTTGTCCGTCTTTAAAAAAAACTTGCTTGAACTCTTCAAAGTTTGCAAAGGCACCCTCTATTACAAGTTCATATATATTTTCAGGAGTAACCTCTTCGTCATTTATAAAGCCATCAAATTCTGCCCTGTCAGCAAAGGCTCCCTCTACCATTAACTCGAATAAATCTTCGTACATACTACTATTGGTTATTAAATATTTTAATTGCTTCTGTCTGAGTCACATTATCTTCTTTCATAATCTGTGGAACAGTTCTTTTCTCTTTTCCTACTTCTTTATTAGCCTCTACATATTTTTCCTTTTCTTGTGGAGTTAAAATAACTTGGCGTTTTAATGCGTAGTTAATAATTCTCTTTACTGCAATATCCATTTTTTGTAAAGCTTCTTCAGGTTTTGTTAAATCTACCGCAATATTACCGCCTCCATCCGAAATTTTAACGTGAAATCCTTTACCGGTATAGAAGTTTTTAATGTTAATATCCTCTGTGTTAGGTATTTCAGCTATCATAGCTTGAAGATTAGATATTGCTGCATCTTGTTGTGCATCAGTTACAGTCTCATCAGCATCTGCAAGTATTATAGGTATATCAATCTTAGCAGCTTCTACTGTTCTAAAAGTTGCATTAAATGTTTGAGGCACTTTTTTAGGTATAGCCTTACCTGTCCCTGATACATAAAAATCTCTATCTGTTTGATATATAGAACCCGGAGGGATAACTCCTCCCGCTTTTAATACATCATTTATGTTTTCAATCTTTTTATCTCCTAATATAAATTGACCGTGAGCTCTTACAAATGCCGGAACACTGTTATATTCACTCATATTTACTGTACGTGATTTACCGGGTCCTGTAATAACTATATCGCCACCTTGTATATCAATATCAATTTCCGGATTATAACCCTCTAATGAATCTATAGCTTCTTGCAAATCCTTTTCGGTAGTTGCAAATGCTAACTGAGCTATAAGTGTAACAGCGTCCTCTTGGTCTTGTGGACTAAAACCTCCTCCCCCTCCTGAAGGATATGGAAGAGTTCCTGCAGAAGTTTTCTTAATTATTTTATCTATCTGAGACTCTATTGCAACTGTTAAGAACTCGTCCACGGCTTGTTCTTGTTCAGGCTTAAACACAGCTTTACCTGAAGCATCTACAGATTTATCTAAAAATATGAGCCTTCCTGTTTTATCATTAAGATACTCCGTTTCATCATTAGTAAATGTTATTCTTTCATTATTTTGATTGAACACTATGTTCTCAGTAAGAATAGACTCTATATGGTCAGGGTTTGATAGCATTGCTGATTTTGTATATTCCAACCATTCATCATATTCTTTTTTATCTGTCTTATCAGTTATTTCGGTGATACTATTTAAGTTTCCGTTTTTAACTGCTTGCTGTAATATAGATTTAATATCTTCTCCTAAATAATTTACCTCTTTTTTTACGGCTGCATTAACATCATAATAATCATAATCTGCTCCAATTTTAGCGGCAACTTCTGTCACAGTAAGTGTATTGTTTTTATCAAGCCCGCCATTTTTATCTATTGTAGCTATATTAACTACTCCGTTAACAGGGTTAATATACGGACCTACAGTACGTAGATTGGCTAATCCCTCTACCTGTTCCATATTCCATACCTCACGAAGCCGAGATTTTTTATCATCGTATCTCTTTTGTTTATTTGCATATTCAGCTTGATACAATTCAGCAAGGTCAAATATTTGTTTAGTACCATCTGTATTATTCTGACGGTTACGGGTGTATGAACTGTAGTTTAATTGACCTGATTTTAATAGCCTGTCTTGTAAAAGCCTATACTCTGACATATTATCAACATATTTCTTAATAAAAGTATTACCGTCATCAAAATCCCCTGTAGGTGCATTAGCAAGCTTAATACCATCTTGCCTTGAGTTTTCGTCTATCTCAGCTTTTTTCTCTCGTCTAACCCTTGCCTCTTCATCGAGCATATCAGTCAAACTCTTTCCGACTTCACTCCAATTTATTCTGTCCTTAGCGTCACGCTCTACGTATTTATAGTAAGTAGCCATATATTAATCTTAGTTTTGCGGAAAGAGTCCCGGATACATTTTTTGAAGCATTGCAAGTTGTTGAAGATTTGCACTTACTCCACCCATATTATTACCCCCCAAAAACCCTTCTCTTTTTTGTTGTTTAAGTAAATCTGCTTGTGTATTGTATTTATCAGAATTTAATATTTTGTCTTGAATAGATTGGTCTAATTGATTAAACTGTCTATTAGCTTGAAATCTATTCCCATCACCTATCCCTTTAAGGGATTCTGTTAAAACTCCCGCGTCTAATCCCTCTACATCACCTTCTGCTAAGCCTGCTAATACATCTTGTCGAATACCTTTACCTTCACCACGCCCACTATATAAGCTTACTAAATCTGCTGAACTTTCTGCTATACCTCCAATCCCTGTAAAAAAATCTTTTGTAGCATCCCTTTGCAACCTGCCTGCATCTCTTGCTGCAAGTTGAGCACCTGCTGCTCTATCCTGTTGTAGAGTGGCTAAACTTTGTGCTATACTTGCATCCTCTCTTGCAATATCCTCGTCAATCTTAAACTGTCTTTCTTCTTGTAAAGCTCGGACCTGTTGCTGTCCTAATAAGTCTTGTTGGTATACCTGACCTGCAGCAGAAGCAACGCCTCGTTCAGAGGAGGCTGCTGCGTCCATAAGACCTGCAGCCTGAACCATAGACCTGTCACGTGCTATATCGTAAATACCTTTATTGATACCAAGCTGCTCCGAATAGTTTACCGAAAGTATTTTTTGTGCTTTTTTAAAAGCTTTTTGAGCTGCTGCTTCTGCTTTTCTTTGATTATTTCTTTGTTTTATCATCTGTGCAAATGATGCTGCTGTACTTGCAACTCCTCCTATTAGACTTCCTATCATAACGCTAATTATTTTATATTTTTAATGGTGATGAAGTTTCACAATATTCCGTGCATACATCCGCTTCAAATTTATTGAAAGTTTTATTATTGCTCTTATATACGCATCACCACCTGAGAAACTCAAAATATTTAATTACAAAGATAGTAATTTTAAGGGAAAGATTTCATCACCTCCGACTCAACTGCAAATAACTCTGTAGGATTAATTGACTTGCTTACAGGTAGGGTTAATGTAAACTCACAATAGTGACCCAATATACCGTGTGACTCTGCTATAGGATTCTTGATGTACAAGAAGTATGCGTCCTGTATAGGTATAGGATTTGTAGCAGGAGGAGTGAATGGGTTCCCTTGTTGGTCTTGTGTTGAGTTAACAACCAATTGGTTTACACCATTAACCTTGTTCACATTTATCCCAATAATTTGACCTGCAAATATAGGTGTCTGATATGGTGGTACTGCGTAGTACAGGTAGTCTCCCACACTTACTATGCTACCTATATTAATGGTTAGGGCAAAGTTAATCTCGTATGCTGCTGCGGCACCACCCACGCTTGTGCTACGTGATATACCATTTAATGACCGTAGCTCAAACTGAGACTCATCCGTGTTAGCTCCTGTCGGTCCATTGCTTCTAACAAAGGCAAACCACGCATACTCTTTCTTCTCAAACCATTGCTCGCTTATCTCACCTGTTGTCTGTATATCGCTTGTTAATACTGCGTCCCACGACTCGTCACTCTCTAAGTTTAATGTCTTAAATATCTTAGTCTCTAACGGTGCCTCGTTAAATATACTTGTTATCGTAGATGGATATGTAGTACCATAGTATGTATTATGAGTATTGTTGGTATTGTGCCTGTAAAGGTTACCATTCTTAAACGTATAGAAAAATTGATTCATTCCTATCATCCAATCAGGTTCATAGGAATAAAAAGATGGGAACCCTTGAGAGGTCTCGCTGTACGTTAATGTATAATTCTGACTCATAACTTATTTTTTTGTCTCTTCAAAGAGACTATTATCTAACAAACACTTACTAATGTAATAACACCATTAGCATCCACAATTAATTTTTTTCTTACTCCACCAACCTCTACTACATATGTATCTGCAGGAGCTCTATTAATAGCATACTCATCAAGACATAAGAACTCGTGAAGCTGAGGGTCTCCTGCAGTACCACCCCTATTAGGTACGTTAAAATATGTATCAGGCAGGTCTCCTAATAAACAGTCTACGGCACCCACTAATACTCTACCCGGCACACCTGTAAGAACGGCAGGACAATTTATCTCAATATCCCATCCTGTAGCCGGGCAAGGTCCAAATATTTGAACAAGGCTGTTATCAGGTGTAGGACTTGTTTTTGGGAAATAAAGAGTACACCACTGAGGGTCTGTAGATGTTAATACAACATCAGCAGACGTTCCTGTAACCGTTCCACTTGTTCCAACAGTATCAAAATTTGACCCATTGAAATTCTTTTCCACAACACTCGTGTATCCTCCACCATCTAATGTAGTACCAATACTACAATCTGATGCCGTAATACCTACATATGTAAAGTTTGTAGGCTGAGAAGAAGATAAATACCCCCACACAGTACTTGTTAGGTTGTTATAATATGTAGAGTTATATAAAGCTCTTATCCCATCAGGAATAGCACCCGCATTAAAGTATATAATAGCAGGACCAATATCACTACCTACATTGTAGTTTATATCATAAATAGCACTTACTCCTGTTACACTAATTGATGTGCCACAAGGTGAAGAGCAACTTGGACACGATACTGCTCCTAATAACAATACGCCTCCTGACTGCTGTCTAACCACAGTACTATCACTATAGTATCCATCAGGAGCAGCCGTAGTCAAGGTAGCATCTGTAAACACTGCTGTCGCTCCCGATAAGGTAGCTGCGTCTAAAAAATAATTTCCAAGTGTTGCCATATATATAGGTTATAATTTAATTTTTAAAAAGGACACTCACAACATACATTGTATTCAGAAGTACCGTAGCATAGTTCTAACTCCGTTGGTCTTCTGTAGTTATATATTAAGTAAAGATACTCATCCGTACTGCTCGGCATCGTAAACTCTGCGGTATAGGTGTTGCCACCGTTACTTGTAACAAGAGGAGTAGCATTTGTTGATGCGTTAAATAATGTCTGCATCTGTGCAGGTGTATTGACATACAACGTGTTACTTCTTAGGTACCTTAGCTCGTCAGTGCTTGGGTCAAATACATAATCATCAGTAGACCCTATCTTATTGGTTACAATACTTACGGTTGCACCATTAGCAGGAATAAATCCTGAGCCCTGTGGTCCTACAATCTGCGTGTACTGAGAGATTAATGGATTTGCTGTACCTGACACTAACTCAACCTGCTCACTATGTATAGGTGATGTGTATAGACCATCCTCCCAACTGTATTCATTATGGATAAACAGTCCTGCATCATCATCGATAGAGTAGCATACCTGAATGATTGTTATCTGCTGAGCGTCAGGACAGTTTACAGTAATCTCTAAATGCGTAGAACCTTGGGAGGTAATACTTAGATTTAAAGTATTTGCAGCAACACTATCCTTGTCTACAGTTAACGTACCTGATACAGATGTCACACCCGTGGTGTCTACAACACTATTGTACGTTGACTCAATTTCAAATGGACTCTGTCCGTCTCCTAATACATTGTATTCAATAGATACATCCCCAACCAAGAAGCCTACATCTACACAGAAGGTTGTAGCCTCGCTATCCGTTACAACTAACGAACGAGATATACCGCACTCAATACATTCTACCACAGATGGTAACAGCTCTGAGTTAGAGCTTAATACGTACTCATTCATATAAGGGTCAAACCCTCCAAGTTTTTGTGTATTGAAAGCCTCAAGGAATAAATCCCTAAACCATCCACGCATCCCTGACTCAGATATAACTGACAGAGACTCGCTTGTCCCTGCACCACGTAGCTGTATTACAGCACCACGCTTCGCATCGGTAAAGAACTTATTTGGTCCCCACTTACTGTAGCTCTCAGGATGAAAGCTTATACCATACTCCTCTACACGTGCAACCTGCTGACCTAATACCTCAGGTACGGATGCAACCTGACCCCCACCTGTTGAGTCGGTAAGAATATTCTTACCTTGTAGCACGTATGACACCTTATCCTCTTGCAGTGTAAGTATATCTGTCTCTCTACCATCGATTAGGTATATAGGTCCGTAGGACTCTTCTAAGGGCTTAAAGTTTAATAGCCCTAAGTTGAACTCGTTAAGTTTATTTACGTTGGACTCATCGTTAAATACACCACTATATGTGAGGTCTGCAAATCTTCTTACCTCTTGATAGTCTTGTGCTGCTGTAGATGTAACCCTGTTCCCTAACGACAAATCATTTTTACCTATAGCATCCAAAATCACATAGCTCTCAATCCCATTTCCAAAAGCATAGCAGTTAAAGAAATCTGTATTTACAATTGCTGATGCTCCTGCTATATTTTGATTTAAAATATTACCTATATGTGAACCAACGGGTAAGGTTGTACTTATAACTTCTGCAGCATCAGGGTCAAATGGTGGTGTTGATGGGCTTGTTACTATACTGCTACACACCCCAACAAATTTTAATTGACCGTCTCCAACAATAGTACCATCATTAGGTACTATCACAGACTGAGGTAATCCGTTTATATCTATATAGTCAAACTGTATTGGGGTAGGTTCAGTTGCTGCAACCCTTAAAGTAAATTCACATATACCACTTTCTGTTACAATAGGAAATGACTCAGAGGACTCATACCATACATCAGGAAGTGCATCCTGAGGCTCTGTCTCAAATGCAATAAAATTTGCACCTCTAAACACAACTATCTGAACCTCTAACTTTGTCCATTTCTTTTTTGAACCACGTTGCCCTAAAGAGCTTTGCACTAAAAATCCTTTTTCACCACTTAAGTTGGTCTCTATAGTAGATGATATATTGCCTGCTTCACAAGACCCCAACCCACTTAAGTTAAATGCCGGTCCATCGCAGTTATCTGTAGTAGCCAACGCTTCTAATGCTATATCTATATTCTGCCCTACAAACCAAGACTCAAAGTCAAGGTAATCTGATGTGACAGTAAATGTATGGTCAACAAACCACTCCCTCCGGCTTGTGTTACCCTTACCTTTTCTAAGATTATTTATATATATCCTAACCCGTGTGCCTTCAGGAAGTTCATAGTCATTGTATGTTCCCGGAGTCGTTGGGTCTTCAATGTTTATTGGATAAAATACCGAATTGCAACCCGGACCAAATGTATCAATTACTCCAAAATCTATAATACTATCATCTACATTAGATACAGAAAACTCATTTGCCTTTATCTTCATATACACTCCCTGTGGGACAGTGGTGTCGGGGATGGTAATAAAATTTTCTTGCTGTGCTTTTTTCTCTAATACCGTAGCAGACACGCATCTTTCTACTGCACCATTTGAGTCTACTTTTACTCTTAGTATGTCACCCTCGTCAATCTTTTGAGAGTTCTGTCCCTCAATTAAAAAGTAGCTATCTGACGTAGCAGGGTCTGTAAAAAAGAAACGTGAGTACACATTAAAGTAATCCTCCTTGTCTGCCTTGATACAAAACTTGTATCGTGTTGCCCACTCAGGTGCTTTCTGCGATGGTAAAATATTAATATTTATACTATTCGCTAATTCTGATTTTGAGCACGGTACATATACAGTATTATCTCTACTAACTAATGCCGTTGTACTTCTCCCATACTCATCCATATATATCATACCCACCTCATAGCTCCTATCGCTATGTAAACTCTCAGGTGCTGCTATTTTCTGATATGTTGCATCAGCAGATAGTATCTCATAGTATTCAAATACATAGTTTGCAACGTCTAAAGGGTCATCAAACCTCATAGCCAATAACTGAAACCCTATGGTAGTAGATGTTGGAGATGAGAATATAGCTATGTCGCCTTGTACTGAAACCGGAGGTGTTATATTATTACCTATATTACTTACAGTTTTGATATATCCATCCAAATCCTGAGGTATAATACAGTTAAAGTCATCAGTAAAAGTTGTTCCATCACAAGATGAAGATACAGGCTCTACTCCATTAAGTGCCGTGTCTCCAATCCTATTCCTAAAGTCTGTACTATTTGCAAGTTCATCAACACTACTAAAATCCTGTGTTAGTACATACTGAAAGCTTATTATAGTATCTGCAGTAGTTGCTACGGGTGTAACAGTTCCTGTAAAGCTGTGGTGTGTAAACTGTAGTGTAATGTCAATTGCTGAGCCTGCCACTAAATTAACCCCCGCAAAGTCAATGTCTACCCTGCAGTTGGGTACATCATAATCAGGAAATCCACTATCAACAAAATAGTTATCCTCTAACAGTGTCTCGATTAAATTTTCAGCACCTATATCTTCTGAAATTAAATTTGCAGTGTAAATTATTTGTGTAGGAAATCCATCTGCAGTTATTAAATCATACTGCTCTAAGTAGTTGCCATAAAACAACCTGTTACCCATAATAGTCTGTGCCTTTGCAAGACGAGGTACGTTGTCATATAGTCTTAATATCTCTGATGATGGCAGTACCGTATATATCTTACTATTACTAAACGTATAGTCATACGAGGTGTTATTTATAAGACCTAACTCTGCCTTATCCAACTTCTCAATTACACGTATAATGCCGTTGGTCATATCCTTCCATAGTAAGTCTATACCTACCACCAATGGACCACCCGACATATAATCTATTCGAACCTGCTGTGCCAAGTTTAGCATACCATCATTTAACCCTGTACCATAGTTATAGTCAAATGGGCTTGGTATAAATGCAGGCTTAGAGAATTGTGATGTGGCTGAATACTCGCCATCAGCATACTCATACCTATACGCAAAGCATATGAACCTGTCCTCAATAAAGTTATTCTCAGTTGTTGTAATCTGTGGTGTTATAGTAGGCGATGTTAATGGTGGCTTCTTTATAACAAGCAGTGCCTCAGCCAAATTGACATCATCTACATTAGCAACAGGATTAGGATAGTCTCTGTCTACGTTAACAAACCTCGGAGGGTTTATGTCGTCAGTAAAGAATAATAACTTCTCGTCTACAAGGTTTACGCCTGTTATAAGATACTGAGGGTTAAAGTTTAGTGTCGTGTTAACACCACCCCCATCGTCAATACTTATAACTATATAGGTTAATATATTTGTTTGTACATTAAGAGATACTATAAGGTCTAACTTTCCTGTTGGACTTGGTGTAAAGTTTGAGTCGTGAATGAACCAATACAACGTCTCGTTACCCCCGTCCTCATACGCACCAATACACCTTGCATTGGCACTCAATGCATCTCCATTATACTGCAGCTCAGTTAGTTGTGTGTTGCCCTTACTGTTCTCCACAGAACCAATCTCAGACTCTTCAGTAGAACCTAAGCGTACATTTAAGGCATCAACATACTGACCATTGGGTAAAAGTCTCTCATCGATACTTTTATTCATTACCCCCTTTATAAAATTTCTTTGCGTGTTAGCCATATTATTTTAGCCATTTATTTTGTCCTCTAAGATTCATTAATAATCTACCGGGATGTATATTACTTATTCTAATCTTTGCATTTCTTAAAAGAGAACTCTTTCTTTTTCTTGCTCTTGCAATCACATACTCTTGTACGTTTAGCTTTGAGCTTAGTATAGCGTACTCAATGTAAGCGTATATATAATCTTCAAACATCTTGTTCACACTAACCTCTGTATTGTCACCGTTCTCCATTCCATCGGATACGTACTCAAGCACAATACTCTCGTTAGCCATATCAGAACTAAAGTTTATAACGCCACCCTTCTTGTTTATACTGAACGTAGGATTTGCGTTAGCAGTCTCTGTATTTAAACCAAACCGAGCTCCTATCGCATAATCAAAATACCACATCCCATCACAACAGTAACCTTCGTATCCGTTAAATGGACTGTTAGCATTCAAGTATATAGACTTCTTGCCGCCTGTAATCCTATCCATATCTAAGTTAGAATGCTCAGGGCTTAAGGCGTTACCGTTCTCATCAAATAGAATCCTACAGTTATTGTCTTGTAGATACGCATCACTCCAATTAGTCTGAATGTTTTCAGTTAAAGGATATAACAATCCATTCTTATACATAGACACCCTTACCCAATTCACATAGTCAGGAGGTAATACGTATCGTAAGGTATTGCATACCGTTAGCTGTAATATTTTTATTTCTTTAAACGCATCATAGTTAAGCTCTTGTATACCACGCTTAGCGTGAAACAAAACCTTAAACCTCTCCTCATTATTTATCAATGAGTGATTACCTGCGTACATCAACATAAAGTTGTTTACTATATCATACAACGAGACATACTGATAAGAGCCCCAATTTGCATCTTCAGGAGTGTTACCATTATTTTCGTAATATTCATACTGTGAGATATAAGCCATAGTTTATTATTTTTCGTCTTGGTCTTCTTTTTGTTCTAATCCTTGTCCAAACTGAACTGCTGCCACCTCTCTGATTGACATCCCTGCGTACTGTAGTATCTTTAATACTAACGTAGGCTCGTCAGATATACTCAACTCAAAGTCTTGAAAGTCAGATTGTGATTGGTCAAATGAAGGCTCTCCTCCAATTAACTCAACGTATGTCCACTTAGGGTCGTTAGGGTACCTAATGTATTGACATTGAACCGCACCTATAGTATTTATACTTGGTGGGAACAATGAAAGGTTAGGCTCCTGTTGTGTGTATGCAGGGAACATTGTTGACGGTGCAGTTAGTAAGGAGTTGTTCAACATAGTTATCTTGCTATGCGTAACCTTCTCTGCTTCGTTTACTACACTATCATCGTACACCACATACCCCTCAGGGAAGTTTTGAAATATATCTGCAGGATTGCCATTACCATCCGTTAATACAAGGGTATCTGTCCCTGTTAACGACTGAACAAATGCTGTCTGATTCGTTGTGGTATTACCTACAATATCACCTACATTAACACCTGCTGATACAAAGTTAATTGTGTTGTCTACTAAGTCACCTACCTGTACTGATGTATTGCTTCCACTTGCTAATAGTCGTGTGTATACTAATACCTTGTTTAATAGATAGTAGTCATCGTTTGTTGTCGTTTGACTTGGTGTAAAAAATTTATTAGATATGTTGTGTAATAAAAAATTGTCTACTGAGAATATATTTATTACCTCCTCATATCCTTTTGTTATATCTGCATAGCCTGTCCCTGAGGCTCTTGCATTCTCTTTGTTTATCTGATAGTTATACTGATAAAAATAATCTTCAAAAATATCTAACTGTGCCTGCTTAGCGAATAGGTTAAAGTCAGATGGAGAAATGTATCCGTAATTATTTTTATTTAGTATAGACAATACTGTGTTCCTAACCGAGTTTATCATCTGTAAATACTTTCATACAAAGATACACAAAAAAAAAGACCCCTTCATTTGAAGAGGTCTCATTGATATTGATTAAATATAACCTATGGAGTTATGTCCACTATAGTTACATTTGCAGGGTTAGGGGCAGGCGTCTGAAATGGGTCTATTGCAGGTACAGGAAAACAGTCAGCATTATTTAGAATGGCATTATCCCCAATTGCAACTGTAATAGAATTTTCAAGCCCTCCTGTATAGTAAATAATATTTACAGGATTAGCAGCAGCAGGACTAACAGTTATTTGATACTCACAGCTCGGGTCTCCCGGACCTGCGTCTCCACCACCTTCTTCAGCACTAACAGAGTCGATAGTAGTACCGAAAGGTATGCTAACAACAGATACCGCCTGTGTCCAAGGAGATTGAAATGCCTCTACCTGTGCACTATTAATGCTGTCAATAAGAGATTGAGACATATTTGTGCCCGCAAAAAAAACAGTAATTGTCCCGTTGGTAATAGCTAAAGCCTCAGGGCTACTAATATTCATAAAGCACCCGTCAACAATAGGGAATAATACCGTGCCGTTATTTGTAGTTTCGAATGATAAAAATTTACTCATAATAAAAAAAGTTTAAGTATTAATAAAAGACAAAGATACACAAAAAAAAGAGGGGTCGTTAAACCCCTCCTCATCCATTATAACCTTATGTCTATAATTGTTTCTCTAAAAACACTAACACATCTACGCCATCGTCAGACTTAAACCAATCAGCTAAATACTGAACAGGGTCTGCACCAAATGGTATCGTTGTTAATCTTTTTTTGTTTCCTTCTAAATTAAAGTATACCTCTCTCCTCTTATTTCTAAATGCAATAAGCTTATTATCAAAGAACAACTGAACAGTTGACTGTAGTTTTAATTTAGGGTCAGATAATATATTTAAAAATGTACTTGGATTTTGTTTTGCAAATATAAGTACATCTCTTCTTAACTCAGACGATGTCATCTTAGATACATCCTTGTTAAATACAACACGACCAAGATTTTCAAGCTGCTCTATGCTAAGTGACTTAGCTTCGATTAACGCATCCACCTCAGCAGTAAGCTGCTCTACCTCTTCTGCAGCATCCTTACCATAATCAACCTCAATAAATCGTTTACCGTTTAGAGGGTGGTAGTGTAAAAACTGTTGAAGCACAGGATTTGTTCTTGCAACTCTAAGCATACCATCTTCAAAGATTACAGGTGTAACAACAGCGTTACCGTCCTGTTCATCTTCAAAACAGCTTTTTTGATTGATAGCATATCTTATGGTTCTGTTAACTCCTTGCTCCTCGTCAAAGTACAGCAGTGCTGAATTACGAGAGCTTCGTGAAGGAATAATGCACGACAATGGTGCTCTGTCTCTTGTGAGTTTATAAACTCTGTCTTTTAATTCTAATTTCATTTTGATTAAATTTTAAATTTTAAAAATAAAAAAGTTAGGAGTGCCTAAGTAGACACTCCCTCCTCTTTGTAATATTAGTCTTCGAACAGTACGAAGTTATTTGCACCTAATGTACAAACACATCTTTCAGACAAGAAGTGTACTTCCATCGCATCTAAAGACGATGTAGCTGCACCACCTGCAGAACCTGTAATCCAAGTCTTATATCTTCTGTCCTCAGTTTCAGAAGCTCTGTAACGAACGTGTAAAAACGGACGTTTAGCATTCTTTCCAAGAACTTGGTCATACACAGATGTTGAACCTGCAGGTACCAATAAACCGTTGATAGAACCTGTACCTGCGGCTAAACCTCCACGCATAGTTGGGTCATTCAGATATTTCCAATCAGTCTTGTAGAAGTCATATCCTCTTCGGAATCCTGTGAATCCTAAGTTCAATGCCATTTCTTCGTCATTGTCAAACAATCCGTAAGAAGTACCACCCGGTGCACCATAAGAGTTTTGAGCAGCTAACATATCGTCAATTGCAAATCCAAAGTCTCTATCTAAGAATATTACGTTCTCTTCAATTGCTCCTTGTGCATCAAGTCGTCCGATGATAGCATCGAAGTCAGCTAATGCATTAGGAACGCCACCTGTCCATAGGTTACCTCGTTGTCCTACAGTATAGAACACACCTTCAGAACCTTTAGCAATTCCTGCTGCCGTGTTCACAGCATTGTCCATAGGTACTGCTTCAATCATTGAAGTCTCAAGATAGTCATCGAAACGTAATCTTGTTTCGTGCTCAGACTTCATATACCAAAGGTATCCACTTGCACCGTTCTCTGTTGTTACTTCAACCCATCCAATCTGAGCCATATCAGAACCTGATACTGCGTACTTATCTTTAATGATAATTGGAGAGTTCTCGAAAATGAAATCGTCAGACTCTAAAGAACCATTCATTCCTTCAGTTCCTTTTGCAAACTCAGAACCGTAGATGAAGATAGTAACGTCTGCGTTTCCAACTCCTGAACCTGCTTGTGCAAGTCCACCTGCTTCGTAAAAAGCAATTGTAGCTTGAATAGGAGATACTGTTAAATCAACATCAGTAACAATACCTTTGTTCTCACCTAAACCACTGTTTTGGTGAACAACAACAGTCTGTCCTACTCTCAATGCGATACCACTCTGAGCACCAAAAGGACTCGCAGTAGAAACTGCTGCATTAGGGTCATCATTGATTTGGAATACTGCTTCATCAGCAGCAGCTAATGCGGCTGTACCCACGCTTGTATATTTAACGTGAAGTCTTCCTTGCTCTGCCCATTTTACAAGGTCTGAGTTAGAAGGCATCTCTGCTCCAACCATTCTTAAAAATGAACTAATCGTTCTGTTTCCGTAACGTTCAAATTCCTTTTCATAAGTATCCGGAAGATACTGATTCAAGAAATCAAAGTTAGTAATGTAGTTTGTTGCCAACGGCACTTGTTGTGCGGACGGCTGTAGGTCAAAACCGGGACCTGTTAATGCTCCTGCCATTTTTTCTAATTTTTAAATGTTTTAAATATTTTACTTTCTACTCTTAATTTTCAAGCCTCTACTACTTGGTGTAGATATAGACTTGATTTGCAATCCATCCTTACGGTTTGATACTTGAGGTGCTTTACGTTCTGTCATATCGACATTTTTCATTCTACGTGTTACACTCTCAGTAGCATCCGATTTACCTTGTTCATAAAAGAACGAAGCAAACTTATTCGGATTCATTGCGACAGCTAATGCTCTGTGGTAACCTGCAGCATCGCTAAGCATACCCGTGTCTTTATCAATAAATTTCCTTACGAAACCTTGATAATCCATTTGTTGCTCTTTGATTCTATCAGTCTCACCCGGTTTGAAAGTAAAAGTATCTTCCCCAATCTTGAAATCAAAACCTTTGAAATCTTGGAAAACTTGGTCTGTTTTTTCAGTAAACCATTCTCTTTTTCTTTTTATCTCTTCTTGAGCTGTATCAGCCTCAGCTAAATATCGCTTGTACTCTTCAATCTCTTGCATCTGCTCATCAGAGACTCCAACCGTACTTGACTCAAGTGGTTGTTTGTACATCTCCTTTTGCTCTTCAAAAAAGTTCTTAGCTTTAGCGATAGCCTTTTTCTTTGCCAACTTAGTTTTCTTAATATCTCTCTCTTCGTCTAAGTCCTCATCATAGCTGTAGTCATCCATAAGGACCTCTACATCTTCTGAGTCGGTAGCCTCGCCTGAAGCAAGAAAATATTCAGATAACATTTGGTCTTCGTCCATAGAAGAAAAATCTCGGTTTAGTTTTACGTAATCTTCAATCCCTCTCCCTGTACTTTTTTTATAATCAAAATAACCTTTAACATCTTCAGGCAACTCTTCATTTTTTTCTCTTTGTTCGAAAAGTTGGTCTACAGATGTAAAGTCTTTCTCATATCTGTTTTTAATAAATGAAAGAACGTCATCCTCATTTAACTCAGAGGATTGAGTTTCTACATTATCCTGCATCTCTACAGTGTCTTGTGTGTCATCAGATGTAGAGTCAGATGGTTGCATATCAATCTGTTCTACATTTGTTTGGTTATGTCTTTCTTCTGCATCTTTTAATAGTTTAGCCTCTATTTCCTGTTGAGACTTTTCTTCAGTCCCGGTAACTTCTTTTACTTTAAATTCCATTTGATTAAATTTTTACAAAGTTAGTTAATATTTTTTATTGATTTTATTCGATTATCTTGGAGAGAACTCAGCTAAGTCAAATCCATCTAAGCTATCCTCGTTAGACTCAAATCTTTGTGGAGGTAGATTGTTCTTACGTTGATTGATTAACTGTGACTGCTGCGTGTTCTGCTGATTTATCCTTGAAGATTTTGCATCCTCTCGTTGAGTCTCTCGTGATTGTAAAGCATTCTCAGACATATCTCGAAGCTGCTGATTGTAGTTAAACTCTTCCTGCATCAACATAGACTTTAACTTAGCCTCGTTGTTCATCTTCTCAATCTCAAACGCAATCTTAGCCTGCTCAAGCTGCATCTTGCCTCTTATCTCCATCTCCATCTTTTGTGCCGCCATCTGTGCTGCCATCTGTTGAGACTGCATATTTATCTGACCTGTCATAGCCTGCTTCTGCATCTCCATCTGTTCTTGCTTATCTTGCTTCTGCTTACGCTTTAACTTAAGGAGTTGATTAGCAAGCTTGATATTCTTAAGCTCTCTAATATCTATGGCATCCTCAAGATTAATATCCTGCTTAGATAAAGCCATTTGTATGTTCTGCTCAAGCTTAGCTTTGTCCTCTTCGTCAGGTGCTACCTCTATAAATATACCAAAGTCATATACGTAAAGGTCACTTATCTCGTTAAGTATTGAGACGTTGTACTTTCCTATCTTGTTTGCAAAGTCGTCTTTAAAGTCTGAGTACTCAAGTATATCTGCAACACGGTACGTTAATGCCTCCGCTAAACTTCTGTATATGTAAAGGCTTCCATCAAGTATATGTCGAGTAGCTACATTAGAGTTTAATGCTGCAAGTTTCTGTAGTCCAACCAACGAGTTAGGGTCAGGATTACTTCCGTCTCGTGCCTCGTTTAATCCTGTTACGGTTCTAATCATACCTAAGTAATGATTGTAGTTTCCTATAAGCATCTGTGTCTTAGACGCTCCTGAATTAGATGTAAGCTGTTGTATAGGAACCTTAGCCTGATTATAGTCACCATCCTGAGTGTATGACCTTCCTATCACACTACCCGTTTGGAAGTATAACCTTAATGCATCCTCAGGGTTATATGCGTTGCCTGTACCGAGGTCAACCTCGTTTAGTCCATCTGCATCTATATATACACCATCAGGTACTACCCTTGCAATAACCTGTTGTAGCTTTAGGTGTGTCATCTGTATTAAATCAGCAAATGGCACCATCCTTCTTACTAAAGACTCTAACCTACCCTTATACATCCTTGGGGCAACTGCCACATAGTTTGGAAGTGCGTGCTGACTTGTTGACTTAGGTCTCACCATATTCTTTGCAAGCTCCCACTTTAATAGGATATTGGTTCCCATAACCATAACACCGTCATACCACACGTCAATTGTTTTCTCAAACTTCTCAAAGTTCCCTTCCTCCATTACATCTACAGGTGGGTCAAATTGGTCATCCTTCTCAATCACCTTATTGCCGCCTGTTGCTGTAATCTTTTTCTTATAGACCATCTTCTCTGTGGTCTTATAGTTAAAGTATAATAATGTTACAGTATCCCTGAAGAAAATATCGTTCTCATAGAACTGAGCTACGTTATAGTAGTCGTACCAAGATTGGCTGTACTTACTTATCTCCTCTAAATCTTCTGTTGTCAATGAAGGGTCTATCTTCATTAGCTCTGTGATAGGAAGTGTCTTAACCTCTCCCCAATAGAAACAATCCTTAAAGTGTGGGTCTTCAGTGTAGCTGTATACCACATTAGCAGGGTCTACATACGATACCTTTACCCCTGAGCCCTTTAAAAACTCGTGCTTTGCTATACCAATCCCTACCGTTGCTATGTCATAATCTACTCGCTTACGTAGGTCTATATAATGATTCTCTTCAAATATAGTATTGATAGCCTCTTCCTCTGCTATCTCTATAGCAGGCTTGTAGTTAAGCTGCATATATAAAGCCATCTCCTCATCATCTTGAGGTAGAGCATCCTCAGGCATTATAAACGGGTCGTATCCTGACTTCTCTTTTACTATAGAGAGCTGTTCTTTTGCAGCCATCTGCCCCTCCATCATATCCTGATACTTGCTTCTCTTTGATTGAGACATTGCATCCTGAGCATATGCCTTAACCTTAAACAGTCTGTCAGACATTCCGTTCACTACTATATCCACAAACTTAGGGATAACAGGAACAGGTGTCCAATCTAAGTTAAGATAAGACAGGTCGCCATCAATAGCCAACTCGTTCTTATACTTGCTTATTGACTGCTCACCTCTTGCGTATAATCTCAATCTGTGAAACTCTCTCCATTGGTCATAAAACCTACAACCATTTCCATCCTTACGAAACCATTCATACTGAATGGCTTGCCCTATCATCAACCCGTATTCATCTGTTGCTTTCTCAGCATCAGAAACAAACTGACTTGGAAACCCTGCAGATGAAATATTAATTTTTACATCCTTCATCTAATTATTTGACTTGTTTTTCCTGTATTAGTATACCTTGCAAAGTTAACTTTTATTTTTGATTCTTTTCTTTCGGGTTGATATAGGTTTTTTTGACACGCCATAATAGCCAAACCCGTACTAATAGAGGCATCAAATTTAGTCCTGTTGGTTATATCAAACTTTGCCCAATCCTCCAATGTCCTATTGAATGCCATCGAGTTCATATCGCCATTATCCCTTAACCCAATATGTCCCTCTATGTAAGACTCAATTGCTGCTGCGTGTGCTTGCTTAACAGCCTCACTTGAGTTAGGTATACCACCCAACTCTCTTTCTGTCTTAGACAGCTTCGTAAATGCCTTATCGGGTCTATTGGTACAGAACCCTCTGTAGCCTCTATTCTTAAAATGATATAGCAACCTTGGCTTATTGTTCTCTATTAGTATTGGCATACCGTAAAACACGCAAGCCATTAGCACATCCTCAAAGAATATCTCGGCTGTCTGTGGTCGTGCAATATACTCTAAGAAGAACTCGTTGCTCGGAGCCTCTTCCATACTAAACTTTGTTAGCCCGTGTAGAGAACCGTTTGACCCCACACCTCCTACGGTCCCACTAATATCATATGAGTCACATCCAAAGCTACCTATGTGTTCGTTGCCCGGATACATAACCCCATTCTTTTTTACTATCCTGTTCTGCAGGTTTCGATTTGGTACCCACGTAATAAAAAATCTTCCTCGCTTGTCAGGATTAAACATAACCGTACTATCCTTGATACCGTTCTTCCAACTGAAAGACCCACGTGTCACATACTGCTCTGTTATCATACTATCGTTGTAGTCTATCTGCTGATATATCTTTGTCAAGTTAAACAGTGACTGCTTGCTCTCGTCCCTAAATGCGTGGGACTCTGTACGTGGAAACTGTCTGTAGTATTCGTTTAATGCATCAGGGTCATTCTTTAATGACTCTACCTCGTTGTCCCAATACTCTACAGCACCTTGTGTAATCCACTCATTGTCAATGCCTTTAACCTTACCGTCAGCATTCTTTAGCACAGGCATACCGTACCTGTCGATAAACCCTTCCATATTCCATTCCATAGGAATAAAAAGAGAGTACATACCACTCTTGGTCTGACCGTTAGCATTTCTTTTAGTTACATCAGAATCGTAGTACAGCCTCTTAAAGTTTTCTCCACCCTTGCTTAATGCATTTGATGTTGAGCCCATCATACACTTACCTATAATCCTGCTACCTAATCTTAGACACGTCTTGGTGACACGCCAATTGTTTAGGATGTTGTTGGGCTTTAACCACTTACCACTCTCATCGTGTACTAACAATAGAAGCTTCTCACCATCATAGCTGTTGTCGTCTGTGTTCTTCCAATCTATCGTGGTATCCAACCCCTCTATCTCATCAGCATCTATATCATACATATTCTTCTTGGTAATCTTAGCCGCAGGTACACGGTACGCTAACTCAGTCTTTGGTTTATCCATACCATCCATAATAGGCTTGAAGAAGAACGGTAGCCTGCTGTTTATTGGCACAACCTTGTCGGTAAACATCTTCTTAGCATCGCTACCCGTCTTGGATAGTATCCCAACCCTTGCATCTTTTGCAAGCGTACCTGTATTGACACACTCTGACGATGACATAAAGGAGAACCCTGAACGTCTAATCTTTAGGTATATCATCCCAAAGCTTCTCTTGTCTGCCTTACAAGCCTCCCAATATATATACAGTAACCTATTTGCCTCTCTGAAGTCAGGGTATCCAACATCTATTGTAGTCCATTGCAGATACATATAGTGTGCCCCGGTTATGTATGTAGGCTTGCCATTACTCATAAACCAAAAACCAAGCTCCCTATTATCGAACTCTGCTTCAATATAGTCCACCCATCTTGCCTTAAAATCTGACAGCATCTCATTCCACTGAAAGATGGATGAAATCTTAGATAAAGGTTTTGGTAAATCTTGACGCTCCCAATACTGTTCTTTCTTGTCCTTATGTCTTTGGTATATTTCTTTTGGAGGTTTGGGGAGTGCTATCTTTAGTCCTGATATTTCAATTATCTCTCCTATCTCTCCGGTCTTTGATATTACTATAACGTCATACTTCTCGTTATAACCGTACAGCCAAGACCTGTTGCGGTTCTTGTTAGTATACACGCTCTTAGGTATGTAGTCGTGTATTACTCGGTATATATTATTTGGACCTTCTTTCTGCAAACCCTTGTTTTGTATCTAACTTATTAGGCACACCACTACTCTCTATAGCCTCTCGCTCTTCTTCAATCCTTTTTAATATCTCAAAGGCATCGAATATTGCAAGCTTCTTTGTAGCAGCCGCATTCTTCAACCTATCTGCTGATATGTCATCCTCAGGGTCGTGCTTTATAATCTGCTCCTTAGCAACCTTTATTAGTTGTTCTACAGCCTTGTGACCTGCTTCAATTATTTTTAGCTTTATCGCCTTGGTGTCCATCTATGTTAAAATATTAATGATAAACAATATTAGTATTATATCTAAAATAATCTTTGTTATAAGCAAGACAGCTAATGATTTAAAAAACTTTCTCATAGCTGTAAGGTTATTGAGTGGTCGTACATTCTCCATAGTATCTCATCGTCTACCTTAAACTCATACTCCTGTGATGGCTTGTAGCATACTACATCACCCTCCTTTAGCCCCTGAGATTTTAGTCCATCATTTAGAATAGCAATGGTACCCATTAGAGGCTCATTGCTTATAGCTTTATATATATAGCTTTCTTTTGCAGGGATGGGTTTTATAAAACAGTAGCGGTCGTATCCGTGCCACTCACCATTTTTTTTATATGCAAAGAATTGGTCGGGGTCTAAAAAGAATATGTTCTCTTTAAAAAAACTTTTCCCGCTCTGTCTCCTGCCCTTCATATCATTGTAGAACTTAAAGACATTGTGGTGAACCAATAATACATCACCCTTTTCAATTGGACCGTTATAGTTTAGTGGTGTTTCTATTACTACAGCCTCTCTATTAGAGGCTGACACATCCTCTTCTGATGTGCTAACTATAAACTCTATTCCTGCTATTGTCTTGGTGTTGTTATATCTTTTCTTATTTACGGGTTCTACTATAAACTGATATATTGATTTCATTAAAAATTTATATTAAATTCAATTGACACAGGCACTGTAGATGTAAACTCCTTCCACAGTATAACCTCTTGACTTGTGCTCTCTATCCATATCTTTATAGAGTCGCTCTCATCGTAATATTTTATTAGATGAATAGTGTGACTACCGTTTAGTATCTCCTGACCTACTATGTAGTGCATAGCTCCTGACTTGTAATCAGGTCCCACACTTATCTTACGAATATCCATAATGTTAGAATGTAGAGATTGCTACTCTTTTCCATACATCAGTATCTGTACAGATATATAAATGCGTTGCATCTACTGCTATCTGACCCTTTGTACCTGTAGATGTAGCTGAAGCAGGAACCGCATTACCATTAAATAACCCTAATGTATCACCTAAAGTAAAGTTTTTAGTTGCATTTGTAGGTGTTGCATTTGCATCACTACCTATTAACTTATCATCTAATGCAGGTGTTGTAGTTGCGTACGTGCTTATCTTTGACATCTCTTATTTTTTTTTCTGCTGAACCTCTCCTGTTTGAATATTTATAACAGAGTCTTCACCATATTTATCAATTAGTTTCTTTTCATTCTGAGCAAACTTAATCTTAATAGCTGCTATCTCAGAGATGATACTACTCTTTTGAATCTCTAAATCCCCAAGAGTAATCTTGAACTTAGTGAACTCAGTGTTTAAATTCTGAAGCTCAGTTAATTCTTTTTCGTTTAACCTTTCCATTTAATTTAATTTTATTTAGCTGTAAAGATAGAAAATTAATTTCTATTTTTTCTTCTACGTTTGTCTGAAGTAAAACTGTCCATCATCTTCTCACCCGTTCGACCTATAACATAGCCTCCTATACCGAGCTGTAACAGGTTCCAAAACTCATCCTCTAACGGTGGTATGGTCAGACCGAACAACGGTCCAAGGAACTTTACGTATATAACAATGAAACCAAACGATAACATTAGTATGGGTCTCCAACTTCTCTGTAGCCAATTCCCACTCGCCTCTGCTATTATTATATCAGCCTGCATCTTCTGAAGCTCAAGCTCCTTGGTTGCAAATATCTGCTTCAATGCTATCTCAGCCTGCATCCTTTCTTCCTTAGACGTTATCAGACCATCAAGCCCCCCAAGGACATCCTTGACAAGGCTACCGCTAAACCATTCCATTACCTTTCCCATCATATCGTATTATATTCTTTTGTTGCATCAAAACTTGGACACGCCTTGGCTGCAAAGTCTCGGTGTCCGTGTATAGTAGCGTCAGGCTGTAGTAACTTTAAAAACCTTAACAGGCTTAGTAAAGACTCCTTCTGCTTTTCTGTGCGAGTATCCTTCGGTGTCCTGCCATCCTGTTCAACCCCACCTACGTAGCATACGCCCCAAGACTTAGAGTTCAGTCCCTTGGTGTGTGCACCTGAGTCGTTTATGTTTCTTCCTACTTGAATCGTTCCATCTATCAGTATAACAAAGTGATAGCCGCATCCCTTCCATCCTCGTGCCTTGTGCCACCTGTCGATGACGTGTACGTCTATACAGTCGTCTCCCTCTCGTGTAGCGGAGCAGTGTACTATTATCTTTTCTACATCATCAGTTGTCATAAACCTTAATGTACTACTTTTTTTCGTTTAAGTAAATCTTTTGTACCGTGTATATTATAGTTGCAGTTAACAAAACTACCTTTAGCAACATCTCAACCTCAGTAAATGAGACTGCAAGCACACCTGAGTTTAGCATATATATCTTTAAATCTTGAATAGTTATCATTGTTTATAAATTTATTAATACATTATTCTTCTAAATCATTTGATATATATCCCTGCTCTTCTGCTTCCTGTGGAGTAATCCAACTGACATCAATCAATACTGAACGAGTAGGTATAGAATCGTCAACAGCCAATACCCAATCTGTTCCATTAGTGTACCAAGGATAACTATATTTCGTTCCTCGTTCTTCAGGTGGTTGCCAAGCATACAAATCGTATATATCGCAAGATGCCATCTTTACTTCGCTTTCTGTTATGTACTTGTAGTATTTCATATTAATATATTAAGTAGTATCCGTTTATTGCTGTTTCTATATTTGACTCATCACTTGACTTATCACCCTCGTAAACTATAAATTCTTGCATACTCCAATTGTTAAAAGAAGATACACCATATCCTAATACAAAGGAGTTAATCGAATTATCTAAACTGCCGTCAATGGTCATTAAGGTTTGTGGTAAATTTGTTGTGTACACCTCTGTTCTATCTATTGGAGTATAAGCCGCACCATCCCTCCTGTAAGTGTTTGGCAAGTAATTAGGGTCATTCCTTGTATTTGTTGATGTGCTACCACTTTGTGCTATTAATTGGAGTCTTGTGTCTTCACGATATAGAATAGACCTAAGTGTTTCTGCCTTAGTTACTGAGAAGAAAAAGTATTGTCCTGTTGACGGCAAGTATGTAGCTTTTGGTGTAATCAACTCAAGATATGAAGCTACTCCTGACACCGCACGTCCCGTAACTATAGGCTTTCCATTCTCCTTTAATACAGCACCACTTAATACAATTTGAGCTTGATTGGTTTTAACACCCTGCTCCACATCTCCACCATTGCCACTTTGGTCATACCACTTAATAACAAATCCGTCACCTGCTCCGCAATGCGTAAGCAATGCAGACTCGTCAAGGTTGCCACTTGAATCAAATCCAATGTCTAACTCAAAACTTAAGCTATTACGAACACGCATACAAGCACCTGTGTACGCTGTTCTTAGCTTACGTACTGAATACGCAAGTTTGTTATTTGTGCCGTACTCATCTAACAGTAAAGACGCACCGGACGAACCCAAACCTGCTCGTGTTTGAAATACATTACCTGATATTGCTATTCCTATCGCTGTAGACATATTACCATAGTCCGTAGATACCCGTTGCGGTTGTACCTGCTTCATTAATAACTGACATCAAAATTGGAAGTAATGAACCGTCAGGAATATTATCTAAAACAATGTCATCCCCTCCTGCTGTTTTACCTGATATACTTCCACCTGTCCCTACCCATAAGGCAGCACCACTCCCTTGTACAACGGAACCAACTATGTAAATGTCTCCAACTGCAGTAAATATATCATCAGATAATGTTAAAGTTTTTGATTCAGGTGGATTAGGTGTATTATCAATTGGTACACCGATAACCCTTGCACCTGAGCCTGTGCTAAGATTGTATACAGTATCTCCTGCCTTTATAATAGAATTAAAGTTTACAGTAAGTCCATTATCTACAAGTGAATCTGCTAATACTGCTGTAGTCACACCAAATGCTAATCGAGACCCCGGTCCTCCCGGTAGTAATAAATCATCTGTAGGTATAATCTGTATTGCCCTTGTGGGTTGTAATCTTTGATATGCCATAACTAATTTTTATAGGGGATTATTCTGTTTAATGTATCACGTCTCTTACCACAGCCACAGTCCTTCCCCATCTTTTTACTGACCGTGTCTACTACAGATTTGATACCTGTTAATTTTGTTACCTTGGCAACGGTGTCACCAAATCCTCTTGATTTATCTTTTAGCTTCATTTGCTCTTCTTACAGATACATAAAAATTTATCAGGGCACTCTCCGTACATCTTGAACATAAGCTTAGACATCATAGTGTTCCACTTACATTTCATCTTCACCTTTAGGCTCTGCATCCACAGACCTAAACTTACTAATAGTTTCCCCATTAATATTTATTTTTTAAAGATACGAGAATTAGAACCTAAATGAGATTCGTACTTCATTGAGTGGTCTCCACCGTAAGCGTGACCATCCATCTTCTTAGACATAGCCTTAGACTCATCTCTTCGAGACTTCATAGACTGAGACTTCTTTCCGTTTCTTGCACCCATTGACTCATCAAGTCTTGAGTTGTAACCTTGCTTTTTCATAACTATTTATTTATTTTTTAATTGTTTTTTAGCACCTCTATCTTCAAGCTTGAAAGCTTTCTTACGAAGCTTCTTCTCCTTCTTAAATCTACCCTCATCAACTGCAACCATAGACTTATAGTATTTCTTACCTGACTTTTTTAAAAGCTTTTTTCCTCCTCCAAATGTAGGGGCTAATGGTGTACCTAAGTCTCTCATAACTATTTATTTACTGCAGCCAAAGTTCTTAGCAAAGTTTGCCATCTTGACTACACTTGGTTTATATTTATTCTTCCCTTTCATTACTGCTGAAGCAGCAGAGCATACAGACTTGCCGGGCATATTTTTCTTTGCCCAATCAGTAAACTTACCTTCGTTAGACTTCTTAATTTTTATGTCTTGCTTCTTTTTCATACGACAAAGATACTAATATTTTCCTTTCCTATTTTTCGGACTTGACTTGGTTGAGCCTCCCTTGCCTGCCCAAAGATTCTTACACGACCAATACCTTGCCGTTAGCTTTGACTTAGCAGTACCACACTTGTGTCGTGCCTTAAAAGATTTTCGTGCAGCAGCAGAGTAGTTGTGACCGTAGCCCGTAGCACCGAAGTGTATTAACTTCTCCTTGCCTCCCTCGCACGCCTTGACCATCCTCTTCTTGCCTGCCCTGTCGGATTTAGTAACCCGATTGCACTTCATCTTACTCTTCTCAGCCATTAGTAGCCCATCTCTGTTTTAACCTTGTTAGGGTTGTACTTAATGGAACCGCCCATAAGCTTAGAAAACTCTGTTGCCTGTGGTATACCTACTGCGTTATAAGGAAACTTCTTTACCATATCCTTCCCTGAATCTTTACATTTGTATTTTACTGTTGGCATAATTTTATCTTTTAGTATATTTTTTAGTTACCCTTCCCTTCTTGGTGTTGGGTATAAATTGTTTTCTTCCACCTGACGCTTTCTTTTTACGAGCCGTCTTAGCACGTTCTTCTTTAGTCATACTCTTAGCCTTCTTTAGAGGCAGACACCTGTCAGGGTTCTTCTTGTTCTTGCTTGTACCACCCTCCCCCTTGATAGAACCGTCAGTACCTATACGTACCCACTTCTCGTCTCTCCACTTCTTAAGCTCGCCCATTACTTTTTCTTCTTCCCCTTTGGCTTCATAGACTTTAACATCTTATCTATTTTTGCTGCCTGCCCTTTATGCATAGCAGAAGCCTTCCTTAATTCAGAAGCTATCGTTTTAAGTTTTTTTGAATCTATCATTTTCTTTTACTTTTTTTTGCGTAGTTAGGGTCTTTACAGTACTTGCTCGCTGCCATATTAGCATAGGCTGATGGGTACTTGTCAAA
>Ga0187218_1000039_pt1 | contig 34405 bp, 55 predicted proteins | sample 14SPOviralmetaG_FD_130167 | JGI IMG/M metagenome (GOLD analysis project Ga0187218, IMG submission 130167) | Marine viral communities from the oligotrophic San Pedro Time Series (SPOT) site, San Pedro Channel, CA, USA - 14 SPOT_SRF_2010-08-11... | ecosystem: Environmental > Aquatic > Marine >...
ATTGTTTCCACATACATATAGTATCAAATGTGCAAATATTTGCAACTATTAATACAATTAATTTATATTTATTTTAGGTATAAAAAAAGGGTGCGAAAGCACCCTTTATCAGTAGTTGAGTAATAAACCCTACTGTTGGTTCAATTAAGCACCCTGTGATCCATAGATACCGCGAAAATCACTAAAGCCAAAAGAATAACGCTCTCTAGCCTTGTATCTAATGTTTCCAGTAGTGAAGTCTGGTTCCATTGAAGTTGCCATTGCAGTTCTTTGAAAGCCTTTTAGACCATCACCTTGGTCGGTTACAGAAGTTATGATGAAATAAGCATCTGGATCATTAAGATAATGATTTACAACAGTCCCACCAGAAATCATTCCAGTGTTTCTAATTGCATTGATATCGTTATCTGAAGTTCCTGTTCTTAAATCACTTGACAACAATCTGTCAGCCACAAAAACCAATTGTGGTGGAATGACAAGTTTAGAAGGCATAACACTAATTTGTAGTCCACGATCATCAGTAAATGTCGCTAGATCTACTAGGTTAGCTTCAAGACTTGTTTCATTCAAGTCAGCCATTGTTGTTGCTCTGTTAGCTTCAGTACCACCACCAGCTAATGGGTGAGCAGTATTGATTAGTGATACACCATCACCACCAGTGAAACTACTGGAAAAAGCGTTGTTCAACACAGATGCTGCTTTGACTTCCTTAGAATGTTTCATTGAACGGGCGAGACTCTTAGTGTATCTCTTACCAAGTGAGTCGTATAAGTTATCTTCTATAGCTTCCTCGGTAAGTGCGAATGCCAAACTTACAGTGTCATGTGAATAACGCGCAGTGTATGACTCAGTTGCGTTATCAAATGATACTCCTTGACCTTCAGCTTTATCTGGCGCACCGCCAAATCCTACTAACATTACTTCTTCTTCAAACGCTTTTGCGCTGTCTTCCATTTGGAATATTTCAGAATATTCCTCACCATGTTGGTCATATTCCAGTCCGAAAAGACTGTTAAGACCGGGTTCTAGCTCCGCAGCTAGTTGGGCTCTTGAAATAGCCATAATTAAGCTCCTTTAAGCTAGACCAGCACCTTTCTGTCCCATGATGTGATTTTGTATCACACAAAGAACATTGGTGTTGGCAGACGCAACGTCTGAGTTATCGGGATCCTGAGATATATCAATTGCCTTGAGAGGCAGTCCAGCAGTAGTCGCACCTGTTGAGGTATCGAGTTCTGCATTACTTTTCCCAGAGAGAGTGCTACCTACTGGTGATTGTTCAACAATGTCGAAGTTTCCAAACAAGTCAGCGACAGGAAATGCTTCGTCTGACTGTATTTCAAAAACAACATTAGGATCATCAATCACATTGGCAACGATATCCGAAGCAGAAATACTACCCGGATAATGGTTCTTAAATATTTGCTCACCAGATGTTGGATCAGTGTAACTTACACCATTAAATACTCCAACGACAGGGACAGTTCCACTCGCAGCGTGTCTACCCAATACTCCGGCTGTTAGTTGCGTAACTAAGTCGCCTTGGAAAATTGGAGTTGTAGCACCACTGGCTATTCTGTAACGGCTTTGACCGCCAGAATAAGGAGCACCACCCATCATTCTTACTGGTTTGCAACCAAAACTGGCATCTTTATTAGCCATATTTGTTTACTCCTATGTAAAGCTACCTTTGGTTATTTTTTACCAAAAGTAACACTGGATTTTCTATTGCTATCGTACTTCACGTATCTACTATCTTTTTTGGCATCATTAAACATAGTGTTATCTAACGCTTGATTTGCGAGATGAGTTTTTTGCTCATAATGAGCATTTCTTTCACCTTTAGTTTCAACAGGAAGTTTAGCAAGTATCAATCCTTCATTATATACAACGCCAGCTAATCGCCCTTTTTCTTCGCCCATTGTTGGTAATGACCATCCAGCTGGTAATTCAGATCCTTGTACGAATTCCCAACCTTCTCTTAATCGATAAGATACATTGTTTGCATCTTCTGTACCAAGCAAAGACTGTCTAATCCACCTATACTCATATCCTTCTGGTGGTGGTGGAGTATCGAGCTTTCTTACTGGCTCCCATGGTTTTCTACGAGCTTCTTTATCGTGTGTCTCGGAATCACGATCAGTTCTTGCGTAATCTTCTAAACCTGACATATTAACTTACCTCTCTTTGTTGTGAGATTTTTTGCTTCTCTTTTGCAACTCTTTTAAACCACTCATCTTCAGACATCTTGTGTGGCTTTAAAGCTCTTAGGCGAGCCTGTTCAGACTTAGTAAATGTAACACCGCCTTTCTTTGCTTGTGTTTTTTGCCTACTTCCTACAGAAGTTGATGCAACTCTTTGCACAGTGGGTTTAGCATCATTTTTTTCGGCTGTTTTCTCAGATTCTTCCAAATTAGGAAAAACCTTACGAACTCTTGTGTCTAGCTCATTCCAATAATCATCAGTATCAGCTATGTAACCTTCATTTTCAAGCACATAATGTTGGTACATAGCATAATCAGATTCTTCTTTATGTTCTGGTTGGTTGTACCAATTGTTTCTACCTTTCCAAGCTAACGCACTATCACTAGGCTGTACTTGCTGTTGCACTTGTTGTTGTGGTGCTTGAACAGTCTGTTGTGCAACTTCTGGCTCTTGTACTTGTCTATTCTTTGCAATTCTTAACTTTTCTTTTTGTATAGACAAATCGCTTTTTAGTGTATCTGCTTTGCTCATTAAATCGGCATCGCCACTAGAGACTGCTTTTTTGTATAACTCATCTGCTTGTTGTTCTTTAGCTTGTATTGACTGTTCTTCAGCAACCAATACATTGCTAGTCAATTGGCTAGTTTTTGCTTTTAGTTGTTGGTTTTCAGCATCTTTTTGAGCTAATAATCTTTCAGCTTGCAACGCTCTTTCTTCTGCTTGTCTAGTTTTCTTATTCAGATTATTGATTCGCTTGCTTACATTTTTTGTATATTTATCAAGCTCATCATCAGAATCTACTGTAGCAGTGGTCTGACTCACTGCTGTATCATCTACAACAGTGAATGCGATTTCTTCTTCTTGTTTTTGCTCTACTTGTTCTTCACTCATAATTTATATGCTCACTATATCGTCTGGGTGCTTTATAGTTCCAATGACTTCATCATCATTAATTATACGAACTTCAGCACCATCTTCTAATTTAAACCTAGCACCAGCATACCTACTAATCAAGATCCATTGTTTTTCTTGACACCAATGCTCGCCATACTTCTTTTTGTCACTGTAGCATAAAGGTCCTTTCTTAACCACATAAGCTACTAAAGTAGCTAACGATTCTTTATCTACTGTTTCTCTGGTAAGAACAATACCACCTTTTGTTTTTCGACTTTTTCTGTATGGTAAACATAAAATTCTCCATCCAGTTGGCTGTGGCATTCTTTCTATTACACTATCTTCTACCTTTGTTGGATCCAAAACTACATCATCTGCATCAACATAAGCTGATTTCAACTCAACTTTTTCGCCCATTTTGCTCAATCCTCTATCTTTTTATAAGATTTAATAAAGTCTTGCATATTGTATAACTGATGTAGTTGTCCTGTAAAGAATTTATACTGCTCCATATCTTTAACTTGACCTGTCATCAATATATTTTGTATTGAGTCTACTTGTATCTGTATTTCTTTTCTTATGTCACTAACTAAATCAAACCCATCCATTGAATACTCCTATTTTTTCTTCGCTGGTCTACCTTTTTTCTTGGCTACTTTCTTTTTAGCTACTTTTTTCTTAGTAGCTTCTTTTTTTGGCTCCTTTGCTTTTACTTCCTCAACCACTTTTGCTTTCTTAGGTGCTTCTTCTTTTTTTGGTTTTGGGTTAGGAACCACACCACCAGATTCAATAATTTTCATTTTCTTCGCGATTCTTTCATCTGATGCTTTCTTACCAGCAAGTGCTTCTGCTTCAGCTTTTGCCCATGCTTCTTGCTCTTTTTGTCTATCTAACTTTTTTTGTTCTTTGAGTTGCCTTTGCATCTCTAATTGTATTGACGAAGCCATTTAATTTCTCCTAAATCTTTGCTCTAGTTCTAAAATTTTAAGTTCAGCTTGTTGTCTCATTCTGTCTAACCCAAGTTGTAGCTTATCGTCAGCAATAGATTTTTGCACATCTAATCTTTGTTGAGATAATTGAGCATCCATCATGTCAGACTGTTGCTGTTGTTGTTGCTTGCTTACAAACTTTTCTTGATCTAAATCAATTTCTTTATCTTTAAGCGCAAGCTCTTGTTGTCTAATGGCAACTAATGGATCGTCACCACCTGTTTGTATTGTAGATAAGAAATCATTAGTAAGTTGAGCCATAATTGGTGAGGACATCTGATCCATCATCATCTGTAACTCTTGTTGTATTTGTTCTGCTTGCTCAGGTGGTACTTGCTGTGCTTGCATTTGCAACTGAGAAATTCTTTCTTGCATCTCTGGTGGCATTTGTTGTTGAGCTACTTGTGTAGATAAAAATTGTAAATGTTGCATAACATGACTAATTATTAAAGATTGTATTTGTGGATTTTGTTGAACCACGCTAGTCAAAAATAATCCTTGGTGTGCTTGTACATGAGCTTCATGGTTTTGTTGTGGAAAAGCCTGTGCTGGTTGACCTAACAAGAAGCCAGAATTTTCTAAGCCAGCATCAACTGGTCTTGGTGTCATGTCTGGTGGTGGCTGTAATAATGACTCAACATTATCTATACCTAAAGCACCATACATTCTTTTGTATGCTTCATATATACCTAAAGGTCCATGTATCTGTGGATTAGATTGAACCATTTGCAATAATTCTTGTGCCAAAGTAATACGCTGGCTTTGACTAAAAATGTTTGGATCTGATACTGGAACCACATCAATCCTATCATCGAAATCGGTAGCTTTTATTTCTCTAGGCGCAGTTCCAGTATCGTAATTGTAAACAGGTGGTAAAAAGTCTGCGAATACATTACCTAAAAGGCTAAACTCAAGTTTTTGTGCGTAATGCAATCTTTTATGTATTGCACTCATAACTTTTGTGCCACGCTCAAGTAATGCTACAGTAGTTCCAACAGGCATAGCTTGATTCATATCACCAACATTCATATCAGCAATAGCAGCAAATCTTTTTCCTGAGTCAATAAGCAATCCTAATAACTGCATCAATACATTACTTGGTTCTTTTATAGGTAGTGGTATTAAGTTTTCACGCAAAGAACCGCCAGTAGTATCTATGTCTCTAAACTCACCGGGTTGCAGTGGATCTGCTTCATCTCTAATTCTCATACCTCTAGCTTTGAATCCAGCTGGCAAGTTACTTAAAGTTCCAGCATCTATGAGCTGTCTCAATATTGATGTCGATGCTTTACTCAATCCACCTATCATGTGTGAAAGTCCAAGACCATAAAAACCAAGACCGGGTAAGAATTTATACTGTACAAAATAATTTATTTTGTTTTTGTCAGGATCTTCTGGATTGTAATTTCTTCTGATTGCTAAGACTTTGTTCGCTTGTTCATCAATGGTTACTATGTATGGTAATTTTAGACCAGTTGATTCACCTTCTTCATCGATATCTTCATATCCTTCTAGATCTAGAATGGTATGAACCTCGTATATTGTTCTGTTTCTTTCTTCTGTATAAGATGGTGACATGCCTTGTATATCATCAATTTCATCTTGTACATCATTTGAATCTCCGTAATCACCATCAGGTATATCTACATCAGCGTAAAAACCACTTAGCTGTTGTTTTTTAATTTCGTTTCTTGACATGCTAATTACATGTGTAATTCTTTCAGCTGTAGAAATATCTGGTGCTTCATATGGAACTACAAGATCTTCTGGTGGTATAAATTTGGAAACAGCTCTTTTTAATGAAAAGTCATAGTATATTTTCTTAAATGCTGAACCAGCTAATGGTAAGAAAAATAACAATTGGTCTAGTTCTGGATCATACTCTTTCATTACATTCATGATGTAATAGTTCATAAACTCCATTACACGATCAGCTTGGCTTTCTGTCTCTGCTGTTCTAGCTCCAATTACCTGTGTTTTTACAGGTCCTTTTGCTGGCAATAATTCCTTATATGCCTGAGCTTGGAATTGAGTTACTGCTTCTGCTAAAATTGGGTGGATAACACCAGAAGAACCCTCAAATGGCTGTGATCTTGATTCATCGAACTTCATGCCAAGATACTGTAATCCATCTGTATAAGTTTTTTCCCATTCAGATCTTGAATCGAAATCACCTTGTATTGACTCTACAAGTTCTGTAGCTAATGTTCGTAAAGAACTAGAATCTAAGTTTTCAGCTAAATTTGCGTAGAAATCTTCTTCTACCATCTCTGCTTTTTCATCTAATTCTTCTTCAGTAAATATTTCATCGCCAGAAACAACAATACTAGCAGCTTCTAAAAGTTCTTCTTCTCTAGTCTTATCTGGAACAACCTCGATTTCTGAGCCTGTTTCGATTATGTCTGGATCATTCTCAGTACCTAAAACTCTTTCAACTGCCATAATATTTCCCTAATGTATTACTGTGTCTTGATCAATTTCAAATTCATCGAGACTCATTTCACTATCAATTATCATTTCTAATTCACCAACTAAAACTAATCCAGCCATTGTGCAAATCAATTTTGCTTTTTTTCTATCTATTGCAACAATATTTGGTCCAGCATGTAATTCGCCATCGTGTATATATGATGTTAGCCAAATCTTCATTACATTAATAATATACTGTTCTGTTCTTTTTTAACAATTTAACTTCATCTTTGTAATCTTCATTCAAAGAAAGAAAGCCACCTTGCCTAAATCTCATAAGAGCCATCGTCATGCTATCTACATAGTCATCATAGTCTCCATAAGGGAAACTAGCGCATTCTTCACGCACTTCATCTGCAAAAGTTTCATCAGGCATCCACACCATTCCTGACTCGAATATTGGAGCTACACTGTTCATTCTGGCAACTTTATCTTGCCCTCTTGATGGTGAATAAGCAGTAACAGGAATTCCCATTCTTCTCAATTCTTGTGTCAAAGGTGTGCCTGTTGCTTTTGCTTCTATCAAAATACAATCTGGTTCCCAATATTTGTATTCATCCCATGCTAACCTTTTCAACTCAGGAAAATCAACTCTGACTCTTTTAGCATCTAAAAGTATTATATTAGGCTGTCCATCATCCTCATGCTCGAAAATCGCCCATGTAGTGATTGCTGAATAATCAGCACTTTCTTTTTTACTAAACGCTGTATCGTAACTTTGTATTACATACTCATAAGCTGGTGGTGCATCTTCATGCCACTCTTTCCACCACTCTCTTTTTATTATAGATCCTTCTTCAGCTGTAGGATTTTGCATCCACTGAGCATTCCATTTAGCTACTGGTAACGATGCTTTTACACTCAATAATTCTTCTTTCTTCCAAAACTCACCCCACAAAGGCTTATCACTTTCTGGCATAATTGCTGGAAACTCAACTATTTCCCATTGATCTGCATGATCATCACCTTGTTTTTTCAAAAGTCTGCCAACAAGATCTTTAGTGCTCCATCTTGTCATTACTATAATAATAGTTCCACCGGGCTGTAATCGCTGACGAGGACCTGATGTGTACCATTCATATGCACTATCCATTGCTTTTGGACTCAAAGCATCTTGCTCTGAATGTGGATCATCAATAATTAGTAGATCTGCACCACGACCTGTAATTGCACCACCTACACCAGCATAGAAAGATTCACCCTCTTGGTTTGTAGTCCAACGACCAGCACTTTTGTTATCTGCTTGTAATCTTAGGTTGGGAAAAATTGTTTTAAAATCATCACTATCTATTAAGTTTCTAACCTTTCTTCCAAATCTCACTGCTAATTCTGCTGTGTGAGTACACTGAATTATTTTTAATGCACCATTCAAACCCATCATCCAAGCTGGTAAATATGTACTTGCAAACTCAGATTTAGAATGTCTGGGTGGTAAACATACAATTAATCTTTTTAACTTGCCTTGAGCTATTTTGTTAAATTTTTTTGAGATAATTTTGTGATGTCTGCCAGATATAAAAGCATCACCCCACATATATTTAACGAATGATAGAAAATCTTTGTGACAAGATTTTTGGCTTTCTAGTTGTTCATATCTATTTAAAAGAGATACTGCTTCATCCTTTTCTGCTTGAGAAAGTATATCGAAGTCTTTTAAGGATAGCTCATTCATAAAAATCGGAGATGGTAGCTAGATAGTGACAATATGGTACTACCATCTCCTCAGCAGTAATGGAGAACTGCCTAGAGTTAGTATAATTGATATATCACACATCATGCCATTCTTTTCCTTGGAATAATAAACTTTCTGCCAATCGCCTTCTGATCAAACCATCAGAAACGACACCAGCACTTTTGTTCCAACGCTTGATTTGAGCTGGTATTTCATCGTATTTTTCTTTGTTGAGCAACTTGAGCAGCGTACTGCTTCTGAGGTTGCTAGGTCCTAAATTGAAAGTCCAACTAACTAAACTTGAAAATTGGTTCTCATCAAGATCAACTGTCACTAAATCATTTACATACCCTTCAAATTCTTCGAGATCTTCAACAAGTAACGCTTCAGCTGTATCTTTTGTAATGCTCATGTTTTCTTCAACAGTTCTAGTATGCCCATAACCAATTGTAGGTACATCTGCGCTACATCGATAGGTTTCTAGCTTGCACCCCTCGAACTTTTTAATCAAGGCAATACCTTCTTGACTAATCTTCATCGTTTTCTCCTTTAGTCACTTTTCTATAATAAACAATTATTTCTTGCATTTCGTTAATGTATCTTTTTAATTCTTGCATGTTATAAGCCATAAGCTCGTAATCAGGCACACTCATTGCGAAAAATACCAATTGCCCTTGCTCTTTTTCAACTCTGGCTATAAATTCATCAATATTAGATTTACTTACAACAAACCAATAAGGCTCCTTGAGATCAATTTCTCTAGGCATGATAGGCTGTACAATAGTTTTTTCTACTGGTTTTGTTATTATTTGTACTTCAGGTGGCTTAGGCTCAGGGATCAGTCTTTGATACAGACTGCAACTGCAAACCATCGTCAAGATTATCGAGTACCCTAGAATCTTCTTCAATGCTGTTAAATACATTCTTAGTTCCTTTATTAGCTCTTGTTTCAATAAGATTTGGCTTTGCTGATGCCAATTTAGTCAAACTATGCCTTCTAAATACATCTAAGTAATTATTCATTTCTTTTTGTATTTCATTACTCTTTGCTTGTATTTCTAGTAAACCTTCTGTTTGTTCACTGAAATCAGATTGTAATTGAGTTATGGTTTCCTGTTGTTCTTTATCTCTAATTTCGTATGCATAGTTAAGAGCTTTTAATTCTGCATTCTGATTCCACAACAGATAACCACCAAACGACATCACAAGAATAACACCAATTAATATTTTGCTCATCTTTTCGCCTGTTTAATTATCAGAATGGTGACTTTAGCATATTTGTATAAATTTTAACAACATTAACTTCCTTGTTTTATATTTATATAAGATTGAGTGCCACCATTCACTCTGACTTGATTTACTTTTCCTTCTTGATCTATGCTAATTGCTGTACTGCTGTCTTTAGAAACCTGTATTTGTAATTTACCTTCTACTTCGCGTATTAATTTTACTTCTGAATCAGTCACAAAACTGGATATTTGTGTGTCAGAATCATAACCAATACTTGTACCTTCCAAGCCTTGTTTTGCCAATGCTCCTGATGCTTTGCTCAATTCATCTACCTCTTGTATCACATCAAGCAAATCTTCCAAAAAATTAGTTGCGAGGTAATCTATATCAAGCTCTGTGTATTCTAGCTCTGATTCTGCATCTAGCACATCAGCATCTAAATCGTCAAATTCGAGAAAATCTGTGTCCAATATAGATGATGATGCAGTTGCGCTTGATTCATTTGTCTCTAGTCGTTTTTCTTCTGGTGGAGAAACAATTAAATAGTTATCTATTTGATCTAAAGTAAGATCTAGTATTACTGGATTTGATGGCACTGATTCCAAGTTATACATAGTTGTAGCCTGATATGGTTTATTCAAAACCACACTTCCCAAAGCAGTTGTAACGACTATCTCACCTGAACTTTCTCCAAATTCATTAGGCAGCAGAATAACGAGAACCTCCCCAGTATCTTTTACTGTTAGCGTGAGATCCGTGCCCCTAATCCCTACAACTGCACTATTGCCAGCTCGTATCTTAATGTTTTCTTTTTTTATTCTTTTTGATTTTGAACTGATAAACCTACCGGTTCCTTTTACAAAGTTTAAAGCCATACTGGAGTTAGATGGATTTGGATCAAATATAAAGGAGTCAACAATCACAGTGCTATTCTCGGTCAACCTAATAGTTGTTTCATCACGAAAAGTAACACCCATGCGACCAGCAGCTGTTTCCAGCTTATCCATAGAATCTAGTGAGAAGCCTACCTCACTTTTTAAAGGTTTCTCTCGAACAACTCTGGTTACACCATTTAGCTCAGAGATTGAGCCAATATCTTTAGCAAGAGGTTGAGGTTCCTTGGTCCGACTGGTTGATGCAAACTGTGCCGTTGCTTCCGTTTGAAATAACACGCAGCCAATCATTATCCAAAGTAGATTGTTGATCAACTTCAAAGGCTCTCGATGAGCCATCATGTTCGAGTTTGAAATATGCTCCAGCATAGCCGTTCCCATCGTAGTTTACTGTATTACTGTCTCCGTCTATATCCATATAATTTACTGCTGAATCTACATCTAAGTCAATATTCACTGTATTACTATTTCCTTGAACTATTGTGTCTACATCTGCACCAGAAGCCAAGGAAGAAGTAGCTAAATCTAATGTCATGGCATTTGTTGATCCATCCACGTTCACATTCACGTTTGCGTTATCGGCTGAATAGGTGTTTGTAGGATCTACTTGAATGGTATATGAGTTGGTATCACCATCGAAGTCAAACAGACCTGTGAATGTATCTGAGTTTATGTCGCCTAACATCTTGTTATTGTTACCAATTAAATTTACATCTAATGTCATCGAATTGCCATCGAGATCAAATGGTGTCATAGATCCATGTGCAGATAATAATCCACCTATAATGTTTCCAGAACCTAATTGCTCCAAATCAATTGATGAGGATGTTCCAGCTTGATCCACATAAATTTCGTTATCATCTGCTATTGCAATACAGCAAACTAATAATAAACTAATTAACTTCTTCATCTCTAATCTCCCAGTACCCTTTTGTCTCGCCTATCTTTATTATTTCTAGTACAGCTCTTTCAACTACTGATTGTAATACAATGCTAGTTGATTCATTTTGCGCTCTACCACCTTCCACCTCTACCAACCTTTGTCCTTCATCTAGAAATCGAAAAATATCTTGTGATAATCCAACACTAAGTAGGCTTTTTTGCGCAGAAGTTTCTATTAATATCTCTCCTGTACTGACTGAAACAAGCCTTAAACTAACTGTCATTAAATCTTCTCTGTACTGTTTAGAGCTACCAATACCGAGGTATCTTGCTCCGCTGCCACCACTAAGTACATTTTGATCATAACTCAATACACCCCCTTGAAGCAAAAGTCCAGCGAACAGTAAAGGTTTAACTTCGCTTTGATCTTCAAAATCTACCCTAGTAGATCTAATTATCTGCCTTTCTTTAGTAAGCGAATCTAAGCCTACTCTTTCAACAACTCGCCAGAATTTACCATTGCCACTGTGTTTTAATGCTCTAATAAGAAACGCTTCTGGTGCTTGGGTAATAGCAGTTGAAAATAATGCAAACTGTCCATTACTTTTGCGCTGACCTGTGTGATCTGCAAAAGAATTCGGATATATGGCTACAACTGGTTTTCTTGTAGGTACACCAACATTTTTTAATTCTTCTGATTGTAGATCTAATATAGAAGAACTTTTAATAACGATACTAGGAATACCGCTACCTTCCAACATGTTGTGGGAAGCACAGCTAGAAAGTAAAACTACCAATAGGAACAGTAATAGACGTCTGTCCACCCAGTTCATCTGTAATAGTGAGCGTAATAAATTCATCATTCTCCACAGTATATTCTATTATGTTTCCCTCAAGCTCTAATTTACCAGATTTCTGAGGTGTCTCGCCAAAGAGCTGCTCAACCATTTGTCTTGATAGCTGTGCATAGACTCTCGATTCTAGGTTCCTGATGAACCTAGCAAGAGTGGTATTTTGTGCATCTCTGGCTAATTCATCTTGATAGGCTTTAATTTCATCCTTGACAGCTTGTTTTCGACTAGCTTCTTGCGAATCTACTGTAAGATAATGACTTGAGGTGTTGATACCAGAAAATGCTGGACTTTTGAACTTGAACATTATTTCGTCTGCATAGCCATAAGAAGTCAATAACACTGAAAACAATGCTATATATACATATATTACTAAAAACCACGAAAAACTACTTTTCATCATCCTTCAACTTATTTTCTTCTTTTAATTCTAGCACAGTATTCGTTTTCTGCTGTAAGCGGATCATGTCTTGGTCCAGCAATCTGAGCTGATCTGTCAATCTAATGATAGTTACCTTCATTTCTTGTACCGCTGGATCAATTTTATTTGTAATAGTTTGCCATACAAAAAATACGAAATACCCAAGACCAAGGACCATCGTAATTGGAAACCCAAACTCTGCCACTATCTTTGCAATATCCATTAATCTCGCCTTGCATCAATCTTTCCATCTTCAACGAAATTTTCTGCTCTAGCTATTCTATCTAAATCTGGTGATAATCCTAATGCACTAGAAACGCTAGTATCTATGCGTATCATATCGTTATTCATAGTTGCTGCTCTGGTAATGAGCATTTTAGATATGGCTTGGACTGTTTGTATTTCGCCTACCAAAGCATCCATTAACTGTTTCATTACAAGAAATATAAAATAAGCCATTACCAAACCGCCAGCTACAGGCAATCCAAGTTCAGATAAAAGCTGAACAGCTTGCTCCACTATTCCTCGCCTTTGAAATTCTTACTTGATGATGCTGAACCAGCATACAGACCAAACCAAGCAGCTCCAGCTCCTACAATAATTGAGATCAAACCTGATTGCTCAAGCGATGGCTCAGACAATTCCATAAACCACATAACTGAATAGTACAGTAAGAATATGTAAACGCTGAGGAACATTCTTGGAAAAATGCGCCATGCATCAATAGCTTTCGCTAGATGAATCCATTTTTGATATGGATTTATTCCTCTTTCGATATGTGTAGAGCCTATCTCTACTTCTAGTTCTATCTTTTTTTTGACAACATCGTTGTTATCCATTTATAACTCCAATGTCACTATCTTTTAAAAGAATTTATCAAATCCTAAATTAGCTGCCATGACTCCATATAAACCCCATAGCATTATTTCTAGTTTTTTAAACTTCTCTCTGCCCTCATTAAGACTTTTTTCAATGTATTCATAACGAATTGCACATTCTCTTTCATGCATTTCTATTTTATGAAGTGATTGTTGTTCTTCAGTCATTTTTTAGATTTCTTTTTAGCAACTTTCTTTTTAGATTTTTTTTTAGCAACTTTTACGAATGCTTCATTAATATCTTTTGTTGATAAATCATCAGCTACAAATCGACCTTTTTTAGTTCTTGCTCTGACAGTTTCATACTCTACTTCTTCTTTTACAAAAACGCTTTTAATTTTTTGCCACAATCCAAACATTAATCTAACCCCCATTTTTTTATTTTAGTACCGCCATAATAATCTACAGCAAGATTTTCTTTTTTTAACAATTCAGCGACATTCCCTTTTTCACAGAAAATATCACCTAATACTCTACCATATTTATCTGTGCCATACGATCTCAAAGTTATATCACCTACAAGCCAATCTTTTAATTTTTGTTTTGCTTGTAACCCAAGCTGTTTTTCTTTCGTTCTTTCAGGATATCTTTTGATGTTGATACGAGACTCTGGTGTATCTATCCCATTTATTCTTACAGCTTTATTGTGTAACTGTACTGAGAAACCAAGATCAATAGTCTCTAGTCTGATTGTATCTCCATCTGTTACTGATCTAAGTTTGCACTTGTAAACAAACGCTTCTGGTGAACTGCTCATATATTGTCCTTAGTAAAAATACTTTTTTAGTTTAACACAAATCACTACTTTTTATAATTTCGTAAGGTATCAGTAATTTAGACTCATCCAATTCTTCTTTTTTAAAATCTTCATACTTATTAAAAAACACAACTGCTCTAGTATATCCTGATTGCATTTCTATAGCTTTTTGCAAAGGATTGGTCGTTGCATATGTATCAACTAATTTCATATTTTGATTAGGATTTTGACCAGCATACAAACAAAGCCAACCACCTGAATTACTAACTACTAAAACTCTTTCATTTAAAATTTTTATAAAATTATCTAAGTCATTAATTGCATTATTTTTTTCTAAAGTTAACCCTGTATGATCATAAACAGCTTTTACACTTTTTTTATTATGTTTAGGCATTAAAGTAATTACATCTTCATCTTCTGGTATATAACTTTCTGAATATAATGCAATTCTTTTTATGTTAGGTTCTTGCCTTAGTGATTGTATTGCATCTTGTATTTTATATTGTTGTGCGCTACCTACACTTATTACTGTTCTCAAGTTTGGTACATTTTCTAATAGTGCTTCACCAACACCACCACTTTGTGTAACTAAACCTACATCTCCAGTAATTTTTTTATTTAAAAGAAAAGTAGAATAAGCATCACAATGAACACCTAAACAATTAGGACCAAGGATTGTTGCTTTGTTTTTTACTATTTTATATAACTTTTTTTCTGTAAAAGCATCTAAAGTATTGATAACTATAATTTTATCTGTACCTTTAGCTATAATCTTAGTTACTTCATTAATAATGTTTGGTACTGCAACTATCGCTAAATCAGGAATTTCTGGCAAATCTGTATATGATTCATGTTTAGTAATGAGATATAAAGGAACTGTAGTGCTTTCTAAAAGAGAATCTCTTAAAGCAGCACCCCAATACTTGTTTTGAGATATAGCTTCTTCGAGAGTTTTTGTAGAAGCTCCTACAAGTGCTATTGAAGTAGGATTAAAAAAAGTCATCCGTACTTATCATTGTAGGCATCTTGTCGGCAATCTATATCATTCACCTTATCTATGCCAAAAATGTTATTGTTTTTCCAAATATCGTAATACTTAGTTTTTCTTAATTGTTTTTGCGATTCTTTAATTTGTTGATAACTTTGTATATATAAAAGAATATATTTAGAATTATTTAAAATTGTGTCACCTACTTTTTCTATCATTTTAGGATGATCTTCGTGAAAAGCTAAACCTTGTTTCATAGCATACTTATCTAATTTTCTTCCTAACTTATATGCTTCTTTTGCTGTCCAAGTATTTTTATCACAAATAATAATAGTCATATCATGTTTATCTGTATCCATTTGATCAATGTGATCTTTTAAACTATTTTCATCGTTATTATATTCAATAAATTTTACTCTATTTAATTTTCTAGTTCTTTTTGAAAATGGACATGGTGGAAAATTAGAAAAATTTTTATTTGGTTTTTCCACAAAATCTTCAATCCATTTAATAATATCTTCGATCATACTTTAAAAGTTACTACTAGCTTTTTATATCTATGACCATGATAATTTTCTAAAGTTTCGGGATTAGCATAATCAAGCCATCCACCATTAACAGCATCACCATATGATTTTTCCATACTAGAGCCTTGTACAACCCATACACTAGAAGTGACACAATTATCAGAAACACTTTTATAAAAAGCATCTATTTTTTGATGATACTCTGTAGAATAGCACCAACCTTGACTGCCACTAGCATCTTCTCTAAAAAAGTCTAGTTCATGACTAAACATTCTATCGCCTGATTGTTCTCGTCTGCCACAACCATAATTTACTATTCTTCCATCTATGTCTAATTTGAAGATAGCATAGTCATCGTTGCCTTCTCTGGCTTGAAATTGATTTTTTATAACAGCAAGTTTATCTGCTGTGCTAGAACTGACAGTTAGATCAAATTCTTCCCATACTATATTTGGTTTTGTTGCATCTAAGTAAGGTAATGATTTAGTAAAACATTCTTCAAGGATTGTTTGATCTATATCACTATAGCTAATTTTTGTTACAGTCATTGTCATTTTATGCTTCTTCCCATGAGTCTCCATCCCAATATCTAGCGTTATGTGCGTTAGCTGAAGCTACTTCTGTTTCAAATATCGAACCTGTGTTTCCTGTAGCTGTTAGTCTTTCGAATATAACTGTAGCTGTAGTAGTAGATGTATTGAATGTGGTGGTCGTACTTTTTGAGGTTGAAGCAGTCGTATCGTATGTAGTTGTTGTATTAAATGTAGTTGTGGTGCTGTTAGTAGTAGAAAAAGTAGTAGTAGTGTTTTTACTTGTACTAAATGTAGTGGTCGTACTGTGACTTGTTCCAAAAGTAGTGGTCGTACTGTGACTTGTTCCAAAAGTAGTCGTAGTAGACCTACTTGTGTTGTAAGAAGTTGTTGTAGATCTACTGGTGTTGAACGAAGTGGTATAGCTCGTATTGAAACTCGCTGATGTATTTCGTGATGTGGTGTGCGAAGTATTTCTAGAGTTTCCTTTACCCGGTAGGTTTGTACTGTAAGTAGTTGTATAACTTGTACTTATAGTTCCACTTGTACTACGAGTTGTACTATTAGAAGTTCCAAAAGTAGTGGTCGTACTGTGACTTGTTCCAAAAGTTGTAGTGGTGCTTCTTGTCGTATTGTACGAAGTTGTAGTTGACCTAGTTGTGTTGTAAGACGTAGTTGTAGAAGCAGTTGTGTTGAAAGTAGTTGTAGTTGATAAAGTTGTGTTAAAAGTAGTTGTCGTTGACTTACTTGTAGAGGTATCTCTTGTTGTAGAAGCAGTTGTGTTGAAAGTAGTTGTAGTTGAATTAGTTGTACTGACAGTGGTTGTAGTATTTTTAGAAGTTTGTTTTATAGCGTTAAAAAAAGTAGTAAGAGAACCATCTGTTTCTTTTACGACAGCGTAATTAACGAAACGCAGAGTTCCATCAGTAACTTTTACGACTATTGGATTTGGTGTTTCAATTGAATCACCATCCCAAATTTTTATCGCCATTCTAAAACCTCGTTATACTAAATCACAAACAAAACCATCGTTTTAGTTTAACTTGTTTTCAAGAAAAATCATAATATTTGCGATCCAGTGGAGTGACTGTATTCGTTTTCATGTCGTTTACCTCTAATAAAGGAACTGATATAGAAATTCTTTTACTCAATGGCACTGCTGAATGTGCAAGACCTTTTGGTATGTAAAGTAAATCTCCAGTTGTAAGATTGAAAGTGGTTGCATCGTTTCTCTTATTATCAAGAGTATTGCAGACAGTCCACTTTACTGCACCATGTGCATGAACTAAGAAATTATCATCATGATCTATGTGCGGATCAAATGATCTGCTTTTGGCAGTTTTGCTACAATAAAAATGTGCATCGCAAGCACCTTTAAATTCTGTTTCTATTGCATATGCAATGCTAGATATTTCTTTAGTCAAAAGAGATGCTTTCGGTAGTATGATAGAACCATGATTCGACCAGATATTATGTAAGTATTTTTTTTCAAAATAATCTTTTCTTGACCATGAAGGTATTTTCTCTTTATATAAATTATTCTTTTCTAAACATAGTTTCTTGCCATTAGGTAATATCGCTTGTATGCCAGATACAGCTCTGTCGTTATTTATGTAATCAGAAAACTGTTTCCAACTTAATGTTGCTGAAAATAAATCTTTTCTAAAGTCATTACCTTTTATTATGCACCATCTTTTTCTATGATAGATATCATAAAAATCTTTTAAAGGTAGTGGATCAATAAGATCCTCATAGGTAAAACTCATTTGTATTCTTTACCTATTTCTTTGTAATAGGCTTCTTTGAAGTCAATATCTTGTATAAGAGTAGGTGCTAATCCAGTGTTTTTAGTAAGATATTCTGCATGTAGTCTTGCATAAGGCATGAGTATTTGTGGGCATTCGATAGCTAATGCTTCTTCTACTTCCTCATGTTCGTAACCTTTTAAAGAAAAAAATCCATTTTGAGAAAAGTTCATGTTATACATAGGATCATTTTTTACATTGCAAAATATTTGAAATTGCAAAGCAACCATGTGAATTTCTACTCCATTGTAGGTCATTTCTGTATATTCAGATTTACAATTCATTTCTGTGTCTACAGTGTAGTCATCTAATTGCATTGAATTCACTGGATCCAGTACATTTATTTCACTGTTTGCTAAAAATATTTTTTTTATATTTATTTGTTTTGACATGTTTTCTCCATTAGTTGTTATTTACTTCATGTATTTTTCTTCTCATATTTTTTATTTTTGTTGTTGTCTTATCAGCCAAAAATTTTATTCTGTTTTGTTCTTTTCTTGGCACACCTCTTAAATATGGCAATAATTTATCAAAACAATAGCCATAAATTTCTAACATGTTTATATCTTTTTTTTGTATACATTTGTTGTAATTAAAAACGCTTGCTTGTTCTCCAAGAACACCATAATAAAAAGCATCTATAGCTGCTGTCGAATCTTCTTGGAATAAAATATCATTCTTGTGATTCATGTATCTTGGTATAAACATTTTTTTCTTATCATGTAAGACACCTTGATCTTTTTCTGGTATTTCATCCCACATATCTGGATTAATTATAAATATACTTAAATCAATAACACCATCTGTAATATGTTTAGCTATATATCTATAATGTTCGTTTAACCTTTTATGATCTGTAAAAACACCTTCTCTACTGACACAAATGTGATAATTTTTTAGTTTTTTTAAATCAGGTAGATCTCCATCTTTTATTTGTAAAACGATACCACTTTGCACCACCAAAGTAATCCCATCAGCATGTGTCAATGCAGTGCCAATGACACTATCCTTGATTTTATCTTTTCTTACAACTTTGTACTCTGCTTCTGGGATGTTTTTCTTGATAGAGTTTGTTGTCAGTTTTGTAAGATTGTTACTTTCCAGTATTAAGATTTTTAGGTGAAATGGGTTTGACATGTTTTATCTTCTTAAAATATTTAAAAAAATTATTAATTCTTTTTTTTGGGTTTTTTGTAGAATGGTAAATTAAGCCAGAGTAATCTGCTGACAGTAATCTTTTTAAATCGTTTATAACTGGATAACCATCTTGAAACAAAACTTCATATATGTGTGTGTATGTTTTGGCTATGATTTTATGTTTGTCAAATAACTTAATTCTTTTACCTTGAGCCATACCAATTAAACCCATTTCTGAATTACTACAGAATCCAACTACTTCTGTTTTATTTAACAATTCATGACCAGATGCATTTTTATTTATCAGAGAATTTTTTCCATATCTGGCTCTGAGAAAAGACATAATGAAAGGTGAAGTCAAGGGATGTGGTTTGAGTTTTGCTCCATCAGATTTTATGGCTTTTTCGATCTTTACATCATCTGTTATTTCATTAAGGATATTCGTACCGGGTAGAAAAATAACATAAGGATGTTTCTCGCTTGTATCTCTAAGTTTGTATTTATCTTTATTATTTTGAGATATATCTTCAAATATTTTTTCTCCTTCCTCAGTAATTTTTTCTTTTATACATTCTCTGAGTAATTTTACACAATACAATGAAGAAGCTGGCTTCAAATAAACGAACTTCGTCATCAAATCTGTATAGACATAGCCTCTTATTTTAGGTTCATTGTTAAAATCATACCAAATATCATATTCAAGGTTAGTACCATGATTGCCTTTTTTTGGTAGTAAGTGATGTATTTTGTTTAATTGATTGTTTTCATCTGATCTTCGTATGTTTCCAGATTTAAAGAAATGCGCAATGTCATTATTCAAAACATCGTTAAAAGCCAGTGTCTCAATTGGCATTTGAGTCTATCTTTTTTTCTAACTTATCTAATCTTTCTTCAGTTTCTTTGAAGTGCTCTACAAGGATAGCTAGAGTTTCTTCCATTCTGCGATTGATAATTTTGATTTCTTCGTGGATGTCACTATCTTTTTTAATTTTTCCCATTTTTTTTCCATTTTATTTTATCCTGTCCAAGAGCTACCATCCCAATACCTTGCACTGTGCGCGCTCGCGCTTCCTACTTCAGTGTCGAAAGTAGATCCTGTATTTCCTGTTGCTGTAATTCTAACAAATATCGCAGTGTTATATGTTGTAGTTGTATTATTTACAACTGTAGTTGCAGTAGTTCTTGTAGTGTTGAAAGTTGTAGTCGTGTTTTTTGAGGTTGAGAAAGTGGTGGTAGTGTTATAAGTCGTAGTTGTGCTTGTGTTAGTGCTTTGTGTGACTGATGTGTCAGTGCTAACAGCAGTATTTCTAGTGGTGCTTGTTGTTATATTACCTTGTGTGCTTTCGTCTGCTGTAAAGAAAGTTGTATTAAAAGTTGTAGTTCTACTGGTAGTAGTGCTTCTTGTAAAAGTAGTATTAAAAGTTGTCGTGGTTGATTTGCTCGTAGCAGTAGATCTAGTTGTATTGAATGTAGTTGTAGTGTTTTTTGTAGTATTAAAAGTTGTTGTGGTGTTACTTGCAACTGAAGTAGTTGTTGTTTTGCTAGTTGATCTTGATGTCTGTCTTATTGCATTAAATACAGTTGTAAGAGAACCATCTGTTTCTTTGACTACAGCAAAATTGACAAAGCGAAGATTGCCATTTGTCACTTTTATTAGTATTGGATTTGGTGTCTCAATAGAGTCACCATCCCAAATCTTTATCGACATACTAAATTCTCGTTATACAACGTACCAAACAAAACCAGTTTTCTTAGCTGATTGATCGCCAGTTGGAGCCGATGTTGCAATTTCAAAATCTCTTGCATCTAATTTAGTCAAAGCTATTTGTTTCATCGTGCCATCGTCATTCAACACCAATCTATCTGCATCAGCCAATGTTATATCACTGGCTGTTGTTCCACCATCCATAATATTTAGTTCTGCTGCCAACGCAGTTACTAGAGTACCCCCTAGTTTTAATCCATTCGAAGCATCATGTGATGCTATATCTACATTTGAAGTACCATCAGCAAAAGTAACATTCATGTTTTCATCTATTGATACAGCTGGTGTAGTTCCTACTGTTGATCCTTTACCAATTACCAAATCATCAGCAGAATCATCAAGAGCAATATAAAAGTCCTGAGCATTGCCATCAAACACTATCTTTGTATCCTCTGCACCAGCATCTCCTATTGTAAGAGTAGGAGTTGTGCCTGATATTTTTAGACTGTCACCTACATTTAAATCAGCGAAAGCATCAACAACAGCAGCTCCTGATCCAGCACCATCTGAATAAATTACTTTCACCGCACCATTTGGTATTGTTACATTAGCTCCAGAACCTTGAGATATAGCTATATCTTGTGATCCACTTGTAGCGTTTTCAATTATCCAAACTTTTGAGAGAGTATTTGGTGCTATTGTTATGGTACAAGTTGAATCTAATGTACCAGTGTATTTCAGATACATACTTCTTGCTGGATCTGTTGCACCATCTGCAATTGTCGATGTGTGTGTGTCTGCGTTAGTGGTGATACCTTCAGTGCCAAAACCAAATGCTTCAGCAATAAGTTCTAGGTTTGTATTGGTGACATTACCCCAGTTTCCTGATTCATCACCAGTTGCCATCTCATTTAATCTGAGATCATTTACGAATGTACTTGCCATCTATCTATCCTCTTAATCTATGCTACTTCTTGCCAAGTTGCGTTTTGTGATTCATCAATTGTAGAATAACTTGGTGTTTGCGCTTGGTCAATTTCTCCCCATACTAGCACACTACCTACACTATTTGTAACAACAAAACTATCTGTAATTAATGCATTTGCATCAGCCTTTGCAATTCCAGCATTAAATCCGCTAGTTATGGCTAGTGTGGGTACGCTAGTTACTATACTTTCATGTACTGTTACTGATCCAATAGCAGATGTGATTGCTCTGCCTGTGAGAGTAACGCTTTTTGGTATCGATGCTGTTGGTGCTCCCACTGCACTTGTAATTGCTTGGCTAGGTAAGTTTATAACTTCATTCTCAAAAATTGTAGTTGAGCCAAGCCCTGAAGTTATTGCAAATCCAGAAGGTCGAACAGTCACAGGGAATTTTATTGTTACTGATCCAATAGCAGAAGTTATTGCTCCTACTGTGCCAACTGATATGTTGTTATTGGAAGCTGGTATTGGTGTTCCAACAGCACTGGTAATCGCAACTGAAGCTGGTACTACATTTTTAGAATGCCTTGTTGTTAGTGATCCAACAGCACTGGTAATTGCAACTGTACCTAATGTTTGATTACATTCTGCATCTACACTAAGGCTGCCAACTGCAAAAGTTGAAGCTATACCTGTAAGTTGAATATTACCAGCTTGTGACCATGCTCCAGAGCTCCAACCTGTTCTTCCCCAACCTGTTAAACCAGCCATTGTTTATCCTATAATTCTGATATTGCAGTTGTTAATTCATTTTTGATCACTGTTAAACTTTCTTTTACAGGAACAGTAATAAAATCTTCTGACAATATTTTGTTAATTTTTGTAAGACTAGATTGTACTTTTTCTTTTGTTGTCATATAAAAACCCTTTTACATTTGATTTTACTGTTTTTTAGGCTATATGCAAACCTTGGACTTTGCGATCAATAATATTTCTAATTTTCCAATATGGTATGTCTGCAAATTCTGGAAAAAATTCAGTAACCTGTCTATGTATTCTAGTAGGTCCTAATCCTCTATCTCTTAACTTTTTAATGAATGAAAGGACTTTTTGTTCTTCTGGTACTGGTACAAGTTTCATTCTCCGCTTGATACGATTACCTTCTTTGAACTTTTCTTCTTGTTTCTTAAATCCAAATGGTGATGCTCCACCTACTGCATAACCTTTTTCTGCCCAATGCAACTTACCTTCAGCAAATTTTTGTTTGGTATTGCCATGTTCAATCTCTGCAAATGCTGATAAAAATATTAGCATTATCTTGTTTACCATAACATTCATATCGAATTTATTATGTAATGATTTGCTGTTTTTGGGTTTTGGGTATGATATTGGCATATCACCAAACTGCTCACACAAATAATAAGTGACACCAGTTTGCTCAAATATAGGTATCATTTTCGTTAGATCAGACATTGATCTGGATAAACGACACAATCTGGTTGAAACCAAAATATCGTGTTCATCCATAGTGTCAGTCAATTCTCTGGAAGCTGGTCTTTCGTTTATTGGAACTGTGCCAGATATACCAGCATCTTCAAAGAAATGGTCAACCTCACGATTAAATTTGTTTTTAACAAACTCATTTATCAGCATCTTTTGCGTTTCTAGTGAGATACCATTCTTGGCTTGCTCAACAGTTGACACTCTGACATATGCGTAAATGTTATTGATTTGTTTTACTGGATTCATAATAGACTACCCTATAGTTAATTAAAGTTCGTTTTCGTCACACAAGTGAACCACTCTTGCCTATATACGCACTAAAAGGAGATTAGCGTTGTGACTTGATGTTCCACGTGGAACCTTACGATTCCCAATCCATTATATTGTTTTCTCCATTACATTGTTTTCAATGTAGTAATTAGCATAGTCATGTGACTCATAGTCAATTGAAATACCTGTAAAGTAACTATTTACAATCTCAATGAAATCATCAGCAATTGCTACCAGTTCATCAAAATTAAGGTCAGTGCCTACATTCTCGTAACTAGCAAATAACTCTGCTGTATATGGATCGACATATGCTTTTTCTTTTTTTATGGCTTGTACTGACATACCTTTTCCTTTTTTGTTATTAATCGAATAAGTATTAAAACATAATTTATATAAATGTGCAAATTTTAATAATTCTTCCTGTTGTTCATTCTGGATAAGTACCTTGATGCTTTGAGATATTTATCGCCAAGTTTTTTTCTTGTAATTTTATCTTCTATGTATCTTGTTCTGATTAAATTGTGTTTCGCATCTGCTGTCTTAACAGCAAGAGCAATTTTGTTAGAGACAACTCTGTTTAGGTAATCTTCAAAATAATCTTCGCCATCTTTTTTTGTAATTGAAACGATTGCTTCGATTATTTTCTTGTCGAAATAAAATACGATATCACTCATCAAACTTTTTCTGTTCTTTGTATCCTCAACTGCATCATGCAAAAGTCCAACCACATAATAATCTTGTCCTAATTCTTTAACTGCATTTGCTACATGAAAAACATGATCAAGGTATGGATTACCTAGTTTATCTACTTGATCTTTGTGAGTCCAGATTGCCAAACTTTTAGCAATCTGTGATTCAAGATTATTTCTTCTGTCGTTCATTATAATGCCCAGCTCCTATCTTTAACCAATAGCCTTTTTCTTTTATTTGTTTTTTCTTCCAGCGCATATGGTTTAAATGTTTTGCATTGTATATATGTGTAGGTGTATTTCTTGATAAACATTGCATTGCCATACTTACTGTCTCAAGATCTTCAACTATGTTTCTCTCGTTTGTGAGATCAGATATATTTTTTGCTTCTTGCAAAACATTATATGGCACATGGAGAGATTCAATAGAAGCATCCTCGCCAAATCTTGAATGATGATTATGACAATGCCCAGTGCCGAAATCCATTATATTCTGCTCTCTTTGCCATGTTGCATTACAGTCACGACTACAGAACTTCCTTCTTGATCCTTTTAACTGATCTCCACATTGTTTGCAGTTGTATATTTTTTTGTTCATGAGTCCAATCTAATGTTTTTTGTTAAAATGTGCAAGTATTTATACAATTATTTTTTTTATTTTTCCGCAAGCCTTTGTTTATAAGGGTTTGAGACTATCGATATAATAAGTTTATACCAAGAATCAATGACTTACGAGTGCTATATATTAAAATTTGCACATTTATATACTTTCAGGCATAATAAGAGAGTGGAAATATTAATTAACAAGGAGAAAGTAATGGAAACACCTAAGAGTAAAACAGCTAAGTTTGAAGATTTTTATGGTAAGGAATATCAATTTTATATATTGAAGGCTTTGAAAAATGGAGAAGGCGACCATGACTTTCGCCTAAATAATAGAAGGCTTAATGTATTTTCTTCTCTTTCTATAGATGAAGATTTAGCTATAAAATTAAATGATGCCTTCGATGATGTGATTGAAAAACACTTAAAGGAGAAAGTGTAATGAAAACAAATATAGCAATCGAGCTTAACGATGAGCAACGATTAAATCTTGCTCAAAAATATAACAACACCAGCTCTAAGAAACTTTTGACCAGAGCTGACCTCAACAAGATTGTGCAAGATTACATATCAGTAATGTTGAAAGCACCTTCAGTTGAGAAACCTATCAAGCCAGTTGGCGATGATCCATTGCTAGATAAGAAATGGAATTGCTTAATCCAACTCAGAGAGCACTTAGTAAAAGAAAATCAAGTAACGATTCTTGGTCATGATTGGAATAAAGCTGGAGCGTTATTAGTTCAAGAGCAAGATGGTAGCAAGTATTCTTATGGTCTTGCGTTTCGTAAATTATCAAAAAGGAGAGTGTGATGGAAAAGCAAAATTTAGTATTTCATATTGAAGAACGTCATGAGGTGTATTGCCATATGTGTCAGCAACTAGGTCCACCAGAGTTTGGTGTGAAGATGCATCGAGGTATGCCAACTGATACCAGATGGGTAAGAATGATGATGAATGATGATGCAGCTAAATTTGCAGTGCTATGTGGTGATTGCATCTATGAAGCTCATCATTCAGATCAAGTCACTAATGTGATGAAAGATGGGAAGCCATGGTTGCCTAGCAAAAGTGGCATGATGTTTGTTAGAAATTCAAAGATCGAGGATTGAGTTATGAAACTAACACAAGAGATGATAGATATAGTTGATGAACTGTGTGGGATGGAAACCAGTTTAGAAGTTGAAGAAAAATTAATTAAGCTGGCAACACTAATGCAAGATGAACAAAATAAGATGGGGATTAGGAATGGCTGAAGAAAAAATTGAGTTAGATGTTGGAGCTAGAGATTTAGCACAGATTGTAAAAACATTTATGGATCGAGCTGACACAGTTGAGTCTTTGAATAGTTATTACACAATAAACAAAGAGGCAATTGGTTCAATTAAAGATCTTGATGTGAATGCTTATAATGATTTAATCGATGCTTTTAAGAAACACAAAGAAAAAATCTTAGCACTTCCATCTTCTTCGAGCTTGTCTAATTCTTGAATTAGGATTGTTCCTAGTTTTGGCAGAACTTTTTTTAAGCTGACCAAGAGATCTGGCGCAGTATGACTTTCTTCTCTTGGCAGCTTTACTGCCTTTTTTAACTTTACCTGTTACAGCAGTCTGTAGTTTCGAGCCCGGGTTCTTTTTACGATAGGCTTTTACACCTTTCTTGGTCATCCCAGCTCCAGACTTAGTAGGTCTGTAATTCGCACCTTTGCCTGTAGTGGTTTTTCTTATTGGCTTGGCTTTGCGCTTGGTAGCCACTACTTATTCTGTGCAGTCTTCGCTGCTTTTCTAAAAGCTCCAGCAGTGGGTGCTCCTTTAGCTCCTTTCTTACGCATTTTTTTGCCAGCTTTTTTCTTTTGGTTTATGTTGTAATACAAACCTTTCTTAGCAATTTTTCCAGACTTAGTTTTATGAGTCTTTTTTTTAGGTACAGCCATTTTATTTCCTTTTAGTTACTCAATCTTCATACAGGTTATCAAAAGTTACGCTAGGATCCAAATAAGATTCATGTCCTTCAGCTGAATGAGTCCATTGAGATGGTTTAAAATCTGGTGCGCCTTCACCTGTCACCCATAACGCTGGGCTAGTAGCTCTAACTCTATTATTAGGTAAAGCAACTAGATTACCTTTCCATTTGCAATCTTCTGTGATGCATAGCACATGCGATTGTTTATGTTGCGCTGAATCATCAGCGATATCAGAATCTGTGTAATCTACTGTAAAGAGATACTTACCTTTATAAAAACAACCATCTATCTTGCATAACCATGGACTCGAACTAACTCGATCTAGTACAACTACAGCGTGATCTCTCGATTCGCAATCCCAAGGTTGTGCTAAATGATCTTCCATGGGTACTGGGAAATCTTCATTAGGTATGTCAGCAACCAGAGCTTGAATAGGCAATCTCGCCCACATCGCGCCACCATGTATATTGCCTTCATCGTTATCTTCACAATCAGATTCGCAACCAGTAAACACAACCTGAAAGCTGAGAGATCGATCTGGTATGGTATTAACTGCGATTGCTAGTGCATGAATGTACTCATCATGATACTTTTCATGATTATGAGTGAACTGTCTCCTCACCCAACATTTGAAATGTGGGATGTTGCTCATCAGATATGCCACTATCTATTTCCTTTTTTTATTATCTAATTTTTTTGCTTTTGCCCATCATCATGCCACCCTTAGATTTCTTCATGATCTTTCCACCTTTGGATTTCTTCATCAAAGAACCGCCCTTAGATTTCTTCATCAAAGATCCACCTTTGGAAAGTTTTCTAATGGCTCCCATCTTTGATTTTTTTAGCATTCTCATTTTAATTATCCTCAAAAATATTTATTGATCCTACTATACCACCATCTTTAAATTTTTCTAATCCCTCAGCCAATATTTTTTCTTTCATCTCAGGTGTGATGCGAAGAATGTTGGCTGTAAGATTTTCAATTTCTTCATTTGAATAATTAGGTAACTCAAGATCTCCATCGAATTTATCAGGTCTGTCACCATAAACATTAGTTAAGGACAGATCACCTTTCTCGAACTTACCGCCATATTTGTTTGCGAGCTTTTTCATCTCTGCTGGGATTTTATCGTCATACAAAATTCCATAAAACTCGTCATATCTATCACTGTATCTTTCACTTATAATCCTAGCTGGGGATGAGGATATCGCTTCATCTCCATTTTGTATGGCTTCGAGGATCATTTTTTTCAACACCATCTTGTGCCAATCATCTTTGTAAGGGTAGTTGGGTACACCACTCTTGGTTTTTCTAATAGGCTCCATAATATCATTTAATTTATGTAAATCTTTACCAAACGCTTTGACCAACATGTCAGCTTCTCTTGAGCCATAGACAGATTGATAAGTTTCAAAATACTCACCTGTTTCAATTCCTATGTTCTGTTGAAAACGTGGTGTCACTTCGTTATTTAATTTGTTTATTGCTTCTGGATCATAAGCCATGTCACCAAATTTCTTTCGCTCAACAGGCTTAAATAGTGATGAATTTATTGGAAATCCTTCTTCAGCTGCACTGTTGATAGTATTTGTTTCTATACTTTTAGCCATTCTACTAATCATATTAATTTCATGTTCAGAAAATTCATTTAGCTGAACCTTGCCATTACTGTCTGTATGTTTCACTATTACTTTAGTGTCATCTGGGAACACACTGCTAATTCCCATTTCAAATTTAACTTTGTTTGGGTTTGTTTCAAGATTTACATTTGCAAAATAGTCTTTATCGCTTTTGCTATTTAAAAATCTGTTTAAATTAATTCTGGCACTTTCAAGCTTAGGTTTGGATATTTTATATCCTTCTTTAGCACCTTTCTGATGTAAGTTAGATTGAGTCTCATCGATATGTAAAGTGGATGTGCCATCCATTAATTTTCTGTCTCTGACAAGTGCATGAGCGATTGCTGTGCCCTCTTGGTTTAATTCATCATGACCAAAATAGTGTATTTCATCTGCATTATCCCAGTTAAAAGTAATCTCTCTATAGTTATCACCACCGGGTAGATTTTTATCAATATACTGTCGAAAACTTTCACCAAATTCATCGTACTCGTCAGCTAACCTGTAAGGATCAGTGCCTTGTGTTTCCACAATAGCATCTCTGAGTTGAATTTCTGCTTCAGTTCTGCTGTAAATAGCATCTGCATTTTTCCTTTCGCCATTAACGAAAATATTATAGCCAGTTTGGCTATCATCTCTACCTATAGCGAATGTAGTGTCACCAAAGGCTTGAGTTTCGCCACCCACATTAGGATATATAATTTCAAAGGGATCGTCATAGTACCTCATCTTTGCTATCCCTTCTGCAAGATCATCAACATCACCATCGTAACCAGAGTATTTTTTTATTTCTTCAAAGAATTCATCTGGATTTAACCCTCTATCTCTCAAATTTGCAGTTTTCTCAAGCTCTAATGCTCCAGTGCCGTTTATCAAACCATCTTCATGTAAAAAACGGATTGCTTCTGATCTCATAACCCTATTATCAAGAGCCAAAAACTGAGCAACATCTTGTATAGCACTGTCATACATTTCAGCTAATGATATTGGATCTTGCCTAGCTGTTTCATAATCGAATGTCATCTGAGGTGCTGAATCAAGATCAAAATCTCTAGCATCCTTTGTAATTCTTACTTGGTTTTCATTCACATGTTTGATTGCATCATCCATGGTTGCATCTGGATTATTTCTGATAAAATCATCCAAACCTGTAAATTCTAATTCTTTTGCTTTTGTATTTTTGCTTGCCCACTCAAGTATTTGCTCACCCTTTAAGTTTTGAGGTGCTCTGACCATAGAGTCAATTATCGGAGATCTTAGTTGAGATTGATAAATTTTAGGTTCCATAAGAGCAGCACGCTCTAAGTCATTAGGAAAAGCACGATTTCCGTAATTTTCTTCCGCAGTGAGATTTCTTACTCTGTCATTAAATTGCTTATCTTGTGCTTCAAAAACTTTTAATCCTTTTGTATCTGGAGCTTTACGAACATTTAAGGATTGCCCTATCCTTTTTACTTCTTCCTGAACTTTTTTTATTTGTTCTGGATCTGTTATATTTTTTTGACTTTGTATTAACTCACCTATTCTTTTTTGTTTTTCAGCTTTACTGGCAGTATCTAAGTCAAATGTTACTTGTTGCAATCCTGTCTTTTCAGCCTGTCTTTCAGCTTTTTGTATTTCTATAAGTTCTTCTCTTGCTCCACCCAATGCAAAAATTTTGTTATCGAGATCAGTTCTTCTCTGACCAGATGGTCTATCTTGCACAAGCTCTGAGTTGGAGCGAGCTAGTTGTGTATCTATTGCTTCAATTTTATCGCTAGTTTTTTCTATCTTTGTAAGGAATGGAAACATACCAATGAATTTGGCTAACTTAACTGCACCAACTTCTGGCTGTGTGACCATGCTTAAAATATCGCCAACCATAGACACAGGGTTCTGAGGATCTCCACCCAGTTTTTTCTGGAAATATTCTGTGGTAAGTAATCTTTCTTCATATGGTGGTAATGGTTGTGGTGCTTCACCACTGTATTCCATCAAACCAATATTAGAAAATGGTGATAGCCTTTTTTCTACAGGTGTCATTTCTGAAGCTCTAGATTGCAATCCGTAATCTATATCTCTCGCTATGTTGAATATATCACTAGGGATGCCCGGTACGCTTCCAGCTAATCTGGTTGCAATGTCATATCGATCTTTTTCACTTAGGCTTGAATCAAGTGGTGTTTGATCAGCTAGTTCAGATCTGTATGCAAAAATATTTTCGTTATCGAAGGAAGCCATGGTTAATTATCACTGAATAATTCTATACTTTCAACTAGACCACCATCTGCGTAATTAGTACCAAGATTTTTATTCATGTACTTAATAAGTTGCTCAACTTTTTCTGGTGTATAAGATTCATAAAGACTTGGATCAAACATCAAAGAGCCAACTTGTTCTTGGTAATTCAAAGGTCTTGGGGTTCCTTTTTTTGGCTTAGTCATTCTTTTGCTTAAATCAGAAAATATATCAGGAAACATAACTTCTGGTGGTACACTTTTTTCCAAGCCACCGAAATATTCGCCCGGTATCATTGTGTCATAACTTAGATGTTGAGTTTCAGGTGCTGTTGGTTTTGTTGGCATACCTTTAAATATTCCATATCCAGTGTCACCTCTAGTTAAATTCATCAAATCAGGTTTAGTCACAGCTTCTAATACATCTTCATATATAGGGAATCCTAACTGTTGCCAACCAGCTTTTTTCATTTGGTTGATCATTTTAAGTCTTATGGCTCCAGCACCTTCTCTGGAAAATCCACCTTTGCCAAGTAATTGATTAAAAATATCTGGACTATCTATCCCAACAAAATCAGGTACAGCAGATTTTTCTCTGGCTTTTTTAGTGTCACCTATACCTTTTCTCATTGCTTTATTAAAAGCATTGATATGTTTTTTTGGAATATTTAAGGCTGGAAGCTGTGCGACCATAGCTGTAGCTACTGGTGTTGAAAAGTTAGATCCTTCTAGTGCCATCGTAGAGTAAACACCCAGTGGATCTTGTCCAGTTTCATCAGCAGCTCTTATGATACCCATTTGTTTTTTATTAGCTGCATCTTCCATTGATGCCCATGCTTTACCTGAACCAGCATGATGGATCATATAATCAGGACCACCTTGCAATGGTATGTTCTGACTCAATGGCACACCTTTGATACTTTCTAAACCTCTTGGATTGACAGCAGTTCTATCGCCCACAACTGGAACTAATACTTTTCCTAACAAATCTTCAGGAGTTTTAATTTTTCTATCAGGTGCAGTTTCAATCAAAGACTTCAATCCAGCTTGATCTGTTTGTAACCTTAGCTCCTCTCTCCTTCTAACAGCTGGTACTTTTAATTGTTTTTTGTATGCATTGGCTCTGGTTTTGATGAGTCTTTCTGTTACAGGATTTCCTGTTTTTGCATCTATAGTTCCTACTGGTGGATGATTATCTATAAAGTTTTCTATTAAACTTGGTAAACCCTTACCTCTCCTCAATGTAGCAACTAAAGGTATTACTGCTTTCAGTCCTAAAGCTGGATTTATTGCGCTTGTAGATACATAACCAGCAGTAGAAGCTCCTGATTGTGGATCTCCACCCAATAAACTTTGTATATATTCTGAAGTTCCAAATCGATCTTCATATGGTCTTTCATCCATAGTATCGAGAAAAGATGGTAGAAATTCTTCACCCTGTTCAACTCTCGCTTGAGCTTTATTTAAGTCTGCTAGAAGATTTATTGTGTCAGCTGGCATTCCAGCTAGTGCAGATGGTATTCCTTTATAAAAATCAGGATCAGCAAGTGGCAGATTTTCTCCTGTACTGGCTACTCTTTTAATTACTGATGGATGTACTGATGCGACCATGCCAAAAGTGTATCATGAACTTCAATCTATTTTAAATTTCTTTTGAATCCACTTGATTCCAGCGTAAATAGATAAGCCATAGATCGCAAATAGCGATAGAGAACCAAAAACAATGAAATAATCTGAGGGATATAGGTAGATTAAGCCAAATAAGCCATCAACTACTGCTTCTGCATCACCAATAGGTGCTAAATTAATGGTTTCATCCATAGAAACTCCAGTTTTTCTTCAAGATATCGAGCCATTGGTCCATAGAAAGCACTGCTACACTGTCATTATCACGCTCAAACTCAGGATTTATGGCATATATGGGCACAACAACCCTAGTTGGTACATGATTAAACTTGAAAATGAGCACTGGGATGTTGTTTTTAGCTGATTCACACACTTGATCCCACCAATCTTTCTTATACCAGTTGCCTTTCTTGTAGTGTTTACACTCAATTGCATGATTTGGTATGGCAATATCACACATACCTTTCTCTTGATATTGATCGAGGTTACGTTTGCATGAGTAATCAAAATTATTTTGCACAAAAAATTCGTTCAGGATTCCTACCACCTGTCTTTCGTAACTTGCGCCTTTGGTTCTGCTATTAATCATGTCTGGGTAATCATAGTCTCAATAGGGTTCCTTTGTAAAATTTTATAAAAAATTTTTTGCATGAAAATTTTTGGTGATTTTCTGTACCTAACTTAGCTATAGCTATAACTGTCACAGCCGTCTGGCATTTGGGGGGGTATAGGGTTCCTTTTTATTAAATGCTAGGAAAACAGCGAACCCATAGGGTTCCTATGAACCAGATAAAAAACCTTTTGCCTAGCTCTGCACAGGACTGTACACAATCTTGCACAGAGTTATATACATGAATACACGCATAAGTTATTGATTTGCTTGAACTTTTTTTGTTTTGGGTGATTTTTCCCAGATTTCTCAGCCTAGCCAAGAGCGAGGTCGATTGCTTAGTTTTTTTATTATAAATCTTTTGTTGAGTAAGTTTCGATATCAGCACCAAATAGTTTGCTCAATCTATCCTTAATATCATCCTGATTCATGCTCTCAATGTTAGCATTGATGTTGATATTCTGGGATCTATTTACAGACAATCCACCCAGTTGATTCAGCTCTTTTATAGCTGAGACTGATGCATTAAATTGTCCAGCTTCGAATGCATCTTCCGCAATTTTCCACAGCATCGTTCCAGTTTTTGCTGGAGTGATTGCATATTTCTCAGCCAACTCATCTCGTTTAATCTTTACTGCTTTGGTTACATTGGGGAAGTCTTTACCATTAAGCATCTTGTTAGCTGATACTGCTGGGAATTCATAGCCAGCTCTCCTTGCAGCTTCTGTTTGTGAACATGTTCCTTCAGTGTAATACCAAACAAATCCTGACTGCATCTTAGTCAAACCAAGTTCTTTATCTTCCTCGAATTGATTAGGCACAGCTGACAGACTTTTCTTTTCTTTCTTAGCCATTACATTCTTCTCTTAATCTCGTAATAAAATGGATCTCGACACTTGAGCTCATAATAGTTTTTCTGCTTATCCAAACCAACAATTCGTTTGTTGTTTATCCTCTTGATCTTACTCAATGATATCGTCATGTAATGTTTACCATTAGAGAATAGTTTGTCACCATCTAGGAAAATAGTTATGTGATATTCTCTCACAAATAGTTTCCTGTAAATTAGTCTGAAGAATCTTACGATCTGAGCTTTCGTAATCATTAAACCTCTATACAATTTCTTAGCATACTTTATCATTTTCTCTCCCAGATCGTATTCTTTCGCCACTCATCATTCACGATAATACATGTTTTTTCTTTTGGATATAGTTTAACAAATAACCTAGCACCCTGAGTAGGTGTTAGTAATTTCTCATTAAAGATTTCTCTTTCATCATCGTTCATCTCTTTCCACACTCTATAATTCTGCATTCTTGTCTTTTCACTATCATATTTAAATTCTTCCATTTCCTCTCCTAATTAACCAACAGTGTATAAGGGTGTAGTGTGTGACATGTTCCTATATATATATGTTATAACCCATATAAATGCCACTTATACTGTTTATACTATATATTATTATTATAATAAAAGAATATACCTAACACTACCTATAGCATAAAAGCCTTATAAATCAATATTATTACCACAGTGTACTATAAAGTG
>Ga0187218_1000043_pt1 | contig 33761 bp, 41 predicted proteins | sample 14SPOviralmetaG_FD_130167 | JGI IMG/M metagenome (GOLD analysis project Ga0187218, IMG submission 130167) | Marine viral communities from the oligotrophic San Pedro Time Series (SPOT) site, San Pedro Channel, CA, USA - 14 SPOT_SRF_2010-08-11... | ecosystem: Environmental > Aquatic > Marine >...
TATGAATAAGACTAAAGACGAAATGTTCAGAGAAATGTCTGATGGCATGAAAAAAATGAATGCTATGAAGATGAAAGAAATGATGGGCAAAATGTCTAAAAAGTCTGAAGAACAAAATATAGAAAAAGATGCTAAGACGGAAGAAAGACTAAAATCAGTAGATGTTAAAGAACATGTAGATGCTCTTTTAAATTCTGACTCAAATCTATCGGAAGACTTTAAATCTAAAGCAGCTACAATTTTTGAAACTGCCGTTAAATCTAAAATCAGATCAGAGATCAAAAGACTTGAAGATGAATATGCTTCTGAGTTGATTGAAGCTCAAACTGAAAACAGAAATTCTTTAACAGAAAAAGTCGATAACTATTTAAACTATGTTGTAGAAGAGTGGATGAAAGAAAACGAACTTGCCCTTGAAAGAGGACTTAAAGGCGAGATCGCTGAAGATTTTATCTCTGGTCTAAAAACATTGTTTGAAGATCATTATATCGATGTGCCTAACGAAAAGTACGATGTACTTGAAGATCAGGCAGATAAAATTTCTAAGTTAGAGAAAAAATTAGAAGAAACAATTCAACAAGTAGTTGAAGCGAAAGAATCTAATTCATCTTTGATTAAAGAAAAAGTTATGAACGATGTTTCATCGGACTTAACTGAAACCGAAATTGAAAAGTTTCAAACTTTGGCTCAAGATGTAGAGTACTCAAATGAAGAAGGTTATTCTGAAAAGCTTAACACAATCAAAGAGTCTTACTTCCCAAGACAAAAAACTGAAACACAAAGCATTGATCATGAAGTAGAAACTGGCACCGCTGTACAGGACGTTACAGAGGGTTCCCCAATGGACAGATACATATCTGCAATTGGTAAAACTGCTGTAATTAACGGCAATTAATAAATATAGATAAAGGAGAAACCAAAATGTTTCAAACACAACATCTACAAGAAAAGTGGCAGCCAGTCCTAGAACACTCAGATTTACCTAAAATCGAGGATTCTTACAGACGAGCTGTTACTACTTTGATCTTGGAAAACCAAGAAAAAGCAATGAGAGAAGACAGAGCATTTTTAGGTGAAGCTGCACCTACTAACGCAACTGGCGCTAACGTTGACAATTGGGACCCAATCCTAATTTCACTAGTAAGAAGAAGTATGCCGAACTTAATCGCATATGACATCTGTGGCGTACAACCAATGACTGGCCCAACAGGTCTGATTTTTGCAATGAGAGCAAGAGCAGCATCTGGCGACGGTGCAGAAGCATTAGTTGACGAACAGATTCCATTCTTATCTAACCAAGACGCAGCTGGAAACACAGGTGGTGGTGACCAATCTGGTACTAACCCTGCTGTTCTTAACGACTCACCTTCTGCTGGTACGTACTCAACTGTAACAGGTATGACTACTACTGAGGCGGAAACTCTAGGTGATGGTACAGACGAATTTGCAGAAATGGCATTCTCAATCGAGAAGCACACTGTAACTGCTGTATCAAGAGCGTTAAAAGCTGAATACACAATGGAACTTGCTCAAGACTTGAAAGCAATCCATGGTTTAGACGCTGAAACTGAACTTGCAAACATTCTATCTGCTGAAATCTTAACAGAGATCAACAGAGAAGTAGTAAGAAATATTTACAACTCTGCTGTAAAAGGCGCGGCTGTAAACACAACTACTGCAGGTATCTTTGATTTAGACACAGACTCAAACGGAAGATGGTCTGTTGAGAAATTCAAAGGACTATTGTTCGCAATCGAAAGAGACGCAAATGCTATCGGACAACAAATCAGAAGAGGAAAAGGTAACATGATTATCACTTCAGCTGATGTTGCCTCTGCACTTCAAATGGCTGGTGTATTAGATTACACACCTGCTCTTAACAACAACCTAAACGTTGATGACACAAGCACAACTTTCGCTGGTGTACTTAACGGTAGATACAAAGTATATGTTGACCCATATGCAGCTAACGTTGCAGCGTCACAATACTATGTGGTAGGATACAAAGGAACTTCACCATACGATGCTGGTATGTTCTACTGCCCATATGTACCTCTACAAATGGTTAGAGCAGTTGGAGAAAACTCATTCCAACCGAAAATCGGTTTCAAAACTAGATACGGTATCGCTGCAAACCCATTCCACACAGGAACAGTTGCGGCTGGAGCAAATGGAGCAATCTCTATCTCAGCTAACACAAACAAATACTACAGAAGAGTTAAAGTTACAAACTTAATGTAATACTTGTTGATACAAATATTAAGAAAGGGCGCTTCGGCGCCCTTTTTTTTATAATAAATAATATCATGAAATCACCATACAAAGAACTTTTAGGAATATTACTATCAGGTGGAATACTATCTATCGTAATTTTAGGAATATCAAACTCATGGCCTTTTTTAAAAGACCCTAATCCTCTTGATAAAGTAGAAGAAAGAATTGACGAAGTTATACAAAAAGAAAAAATCCTTACAGAAAACGAAAAACAATTAAAACAACAATCCATTAGTAAAGAGTGGAATGATCTAGACAAGGAAGATAAATAGTAATATGACTATTAGAAGACAACCAGAAAGTATTGATTACGCATCACCAACGCAGTTTGTATTAAAGATCAATCAACTACCAGAAGTACAATTCTTTATTACTAATTGTAATTTGCCAGGGGTTAATCTTGGTGAAGCAGTTATTCCTACACCCTTAAAACAAATTCCTGTTATGGGTGATGAATTAACATTTGAAAATTTATCTATTGGATTTCTTGTAAACGAAGAGTTTTCAAACTACATTGAAATACAGAAATGGTTAAATGCAATTGGGTTTCCACAATCAAGAGATCAGTTTACTAATTTCAAAGCAAATCAATCAATAACACCACAAGATAGATTAGGTATACAAAATGATTCAGTACCAGGTAAGGCAACACCTGCAAACGCAATGTTTTCAGATGCAACACTAACTTTACTTACAAATAAAAACAATCCTATTGCAGAGGTTAAATTTGAAGATTTATATCCTGTATCATTATCATCATTAGAATTTTCTCAAGAACAAACAGATGTTCAGTATTTAAAAGCGTCAGCAGATTTTTCATATAAATATTATACGATTACACAACTGTAATTAATTCACAACAACGGAGAGACAATGATACCTTATACAGAGGAAGAATGGAAATGGGTTTCGGGCAAATAAACCCTTGACATTACACACGAATTAGTGTATAAATTTATATTATGACATTAGACGAATTAAAAAAAATAGTAGCAAAAGAATTACCCGTAAACAAAGATCATCTTGATACAGAAAGTTTACGAGGACAAGAACTATACGCAAAATTTTTAGACTATAAAACTAACTTTGCTTTTTTACTTGCAAAGGCAAAGGGTGAGTACAAAAGATTATACAGAGAAAAGTGGGAATACTATGGTGGAAAAGCAGATGCCAAAATATATGCAACAAAACCATTTGACTTAAAAGTACTCAAAACAGATTTATCAGTTTACATAGAATCAGATCAAGAAATCATTGACTCAGAAAATAAAATAGTTTACTTAGAGGAAACTGTTAAGTATATCGATGGTGTTTTAAAGGCAATCAATTCTAGAGGTTGGGATATTAAAAACAGTTTAGAGGCAATGAAATTTGAAGCTGGATTAATGGGGTAATACAAATGATTTGTAAAGTACCCAGTGTTTCGCTTAACATATCTTCACAAGGTTACATTAATCTATGTTGTGAAGCTCCTGTTTATCACATAAAACATATTGACGAAGTTGATGACCTAGAAGATTTTTTTAATTCTAGTGTTATGGATTACTATAACAAAAATAAAAAAAATGCATGTGTACAATGTTTAAAAAAAACTAATAATGGAATTGAAACATTTAAAACAAGAATAGAAAAATATTTTGTTTTTCCAAATGACAACTTAGATAAACAAGCAAGAAGCGTAGGAATGAATGTTCCTGTTCGTCATTTAGAATTTACTTTATCAAATATATGTAATCAAACGTGTGCTATGTGTGGTAGTTTTTACAGTAACAAATGGCAAGACTTAGATAAAAAATTAGGTAGAAAAGTTTTTCCTTTACAAAAAGTAGGTAATGATGCTGTTGATAAAATAGAAAAAATTTTATACGGATTAAATTATATTGAATTAAAAGGTGGTGAACCATTTGCAGATATAAAAAATTTTAGAATTTTAAAAAAACTAGTTGAAGTAAATCCCAAATGCATGGTACATATTGTTACAAACATGCAACGTATCACACCAGAAGCAATGTCAATAGTTAAACAACTTCCTAATACAAAATTATTTGCTAGTATTGATGGTACTCATAAAATATATGATTGGATAAGAGACGGAAATTTTGATAAGACTGTCAAAACAATGGAACAATATTATAATGAAACAGGCAACACAATTCAAATAGGAACAACAATTAGTTTATATAACTTTTTTAACTTATTAGATATACAAGATTATTTTTCTGATAAAAAATATATTCATAATGTTGTATTTGATAATTGGGTTAATAGTATAGAAGATGGTGCGCCTAATGTTTTAAGAGAAGAAGTATATAACAAACAAATATTAAAACATCAAAAAACATTAAAAAATTTTACACCTAAAAAATATACAATTCCAAAAGACAAAAATTATAATCACAGAATAAATTTTGACATATTAAATAAACATAGAGGATTTAATTTACTTGATCATGTTCCTCAATTAAAAGAATGGTATAATCAATGTTAAAGTTAGAAGATATTTGGTTTCAACCTATTAAACAAATGCGAAACGAGGAATACTCATTCCTTGATAACTTCATTACAGAAAAAACTTATGGCAATATCTTAGAGATAGGGCAAGGTGGTTCTACTGTAATTTTACTAGATGCAACTGCTCATACTTTTAGAAAAGTTGTTTCAATAGATTTAAAATTTAAACTGAAAGATACTATGCAGTATTTACCTATTACATATAAAAATAGATTAAGTATAATTCAACAAGATTCAAAAACATATCAAACTAAAGAAAAATTTGGTTGTCTTTTAATTGACGGAGATCATTACGGAAACGCAGTAAGAAAAGACACAATGAATTTTTGGGAAAATCTTGAAGACGATGGTTATTGTATTTTTCATGATTACAATTTAAGTAAGGATGTTACAAAGTTTGTAGATGATTGGGTTAATAAATTCAAACAAGCAGAGTATGTGACAATTCAAAATAACTTAGTTGTATTGCAGAAAGTATAATACTATGACTACTTGGATTAAAAAAATAGATGATGTTCATTTATACATTTATTCAGAACCATCGGTATTAAAAGAGTTATCAACTTATTTTACATTTGAAGTGCCTGGTGCAAAGTTTATGCCAACGGTTAGAAATAGGATGTGGGATGGCAAGATAAGATTATTCTCATTACGAAACAATACAATTTATGTAGGGTTACTTCCATACATAGAAGAATTTTTAAATAATAATCAAATCACATATACTCTTGACGATAACGTAAAAACTGATACTAAAGTTACAGAGGAAAATGTTATTGGATTTATTAACTCATTAAAAATTCCATTTGAATATAGAGATTATCAATTACAATGTATTATGAGTGCATTGGCAAAACAGCGTGGATTGTTTGTGTCGCCAACTGCGTCTGGTAAGTCTTATATGATTTATGTGCTTACTAGATTTTATAGACTTATGGATAAAAAGATTTTAATTATTGTTCCAACAACTTCATTAGTAGAACAAATGGCAACTGATTTTGTTGACTATGGTTGGAGTATGAAACAAATACATAGAATTTATTCTGGTCATGATAGAGAGACACACAAACCTGTTGTAATATCTACATGGCAATCCTTATATAAACTTCCAAAGAAATTTTTTAAAGACTATGGTGTAGTGTTTGGGGATGAAGCACATTTATTTAAAGCAAAGTCACTAACAAATATTATGGAAAAACTTACAGATTGTCCATATCGTTTTGGATTTACAGGAACACTTGACGGAACACAAACACATAGATTAGTATTAGAGGGATTATTCAGTAAAGCAGAAAAAGTAATTACAACAAAAGAGTTAATGGATAAGAATACACTTGCTAAACTAAATGTTGTTTGTTTACTTTTAAAACACAAAGAAGAGGAATCAAAGTCTATTAAAGATAGCAACTATGCTGAAGAAATACAATATCTAATTTCAAACAAAAGACGAAACAAATTTTTATTTAATCTATGCGACAATCTAAAAGGTAATACATTATTACTTTATCAGATGGTTGAGAAACATGGTCTGGTATTATATAACATGTGTATAAAATTAGATAGAGATTTACATTTTGTACACGGTGGTGTTGACGCACAGGAAAGAGAACAAATAAGAAGACTAACAGAAAAATCAGATAAGAGTTTAATCATTGCTTCTTATGGAACATTTTCTACAGGTATCAATATTAAGAATATCAATAATGTAATATTCGCATCACCAAGTAAATCAAGAATTAGAGTATTACAGTCTATTGGTAGAGGATTACGAAAGAGTGAAACTAAAAATGATGTAACGTTATATGATATATCAGATGACCTATCATACAAAAATAAAAAAAACTTTACGTTAAGACACTTTGAAGAACGAATAAATATTTACAACGAAGAAGAGTTTGATTACAGAATAGATAAAGTCAACCTATGATAAATCATTTACACCCACCTAGCGTGTCTTATTCTTCCATTAAAAAGGGTATTATATGTATTATATAAAACTAACTAACGGCGATGATATAGTTGCCACTATTGCGTCTAAATCAAAGGGAGATTTTACAACTCTTGTTAATCCTTTTAAAATGGATACTAGACCTATGGTTACCGAAGAAGGTGTAATAGACACTTTGTCACTATCTTCTTGGTTACATCCATATTCAGAGGATACTAGCGTTAGAGTTGCGAAAGCAGCCATCGTTACAATTGCTCCAGCATCTATTGGATTAAAAACATTTTACAAAAAACAATTAGATAATTTTACAAAAAACAGAGACAAATTAGCAGAGAGAGAATGGAAAATTAAACAAAGAGAAAAACCAAAACGAATCGAAACTAGACATGATGATTATGATTATGATGACTACGAAATGGAAGAGATTGAAGAACTAAAAAAAATTAAAAAAAGAATATACAATTAACCCTTGACAAATACATCATAAAGGTGATACAAATAGAAATGGCAAGAACGAAATCACGAAAAGAACACTATGTAGATAATAAAAAGTTGTTTGAAGAAATGAAAAAATTCAAAGAGCTTTGTAAAGAAGCTGAGGAAACAGGTGATGAAAGACCACCCGTTTCACATTATATCGGTGAGTGTTTTTTAAAGATAGCAAATGGATTATCGTATAAACCAAACTTTGTAAATTATACTTACAAAGATGAAATGGTATCAGATGGTATTGAAAACTGTTTACAATATTTGTATAACTTTAACCCAGAGAAATCAAATAATCCTTTTGCATATTTCACACAAATAATTTATTATGCATTTATTAGACGAATACAAAAAGAAAAAAAACAAACTCATATCAAACATAGAATAATTGAAAAGGAAGAATATAGAACGTATGAAACACTTCCTGGTGATACAAACTCTTACAACATACAAGGATTTGACCCTATGGTAATGTTACCAGATACACCTGTATATAAAACAAAAGAAAAACATAAAGAAGATTATCCTCAAGGTTTAGAAAATTTTATGAAAGATAAAGAATGAAAGTAGCGATTATAACTGATACACACTTTGGCGCTAGAAATGATAATGAAAATTTTAATGATTATTTCTATCAGTTTTACGAAGGTGTATTTTTTCCTTATCTACAACAGAATAATATTACAACGGTTTTACATTTGGGTGACCTTATGGATAGGCGTAAGTATGTTTCATTTAAAACTGCAAAAGATTTTAGAGAAAGATTTATATTACCTTTAAAACATTTGAAAATTGATTTTCATTGTTTAGTTGGTAATCATGACATCTATTATAAAAATACAAATGATGTAAATTCATTACACGAACTGATTGGACAAAACACTTCAAAATTTCATATGTACTCTGAACCTACCGATGTTAATATTGGTGGATTAGATATTTTATTTTTGCCATGGATTAATCCACAAAACTATGTTTACTCTATGGGTATGATAGAAGAAACAAAAGCAAAAATATGTATGGGTCATTTAGAGATTAAAGGTTTTCAAATGCACAAAGGACAAGTAAGTGATACTGGTTATGATAAATCAATCTTTCAAAAGTTTCATACAGTATTCTCTGGTCACTTCCACCACAAATCAGATGATGGGCAAATTTATTACTTAGGTAATCCATACGAGATTTATTGGAATGATTGGAAAGATAAAAAAGGTTTTCATATATTTGATACAGAAACACTAGAACTAGAAAGAATTGTAAACCCATTTACATTACACGAAAAAATTTATTACGATGATACGCAAGAAGATTACGACAAACATGATGTATCAAAGTATTCTAAAAAATATGTAAAAGTAATAGTAGTAAACAAAAAGGACTTGTACAAGTTTGATATGTTTATGGATAGATTGTTAAAAGCAAATGCACATGAAGTTAAAATCGTAGAAGACTTTTCAGATGCAAGCGCTGATAATGTATCAGATGATATTGTTCAACATGCTGAAGATACAACACAATTACTAGACAAATATATCGATGAGTTAGACATTGATTTGAATAAAGATAGATTAAAATCTATCATGCGAGGATTATATAATGAAGCTCAAGACTTGGAACTCTAAGTATAAGGTAATATATGCAGACCCACCTTGGCACTTTCGTTCATACTCTAAGAAAGGTGAGGGACGTAACGCTACACAGCATTATGATTGCATGTCTATTTCTGATATTTGTAAGTTACCTGTTGGGGATTTGTCTGATGACAATTGTACTTTACTTATGTGGGCAGTTGACCCTATGTTACCAGAAGCTTTGGAAGTTATTAAAGCGTGGGGATTCAAATACAAAACAGTAGGTTTTACTTGGGCGAAACAAAATAAAAATAATTTAGGTATGTTTACAGGATTAGGTTATTGGACAAGAGCAAACCCCGAAATGTGTTTACTTGCAACAAAAGGTAAACCAAAAAGAATTTCAAAATCAGTTAAACAATTAGTAATCGATAAAAGACAAGAACATAGTAGAAAACCTGATATGATATATGATCGAATTGAACAATTACTAGACGGGCCATATGTTGAACTCTTTGCAAGAAGAGAAAGAAAAGGTTGGGATAGTTGGGGTAATCAAATATGATGAAAGATAATGTAAAAGATTTTTTTAGATGGGTAAAGGGAACTGAACTAGTTGAACTAGATGACATCGATGTATCGGAAGACCCAGTTAGACCTGAACTTACTTTAGGATTTAGAATTACACATGGTAGAAAAATATTTGGTTTAAAGTATGGTGAAGAAATAGAAGCAATCATTTGTGTAGCATTTACACCTGAAGTACCATACACGGTAAGAGAAATGGATTATATGTCAAGAACAGGTAATGGTAACATTGCAGTTGCATATACAGTATGGTCTAGAAAAAGAGGTGCAGGCAAAGAGATTATTAAAAAACTTGGTGATTGGGCAAGGAAACATCATTGTGAAAGATTAGTAACTCTATCACCATTGACACCAATGGCAACACACTTTCATATTAGAAACGGAGCCAAACAAATTAAAGTAAGTGAGGACACACAAAATTTTGAGTATAAACTATGATACACTTTAAATCTATAAAATGGAAAAACTTTTTAAGTACTGGTAATAACTTTACAAACATCATACTAGATAGACAAAAATCTACATTGATTGTTGGTGACAATGGTAGTGGTAAATCTACTATCCTTGATGCGTTATGTTTTGCATTATTTGGTAAACCATTTAGAGTTATTTCTAAATCACAATTAGTTAACACAATTAATAATTCAGATTGCATTGTTGAAATAGAATTTAGAATTGGTACTAAAGAGTGGCGTATTCTTAGAGGTATCAAACCTAATAAGTTTGAAATCTATTGTGATGGTATCATGATAAATCAAGAAGCAAACTCTAGAGACTATCAAAAGTTTTTAGAACAACAAGTATTAAAATTAAATTATCGTTCATTTACTCAAGTTGTTATTCTTGGTAATGCATCATTCGTACCATTCATGCAGTTAAAGTCTGTACATAGAAGAGAAGTTGTTGAAGAGATTTTAGATATTAAAATATTCTCTTTAATGAATATGTTGTTAAAACTTAAATTAAAAGACTTAACAGATGAAGCAAAAGATTTAGATTATCAGTTTAATATTGCAGTTGAAAAAATTGCATTACAAGAAAACTATATTAAAGATATTAAGGAAGATAAAAATTCTTTAATTGAAGATAAGAATGAAACACTTCATTTAAACAATATTGCTATTAAAGAAAGAACAGATGATAGTACGACACTTGAAGAAGAAATCATACAATTAAAAACACAAATACAAGATAAAAATAGAATTGATAACAAACTTAAAAAACTTAGGGATGTTAGAGCAACATTAACAGAAAAACATAAACAACTTACAAGAGAATTAAAATTCTTTATGGAAAAGGATAACTGTCCTACATGCCATCAAGATATAGATTCACAACACAAAGAACATATGGTTGTTGAAAGAAATAATAAAGTAAATGAAATATCTGATGGTGCAGTTAAATTAAAGTCTGAACTTGAAAAGATAAAAAATCAAGCAAGTGAAGTTGATAAAGCATTAACGGATATTCAATCTAAAGAAGCAAAAAGAGCTGGATTGTTATCATCTATATTAGAACTAGAAAAATATAATAATAAACTAAACAAAGATATTGAAAAGTTTAAAGAGGGTAAAGTTTCTCAAAAAGATGAAGATAAACTTCAACAAATGAAAGATCAATGTAAAGGAGTTGAAGCAAAAAGATCAGAGACAAAAGAAGAAATGGTTTATGTTAATACTGCTAGAGAAATGTTAAATGATACAGGTATCAAAACTAAAATTATTAAACAGTATCTACCAATTATGAATCAACTGATTAATAAGTATTTAATGTCAATGGACTTCTATGTAAACTTTCAATTAGATGAAAACTTTAATGAAACAATTAAGTCTAGATTTAGAGACACGTTTAATTATGCATCTTTTAGTGAAGGTGAAAAAATGAGAATTGACTTAGCATTATTATTTACATGGAGAGCAATTGCTAAAATGAAAAATAGTACTAATACAAATATTTTAATTCTAGATGAAATTTTTGATAGTAGTTTAGATATGACAGGAACAGATGAGTTTTTAAGAATTTTAGATACGTTAGAAGGTGAGAATACTTTTGTTATATCACACAAAGGCGATCAACTAGCAGACAAATTTAGAAACAGTATTAGATTTGAAAAGACACAAAACTTTAGTAGGATAATGTAATGACATTATATAAATTAAAACTTTATCTTAGATTGTATTGGTCAACATTTTTATCTTACTTTAAAAAGAAAGAAGAGAAAGATATTTACATTTATGAAAACGAAAAAGATGAATAAGATTATTGTTGGTGGATGTTCTTGGACAGAAAAAGACTATCCTAAATCTGCTAGACCAAAACCATTAGATTTTAAAATGTGGGGAGAGCTTATAGGCGAGAAACTTAATTGTGAAGTTATTAATGTTGCCAAAGGTGGATATGGTAATAAAGCAATATATCATCAAACATTAAAAGCAATAATGAATAATAAGGTAGATCATGTATTTGTTATGTGGTCTGAATGGACAAGGCAAGATTTTTTACTTGATACTTCAAACGATTATGTAAGCACACCTACTTGGAATAATGATAAAAAAGCAACAGTATCAAATGAAGTAATTGAAAAATGGTATGATGATAGTTTTAATAAAAATTTTCCTATAAAAAATGATAAAGAATTTGTAACAACAATTCCTAGTATGAAACAACTTATAGACACAAATATAAATTACATATATTCTTTAGAAGTCATATGTGAAAAATTAAATATTAAATATACTACTTGTCAAGCAATAGATACTCGTATCTTACCAAGTCTTATAATTAAACATCCACATTTAGAACACATAAAAAATTTTCATGGATGGCCACCAACTAAAGATTTAGGTGGAGTTACTATGGTAGATTTACTCAAAGAGGAATATGGTAGAGATTTTAGAATTAGTGATGTGGACGCTCACCCAAATGAAATGGGACAAAAATTTATAGCAAATAAAATTATGGAGTATGCAAATGAAAAAATTAAGACTAATTAAGTTATATTTTTATTTTTACTTTAATAGAATTAAAGATATTTTTTGTAAACCAAAAAAAGAAAAGTCTGAAAGTTTTATCTATGAAGACGAAGATTAATGTAGGTATCTCTGAGGGATTTCATGATGCGGCTCTAACTATTTTAGACGGACAAGATATTAAATATGCATCGCATAGTGAAAGATACTCTAGAGTAAAAAATGATAAGTGGATTCATAAAGATCAATTAGTTGATGGTGATAGCATTTCTTTCTATGAGAAACCATTTCTAAAAAATACTAGAAGATTATTTGCAGGTCAAAAGTGGACAACCCCAAAAAGAAAATATGATAATTACTTTGGGCATCATGAAACACATGCGGCCGCAGGTTATTATACTTCACCATTTGATGAATGTAATGTAATTGTTATTGATGCAATTGGCGAGTGGGATACTGTATCTATTTGGAAGTGTAAAAACAATCAAATGAAAAAGATTAAATCATGGAAGTATCCATATTCACTTGGTCTATTATATTCTGCGATTACACAAAGATTAGGATATAAACCAAATGAAGAAGAATATATTGTTATGGGAATGGCTGCATTTGGCGAACCCATATATGATTTAGAATATTTGTTATACGAAAACAATCATAAAGGTGTAGGAAGATTACTTCCAACAGCACACCCTAGAGATTTAGCAGCTAGTGTACAAAACTTATATGAAGTAAAACTATTAGAACTTTTAAAATATTGTGAATACACCAATCTTGTTCTTATGGGTGGATGTGCTTTAAACTGCGTTGCAAATAGTAGAATACCAGATAGATTTAATATTTGGATTATGCCATCACCAGGTGATGCAGGTTCTAGTCTTGGTGCAGCTGCATTAGTAGAAAAGAAAAAATTAAATTGGCAAGACCCATATCTAGGTTATGATATTAATCAATCTGTTAATCCTAAAGAAGTTGTTTATCATTTATTAAAATTTAGTTATTGTGGTATTGCAAATGGTAAAGCAGAGTTTGGCCCAAGATCATTGGGTAATAGATCGCTCATAGCAGACCCTAGAGAGGACATAAAGGATACAGTGAATAGTATTAAACATAGACAAAAGTTTAGACCTTTTGCGCCTGCTATTCTAGAAGAATATTTTGATGATTACTTTGTTGGTAGAAAAAATAGATACATGCAGTTTGTATGTAAAGCAAAACATGATCTAAAATCTGTTACACATGTTGACGGAACTGCGAGAGTACAAGTAGTAGAAAAAAATTGTAAATCAGTTATTAGACCTATCTTAGAAGAATGGTATGATAAAACAGGATGCCCTATGTTATTAAATACTAGTTTAAATATAAAAGGACAACCAATCGTTAATACATGGGAAGACGCATTAGAATTTGAAAGCAGGTATAATGTCAAAGTATTCTAATATTAATAGTTGGACACATTTCGACTCATTGAAACAAGTGGTGTTAGGTAATGTATATGAACCTAAGTTTTTTGATGATCTACCAGATGATAGTATAAGACAAAGTATTCAAAAAGTATTGCGTGAAACTATCGAAGATTTAAATCTCATTAAACATACGTTAGAAGATTTTGGTATTGAAGTAATACAGATAGATTCTAACTTTACTCAAGACGGACATAGATTACCATATAAAACTTTTAGTGAATGGAAAGAAGATAATCCAACAGGTTCTTTACCAAAACCTATGATTAATCCTAGAGATAATTATGTAACACTTGGTAATGAAATTGTTTGTACGATAGGACACTCATCAACAAAAGATCATCCTTTGTATATGTTTGATAATGTCAATATAGAATTATGTAAACAATTTAATCCTAACAAACTAGGTCCATTTATACCTACACTTGAAGGTCAGTTTGATATTGGTGTTCCTAAAACTTGGAATCCGTCTTGGGATGACCCAAAGTATTTTAAAGTAAATAGTAAAAATAATCCAAAAGATTTTAGTAAGTATGTATGGCAAACTTGGCAACAGGCAGCTTCAACAATAACAAGACTTGGAAATATGCTTATCGTTGATGAAGTTGATAGAATGGGTTTCTATGATTGGTATAAAGAAATTAGACCTAACAATAAATTTACAAAAAATACAATTGCGATTGGTGGACACAATGATGGTAGTATGTGTTTGGTTAGACCTGGTTTAATTATAGGGTCGCCATGGATGAAACAAGATTTCTTTAATGATACTTTTCCTAATTGGGACTGTTTGATTATTGAAGACCCTAAAGACTCTGTTAAACTATCAACTTCAATTAAAAGAGATTCTAGTGGGGTGTATGGTAGAAAACAACAAAAAATTGATAGGATGAAATGGATTATAAAAGATAAAATGCAAGATCATAAATTTGTTACATTTGTAGATCAATGGTTATATGATTGGGTTGGAATGCAAGATGAAACATTTTTTGAAGTTAACATGTTAAGTTTAGATGAAAGAAATATATTCTCACTAAACTATCAAAAAGAAATACATGATAAATTAAATTCAATCGGTGTTAGACCAATATATATGCCATTTAGACACAAAAGGTTTTGGGATAGTGGTTTACATTGTTTAACGTTAGATACATATAGAGAAGGCACATGTCGAGAAATAAAATTATAGTTGGTGGTTGTTCATTTACGGATTACGCAATGCCGTCAAAAGCAAAACCTAATCCTATGGACTTTAAAATGTGGCCTGCATATCTTGAAGGTTATAATGTAATCAATACTGCAAAATGTGGTAGTGGTAATAGAAAAATATTATCCTCTGTTATAGAAGAAGTTTTAAAACATGAACCTAAAGATATTAAGTGTGTGATAGTTGCATGGTCTGAATGGACTAGACAAGATATTTTGGCAGACAATCAATATCATACTTCATCGCCATTTCGTACAATAATTCCTAAAATAGATGATGAAAGAGATAAACTTGTTAAAGAAACACCTCACAATGAAACCTTTGTTGATAACTTTTACAAATCTATTCAAGCAAGATTTCCTAAAGATAAAGATATTATGAATGATAATTTACAGATGATGTATCAGTTTCAATGTTTCTGTAATGAACTTCATATAAACTTTTTGCAAATGCAGATGTTACCGACATATAATAAATTTAGAAAAGAGTCTAATACAACGGCAAACTATGATACAAAAGAAACTTTAGACCCAGATCAATATCCAACTGATCTTGAAATGAAAAAACGAAAGATAAGAGAACACGATTTTATCAAAAATCCTATTACACTATTATTAGATGATGATAAATTTATAGGATTTCCTATATTTCAAGGACTAGGTGGATATACTATAATAGATTTACTTAGGAAAAAGTATGGCGAATCGTACAGAATCAACGGAATCGATGCCCATCCAAATGAGGAATCACAACGATTTATCGCTGAGGTTGTACTAAAAACCCTTGATTTATAAGGGCTTTTTTAGGCCTTGACAATTACATACTAACCTGTCATTATAAGAATAGATGATAAAGAAAGAGGTTAGTGTGAATACAAATTCAGATCATAAATCAACAATTGCAAAATTACTTGCTACAGAAAATATTCATGTAGTACATAGAAAGACTCAGACCGCATCTTTTAACGTTGCGACTCGTGAGTTAATTCTTCCTATTTTAAAAGACACAATATCTAACGACCTTTATGACATGTTTGTTTGTCATGAAGTTGCACATGCTCTTTGGACTCCTTTAGATATGTTAGATAAAGTAAAAGATCGGGGTATTGATAAATCTGTTGTCAATGTTATTGAAGACGCCAGAATTGAAGCAATGATACAGAAAAAATACCCTGGTTCTGTAACTAACTTTCAAAAAGGTTATCAAGAGTTATTACAAAAAGATTTCTTTGGAATTAAGAATAAAGATATATCAGAATTAAATGTAATTGATAAAATCAATATATTTTTCAAAACTGGTATCGATGTTAAATTTACAGATGAAGAAAAAAAATTATCTGATAAAGTTGGACAATGTAAAACACCAGATGATGTTTTAAAACTTGCAGTTGAGATTGCTGGATACCACAAACAAAAACAAGAAGAAAAAAAAGAAGAAGGTAATCCTGTTACTATTTCTATTGGTAAACAAGATGACAATGGTCAAGATGAAGGTTATGAGTCTTCACAATCTGAATCAGATGTTCAAGATGATACTGATAGTGATGAACCTGCACCTGCCGATACCGAAGAGACTACAAACGATCAAGATGATCAAGATCAATCTAAAGGTGACGATAAAAAAGAAGAAGATAAAAAAGAACAAGATACATCTAGTACTAATACGGAACACTTGGCATCAGGTGGAAAAGGTGAAGATCAAAATCTTAAAACTGCTACAGATGTTTCTGATCTTAAATCTGAAACTGATCTTGCGTCAAAAATTGCAAGTCTAGAATTAAATGATGAACTTGCCAAAGAAAATGTTTATGTTAACTTACCATCTAAACTTTTAATGGACAAGTTGATTATAGATCACAAAACTATTTACAACGATTTAACTTCTACTTTTTGGAATCAAAAAACTGATAGTTACGAAGACAAGTATAAAGAATATATGGATAAACAAATTATTCAATTATATAATGATAACAAAAAAGTTATTCAGTATATGGTTAAAGAGTTTGAAATGAAGAAATCTGCTGATCAATACAAGAGAGCAACAGTTTCTAAAACTGGTACTCTTGATATGAGTAAGATTCATACTTACAAATTTAGTGATGACCTGTTTGCAAAAATGACAACCATTCCTGGTGCAACAAATCATGGTATGATTATGTTATTGGATTGGTCTGGGTCAATGGCCTACAACATGGCAGATACATTAAAACAATTATTTAACTTGATTTGGTTTTGTCAAAGAACTAAAATTCCATATCAAGTACTTGCGTTTTCAGATGTGTTTGATGGTGGTTGGAGATATAGTGAAACCAAAGATACTATTGTACAAAAGTTTGTACACAATGAATACAATATTTCATCTTTAAAATTACTTGAGTTTTTTACTTACGAACAAACTAAAAAACAAACAATGGATATGATGAAATATTTACTTTGTTATTCTGACTATTGGAATCATAGACATATTCACAGAATGTATGATATGAGTCCATTATGTATTAATCACAAATATAATCTTGGGGGTACACCTCTTGATCATGCGTTAATGACAATACCACAAATTGAAAGTATATTTTCTGAGAAGTACAAAGTACAAAAAACAAGTCTTGTACTTTTAACTGACGGTGATAGTCATAGTTGTTCAGATAGATTTGAATTACAATCTGATGGTACTTGGAATGCAAAAGGTGATGCTTATGTTAGAGACGGGTCTCTATCAATTACTGATAAAAAATCTAACAAGACTATTAAAATAAAAGAAGGTTATAGAAATGATCAAACTGTTGCATTGTTACAGTTGATTAAAAAGATTAAACCTAACTTATCTATTACAGGATTTTTCATTGCAGGTTCTGGTAGAGCAGGTAGAGTTAATCTAAGAACTATCGAACACAAATTTAAACTTAACTCTTATAGACATGAAGATAAACAACAAATTATCAAGATTCAAAAAGAGTTGAGAACTAACAGAGTTGCAATTTGTAAAACTCAAGGTTATGATGAGTATTACATCTTACCAACCGCACCTAAAAATTCAACCGAATCGGAAGAATTAAATATTAAAGAAGGTGCAAAAACATCGTCTATTAAATCTGCTTTTACCAAATCACTAAAAGCAAAAACTGTTAATAGACAATTATTGAACAAATTCATAGGATTAGTTGCCTAGAAATGTTGTGTATCAATGCTTATTTAACCATTGACAATATGACTAATTCCATGTTAATATAAAGAATAACTAATGAGAGGTATATTATGACAAATAGTGAAAAGACAAAGTTTATTGATGCGATCTCAAAAAAGTATGGACAAGGTGCCGTACTTTCTAGATCAGACATTAATACTTTTGCCACTAAGAACGGATATGCGAATCCGTCTTGGTTGAAGAAACCTGAATACAAGGTTGGACATGGACAGTACAAACTGCCTGTCGAAGGTGTTGCCACTGTTGGTAAACTTGTTTCAGAAAAAACAGTAGAGGTACCTAAGTCTGTACCACAGGATGCGGCAGTTGTAAATCTGTTTGCGACTCACATGGAAACTGAAAATCTTGTTCCTAGTAAATTTCAAGGGTTCGTACCTTGGGGTCATTACAAAACTATGAAACAAGTTGTTTCAAGTGGAATGTTTTATCCTGTATTCATTACTGGTTTATCTGGTAATGGTAAGACTCTTATGGTCGAGCAAATTCATGCCGAACAGAAAAAAGAGTTAATCAGAGTTAACATTACAATCGAAACCGATGAAGATGATTTACTTGGTGGTTTCAGACTTGTAAATGGTGAAACTAAGTTTGTTCCTGGCCCTGTGATTGAGGCAATGGACAAAGGTTGTACTCTTCTATTAGATGAATGCGATCTAGGTTCTAACAAACTTATGTGTTTGCAACCTGTCTTAGAAGGTAAAGGTGTTTACTTGAAAAAAGTAAACAAGTGGATTACACCTAAAGAAGGTTTCAATGTGATTGCCACTGCCAATACTAAAGGTAAAGGTTCAGAGGATGGTAGATTTATTGGAACTAATATTCTTAACGAAGCATTTCTAGAAAGATTTGCGGTTACTATCGAACAACCATACCCTGCAAAATCAGTAGAACAAAAAATTGTTCTTGGTTCAATGACTAAGTATGATAAAGTTGATAAGAAGTTTGCAGAAAACTTATGTACTTGGGCTGAAGTAATCAGAAAAACTTTTTATGAAGGTGGAATTGATGAGATCATATCTACAAGAAGACTTGATCACATTGCGAAAGCATATTCAATCTTTAATGATAAGTTAAAAGCAGTTGAGTTGTGTGTAAACAGATTCGATGATGATACTAAAGAGTCATTCATCAATCTATATACCAAGATCGATGCTGGAGTTAAAGTCGAAGACTTGAACACCGATGATCAAACTGAAATCCAACATGACGAGGAGTCAGTTGAATCAACTACTCAATAATAAAATTTGTCTAGGGGTTGACAAAGTTAAGGTCAATCCCTATATAAATAACTATGACAGGTTCATGAGAACCGTGGGTGTTCGACCCGTGTCTATTGATCTAAGACCTGTCAATGATATGCTCATAAGAGGTATCAAAAATATAAACTTTGCTTACAAAAGGAGGTTATTCATATGACTAGATTAAGCATTTTTCAACAACTACAACCATTCTCTATTGGGTTCGATGACGTATTCGATCATTTTGAATCTATGGTAGACTCTAACATGAGGGTTGTATCACAAACAAATTATCCACCATACAATATCGTAAAAGTAGAAAAGAACAAATACGATGTTGAAGTTGCTCTTGCTGGGTTCAGTAAAGAGGATGTGAAGGTGGAAGTGGAAGACGGTAAGTTAATTATCGAGTCAGTTAAATCTGATAAAGAAGAAGATAAGGACGGCGTTATCCATAAAGGTATTTCAAAAAGACAATTCAAAAAAGTTTGGACACTTGCAGACGATGTGGAAGTAAGTGGTGCTGAACTTAAAGATGGTATGTTAAAGGTATCAATGGAAAAAATTATACCAGAACATAAGAAACCAAAGTCTATTGAAATCAAATAATATATCTCATTGGGGGGTTGACAACGACCCCCCTTTTAGTGTATAAATATATAAAAGGATTTAATTATGAAAGCATTTGATCAAATTGACGGACAACCCGTACCAGATAAAACATTTAACGAACAAGCAAAAAAGATTGATGACGATTTAGTTTCTCAAAAAAACAATCTTGAAAAAGAACAAGAAGAAACTAACAAAGGTTTGAAAATTGAAATGCGAAATCAAACCATGTGTCCTATTTTGCGTGTTGAGTTTCCTAGTGAGATTACCGAAGAGATAAAAGATACGACAGGTGACTCCGAAGCATTAGACGCAATCATCACTAAAATTTCTAAAACTTATTTGAAAAAGGCATATAATCTAGAAAAGAAATTGACCATTGGGGAAAAAGGTCAGATTAAGATTATCATGTTCTTAGATGATACAGGTCAAGCAGATTTGACTTGGGGTTCATCTACTAACTTTGGTTATGGACATGACCTTTATCCAAACATATATGATAGTATCACAGCAGAAAAAGGTGTGATGTTAGTCATGCCAGATTATGTATCAACTGGTCTGGTTACATTAAGAAACTATAAATTATGGAGGGTCTCATTTTAGACTACATGAAATACAGTGAAAATAAAATTATCGAAGAAATAAAAAATTATATTGAGTCAACTTATAATCAACATTATAGTGTTGATAAAAACGGATTTCAAGTACAAGATATGTTAAGACATCTTGGAATTGATAAAGATTTTTGCCAGGCCAATGCAATTAAATATCTTGCAAGGTATGGTAAGAAAAGTGGCAAAAACAGAAAAGACTTGCTAAAAGCAATTCATTATATTATACTGTTAATGTCAAGTGAAAATAATACTATGGAGAAAGTGAAAAATGAAACTAACTGAAAACACAGTGAACGTACTAAAAAACTTTTCAACGATCAATCCTAATCTATTGGTCAAAGAAGGTAGTACGATTACTACAATGTCAGCAATGAAAAACATTCTGGCAAAGGCAGATGTTGATGAACAATTTGATCAACAATTTGCAATTTATGATTTAAATGAATTTTTGTCTAGTACAAGTTTATTTAAAACACCTGTTATTGATTTTGAAGATCAATATCTAACAATCAAAGAAGAGACTAGTAAAGGTACTAAACTAAAATACTTTTACTCTGACCCATCGGTAGTAACTAGTCCTAGTAAAATGATCACAATGCCAAGTGTAGATGTGACTTTTGAAATTACTAGCGAAACTCTTAATCAACTTAAAAAGGCTGCGTCTGTAATTCAAGCACCAGACCTTGTATTGAAAAAAGAGAATGGTCAAACTACTATGACAGTATCCGATAAGAAAAATGATACTGCTAATAATTACTCTATCGAAGTAAATACTACTTCAGATAATTCTAAATCTTTTGAGTTTTATTACAAAGTAGAAAATCTAAAACTAATAACAGGTACTTATGATGTATCAGTTTCTTCTAAAAACATTAGTCATTTCAAATCAAAGACTAATAACTTGGAGTATTGGATTGCATTAGAGCCTGAATCAAAGTATGAGGCTTAATAATGGAAACATTTCTTTGGGTCGAAAAATATCGACCAACTAAGGTTGAAGATTGTATTCTTCCGTCTAAATTAAAACAGACCTTTCAAGAGTTTGTTGATGCAGGTCATATTCCTAATCTAATTTTATCTGGTAGTGCTGGAACTGGTAAGACTACTATTGCAAAGGCAATGGTTGAACAGATCGGTAGTACATGGATGATAGTTAATGGTTCAGAGGAATCTGGTATTGATGTATTAAGAACTAAGATTAAAAACTTTGCATCTACTGTATCACTTGAAGGTGGTCGTAAATATATAATTCTAGATGAGGCAGATTATCTAAATCCTCAATCAACACAACCTGCATTGCGTGGTTTCATGGAAGAGTTTCATAAGAACTGTGGATTTATTCTTACATGTAATTACAAAAACAGATTGATAGAACCTTTACAATCAAGATGTTCAAACATTGATTTTCAAATTAAAAATGGCGAAAGAGTTAAACTTGCTCAATTGTTTTTTGAAAGAACTAAAGATATTCTTACAAAAGAAGATATTAAGTTTGAACCTAAAGCAATTGCAGAATTAATTAATTCTTATTTTCCCGATTGGCGAAGAGTACTAAATGAATTACAAAGGTATTCAGCATCTGGTCAAATTGATGCTGGTGTTCTTTTAAATATTGGAAATGAAAACTTAAAAGAATTAGTTTCTTTTTTGAAGGCAAAAGAATTTACAAATGTTAGAAAGTGGATTGTAAACAATCTAGACAATGACCCTGCGAGAGTCTATAGAACTATTTACGATAGTCTATACGATCATGTAGACCCTAGCACAATCCCTCATGCAGTTGTAATACTTTCAGATTATCAATACAAGTCAGCATTCGTAGCAGATCAAGAAATTAATATGCTTGCATGTATGACAGAAATAATGAGTCAGGTGAAATTCAAATGATTATATGTAAAGACAACTTTTTAGAAGAACATATTTCTCAATTGATTGATGAATATGTACACAATGGTACATTCTCGTGGCATTGGCATTACAAGGCAAACAAAGAAGAACCAGATAGACATTGGCATACTTTGGCAGGTCATGACATAGAAGAAATGACAAAGAATGGTTTTGATTATCTAATTCCATTATGGGAAAGTATTCAAAACTTACCAGATGTTCCTAAAACAAAAATTGTAAGATGTTATTTTAATGCACATACACCAGGTGTTGAACCATCTATTCATCAAGACGATGGCGAAATGACTTATATCTACTATCCTAATCTTAATTGGCATTTAAGTTATGGGGGTGGTACTACTGTTTATGATAAAGATTTATCTCAAGGTACTCTGTTAAACTACAAAGGCAATAGACTAATAGGATTTACTGCTAGTAATTGGCATCAAGCAATGCCAGTAACTAAGAAGTGTTTTCTATTAAGGACTTGTATAGTATTTAAGACAGAAAGAATTCAGTAATGTACGAACTAAAAGATTATCTTAACTCTATAAACTTTCGTAAGAATAATCTCATGGATGGCGATGACCCTATGTGGGAAAAGAAATATCCTACATATATCGTTAATAAGTGCATAGCACCATTCAGCGACACTGTATCATTGATTAATGAAATGAATCGATTACACCATACAGATGCTAAAATGCAATATGATTTTTTACTAAATAGTGTTAGAAGTAGAAAACGATTTGCACCGTGGATGAAAGCAGGCAAGTCAAAAAATTTAGAGTATGTAAAAGAGTATTATGGTTATAGTAATGAGAAAGCAAAATCGGCTCTTGGCATACTTAGTAATGAACAGATTATAGAGATTAAAAAGATATTGAATAAAGGTGGTAAGCATGGAAAACATTAATTGGTCAAAAGAGCAAATGCTCGAAGTGATCTTAAAAGAGCCAGATGACTTTCTAAAAGTTAGAGAGACTCTTTCTCGTATTGGTGTTGCTTCAAGGAAAGAAAAAGTATTATATCAATCTTGTCATATCCTACACAAACAAGGTAAGTATTACATTGTTCACTTTAAAGAACTATTTGCTTTGGATGGTAAGGATACCAATCTAACAGAAAACGATATTGGTCGTAGAAACAGAATTGCTAATCTATTAAAAGATTGGGGTTTGGTTTCTATTCCTAAAGAAGATGATGACAACATGTCACCATTAAGTCAGATTAAGATTATTTCGTTTAAAGATAAAAAGGATTGGGAACTAAAGACGAAATATAATATTGGTAAAAATCCTAAAGAAGTGAAGTAAACATTAATACATTGAAGGTTATATTATGAGGTTTTATACAAACATTGTGCCATGGGGTAATTCGTTACTCTTGCGTGAGGTGGTTGATGGTAATCGGGTTGCGAGAAAAATTAAATATTCGCCAACTCTGTATTGTCCTGTCATGCGTGAAACTAAATTTAAAACCTTAAGTGGTAAGTATGTAACACCAATCAAACATCAAACTATTAAAGAAGCAAAAGAGTGGGTTGAAAATTATAAAGATCAACCTCATCTTGTTCATGGTAATACACAATTTCAGTATTCTTTTTTAAATGAAGAATACGGAAATGATTTTGATAAAGATAAAATTCTAATTACAACAATTGATATTGAGGTTGCTTGTGAAAATGGATTTCCTAACCCAGATGTGGCAGAGGAAGAACTATTATCTATCACATTAAAAAATCAACAAAACAAAGAGATCGTTGTATTTGGTATAAGAGAATATACAACTGATCGTAAAGATGTAACTTATTTCAAATGTGAAAATGAAAAAGATATGCTTTATGATTTTATTAATTTCTGGCGATCTAATTACCCCGATATTATAACAGGTTGGAATACAGAGTTTTTTGATATTCCTTATCTGGTCAATAGAATTAAAAATATTCTTGGCGAAGATGATGCTAAAAGATTATCACCATGGGGAGCTGTTCATTCAAAAGAAGTTTATCAGATGGGTAGAACCCAAATGGTTTATGACATTCAAGGTATTGCGGCTTTAGATTATTTTGATTTATATCGAAAGTTTACATATACTAATCAAGAAAGTTATAGACTAGATCATATCGCATATGTCGAGTTGGGTGTTAAGAAAGATGAAAACCCACATGAAACTTTTAGAGATTGGTATACAAAAGACTATCAATCATTTATTGATTACAATATTAAAGATGTGGAACTTGTTGATGCATTAGAAGATAAAATGAAACTAATTGAACTATGTTTAACTATGGCATATGAGGCAAAAGTAAATTATACAGATGTTCTTGGTTCGGTTAGATATTGGGATGTTCTAATTCATAATTATCTTATGGATAAAGGTATTGTTATTCCACAAAAGAAAGTTACTAGTAAGAGTAGTAAGTATGCTGGAGCATATGTTAAAGAACCACAAGTTGGTATGCACAAATGGGTATTGTCTTTTGACTTAAACTCTTTGTATCCACACTTGATTATGCAGTATAATATTTCACCAGAAACAATGAAGTCTGAACAAACTGTACCAGGCATGTCAGTTGATAAACTTCTTAACAAAGAGGTTGATACATCGGTTCTTGATAATGTGACAATGACACCTAATGGTGCTTTGTTTAATACAAACAAACAAGGTTTCCTACCAGAGATCATGGCAAAGATGTATGAAGATCGGGTTAAGTACAAACAGTATATGTTAGAGGCAAAACAAAATTATGTAAATACAAAAGATGCTAAATATGTTAAACAAATATCTAAGTTTAATAATATTCAAATGGCAAAAAAGATTTCACTAAACTCTGCCTATGGTGCGATTGGAAACAATTGGTTTAGATACTATTCTAATACAATGGCAGAAGCGATTACCACTTCAGGTCAATTATCTATTCGTTGGATTGAAAACAAGATTAATGAATACATGAATGATTTACTTAAAACTAAAGATAAGGATTATGTATTGGCATCTGATACAGATTCAGTTTATATTACATTTGATAAACTAATTGAAATGCTCAATCCTAAAAATCCTATTGACTTTCTTAATACTATTGCAAAAGAAAAGATTGAACCTTTTATTGATAAGTCGTATAAAGAACTTGCAGATTATTTAAATGCGTATGATCAAAAGATGCAAATGAAACGTGAAGTTATTGCAGACAAAGGTATATGGACTGCGAAGAAAAGATATATTCTTAATGCTTGGGATGTTGAAGGTGTTCGATATAAAGAACCAGAACTCAAGATCATGGGAATAGAAGCAGTTAAGTCATCTACACCTGCGGCTTGTAGAGAAAAAATTAAAGAGGCATTGAAGATATTAATGTCTGGTAGTGAAACAGATATGAATAAATTTATTCAAGACTTTAGAAAAGAGTTTATGACATTACCACCTGAACTAGTTGCATATCCTAGAAGTGTAAATGGTTTAAAAAAGTGGAGAGATCATTCTTCTCTATTTAAAAAAGGTGCTCCTATTCATGTTAAAGGTGCAATCTTATATAATCATTTAGTTGAAAAAGAAAATCTAAATGGTAGGTATCCATTTATTCAAGAAGGTGATAAGATTAAATTCTTGTACATGAAACTTCCTAATTTATATCAATCATCATCTATTGCGTTTATTACAAAACTTCCAAAAGAACTAGACTTTAAAGTTGACTATGAATTACAATTTGAAAAATCTTTTGTAGAACCATTAAACTATATTATTGAAAAGATGAATTGGAGTGTTGATAGATCATATGGTACGCAAGGAACACTAGAGGACTTTTTCGCATGATAGATAGATTGCTTAGAAATATAGTTGGTAATGAAACTGGCGGTCATGATGTTGCAATTTTGATGAGTGGTGGAACAGACAGTTGTACTTTATTATTTACAGCATTAAGACTAGGAAAGAAAGTACATTGTTACACTTTCAGACCAGAGAATGAAGATACTTATGATTCAATTAAAGCAAAAGAGATATGCGATATATTCAATGTTCCATTAACAACAATTGATTTACCAGAAAAAAACATAGTAAAAGATTTTAAATTACTTGCATCAAAATATGATTGCAGAAAGAAAACACAATACGAATGTACATTTCCGTTGATCTATACTTTTCCTAAAATTAAAGAGAAGTATATATTATCAGGTTTAGCTGCAGACGGATACTATGGTGTGAGTAAAAAAGCAATGATACACTTTAGACATACACTAGAAAAGATGCAACAATTTAGACACAATTACTTTAAAGAAAATCCAAACCCAGCAGGTTATCTACAATTAAAACAATTTTGTCAAGAGTTTGACAAAGTATTGTGTGTCCCATATCTAGATGATTCGGTCTACAATTATTTCTATACTAAAACATGGGAAGATATAAACAAACCATATCAAAAATATTTAATACAAAGTAAATTTGAAGAGTTTAAAAAGATCAAAATTAAAGGACATATCAACTATCAATTGTGTGCTAAAGTTGATAAATTATTTGAAAAACTTCTTGACAATAAGACTATAAATCTCTATAATCGTAAAAGAGTAATGGATATTTGTAGAGATTGGTATAACATAAATCAATCACAAGCAAACTTGGAGAACTTTTTATAATGAAATATAAACCATATTTATTGAAAGATGTTTACGCTGGAGAGGCGTTAAATAAATTTAGAGTAATATCTACCTTTGCAGGTGGAGGTGGTTCATCAACAGGTTACAGACTTGCAGGTGGAAAGATACTTGCAATCAATGAGTTTGTTGAAGAAGCAAGAAATACTTACAGAGATAATTACCCTAACACACCAATACTTGATGGTGACATTAAAGAACTTACAGGTAAAGATTTTTTAGATATTACAAAATTAAAAGAAGGTGAACTAGAATTATTAGATGGTAGTCCACCTTGTTCAGCATTTAGTATGTGTGGTACTCTTGCAAGAGAGGGAACTGTACATAGTGATGGGTTTGGAAAAACTAAACAATATTCAGATGGCAAAACAGTAACTAACATTGAAGATTTATTCTTTGAGTTTTTAAGAGTTGCTGATGTTATCAGACCAAAAACTATTATTGCAGAGAATGTTGAAGGTCTAACAGTTGGAGAAGCAAAACAATACTTTAACAAAATACAAAATACATTTGAAGATATTGGGTATCAAGTAGTTGCAAAGGTACATGATTGTTCTCAATTTGGTGTTCCACAAAGGAGAAGAAGAGTTTTCTTTATGGCAGTTAGAAATGATATTATGGATGAAGTTGGTTTAAACTTTATGACTTTATCATCTTTATTTCCTACACCTAATAATACAATAACAACTCTTGAGGGTGCATTTGACGGATTAGAATATGACCAAGAAGAAGTGGCAATGTTAACTGAAAAATGGAAAGAGACAGCATACTATAAACAAACATGTGTATTGATGCCTCGTAATCCAGCAAAGGTTATTACAGGAACAGACTATCATCCTAAAGGTTGGCATTTTAATTTAAAGATTGCTTCACAGTTTCAACCAAGTCCTACTATTACGGCAATGGGTGCAACAGAAAAAACTGCTGGAGTTTGTCATTGGAATGATGATAGAAAATTTACTTTGGGTGAACTAAAAAGAGTTACATCATTACCAGATGATTTTAAACTAACAGGAAAGTGGGCACAAAAAAGTGAAAGATGTGGTCGTATGGTACCTAGTTTAATGATGGCTCATCTTGCAGACTCAATGTATAAAAAAGTATTAAAGAATTTATGAGTAAAACACTAAGAAAAATGATTGTGAAAATTAGAATGTTATGGGCAGACATTAGAGGACATCATGGTAAAGTTTGGGATTATGAACCAGGCGATTATTATATGGGAAATCATAAAGGACATAGAAAACATGAGGAGTTACATGAAAAGAACAAAAAGAAAAAACACTAATCATTACGATTTAGTTGAAGAATACAAATTAGACACTTGGGCATTTGTTGTATTCTTTGTTATTATGGGGGTAATATCATTATGGTAGACTTTACTTTTGCACACAGAGAAGAAGGTTTTGACGAACACATAGATAAAAGTATTCGTGGGTATCAACATTTGTTGAGTGACGTTGTATCTCTTTCTAGATATTTTATTGAACCAGATACAAATGTTTATGACATTGGTTGTTCAACAGGTAAAGTAACAGAAGCGTTAGTTAGAAAAAACGAAGATATTAATAATGTTACTTATTATGGTATTGAAATTGCTGATGGGTTTGTCGATGCAATGCAAACTACACAGTCTAGAATTACAAAAGAATTTCCAAATTCAAAATGTGTATTCATGCAAGAAGATGCTAGACAGAAAGATATTAGAAATGCATCATTGGTTACTTCTATCTTTACTTTACAATTCATGCCTCAAAAAGATAGATCAGCATTAATTCAAAAAATTTATGACGGATTAAATGAAGGTGGTGCATTTGTCTTTGCAGAAAAAACTATTTGTGAAAGTGCTAAGTTTCAAGATATGATTACATTTAATTATTACGATTACAAACGAAAGTTTTTTACAACGCAAGACATTATGGATAAAGAACAAACATTAAGAAACATGATGAAACCAAATACATGGCATCAAATTGAACAATACATGCATGATGCTGGTTTTAAGGATGTACAACCATTCTGGCGTAATCACATGTTCGTAGGGGCAATGGCAGTAAAATGAGTAATTTCGATAAAGTAAAAGATTTCATGAACGCATACGATCAAGAGGTATTAGATAAACCATCTTTACCTACATTTGAAGTTGCAAAGTTAAGAACAGAGTTAATTAAGGAAGAGTTTACTGAATTAATTGACGCAATAAATAAAATGGATGTTGTCGAGATCGCAGATGCATTGACAGATATACTGTATGTTACATATGGTGCTGGACATGCAATGGGTATTAACCTTGACAAATGTTTTGAAGAAGTGCATAATTCAAACATGTCTAAAATGGGTTCGGATGGAAAAGCAGTGAAAGGGCCTACTGGCAAAGTAATGAAAGGTCCAAACTATAAAGCACCAGATTTAAAAAAGGTGATAATGGAGAATAATAATGGCAAATGATTTTTTGAAAGATATAATCAAACAAACTGGCAATGAATATGCTGGGATTGTATCAGATGGTGTCGAGTCTGGTGATGTAGAAAATTTTATCGATACAGGTAGTTATATTATGAATGCTATCTTATCAGGTAGTATCAATGGTGGATTACCTGCAAACAAAATTACTGCATTGGCAGGTGAGTCTGCAACAGGTAAAACATTTTTCTTAATGGGAATGTGTAAAAACTTTTTAGATAAAAACCCAGACGGTGGTGTTATCTATTTCGAATCTGAAAGTGCAATCACTAAAAGTATGGTTGAAGACAGAGGTATTGCGTCTGATAGAATGGTTATTCTTCCTGTTGCAACTGTACAAGAATTTAGAACACAAGCAATTAAAGTATTAGATACATATCTAGAAAAACCAGAGGCAGATAGAAAACCTTTGTTTATGTGTTTAGATTCTTTAGGAATGTTATCTACTACAAAAGAAGTAGAAGATACTAGCGAAGGTAAAGAAACTAGAGATATGACAAGAGCCCAAGTATTAAAAGCTGCATTTAGAGTGTTGACTTTGAAACTTGGTAAAGCAAAAGTACCTATGGTAGTAACAAATCATACTTACGATGTAGTTGGTTCTTATATTCCAATGAAAGAAATGGGTGGTGGTTCTGGTCTTAAATATGCAGCTTCATCTATTGTATATCTTTCTAAGAAAAAAGAAAAAGATGGTACAGAGGTTGTAGGAAACATTGTTAAGATTAAAAATCAAAAATCTAGATTGACAAAAGAAAACTCTTTATGTGAAGTAAGACTTACATATGATCAAGGTCTTGATAGACACTATGGTCTTTTACAACTTGCAGAAAAATACGATATATTTAAAAAAGTATCTACTAAGTATGAAATGCCAGATGGTAAAAAAGTATTTGGTAAACAGATTAACGATAAACCAGAACTATATTTTACAGATGAAATCTTAGAGAAGTTAGAGATTGCAGCTGCAAAAGAATTTAAATATGGTCATGATGAAAAGGAAATAGATTAATGTATCAAGATAATTTAATTCGAACATTCCCAAATGCATTTTCAGATGAATTTTGTGATAATTTAATTAAGAAGTTTGAAGATGCAGCCACTAAAGATAAACAAAGATTTTCAGACACAGGTGTTAACTTTACTCAACTAAACTTTAGAGAGTCAAATTGGGAAAAAGAACAAACTGATATGGTTCATATCTTTGTAGAACATGCTAAGAAATATGCTAAGTCAGTTGGTGTTACAAATGAATGGCCAATGAAATATGCGTTAGAAGATATTCGAATGAAGAAATACAATCCAAATGATCATGATGAATTTCAAGCACATGTTGATGTAGGTGACAATAGAAACTGCACAAGGTTTCTAGTATTTTTTGTTTATCTAGATGATAACGAAAAGGGTGGTACTACATTTCCAAAATTAAAACATTCTGTTGAATGTAAAAAAGGCACCATGTTAATGTTTCCGCCTATGTGGACACATGTACATGCTGGCGAAAAACCAATTATTAAACCAAAATACATGGTAGGGAGTTATCTACACTATGTCGGACAAGACCTATAGTTATATTGAAACTGCTAAACACCCAGACCAAACTTGCATAGGAATTAATAAAGGCAAGTTTTCTGGTGTGGTTTACAAATATGGTAAAGTCACACCCATTGAGAAAGATGGGTCATTGACAATGCAGTTTGAATATGATATTATAGAAAACAATGCTATTCCTAGAGAACAATTTGGGGAAGAGTTTTTTAAATTAATCGGCGATATACTTATGGAAATAATTGATGAAAAATATAGAACAGACGATACTAGCAAATCTAATTAGTAACGAACAATACGCAAGAAAAGTAATACCTTTTCTCAAACCAGAATACTTTCAAGACAATAATGAAAAGATTGTCTTTGAAGAGATTAGTAAGTTTGCAGTAAAGTATTCTAAACTTCCTACATCTATTTCACTTCAAGTAGAACTTAATAGTAGAAAAGATTTAAACGAACAAACATATAAAGATATTACATCTTTAGTAGAAACTTTACAAGTAGACCCAGTAGATGATGAATGGTTAACACAAACCACTGAGCGTTTCTGTAAAGACAAAGCAGTTTACAATGCAGTTGTAGATGGTATTTCTATAATTGAGGGAAGAGATAAGAACAGGAAACCAGATGCTCTTCCTAGTCTATTAACAGACGCATTAGCAGTATCATTTGACAATAGAGTTGGTCATGATTACTTTAAAGATGCAGAGGCTAGATTTGAATACTATCATAAAAAAGAAAAACGTATTCCATTTGACTTAGAATTTTTTAATAAGATTACAAAAGGTGGTCTTCCTCAAAAGACTTTAAATATTGCTCTTGCAGGCACAGGTGTTGGTAAATCTTTATTCATGTGTCACATGGCTGCAAACTGTTTAAATCAAGGACGTAATGTACTTTATATTACACTTGAAATGGCAGAGGAACGTATCGCAGAAAGAATAGATGCTAACTTAATGAATATATCTATGGACAATCTTCATGATCTTCCTAAAAAAATGTATGAAGATAAAATGGAAAAGGTTTACAATAAAACAAAAGGTAAACTTATTATCAAAGAATACCCTACGGCATCAGCACATACAAATCATTTTAGAGCATTAATACAAGAACTAGCAATTAAGAAAAGTTTTAAACCAGATATTATATTTGTGGATTATCTAAACATTTGTGCTTCATCTAGATTTAGAGGTGGAACAAATATTAATTCCTACACTATGATTAAGTCTATTGCAGAGGAACTAAGAGGACTTGCAGTAGAAAATAATTTACCTATTTTATCAGCAACACAGACAACAAGAAGTGGTTATGGTTCAACCGATATTGGATTAGAAGATACATCGGAATCATTTGGATTACCTGCAACTGCTGACTTTATGTTTGCTTTAATTTCAACGGAAGAAATGGAAGAACTAAATCAAATAACAGTAAAACAATTAAAGAATAGATATAATGACCCTTCTACAAATAAGAGATTTGTTTTAGGGATAGACCGATCTAAAATGAGATTATATGATGTTGAGTTAGGTGCTCAAGACGATTTAGTAAACAGTGGACAAGAGGCAGAAAATGTTGCATTATTTGATAAAACTCAAGGGGGTAAATATGATAAATTCAGTAAAATCAAAGTTTAAAAGACATAAAAGATTTAAAGTAAAGATTGATGAAAGTAATATAAATTACCCCTATATTATGATTGACACAAAATTTAAAGATGTAATCATATCAAATTTTAAGTTTGAAGACGATGCTAATCATTTATGTGACTTTCAAAACAAAAATTGCACGTTTGGAAACTTTGAGTTTCCAAAATTTATGAGAACTTATAAGACATAAATATATTATGTAAAGTAATTGTAAATGGAGAATTTGAATGTCAATTAGAAAATATGTACAACAAGTACGAAGAAGACAGTCAACTTATAAACCACTAGTAGAAAAAGTACAAGAGATTGTAGAAAGCGCAGAGAATCTTCCTATAGATATTTTTCGTGGTTTAGAATATGAAAAATCTGATAAACTGTCCTCATCTAAAAGGGATGTAATTGTTGTCCGTTCAAAAGACAGAGAAACAGACCGAGACGAGATATTGCGTAATCTTAGACAAGCAGGTGTAACTGCTGATCTAGGTTCATCTAATTCATCGGTAGACCCTATCGATGGTACATACGAAGGTAGAGCATTTAGAATATTTGTCAAACCAATGTCAGGTGGTATGGCAGAAACAACTCTTAACGCATCTATCACAGAATTATTTCCTTGTATTGCATTTGAAAAAAATTTTAAACCATCAGACCCAAAATCTTTTCATGAATTTTGTTTAGACGTTGATGTTTCAAAACTTGGTTGTGTTGGTGAAAAAGATCAAAAGGCCGCAAAAGAAACAATTAATAAAGCAGATACATCTTCTAAGTTTGAAGATAAAATGAATAACGCTATTGCAATTCATAAATTTCTTACAGATCAAAATAAAGACAAACCTATTGCTCAAGTATATTGGGGATATAGAACAAAACCATTTGGTGTTCCAAA
>Ga0187218_1000055_pt1 | contig 30691 bp, 35 predicted proteins | sample 14SPOviralmetaG_FD_130167 | JGI IMG/M metagenome (GOLD analysis project Ga0187218, IMG submission 130167) | Marine viral communities from the oligotrophic San Pedro Time Series (SPOT) site, San Pedro Channel, CA, USA - 14 SPOT_SRF_2010-08-11... | ecosystem: Environmental > Aquatic > Marine >...
CTGACCCTGTCGTCAAGGCACAGAACATGGCCATGCTACGGAGCAAGGCACAGGCAGTATTCCGTGGAGAGGTTTGGAAACTGTCACTGGACGACTATCGATCACTGTGGAAGGGCAACTGGCACAGGAGGGGCAGGCACACGGAAGCATTGTGGATGTGCAGGAAAGACAACACTCGACCATGGAGCAGGAGCAACTGTTACATAGGCACGAGGGCACAGCACTTCAAACACGTGTACAAAAATTACAAAGGAATTAAATACATAACAAAGGAGAAATAAGATGCCAGGAATGAAAAAATATGGTTCAAAGAAGGCCGGCAAGTCAAAGACAAGATCTTACGGCAAGAAGAGACCAGCAAAAAAAACTAAAAAAACTAAAAGATACTAATTGACACCTGCCGCGTAAATATGCATATGAAAACACAGGACACAGACGATGGCAGGAATAAAAACAAGAAATGGACAGATCGTTGCACATCGAAAATATTACCATGGTGGAAAAGAGTATCGACCGTGTTTGGTAATATGTCGAAAGATATCCGGAAATGGATACAAAAAAATGATGTCAGCAAACTGTTTAGAAACAGGAGAGGTCGTTAAGAACCACCAGGGCAGAGCAATGCCTTGGGCACAGATAAAATGGGATTGAGACACGCAGGAACATCAGTACACAAGACCTTCATAACTTCGTCGGGTCCAAAGAGCCGAAGCAAGGTGAGACGTTACGGCAGGAAACGTGTAAGAACCACAAGGAGAACCAAACGTGCCCGTTAGCAAAAAAACACCTTCAGCAAAAATGGCCCATTACAGAATGGACCAGCACGAAAAACTCTGCAGAATCATGCAGAAACAGACACAAGAATCAATCAACAGATTATTAGCACGTATCAATCGTTTGGAATTGGTGGTTTGGATATCCAGCACAGCATTGATAGGTGGTATGTTCACAATATTGTTGAAAGTACTGTTCCAAAACAACATAACATAGGAGAAAAAATGAAAAAAACAATCAAAGCACCCCGAGGATTTCACTTCATGAAGAGCAAGACGGGTCCTAAACTGATGAAGCACACAGGCACATTCAAAAAACACAGAGGTGCATCCACTACATTAAAATTAAGAGTAATCAAAAAACATTCTTAATGACTCCTCAATTGGTACACAAGCATCTATTGGTACGAGCAGAGGTTAATTCACCACCTCTATTCAAAGATAGAGAAAATTTAAACAACGAAATAAAAAATTTAATAAAAAACATTGACATGAACACATTGTCGGGTCCACACACCGAATGGTCCAATGTGGAAGGCAATGAAGGATACAGTTCTGTTGCTATTATAGATACAAGTTCAATTACATTTCATAGTTGGTTAGAACCATCATTAATACAATTGGACGTTTATTCTTGCAAAGAATTCAAAATTAAAACCATATTCACTTGGTTGGCACAGTTTGACCTAGAAAAAGTAGACTACAAGTACATAGACAGAGACAAGGGATTCAAAACAATTGATAATAATGAGTTGAGTTGGTGGGATTCAGCATACTACAACACAATGGACAAATTAAAAAAAGACGATGACGAAGAACACAGCAAATTAGTTGAAAGGTTAAAGGCAAAAGATCCTTTCATCTACAAATAATATGTGCGGACAATTTAATCAAACAAGTGTTTGGTATCCAGACGACGACGAACCAAAACTGATTTGTGAAATGTTTGACAAAGGTGCAACAACATTTGATCTGCACGACACGACTTTTTATCATCCAGAAGATTTATTTGAAAAAATAAAAAATTCACATGAACCACGCTATGACAGAAAAGAGATTATTGAAAGATATAAACAAGCAGGCCTTTGGAACACCTACAAATCGGGCAGAGACATAATGTACGAAGAATGGGAACAAGAGGATCAATCAAATGCCTGAATGCACAGTGATTGGTAATGGTGCAAGTCGTAAAAAATACGACCTTACAAAGATACAACACCCAACGTTTGGATGCAATCAAATATATCGAGACTTTATGCCTGATTGGTTAGTGGCCAAGGACAAGAGAGTGTTAGAAGAGATGAGCAAGGATGGTATCAAGCAGGTGTATCTGCCTTTCCTGTCGTTTAGGGCACACAGAGAAACCAGCACAATAACCATACCGGATATGAGAGAGATACGTTTTCCATACATCAGGATGAACAGTTGGTTAACAGGAGAGATAGCCATAGTGTTTGCGGCCCAGTTAAGTTTTACAGTGATCAATGTTATTGGTTTTGATGGAGGTCCTGATTCAATATACAGAGGCAATACAGACACAAACGTTAGCCTTAAACACAATCAAGTTCCTGAATGGAGATACGAACACACGTTCGAAAAAATAAAACAGTACTATCCAAAAATAACAATCAACACAGATACTGATTTCCTTATCAATTATAAATAGTTGCGTAGATAACCGTAAGGCCTACTTTGGTTGTACAAGATTACAAACAGTTGGTATTGCTGTAAAATACAAGTTCTAGAACGTTGTATAAGAAGGACAACCGAAAGGCCCATTCAAAATATAACACAATTCAAAAGCGTTAAATTATAATAACAACACACTAAAGAGAGGAATAATAACATGGCTTTAGTAGCAAACGCAGGAACATCAGTTAGTAATGCATTTACAACTATGTTTTCCGATGATGTAAAACACGCTTATCAGCAACTTACATCAAATCTTACTAACTCTGTTAGAGTTGTTAGAAATGTAACTGGAAGCACTTACAAATTTAACACTTTAACAAAAGGTGGTTCGATTAAAAACAAGGCAAGATTTGAAGATATCGTCGTAATGTCGGATACTTCTAAATCTTTAACATCACCAGGTGCATACACTGGTTCAACTGCTCAGAATGCCACAGTCACAGCGACTTTGGCAAACTTTCATGCAGGTGAATACATTCAAACACTTGATGAGATTAAGACCAACATCGATATGAGACAAACATTTGCAGAAGCAATTGGTGGAGCACTCGCAAGAGCGGCTGACCAATCAATCGTAGATGCTCTAGATGCCGGTACTCCAACAAACATCAAAACAACTTCTCAAGGAGCAAATGGTTTAAACAAAGCGGCTTTACTAGAAGTACACGAGGCTTTAAACAGTCTATCTGTACCTTCAAGTGACAGAACTTTGGTTATTTCACCAGCGGCTCTTACAGACATCTTGACTGACACTACGTTAGTTTCATCTGATTCAGGTGTAATTACTAACCAAGCGTTAACAAGTGGTTACATCCCGAATATATTTGGATTTAGAGTGGTAGTAAGTAATCTTTTAACTGCAGATTCAGTAGTTAGAAAATGTTACGCTTTCCATAAAAATTCAATGGGATTAGCAGTCGGTTCAGACGTTAATGTTAACATCAATTACGTGCCTCAAAAAGCATCTACACTTATTTTAGGTGAGATGTCAATGGGATCAGCAATGATTGATGCTGACGGAGTAGTAGAAATACAAGTTACAGAATAATTCTGTAATTGACAAAAAACTAACAGGAACAAAATGGATTGTATTTGTTTTTGTTATGGACAGGCCCTTAACTGGGCCTGTCTTGTTTTTAACGGTAAATAATACTAAAAATAAAAGGAATTTAAAAAAAATGGCTGAATCAAAAGTTTCAATTTCAAATCAAGCACTAGTAAAATGTGGTGCATCAACCATAAGTGCATTCACAGATGGATCAAATGAGGCCAACGTTTGTTCTACAATGTACGAAAATGTAAAAAAAGGTTTGATGTATTATACATTTTGGAATTTTGCAATCAACAAACAAGCATTAAACATAACAACAGAAACACCAACAGATAAAAGTTACACAAAAACACACAGTCTACCAGGTAGCATAATTAGAATCAAAGGTTTTTTTGATAACCAAGGATATGCAATCACAGATTATTCTGTAGAGGGAGACAAAGTTTATTCCAACACAGAAATATTAAACATCGTATATGTAAAAGATATGGACGAAGACAAGTTTCCTGTATTTTTTATCGAGGCACTTATCGCTAAATTGGCTGTAGAAATAAATGAAGCAATCACAGGAGTTGGAACAATCACAAACAGACTTGCAGAGGATTTCCAAGCAAAATTAAGAGCGGCAAGGATATCAGATGGTCAAGAAAATCCACCGAGAAACATTATGCCTATCGGCACATTAGTTGAAGCACACATAGGTGGTAATTTTAATAGATTGAGACATCCGACAAATTAATGCATGGCAACAAGAAGAATAACACAGAACTCTTTCAACACTGGACAGTTAGGCCCATTCATGGATGGACGGGTGGATTCACAACTTTACAAGACTGGTTTAGAAGAATGCGAAAATATGTTACTGCTACCACAAGGTGGTATGCAAAAGAGAAAAGGTTTCCAATATATTTCTGCTGATCCTGATTCATCTACAACACCAGATGGTTCTACAGCATTAACAACAAACGGTTTTCATTTACAAAGCAGACTAATTCCATTTAGATTCAGCGACGGACAAGAATATATTATTGTAATAGAACCAAAGACTGATTCAGTTGAAGCACAGATGCATATCTTTTACCAAGACACAAGAGTTGCACATTTAACAAACGGATCAGGAGGAAATATTTTTCCTTTCACAACAGATCAATTACCGGATGTTAGATTTACACAATCATTTGATGTAATGATTTTTGTTCATCCAGACATACAACCTGTACAACTAATCAGAGGTTCGGTAAACACAGATTGGACAGCAAGTAATTTAACTTTTGACTTCCTTCCGTTGGCAAATTTTAATTTTGCAACAACACTGACACCAAGTGCAACAACAGGCACAGGAATCAATTTAACATTGAGTTCAGGCTCATACGCTTGGGTAGATGCAGATTGGCCAAACGGACACAAGAATATGTACGTGGCAATTAATGGAGGACTTGTTGAATTAAAAACAAGGACATCAGCCACTGTTATGACAGCAGATGTAATTTATGATTTAGTAGACACAGAAGGTGCTACAGGTAACGAATGGGAGATATCTGCATTTTCAAATTTACCAGCCACACAAGGTGGTGGCTTTCCTAGGTCAGTATCTTTCCACCAGAACAGATTAATATTTGGTGGTAGCAGAGACAAACCACAGACCATATTTGGATCACAGTCAGGAGACTTTTATAATTTTAATCCATTGACAAAAGTTGTAACAGAGTCGGGAGGCTCAACAACTGTCACAGGAGAGATCACAGATGATGCGGCATTTAATTTTACGATAGCATCGGACGAATTGAACATCATAAGACATATAATATCACAACAATCACTTTTTGTATTCACATCAGATGGTGAGTTTGATATGTCAGGAGAACCTGTAACTCCAAGCAACGTACTTGTAAGGCAACAAACAAGATACGGTATTGCATCAGGAGTGACAGAACCAATAGTTGTTGACAACGAAGTATTGTTCAATGACAAATCAGGCAAACAGACCAGAGCATTCGTTTACAATTTCAACACAGATGCCTATTCTGCAAAAAACTATTCATTGATTCATCATGACATACTGTCAGGTGCAACACAAATGGCCCATCTTAGAAATTATTCAAACAACAACACCAACTATGCTTTTGCATTGAACAGTGATGGCACTATAGGATGCCTAGGTATCAACGTTGAGTTTTCTGTCGTTGGATGGAACAAATGGACTACCAACGGACAGTTCAAAGCATTAGGTGTAGCAGATGATTCATTGTACGTCTTAACAAGAAGATACGACAACGATGGTTCTACCTTGCAAGGTGGAGTATTCCTAGAAAAACTTACAGAAGATGATGTGTATGTAGATTCATATCACACAACAGAGTCAGACGGTTCTGCTTTTACAGGTGCACAAGGTCTCGAAGGACAAACAGTACAAGTTGTTGCAGATGGTTTAAGACATCCAGATTTAACAGTTACCAACGCAGGTAATTTTACATTGACAAGAACAAGTTCATCAACACAGATAGGACACAGTTACATAGCAACAGCAAAAACTTTAAATTTAATAATACAAGCCGGAGGACAAAGTACTCTAGGTGAAAAAATGAGGAAGGTATTAGTTGACCTACAATTACACAATGCAAAAGCATTAACAGTAGACAACATAACTGTACCTTTCAGAGAATTAGGAACGGCACTATTGAATCAAAATGTAACTTCATTTAATGGAATGAAGAGAGTAAGACTTTCAGGTTACACAACCACACCTCAGGTTACTTTCACAATGGATGACCCGCTTCCTTGTACAATATTAAGTAGTATTACGGAAGTAAAATTTGGCTCAGGAAAATTACAAGCAGGTTAAACAACCACTCAGACACGATTTAAATTTTTCACATTTCAAATATGTGGTTAACAAATGTCGCATAGCAGATGAAATGGAATTTATGTTAATGGGTTTTACCAAAACTGCCGTGTTAACAACTTACAATGAACTAGAAGACGGGGTCACAGGAACATACCATGGAGTGCCTTTCTTGGCCGCTGGAACATATGTGGACAATGATGAGGTATGGTATTGGTTCATTGCAACTCCTCTAGTCAAAGATTTTTTTGTAAGGATCACCAGAGAAGCCAATGCATTGATCAACAGAAGTATGGAAAAACATCCTACAAAAAGACATCTTGTTCAGGTTTGGTCTAAACACGCAGACTCAGTAAAATGGTTAAATACACTAAAGTTTAAACAATACGCATCTTACCACGTAGGAGATGAGGAAATTTATCTAGTTGAGAGGAAACGAAACTAAAAATGTGTGCACCAAAAAATAAATTAGCCAAAATAGCACTAGTAGGAGCGGCCGCTTATGCAACAGGTGGTGGTTCAGCATTATTTTCATCAGCAAGTTCGGCTGTCCAAGCGGCAACGACTGCTGTCAAAACATCATCAACATTGAATACACTATTCAATGCGGCAAGGATTGCGGCACCATTTATAGGTGCAAGTGGACAAATTTACAGCGGTTTCTTACAAGCACAACAGATGCAGGCAAGAGCAAACTTTACACAATACCAAGCAACCACAGAAAAAGAATCATATGCTCTACGTAAAATTAAAAGATTAAGAGCCATGAGAGCAAAAATTGGACAACAGAGAGCATTGTATTCAGCGGCTGGTATTAGAATGGAAGGAACACCAGGTCAGATATTGGCACAGACAGCGGCAAACTTTGCGGAAGATCAATTTATTGATTCTTTCAACACGTCACAATCAATTTTAAGTAAAAACTTTAGTGCAGACGCTTACAAGTCAGAAGCAAAAGCATCATTGATAGGTGGTTTTACCAACGCGGCTATAACACTTGGCACAAGAGGTTCAATACCAAAGAACACAGAACCATCACCAAAAAATTATCCAACACCCAATGAAGGAGCAGATGATTAATGCCTGATATACCAACAAGACCAGAATTGATAAAAAACAAAAAAGTAAATGTAAGACAAGATACATCTACTGGTGTTAACGTTGCACCAAAAACTACTTTCTCAATGCCTTACGTGGGTGGTGATGCGGCAATTGGAGTAGTAGATAACATTTCAAAATTAGCAAACAAAGTTGCAGACACAGATGCAAAAGACAAAGCCTTTAGAGCAGGACAAGACAGAGAAAGAGAAGCACAAAAACAAGGCAAGACAACATTAACAGATAAACTGTTACCGTCGTGGACAATTTCCGGAGCGGCATACGAAGAAGGTCAAAGCACGGCATTCTTGAATGCAAAAGAGATTGAAATCTCTACAAAAATGACGGAATGGAAAACAGAGTATGAATTAGATGCACAAGGTTTTGCAGATGCGTCCAAAGAATACGAAAAAGAATTGTTGGCATCATTACCAGAAAGAATGCAAAATCCTGTGTTCATGGCATATGAAAAACAAAAAGCGGCCGTGAGTGCCGGGATCAATGCAAATATTGTTGATCAAACCAGAATAAAAAATATAAACGACCAATCGATATTAATCAGTCAAAAAACAAACACAGTTAGAAATGCAATATTGACTAATGCTGACGCAGAAGTTGTAATGGAGTTATTAATAGATGCAAAAAATGAAATTGATATAAAATTACCAACACACCAAGTGACATCTGCAACATTGGCCTCTGAAGTGAATGCATTTAGAAAAAACATTTTTGATGCTTTATTAGAATCGGAATGGAATAGATCTTCTACAGATGCAAAAACAAGAAAAAAATTATTAGATTCAGTTTTGAATGGCAGTTGGAAAGGTGACCTAGACACAAAAGATTTAAGTGCAGTATTTCCAAAAGGTATGGAGTTAACCACCGAAGAAGCAGAATATCTAAAACAAAAAATTTTAAAATTAAACAAAGAGTACGGCACAGCATCATCAAGTCTAAAAACAAAAACAGTCAAAGACTACACGGATGCTATAGAAGACAACAAGTCGGGTGGTACTATCAAAAAGATTATTTTGTCTGATGCAAACAGTATAGATCACGGAGATTACACAAGATGGGAATCTGAACACGACAAAGAAAGATACAGAAACAATCTAGAAGCCGCAGGTGCAACACAATTTGAATTGGATCAATTTGAACGTGATTGGAATAATTCAATATTGATCGGAACATCAGCATTCCAAGGTTTTGTTGTAGGTAGAGGTACCAACCAAGCAAATGCTCTTGCAAACGAATATGAAAATAACATTGAAAAAATTAAAGCAACAGGAGTTGGACAAGAAGTAGATGGTAAAATTTTATTCAACAGTTTAGAACAAAAAGAGGCACTTCTGTCATTGGCAGAAGATCAACAAGCGGCATTTTTAAAATCACAAGAAATTTTAACCACAGCAATTACTGAAGGTTCAAACGCATCACAAGTTTTAATATCCGAAGGTATTATTAATTTTACACCAAATGATTACAATGAAGCAGGCATCAACAAATTAAAAGAAGATGTGGCCAGCACATTAAACATACAAGTGGACATGGTAAATGTTATTCCAAAAGAACTTGTAGATGATTTTGCAAGAAACTTTACTCAAGCAGGAACAGGAGTAGAAGTAAATCAATACATTCAAGAAGCATACACGTTGTACGGCAAAACAAACACATATCAAATATTACAAAAGTTAACAAAAAACAGCGAGAAAGTTGAGGACGATGCACTATTGGCATTGTTGGCAGTTTACAAACCAGACCAAGTGAACAACGAAGGTATGGCAATGCGTTTCAACAATGTAGACGCTGAATTGTTGAGTGGTTCGATCAAGGCATACAGCAACAACCTTGTCAATCTTGAGTCATACGCTACTGAGTTGACTAACGTTACAGGCCTGTCAAATGTAGAGACTTCATTAGAAGCCATAGCACAGGAAGAATTTAGTGATGGGGAGTATGGTTTCTTAAGAGGTACACTATCAACTGCACAAACACAATCATACAAAGCGATGTATAAAACATTAATGGCTAGATTTATTAACACCACAAGAGGTGACATTGAAAGATCTAAACAATTGACATCTGAATTTATACAAAACAATTTCTTTATTGGTGATATAGCAGAAGGTGTTACTATAATGGCATCTAAAAATGACATACCAGGTAATGGAGCAGTTTGGACTGAATATCAAAGCATATACGCGGCAGTCAAAAATGACCCATTAGGATATGGTGGTGTATCTGCAGATTTAGATACGATCGATGAAGTGGAAAGAAATTTTGAAGATTTTGTTGTAAGTTTTGCAAACGGAAAAATGACATTTTTTGATGAACGTGGACTACCTGTCATGATGTCACACATAACACAAGCGGGTGATGACATCTATTCTGAATTTACAATACAGCCATATTCAAAAGTAGAAGGCAATGTACCTATCGACGCACAACTACAAAATCAAGCAGATGAAATCAAATACAGTCATACTGCATGGTCAGGAAAATTTGAAGAATTGAAAGAAGTATCATTTGAAGATGAAGCAAACATCACACAAGTTGAAATGAGAGTAAAAAGTATAAATGAAAAAATGGACGAAGCCAACGTAGAATTTAAAAAATGGATCGACATGATGGAGAACATTGATCCAGAAAACGTGGAATACAACGAAACTTACGAAGCACTAAAGCAGGGTGATTTTGCAGTCAGAGAACTAACAAATGATCCAAGAGAACAAGATATATTGGTAATGGTAAGTCACGCGGTATCTACAGGTGATATGCAACCATGGATGTTGCAATGGATTGGAAACTATATTCCATATGGTGAGAATGCAAAATTTGTACAAAACAGAGTGGAAATAATAAAATTGTTGAATGACCCTGACAAACACGAATTATTCAAAAGTGGTCTAGTAGACAAAGGTAACACAGGTAGTATACAAACACCGTTACAATATTTGTTTTCTATAATCAGAGAACAACCTGAAAATCCATACAATGAACTTTCAGTAACAGAAGAACTAGAATTCGAAGTAACAGGATCATAATACATGGTACAAGTATTAAAAGGCCCATACGAAAGACGAGCCACAAAACAAACTGTAACACCTTTTGAAAAAGGTGCTTGGGATAACCTTGTGATTGGTTTTGACTCAGGTCTAAAAGACACAAGTTTAAGTTATCTAAACACAGTTAACACATTAAGCAAAGCAAAACAACAATACGAAAATGCTGGTGAAAGTGAAATCACAGAAGAACAATACAACGATCCAAATTTTGATTTGCGTGTAGAAGGTATAGAGTGGGAACCACATCTCACTTATGAAATGTTGTACAATGCAAAAGAGGCACAAGTCACAGCACAAAGATTTGCAATGGCAGAAGGTGGATTTTTCTCAATGAAAACATTAGGTTCGTTTGGTGGAGCAATGATAGACCCAGTTAACTTGATACCCATACCAGTGGGTTTTGCAGGTAAAAGCATTTGGAAAACTGCTAGTTTAATTGGTGCCGCTAACGCAGGTATAGAACTTGCAATAAGTCCTATAGGAAAACAAGCATATTCACTGCGAGGCATGGAAGGTGAATATAGTGTTTTAAGAAATATGGCCTTTGCGGCAGTACTTGGTGGTGCATTAGGGGGTGGAGCCGCGGCAATTGGTAGATCTTTTGATTTTGCAAGAGCAATGAATACTCCTGAAAATGCTGGTACTGTTTTAGCACGTACCGTTCCACAATCACAAAAATTAAATCAAAGAATAAAACAATTTATTGAAACAAACAAATTTAAATCACCAGAACAGATCAACAAAAATACAATTGATTTTTCAGCACCAGGCAGACATTACATTGACACCGATGGTGTAGTTACAAAAGAACAACCATACAATCCTGTGTATGCAAGAGTTGACATAGATGAAGTGGGCAATATTAAAATATCAGGAGATATGGAAACTATTGTGAGAGCATCAACAGATATAGTTGAAAACAAAAACGTTGATTCATTGATAACTTTTGGATCTGTAACAAAAAATAAAAAAACTTTATCTCAAACAGAACAATTAGACACAAGAACATTTGAAGATGTCATAACAAACGAAGGTGGCAAAACAAATTTTGATGCAAAATGGAAATTAGATGATCAACAAAACAGTGGTCTCGTTTTTGATTTTGATAATGAATTTCAGGTTAAAGGCATTAGAAAAATTGTTAAAGATGAAAACAACAAAATTATAAAAGAAGAAAAATTAGATCCACAGGACGTTGATAAAATTTTAGATGATATAGATCCTGACGTGCAAAACACATTGAGATCAGAAACGCAAAAACCAAAAGAAAGTGCAGATGACATTGAAGCAAAAGCAAGAGATGAGAGAACAGCAGAATCAGAATCTCTTGCATTAGAAATAAAAAACAAAGGTGATGTTGATGCACACCTTGAAAATATCAATAACAAATCATTGCAGAATGTTAGATCTGAATTGAACAAGATTAACAATTTAGAAAATGCAGAAGTAAACAGATTATTGTATCAATCAATGTTTGCACAAATACCAGAAGCAAAATTAAGAAGAATAGGTTATGAGTGGGACGAAGCGACACAAACTTTGAAAGAGGTGGCACCTGCTAAAGACCTTACAAAAGCAGAAAAATATTTTCTAGAAGACATAACGGCTCAAAAGAAAAAATTAACTGATATGAACAAATTAGATGAAGCAAATTTAAAATCATTCAACTGTATGGGGACTAAAATATAATGGATCCGAGATTAAAAAACTGTTTAAGATTTATTGAGAGTGTACAAGGAAGACCGTTATCACGATCAGAACAAGATTTTTTCCAACAACAATTTAATGAAATCAGACAATTAGCAGTCAAAGAAGGTAAGTCTTTGAATGCACCTGTAAAATTAGATGACGGAAGAACAGTAACATACCTAGAATATAAATTAGGCACATACACGTACGACACAGTATCAGCACGTAAACAAGCAATAGCAGAAATGGCCGAAGCGGCAACCAATGGTAGAGCATTGATGGACCTAGAAACTAGAATTGAAAACACAAAAAACAGTATCATGGCAAACGAAAGATATGAAAAGAAACATTTCTTTTTTAACAGAGATCCTGCAAAAAAGAAAAGACAGATGCAGGCAAAAGCAGTGATGGCCAATATTGTGGATAATAATGACACTTGGGGCACTATACCAATGGACAAACTTATGAGAGTGACTGGCACAGAATTTTTTGGAGATTTCCATGGTAGACTAGACACATTGTTTAAAAATGAAAACATAGGCATCTCACACGAAACATTTATTGCAGATAGAAAAAATCTTCCAGCGTTTATGGATGAATACAATAATTTTTTAAGAAAAAAAGGTGCTCATGAATCACCCACTACAAATAATAAAGGAGCATATCTAGTTGCAAAAGCATTGTGGGAAGAAGTAACAATGAAAGCAAAAAGTAGATACAATCAAGTGGGTAGATGGATGCCTTACAATCAACTGGGTATGCGTGTCAAATGGAACAGAAACCTTGTAAAAAAAATGAGCAAGGATGAATTTATTAAAAAAGTCGGTCAATCTTTTGACCCTATACACGGTGATGAATTAAGAAGAAATAATTTAGCGGCAGACATATATGATGCTATAACATCAACGAACAGTGAAAGAGCCAATTGGAGAAACATCGGAGATCCAGATGCAGACGTGTCGACAAAAATTGCAAGAGAAGAAGGTCATATAACCTCTGAAGGAGAAGTGCATGGAGTTCCGGGAAAATTTTTAAGATTCAAAGACGGTGAAGCATTTTCAAAAGTTACTTCAGAATTTGCAGACGATGCCACGCTACACCAACAGATCATTTCGCACATCACTGATCTATCAAGAGATATAAGTGTAACTAAATTTTTAGGCAGTAAAAGTCATGATCAAGGTATGGCTAGATTCAAAGATATTATAGACGCAAACAATATTACAAACGACGTTGGTAGTATCCAAAAAATGCAATTTGATTCATCTATGAATTATCTAGAAACTTTGGTAAGACCAGAAATCATTGAACAAATGTCCGGCAACGTGGCATTCAACACATTAAGAAATATACAAGCCGCGGCAAAACTTGGATCAGCAGTGATAACAGCAATTTTAGACATACCAGTTTTTATAACAACAGGTTCTCGGATTTTTAATTTACCAATTTTTGGCAGAGATGGTTTGTTGGCCACTGTGTTTCCAGGATCAGGAATGATATCAGGTAGCAAAGCAGATAGAATAAGATATGCAAAATATTTTATTGAAATGACAGAAAGTTGGCAGAATGCCGCAGGAGCAAGATTTATTTTAAATGATGGTCTGAACAATCAAAAAGGATTTACTAGAGGTTCGGCCGCATTCGCTCATTATGTGTTTAGAGGATCAGGACTAAACTGGTGGACAAAAAGTTTACAATCTAGTGCCGCTGGTGTATATGGTAGACATCTTGGAGAACTTATTCAAACCGGTAGGAAATGGGAAGACCTAGGAAAACCATTCCAAAGCAATCTTGGCAAATACGGAATCACTCAAAGCGAATGGAACAATTTAATCAAATTCCAAAATGACACTACAATATTTCCAAATGGCATATTAGATGCTAACGGTAGATTGGATATGTACAAATTAGGATCAGGAAACATTGTAATCAATCCAACAGGCAAAGCACAAATGCTTGATGGCAGTTTCCAAACCAACACTCGAAGTAAATTTGTAGCCGCGGTTGCAGATGCAGTAGATACCATGGTCATGAAACCATCACAGTTTGACAAAATGGCAGGTGCATTCTTCAGCAAAGAATATCATGGAATGGGGGCACAAATTGTAAGATCAATGACACAGTTCAAAGCACATCCTATTTCATTTTTTAGAAAAACTACTATGCGTACTTGGAAACACAACAATACCAAGGACACAGTACAAACAATTTCGGCCATAGCCGCAAGTTTAATGGTTACATCTGCAGTGACAGTACAGTTGAAAGAATTTTTAAAAGGCAATCCAACGTTTGATGCAAGTAAACCTGATTTTTGGACAAGGGTGGTACAAGAGGCAGGAGTTTTAGGTATAGTTTCTGATATGTTCTTTTCATTTGCGGGTGGAGACAAATTAGCGGCTGGTATGATGGGTAAACCAGATGTAAGGGGAGTTACTGCAATGGATATGTTCAACAACATAATTGGACCGTTGGGTGCAGACACAATTGAACTAATGACCAGCACAATAAACATTGGAATAGGTGCGGCAACCAAAGACGAAAAAAGAAGACAAAGAGAATACGAAGATTTAGCAATTTTGGCCAGCAACCAAATACCATTTAAGAGCATATGGTATACAAGAATGTTATGGAGAAAGTATGTGACTGAATTTTTATCAGAAATGATTAATCCACGTGGTTATCATAAAGGACAAAGAAACTTAAAAAAACGTATGAGGAAATCTAGATCAGACGGATTATATTTTGGCAAACCAACTAGAACACCAGACGGTGCTTTAATGGATTTTTGGAAAGGTGGATTCCAGTAAATCCAATAAATAACAAGGAGTTTAAATTATAATGACAACATCGACAACAACACCAAGAATAGCCTACACAGCAGACGGAAGTACTGTTTCGTTCACTTTCAATTTTGAGATAGCGGACAGTTCATCTATTGCAGTATATGAAGGCTCTACGAAAAAAACATTAACTACGCACTATACGATTACATTTGATTCAGGTACTTCAGGTACAGGATCAGTTGTATTTGGATCAGCACCCAGCGACAGCACAGTAATAACACTTGTTAGAGATACTAATCTAGCAAGAGCAACAGACTTCACACAGTCAGGTGCATTCTTGGCAGACACAGTCAACGCAGAATTTGATCGTTTATCACAGGCAGTGATCGACGCAACAGACAAAATTGAAAACAGAGCAATAGCAGTTAGTGAACCAAACACGGATTCACAGACACTGACTATACCTGCTGAAGGTGTTAGAGCAAACAAAGTATTAAGTTTTGATTCAAGTGGTGCGGCAACAGTAACAACAGGTGGTACTGGAAACGTAACATTAACAGATTCACAAACACTCACAAACAAAGCCATTGACGCAGACAACAACACAATAACAAATTTAGAAGTAGACAACATCAAAGCGGCAACACTAGTCACAGAGTCAGAAGGCATTGGTTCAAATGACAATGACACAACTCTACCAACATCAGCCGCAGTAAAAGATTACGTAGACACAAAGGTTACAGCAGAAGATTTAGACATCACTTCAGACAGTGGCACGATCGCTATTGACCTAGACAGTGAAACATTGACAGTTGCTGGTGGAACAGGTTTATCATCAAGTGCATCATCAAACACAGTTACACTTGCAATTGATTCAACAGTGGCAACACTGACAGGATCGCAATCATTAACAAACAAAACTTTAACATCACCCGTTCTAAACACAGGTGTATCAGGAACAGCAATCAAAGATGAGGACACCATGTCTTCAGATAGTGCAACACACCTTGCAACACAACAATCAATCAAAGCATACGTTGATGCAACAGTTACAGCACAGGATCTAGACTTCCAAGGTGATTCAGGTGGAGCATTAAACATTGATTTAGATAGTGAAACTTTAGATATTGCTGGTGGAACAGGTATTGATACTGCTGGATCAGGTAATACATTAACAGTAGCAATTGATTCTACGGTGGCAACATTGGCTGGATCACAAGAACTTACAAATAAAACAATAACATCAGGAGTGTTAAACACAGGTGTATCAGGAACAGCAATTAAAGACGAAGATAATTTTTCATCAAATTCTGCAACACATCTTGCAACACAACAATCAATCAAAGCATATGTGGATGCACAGGATGCCGCGACGGGAATAGGTGATTTAACTGCAACGGGGTCAACACTAATATCACCATCAAATGCGGATTTAACTTTGGATCCATCAGGCACAGGAAGCATAGTCTTGAATGCAAACACAACCGTAACAGGTGCTTCAGCATTGGACGGTGTTACAATCACAGACAATACTATTTCAACAAATGCCTCAAATGCAGATCTAGAGATATCAGCAAACGGTTCAGGTAAAGTTTCAATCAGCGGAATCAAATATCCATCATCAGATGGTTCAGCAAATCAAATATTAAAAACAGATGGTTCAGGTAATTTAAGTTTTACAAACGATTCAGGTGCTGTAACGGCATTGAACAATGCAACAGCAAACAGACTTACTACAATAGGATCTACAACAACAGAACTAGATGGTGAGGCAAACGCAACATTTAATGGTTCTACACTTGCAATAACAGGCAACATTACAGCAACAACATCAGTTGGTGCAACACAAGGTATAACAGCAGGCACAACTATATCAGCAGGCACAAGCATCACAGCAGGCACAACAATAGGTAATGATGCTGTAACGATAGATGACAACCATATCAAAGGCACAAGGTCAAATGAAGATTTGTTTATCAGTACCAATGGAACTGGTGTAATCAAGTTTGATGAACAAAAAGTAGTAATCACACAACCAAGTGCACCAGGCACAGATAGTGTTAGATTTGAAGTTCATCCATTGGCATTGATTGGGGACATACAGATTGGTAACGGAGAAATTACAACTGAAAGAAGTAACGAAGACATCAATATACACGCAAATGGATCAGGTAAAATTTATCTACATAATAGAGTGTTCTTACCAGGAGTTCCAACAGGTCAAGGTGGAGACAATCCAGTAACAGCAACAATTGAATCTGAAGATCCAATAACAATACAAACAAATGGAAGTAATGATGACATCTTCTTAACACCACATGGCACAGGTGCAGTTAAAACACAAAAATTAATCATAGACGATACCATCACATTGATGGACAACGAGATCACAACTTCTGTCTCAAACGCAGACCTAAAACTGTCAGCAAACTCATCAGGTATAGTCCATGTGGATGATTCATTCAAAATCGGAACAGGAGCAACTGTAACAACCATATTGGACGAGGACAATTTTGCAACCAATAGTGCAACAGCACTAGCAACACAACAATCAATCAAGGCATACCTTGACAACCAAATCAACACCAATGTGGTCACAGCATTGAACAACAACGCGGACAACAGGATCGCATTTTTTGGTTCAACGATAACACAATTAGATGGAGATTCAGATTTCACTTGGGACGGATCAAATTTATCAGTTGGTGGCTCTATTACAACACCTGCCATAAAAATTGACGACAACGAGATCACTACCATAAGAACAAATGACATATTGAAGTTAACAGCAAACGGAACAGGAACAATTGAATTCACACCAAACGGTGCAACTGTTGACGATGTATTTGATTCCAACACAAGATACGACTTTGGAGCCAACAGGATATACTCTGATCAGAGTGCAGACGCAAGTTCTATATTCTCTGATTCAGGAGACAGAAGATATGCCAACGGTGACTTCGTATCAGTAAAATTAGCAAGTTCAAGTTCAAACTCACACGCAAGATGGAGATCAGGAACATTCTCATTGATGGATATGGCTGGTTACTCAATAACTTCATCAGCAAATTATTTCAAAGGTCTCAACACTCGTTATGTAGAAACAAATGTTAAAAACACAGCAGGTGATACAGCATCAACGTTGAACAACGTTACAGGTGTTTATTCATCTATCAACACCACAGCCACAGACAGCGGTGGTGGATTGACTATAACTTCAGGTTATGGTTTTGTTACAGACATAGCATTGAATGAAGGAACATCAGAGACCATTGCAATGACAAATGCATATCACTATGCAGTCAAAGGTTCATCAGGTGGTGGTGCGATCACAAACGAATACGGAGTTTTTGTTGATGATTTATCAGGCACAAACAAATACGGATTCTACACAAATGATGACTCTTACATTAACAGCATAGGTGGTGTAACACTACAGAACGGTGATATCACTACAAGCGGTGTAACAATCACAGACAACCATATTTCAACAGCGTCTTCAAATGCAGATCTACACATAGACACAGCAGGCACAGGAAAAATTATTTCAAATGCACCAATCATTGGAATAGGTGATGGAGCAACAACTGCCACAGGTGGTGGTAATATTGTATTGACAGACCAAGCAGACGGAGATTTCCAAACATCTGCAGATGGTAAAGTTGGTATGTTAGATCCAACGGGGCTACAGATAGACTCAAGTGGAAGTTATCACTACGGCCAGTTGGTAATGAACAATTTTTCAACAAACGCATACAGTTCAATTTGGGCAACAAGATCAAAAACAAACACACATGGTTCAAATGCTTATCTTGGTAATCAAGATGTGATCTTTAACTTCTTTGGAGCAGGATGGAATGGAGACACAGACGGCACAGGATATTATTCAGCAAATGTTCTTTGTGAATTATATGCATCAGAGGCTCATGACGCTTCCAACAGAGGTGGTGGATTCAGAATCAAAACAATCAACAAAGGTGCGGCATCAGGTGCAACTGAAAAATTCACAATTGAAGATAACGTATTATGTCATACTCCACCGTCGGCTAATATAGCGGCTTTGGCTGTGCAAGGTTCGATAAGATTACAAAATACAAGTGATCCAACCAACGTAGGAGACTCAGCACACATATACGCAAAAGACGATGGTTCAACATCAGAAGTGTATGTAAGAGATGAAGCAGGCAACGAAACCAAAATATCACCACACAACAAAGCAGGTCAGTGGGAGTATTTCTCAAGAAACACAAACACAGGCAAAGTGTTCAGAGTTAATATGGAAGAATTGATTGCAGAAGTAGAAAATCTTTCAGGCAAGAAATTTATACACGACGAATAATAACAATCAAGGAATAGTGTAGCAACAACCAATTGGATCAAGCAGTCCATTTCCTTTTACATTTTACACAAACAGTTTTCCAAATATTCGTATGCAATTTGCGTTGATGATATTTTTCTGCACCACACATATTTGGATTACCTTTACCTTGACAATCCTTGATTGTAAAAACAGGTGTCTCAATCTGTCGGAAATCTAAATGGTTACTTTTGAAAGTTCCACCCATGTTCCGTATTCGCTCTTTTATGTTTTTCATCCAAGTATTTCAGTTGCATCAATACCTTGCTTTTGCGTTAATTTTCTTTGTCTGATAATACCAGTCGCTACAATGTTCTTGCTACGTTGTGATACAGAAAGTTTTTTTGTGCCATTACCGCACATTTGTATTGCAAATATTTCTTTGTCATAGAATAAAAACAATTTGTAATTTCCAATTTCAACGTCTTGTGCAAGTATCACACTCAACCCCACCATGTGTTTTCCTTTACCATTTTTTATACCGTGCATATAACATTTACTTGCATTGATACTCAAGGTAGGATATACCCTTTGTTCGCGTAAATCACCGTAAATTTTGCGTATATTTTCAAAATGGGTACTATGGCTCCAGGTGTCTGAATCTAGGCCTCTTTTGATGTGTCTAAATGGTGAATTGCACAATGCTTTGAATCTTTCTAGCCTGCCGTTTCTGCACACAGTTACCGCAACTTTGTGTTTGGATTTGAGTGGTGTTCCATTATCAAACAATTCGCATTTGACGAACTGCCAGTTGATTGGTAAAACCGCGGTGTTATCATTCTTAACCACCTCTTTCTTGACGAAGTCAATAGAAGGAGACGAAGTCGAATCGTTATTGATTGCTTCACAATCATTAATATTGTAGTTAATAGTAGTTAATATGTTATTAATGTTTGTACGGTCTACCGTTTTTGTTTGTTTTAATGTGTTATGAAGTGTTTTACTGTTCATTTTTGTTCCTTTCAATTGTTAGTTTGTACACCTTATACAGGATACTTATAAAGAACCAGAAATATACCCATAAAAAGTGGTTCTGTATAAATACTTTTGTTGCACAAACATTTCGTAAAGGCTCCTTTAACTTTTAAGTACGTTTGTGCAACAACTTAAACTGAATAGAAAAGAAAGGCAACCATGAACATTTTTAAAGAATTACTAGACGCATTCAATATCAAACTTTGGATAGAAAAGAAACAAGAAGCCAAAAGAGCAGAAGATATCTTGAAACTGATAAGAAGCAGAGAACAAGAAAGACAAAAATTATCCCCCACGGAGAGACAGAAACAAGGAGCGGAGAGATTAAAAAAACTATTGAAAGAACTCAAAGAAAACGATGGAGATTTAAAAGATGAGTAATCAAGATATAACTCCAGAAGAGAGACAAAAACAAATGGGTAATTGGATTATGGAACAAGAAAAAGCAAGGCTCAAAGAAGAAAGACAGCATTGGAAAAACAACAAAAAAATATTGCAAAAAGCAACTGATCAATACAAAGCAGGCACATTGATACAACAGAAAAAAAAGTTAGGAATGGCATGATAGATTTTTACTATGACAGCATAAGGACAGCAGGAGTATCCACAGAATACTACGTGCAGTCGCAAGAACAATACAACAAAATGGGATCGCATATGTTTAGGACCATAGGATCATTGCAGGAACGAACAGGAGAATTTGTGAAAACAATCAAATGGGAAAATTATCTAAAAAAATGTATTGGTAAAAAGTTTTTCTACACATATCAAAACAAATACAATTGGCCTCCAAGTTGTTTGTGTTTGTGGGCTCAAATACAGAATCAATTCCATTCACAGAGAGGTAACAACAAAAGTGCTTGGTTTAGCAAACCACAGATAATAGGTTTCAATGCTACACTTGATAGGGTAGAAAAATGGTTATTCAATTACCTACCCACAAAGCAGTTTGACGCAAGTGCAAATCAAATTAATATGGTAGATATAAAGATATTTGCTAAAAAATCCGCAATAGATAATTTATTTGTAGAACCAATATAAATATCACGTAGTTCCTCGTCATGGGGGACACTACTGACATATTGGGTGTTATTCTCCCCTTTAAGATCTCCTTGCAGAGTCCTAAAAAGATAACACCCATTAAATTGAACAGAAAAGGAAAATACAAATGAAACAACAAGCAGAAAAAATAACAATCACACTCAATGATTTTAAAACTATGTGCGGAGTAATAGACGTTGCTTCCACAAGAGGTGCATTCAGAGGTGGTGAACTAGCAAACATTGGAATATTGCACAACAGATTAATACAGTATATTGCACAGAATGAACAAAAATCAGTCAATGGTGCACCAGCAGTTACAATGGTAGATATGAAAGAAAAATCCAATGGCAAAAAATAGAGTTGAAGAACAATGGTTATTGGTAGTAAAAGATTTTGCAACCAATTACTGGGACAAAGAATTAGAAGAAGCAAAACAACTTTTTGATCAACCATATCCACACTCAGGAGAAAAAGATTACATCAAACAAACAACGTTTTTAGACAATGCAAAACGTAACAAACTAATGATGTTGAAGTATCTTGCTCAAAGTGTTAGTGGTAACATACATCCACGTGGTGCAAACACAGTGGATGAAAAAGAAGGTGCCGCAAAACTAATAGCACTGGCTGAACAAAGAATTAAAAAAACAAATGAATGAAAAATTTAAGTTTTCCAGTTTTTTTAGATACAATGAACATTGTATCACAGCAGACCACTCCACCATTACACATAGAAATATGTAAATGGTTAGAGGACACTGACAATCATCCACGTAGAATATTACAAGCATTTAGGCATTCAGGCAAATCTTACATATTGGGTGCATACATCTGTTGGAGATTGTTGCGAGATCCAAACTGGACCTGTCTACTAATTTCTGCAAAACGTAATCTTGCATTACGTAATTCATTATTCATTAGATCAATGATTGAATCACACCCGATGCTTCAGCATATGAAAAGTGATTTGTATTCTTGGAAAGCAGAAAACTTCACTGTTGACAGACCTATAATGCAATTGAACCCCAGTGTAACTGTAAGTTCGTTGGGTGCGTCATATACAGGTATGCACAGTCACACAATTATTGCAGATGACTGTGAAACATCTGATAACGTTATCACAGCAGGTCAGCGAGAAAGAATAAGAGAAAGGGTAGCAGAGTTTGGAAAACTATCAAACCAAATTTTAATGGTAGGCACACCTCACTCGGAAGAAACCATATACGATCATTTGAGTGACAAAGGTTACGAAACAAAAAAAATTCCTGTAGTTAGAACGCGAACAGTAAGACAAGAAGACTCAACAGAAACAGAAGAAGAATATCTTGCTTGGCCAGATCACCCACAAGGTATGTTTACATTCAAATGGTTAGAACAACAAAGATTAGAAACTACTGAAGGTGATTTCAATTCACAATATATGTTGATACCACAATCTACATATCAACCATTAGTAGAATTAGAAAAAATAAAATATTACAGTGACGAATTTGAATGGAGCAATATTGCACAACCATTTGGAAATTACATTACTGCTTGTAAGTTAGGAAAAAATAATATCACTCGTGTCGTAGGCAGTTGGGACGTTGCGAGCGGCTTGGAGGGAAGAGATAATTCTGTGCTGTCAATCTGTGCCAGAGATGATGAAGGTAACACATACGTACATGATATAAAAGTTTTGTCAGCGGTAGATGAAAAAGAAAAAGATTTTACCCAACAATGTAGAGAAATTATTTTAACTTGTGCTTATCATAAACTTGGACACGTGATTGTGGAAGAAAACTTTTCTGCAACTTTGGCTTCTGAATTGCGTAGGGTAGCAAGGCAAATGAAAGTAATGGTAAACATAATACCAAAATTTAGAACTTCAAATAAACGTGTCTTTATTGCACAAACACTTGAACCTGTAATTAAAGTGGGTAGATTATTTGTACACAACAGAGTAAAGGACACACCGTTTTTTGATGAACTACAAGCATTTCCAAGACCGAGAGTAAGTGATGACTGTATTGATGCAACTGCTGAAGCAATTAACTATCTTCCAAATATAGCCGTAGATGTTTCCAAAGTGGCTAAAGTTTATAACCCACTCAACAACGCTGGAAGTAGTTTTAAAATTAATTAAACACCGATTCCAGGTAAATAATTGTGACTAACAAGATTATTTATTTCTTTTGTGTATATAACACACGTACACGCAAAAGCGTTACACACGCAAAAGAAATTTAGGAGACAAAGGTAAATGAAAATATATTCAAAAATCGTTTGGGACAAAGATTGGAACGTCCTAGAACAAATTTCATCAGAGTACAACGGACCGGTAGCGGAGATGTGCATTAGACCATCACCCCCTCCCGCTCCACCTCCTCCACCACCACCAGCACCAGCACCTGCCCCGAGTCCAGTTGCACCAGCAACAACGACAAGAAGAAGAACAGGTAGATCAGCGAGTGCGGCAGGCAGAGGTAGAGGTGTTCTAGTATCAAGCAAAACTCCATTGGGTATTGTTGATCAAGAAAAAGTATTAGGTGGAAGAAGAAGTTTATTACAAGCACAAAGACAAGTGGCTCAAAGTGTTATGAGATTACTTGGAGGAGGATATTAATATGTGTATAATGCCAAAAATGCCAGCGATGCCTAGTGCAGACGACATGGCTAGACAACAACTAGAAACACAAAGACAACTACAAGCAGACGCTGATTCAAGAGCGGCTGGACAGTTAGAAGACGAAAGAAAAAATGCCAGAAGAGCACAAATTAGACGTAACAGAAGAAGAAGAGGTAGAGCAAGCCTGATAACAAGAAGAGATGTTGCTGGAGGTTTATTTGGTACTACTGACATGGGTACAGGAGCAAACACAATTTCTCCTATAGGAACAGATCTTACTCAAATCGGCAACTAACAGTATGAAAGATTACATAGCAAAAGCCTTCAAATTGGCTAAAACTGCTAGACAACTGCACGAAGACGAGATATCAGAAGCATACAAATACACTCGTCCAAACAGAGATATCTACAGAGCCGACAACGACAAAACAGATAGAACAAAAATATTTGATTCTACTGCACCAGATTCAGTACAAAATTTAGTTTCAACAATTTTAAATCTTTTAATTCCACAAAACAGTCAATGGGCAACTATTTCTGTGCGTGAAGATATAAAAGAATCAGTTGCATCAGATGTTAAAATGGCCATAGATGTAGCAAACAGAACAGTATTCAAAACAATCAAAGATTCAAACTTTTATGTAGCGGCTTCAGAAGCACTTACAGATTGCGTTATTGCAGGATATGGATGTATAGCAACGTATGAAGATAAAAAAATCAACTTTACAGCAATACCATCATATCAATTATATTTTTTAGATAATGCTAAAGCAGAAATAGACACAGTATTCAGAGAACATTCTTTAACAGGACAATATCTTTTAGAAACATATGGACCAGAAAAATTAGGTGTAGATTTATGTAAACTTTGTACAGAAGATCCATTTAAAAAACACAAAGTTTTAGAAAGTTGTTTTAGATTACCAATGGAAGAAGACTACACATACACAGTACAAGTAGGCAAAGACGGTGAGATAATGGAAAGCAAAAAGATGCCTGTACCAATGTTTACAGTATTTCGTTTCAACAAAACAGTAGGAGATATCCTAGGAGAAAGTCCGATACGGATGGCCCTTCCCCATATACGTGTTTGCAATCAAGCACAAGAATTGTTTATGTCAGCGGCAAGTTTCCTATCATTAGGTGCGTGGCAGGTGTCATCAGACACAGCAGTAAATTTCCAAAATATGAAACTAAAACCAGGTGATGTTATCACAACTGATTCACCTCTGCAACCAGTTCCTTTTCCAGGATCATTAAACGTAACAGAGGCAACGATAGCAGATCACAGAGCACAAATTAGAAAAATGTTGTTCAACGATGCTATATTACCACCACAAGAATCAAAATACCAAACAGCCACAGAAGTACAGATACGTCAAAGCGAATTTTACAGACGTATAGGTCCTGCGGGTTTGAGATTAGAACAAGAATTTTTAAGACAAGTAGTAGGTAATTTGATCAGAAGATTACAGATGAGAGGTGAAATACAAGAGTTTATAATAGATGGTACACAATTTGAATTGATAGTTAACTCTGCAGTTAAAAAAGGTATTGCTATGTCAGAGATCAACAGAGATCTACAACTGTTACAAGTTGTATCACAGTTAGGTCCAGAAGCAACAATCAACGTTGACACACAGAAACTTGCTAGAAAAATTATCAGAGACGGAGACCTATCTCCAGAAGCAGTTAGATCATTGAGAGAAGTTGAGCAAATAAAACAACAGCAACAACAACAAGCACAACAACAAGCAATGATGGCCATGGCTCAACAAGCAATGGCAGAACAGCCAGAAGAACCGCAAACACCTAGTGCATAGTTACAAACGAATAAATACAATGAACGTAAAAAAACAGTACAGAAACTATGAGCAAATCTTTAACACAATTACAGTTAGCATATCGTCAGGTTTTTGAAACACCAAACGGTGAGTTGGTACTCAAAGATTTAGAACGAATAATCAATCAAACTCGTGTTAGTGCTGATGCACCAAATCCATATTCATGTGTTTTACAAATAGGACAACAACAGTTGTTGCGTAGGATTACGAATATGTGTCGTCAACGTAGTGCTGTCGAAAACAATAAGGATACAATATAATGCCAGAAGAAACACAACAACAGGCTCCTGTAGACAATAACAACGAAGGATTGTTAGAAAATGCACAGGAACAACCTACTGCAGACACGTCAATTGCAAAAGCATCAGACGTAGCACAAGAAGAAAAAAGACCAGGATGGTTACCAGAAAAATTTAAAACTGCCGAGGATCTTGCAAAATCATATGGTGAGTTGGAAAAGAAAATGACCAACCATGTGCCTAAAGATTATGATTTCTCTATTACAAAAGATGTTGGATTATCTGAATTTCCAGAAGATCTAGTGTCTGAAGTAACAGACGTATTCAAGAAAGCAAATTTCTCACAGTCACAGGTTAAAACAGCACTTGCTTTATACAGTGATCAACTTGCAAAAGTAACAGATCAAATGCAAGATGCTCCTAGAACAGATCTAAGCAAAGAAGAAACAGCATTGAGAAGTCAATGGGGTGACAACTATCAAGGCAGATTAGACGCTGTCAAGAAGTTTGCAAACACACTACCAGAAAGAGTGTTGAACGTACCACTAGTAGATTCTGCTGAAGGTATAATGTACTTAGAACAATTAATGGAACAAGGCAGGATGCCAAATCCTATACAAAACACCACAATTGGAGTGAGGAAAGATGCCAATTCAATCAGAGAAGAGATACAAGAGATGCGTGGTGATCCTAAATTTAAACTACCTCCCGGTGACAAAGTTGGAGATGTTTTCAGAGAAAGAATGTATTCTCTGTACGAGCAATTAGATAGACTAGAGAAAAACTAATGCCCTCTGTGTTAGCAGAGAGCACAGACCTACGCGATTACGTGCAGGTCTATCAAAATCTATTGTCTCCAGAAACCTGCGAAAGAATTATAGATTGGGCAGAACAACAACCTGATGCCGATGGTGCATGGGATGGTTGGGAAACTGCCAAATCTGCAGTATCAAACACTGACAACAAAATCACCAAATTCAGGACCTGTCATCTCACCATGATGAACGAGCACAGAGGTGTTTGCGTGGACAGGGTTGAACAGGCCATACGACACATCATAGAAACATATCCTTACTTCCATGGTGCAACTGCACACACAGGATTGCAGATCATTAGATATCAAAAAGGACACAAGTTTGAAGAACACATAGATCACTACGGGGGAGGTCCACGTATACTGTCATTGAGCATTATGCTTAATCACGAATACACAGGAGGTGAGTTGTCCTTTTGGAACGACAAACACAAGTTTCGTTATCTCTGTGCAGGTGACGGAGTGGTGTTTCCATCAAACTTATGTTTTGGTCATCAAGTCAAACCAGTTATAGAGGGTGTGAGATACGCATTGGTTACATGGCTCGTATAAAGAAACAAACATATCCCATACTGTGGACTGTGTACCACTCCCTGATAGTCGCAGAGTTGGCCGTGATCATTCTGTTGCTGGCCAGTTAAAAAGGCCATGGGCCTTGGAATTCAAGGAAATGGTAAAACCACAAAATATAGTCTGATCTGGAATGGGCCTTGGAATTAGCGGTAATTACCATTACCGCAAAGGTAATACCATTACCAAAGGTAATACCATTACCAAAAATAATACCATTTAAATTACCACTGCAATTACCATTGCAATTACCATTTCTGCTACTATTTCTGCTACTTTTACCATCGCTTCTTAAAAATTGCTGGTAATCTAAATGCCTCATATGGTAATCTAAATGCAATAATCAATTGACTTTACCAAAATAGTGTGTTATAATGAAGTTACAAAAGCATAAAGTCTGTTTTGATAGCCGTCAGCAGATAATATGCTGATGTAACATCGTTATCAACGATACAGAGCGTGGTAATACCATATAGTAAAGCCGCGTTCTGTAATTAAAAGGAGCCGATATGAAGCCAAAAAGACTGATGGTAATACCCGCTGGTAAAAGTGGTAAAACTGGTAAATTGCCTGGTTTTGACTTGACCTTATTGCCGAATCGTGCTACAATTAAAAGAAGTTTAACGTTAGTAAATGGTAAAAAGGAGCCTATATGCAAACACAAACACAAACACAGTTAGCATTTGTAGATGCTGGTAAATTGAGTCGTGCAAGTGATTCTTACATACAATATGTGATGCTTCCGCGACTACGAGCCGAAATGCAACGCAAATCAACACGAGCGGTAATGTACTATTCAGATGCCGATAGAGCAATCAGATATGTGGTCTACGACCCCAAACGTGCCGCACCTGGTAATAATGGATTGTTGGATGTCAATTCCGACGATTACCTAATATGGGAAAGGCTGGTAAAATAGATGAGTGGTAAAACCAAAAAAGATAAAGAAGTGGATCTTCACATAGATATGGAGCGACTGTTGAATCAGATGGTGTTTAACAGCGATAAACAGCCAACGTGTGATGAATGGTTGGATGAATCAAGCGACTACAACAAGTCGCAAAATGGTAAAGACGATGGGGTGGGGTAGTTCGCTACAAACCCGTAGTGTGGTAAAACGTGGTCAGGAGCCGTTGCAATTTACACGACTGTTCCCCCGACGCTACAATCACAAAACTGGTAAATGGGACTGTAGATGTGCCAACTGCTGGAGTGCAAACCCGTACCTGGGTGACTATGTGTGGAGCGATGACCCTGTTGATATGGACAAGCAACAGCATCGAAAGATGGTAAAAGAGCAACGTGCATACACAATTACCAAAACACCCGCTGGATTCCGTGCAATGGTAAAGGCAGAAACACAAGCATTGATAGACTCAATTGATGCCGCTACTACAGATGCACAAACACAACAACAACTAATAACGCAACTACGCGATACAGATCGAACAGCATATTACCAATGGTTACGTGGTAACGATGCCGGAGCATATCGTCAGGAGCGTCAAACATAAAAGGAGCAACAATGACCCGTAAAAACAAAATGCAAACAGCGGCCGCAATGGGGATGTTAAAACTGTACAACGTCAACACCCGTAAGCATTACATCAGAGAAACAAACTATTCCATCATTGCTAAAGATAAAGATGATGCACAACAGAAATGGAACGAGTATATGGACGAAAGGTTCCGCGAGCCAACTAAACCCTTAACCGCTGATATGTGTTATCACTGGAAGGAATACAGGGATTACGATTCGGATTACGACTGGGAGGAGCGTATAGATGGTGATACGGTAAAAGAGGAGAAATATGATAATAAAAACGAGTTACATCAACAGATAAAAGATGCTCTATACCCGGATAACCCTAAAAGGAAGGTTGTAGTACGTGATATGGATGATTCTGGTAGTGATATGGCTTCCGTAAGCCATATTGATCGTTTAGTACTAAAAGATCAATTAGAGAAATAACAGTCGTATGGATACACAACAGGATATAATGGATAAAGCCTGGGAGTTGGCCGTTGCAAAAGCCAAAGCGGAATATGGAATTGATGCAGAATCAGATCATAATCAAATAGACGTGATCAACAGCCTTCAGGATGATTATTTTATTGAGTTAGGTGGTGATTTCGAGTTGTACGATGATGAGTCAAGTAATTGTAACATCGATCACCGGTGGAATTAACAGTCGTATGATACCGTGGATAACAGCATTAGTGATTGTATACTGGTTGTTAACTCAATTTGCAGTTTCGGTGGGTTTAGGTTGATTGCATTTGATAGAATCAGATAGAGTGGTAATTTAACAGTCGTATGATGCACTCCGTACAGTCTGCCTACATATGATTCACAGCCTACCTTTAAAACGGTAAAGATGGCCCCCTCTGCCCCAATGTGAGTCAGGATATGGCCAATGTGAGTCAGGATAGAGTCAGATTCGGCACAATGGTCACAATGGTTCCAAACGACCTTACCATACCTTACCATACCAAACCCTGTTTTACCATCTTCCTTCCCCAATGTGAGTCAGAGTGATGCAATGGTCAGACCAATGGGCCTATGGATATTATTATATTGCAACGGTGCCGCACCGTGTTTACCATCTAGATGTGGTGCTCACGGTCAGATGCCGTGGGCCTATGGATCTTATTATATGCACGGTAAAAAACGGTCAGATGCCGTGGGCCGGTGGACCTTTACAAAAGTTCAGATGGTGCTGGTAAAATGGGGTCATCATGCAAAGGGGGCCACAAAAAAACAGGTGGGTGGACATACATAGTAAGTTCCATTTTCCACAACCTCCTTTTTAACTTAACCCATTCTGTTGACCCAGATTAAATACCATAGGGATCCTAGGTTCACATCCGATGTGCCATATCATGACGTGGACACGGATCCCACAGTGGAACGGATCATAGCATAGTGCCATTTGCTTCTCCGGTCCGTTCCATTCTAAAAAAAACTCAAAAAAAATTTGCTCAAGAACGCACCACCGTGCAGAATCTTTTTCCTTTACCGTGCCCAGCATAAATAACTTATATGCAAAAGGAGAAAAAAAATATGGAAACACAAATTTTTGCAGAACGCAAAAAAAAAACAATCTCGCTCGCTCATCGCGAAGCGATATCACGCACACTTCGTGAAGGCTACAGGACCGGTCGTTATGACAAGCCTGTGGGCAACACCATCAATCACTGCACCGGTCCAAGACCGCACGTTTGGAAACACGGACCAGACCCTGTC
>Ga0187218_1000065_pt1 | contig 29431 bp, 27 predicted proteins | sample 14SPOviralmetaG_FD_130167 | JGI IMG/M metagenome (GOLD analysis project Ga0187218, IMG submission 130167) | Marine viral communities from the oligotrophic San Pedro Time Series (SPOT) site, San Pedro Channel, CA, USA - 14 SPOT_SRF_2010-08-11... | ecosystem: Environmental > Aquatic > Marine >...
TAAGTGAGAATGGAGAATAAGTGGTTGCTGGCTGGGAGAAATAGAGTATAAGTGGAGTCAGGGTTAGGGTTAAAAATTGCTGGCTGGGAGGTCAAGATGTAAAATTGAAAATTGAAAACAAAAAAGAAAATATTAATATTCACTATTCACCCTCTCATATCCGTTACAGAAATGAACTCACTCACCACTCTCTCAGCACTCACCCAAGTAGTCAATCACGACATCTGCCCCCAGATGAAGCGGCTCTCTCAAGAGAATATCACCCAGAAAAAAATTATTAAAAAATGGAAAAAAGCAAGATTTATGATGTTGAAGAATATTTATGCTCGGCAATACGGCGAGTGTAACATTACAAAATTAATATTGGCTGGATTTATTACTGTTAAACAATACGCCAATATTGAATACAAAAGAATTAGGGATACTAATGAATTAAATGAATTGTTTGGTCGGTTAGGATATACTCGCCCTGCTCTATGTTCTAATCGCAGCGAGCAGCACGAAATCGCAGTATGCCGACGACACCTCGCAACTTCCTCTCCTGAGATGAAGAAGAGAATGACCTTCCTCGCAAAAAACTTAAATATGTCTATTGTGGAATTAATTAATTGGGCTCATATGAACGACCCTGAATGGAATACAGGACAGGGCGAGAATAATGATAATAGTAAAGAAGCCATATATCAGCAGAAGAAGAGGAATTTTGACTTCTTGAATAGGATTGAGAGAGAGAGAGAAGAAGAAGGCGGTGGCTGGAGTTGGGACAGAAATAATGTCTAAATGTCTAAATGTCTAATGTCTATAGTAAATCTCTGTATCATATATATTATAAAATTGAATTTTTTTATTCCTTACTTACCACAAGATATTTTAGACATTTAGACATTTAGGCATACAACCACTTATACTTTAGTTATATAATTTATTTAAAGAATAATTATAATATTATATTAATACAAATGGAAGCACTAAAAACAGCACGGATGAGTTCTACAAATATTAAAGAAAAAACTTGGCTACAATATCAGCGGAACATAAACAGATTAGCAAAAGGTTTCACAGGACAGGATTATAAAAATAATGATTTCCTAATTATGGGTCGTAGGCAAGTTATAGAGTTTATAAATAAGAAAAGTTCCAGCGATGCTATGAAGCGTATGTTCTATTCAGTTATTCTTATTATGCTTGCTCCTGATAAAAACGACAAAAAATCACAAAAAACTACCGACTATAAATATTATCAAAGAAAATTACAGGAATTAGCACAGAAATATAATGATGAAAGAGCCACACAAATCAAATCTGTAAAACAAGATACAAATTGGGAAAGTTGGGCTGATATACTTAAATTACAACATACTCTCGCTCTGGAAGTTAAAACGATGATTAAAAAGAATAAATTAATTGGAGTAAGAGACACAGGAAAAAAACTACAAAAATTCGGCAAAGATATTAATAGGAAACAACGAACAGCCCTACAGAATTTAGTTATACTATCATTATATACTCTCATTAAACCACGCCGACTTGATTATGCTAATATGGAAATATTATCAATCAAAAATTATAATAATATGAGTAGTGAAGATAGACAGAAAAGCAACTTTCTCGTTATTGTAGGCAAAAATAAAAAATTCTTCTCATTCGGCAAACAAGCACAGAAAAATCAAAATAGAGATAAACACGGTGTTAAACAACCTGTTTATGTATTAGCAGTCCCTTCCAAACTTAATAGCGTATTAAATACATATTTGTTATTTCATCCTGAAGACGCATTCAAAAAAAACTTCATATCACGCACATTCTTATATAATACTCGTGGTAGTGCTATATCTGGCGATGGATTATCAAAAGCGATGATTAAAATTATGAAAGCCAGATTTAAGAAGAATATCTCGCCTACGATGTTACGCACTATTTACCTTAGTGATAAGCATAAAGACGATGTGGGATTAGAAGAAAAACAGACCACCGCCGAGGAGATGGGGCACACAGTCGCAACCTCAAATGCGAATTATCAAAAAAAATAAATAAATAATAAGTGTAAGTTTTTATTTAGAAAATAAAATATACATTTTATTATATAATGAGTGTTTATATAATAAAAGCAAAAGACCACCGAATTTATGTCGGCTCAACAATTCGTCCTATTAAAAAGCGACAAGACGAACACAGAAGCGAATGTTTTAATCCAAACAGGGCATCATATCATTCTCCCCTATATACACACTTTAGAAATTGTGGAATGGCGGCAAATGATATTAAATGTGAAACTATAGTTAAATGTGATGCTACTGTTAATTTACTTGCGATGGAAGCAAAATGGATTAGACATATAGGCAGTTTGAATAGTAAATTATCTATTGAAGATTTAGAGAAAAACAAAGCAAGAAAAGAAAAATACCGACAACAAGGCAAAGTCGTCCAAAAATGCGGATGTGGAGGAACTTGGACTTATAAACATAAAAAAAGACATTCAAAAACTAAATTACATCAGGACTGGCTTGAAGAAGAACATCAAAAAAAATTAAATTATTTATATAGTATAAATGCCGCCCAAAAAAGTAAAACGAAAAGCATACACCTCCACTACGACCAAACCAAAAAAATCTGGCACAAAGAAGGGGATGGCGTCCAAAACCCGCCCGGGGGACAAGGATTACACGACTAAGCGTGGTGATAAAGATTTTCACAGAAAAGGTAAAGATGTTAAGAAAAAAAGAAAACCATTTAGTAATAAAGAAACCAAAGCAACAAAAGCAAAAATATCAAAAGGAACTGCCGAATTAGGAGGTGAGAAAATCACATTCAAAAAGGGAGGACTTCACAGGTCTCTAAAAGTTCCTACCAGTTATAAGTTTAAAACTACAGAGTTGGAACGGATAAATCGCATCCCAGACGGGCAGAGTTTCAAGTTCCACGACGACACTATCAAGATGACCCCTCGTATCCACAAGCAACTAACCTTAGGGTTGAACCTGATGAAGAGAAAAAGTTAGGGTTAGGGTTAGGAGCAGGGTTAGGGTTAGGATGAAAATGAAATAGAAAATTGAAATGAAATCCACACTACTTATTCTTTATTATATAAAATTGATTTAAAAAAAAGATTATATAATATCAGTATATATGATGAGTTCCACGATGAAGTATTATGACTACTGCCGACAGCAGAAAATTCCCCACTTCCCTATCCGCCTCTGGCTCAAGCCCACAGGTGAGACCCTCAGCGATGGGTCAGTCAAAATAGAGAAAATAATCTTGAGCGAGGTGTTCGGCACAGTCCAAAATGTTTATGATTATTATGGTGAAGAATTAGGTAAATATTTATGCGAACATAATCTCAATAGAAAAAATATTATTGAACTTCAAAATAATCCTGAATTTGCGATACGACGAATTAGTCCAAAAATGAAGGATTTTGATATGCCGAAAAAATTATTAAAACAATATATCAAATGTAAATGGCGAGGATATAAAAACGGCAACGACCAGAAATATACTCATTTCGCAGTTGATACGAAACGAATTGGTGTGATAGATATTGATTGTGAATTACCTACCGATAGTCCGTTTCTTGCCTTAATGTCTAAATTTCCATTTAAAAAATCTAATACCAAATCATTCGGCAGACATATCATATTTGACCGACAGGATATACCATCACCCAGTCGCACTACAGATAAGTTAGATAAGAAATGGGGCATATGTAAGAATGGCGAAGCAGGTGTAGAATTTCTCAACGGCATATGGGAGTGGGCTAAACTGAGTGATATGATTGAGAACCCTGATGCCGACTTGACCCCCGAGGAATGGTTCAAAAAAGAGATTATAAAATTGATTACGAATAATCATAATAATAATAATAGTATTCAAAGCAGTATGAACGGAGGAGGAGAAACTAAAACAAGTGAGCCAACGACATCTCCGCCCCCTCCTCCGGTCGTGGATGGAATACCACAACTACCCCCTAATGCCTATGAAGCGTTGATTGAGAATATTAATAATTATCCTGTTGATAAATTGGCTGGCGTTCAAAATTGGGGGGGCATCGTAGCGTGCTGGTCTCTTAGTAAAAACGAACAGGTCTTCAAAATCTTATGCGATGGGTGTAAGCGACCGGGGGCAAATTACGGTGGAGAACAAGCCATTAGAGATGTTTGGAATGCCGGTGTTCCGCCTCACGATTATCAAAGATACGCATTTGGGGCTACGGGGTTCTTCTCTTATTGGTGTATCAAAAAAGCAAAACCTTTCCCGTGGAAGAAATTTATGGAGCAGGAGGATAGAATGGTTCAGGAAAGATTTATTAATAATCATTCTCATAATTTCATTCTTAATACCGATTACAGAAGGGAAGATACGAGATTATGTTATTTTGACGAAAAATCTAAATTATGGAAACACGACCCTAAGGTCGGCATAGGCAAATCAATCATTCATCATTTATTAATGGAAAATGAGCGACTTTACTGGGAGACAGAAATGGACGCCAGTATTGAAGGTATGGACGACCATAGCGTAGATGATGACGGTCAGCAACAACCTAACGCATTCAAAGAAGCGTGTCTTAAATTCAAAATTAAACATATAAATAGATATAATTCTACCGGTGGTTGGCTGACTGGAACAATCAGGAATATCTATAATATGCTTCTATTCAATACCGATTTACGACAAGAAGTTCAGTTTAATTTAATGCCGAATACTAAACATTTATTCCAATTCCGCAACGGAGCATTTAATTTCAAAACTGCCGAATTGGAGGAACGCACAAGAGATATGTATATTTCCAGCGATGGCGTTTTAAAATATGATTTTCCTGAAGATGAAACAGATGACGATTATCACGAAGAGATGTTAGTGATTGAGGATATGATTACCAAATGCTTACCTATTACAGCCGAACGAGAAGCGTGGTGTGCGTGGAAAGGTTATTGTATGACTGGCGAAATCAGCGGGCAGATGTTCTTTATCTACTTAGGAGCAGGAGCAGGAGGGGGCAAGTCAATCGTCGGTTGTGAGATTTTTAGAGATGCGTTCCCCGTATATGTAAAATTACTGGGTAAGGATGCTGTCGTGGATAAAGCAAAAGACGATAAATCCCTCTCTGGATTAGTCAATAAGGCATTCCGGATGTGCTATTGTGAGGAATTGGTTGAACTCGGTCTTAAAATCAAAGAACTCACACAAAAAACTACTACAGTAAAACCATTATATATGGAAGAGATTGAATTGATTATTCAGTTCAAGATTGAGGGATTATGTAATGCTGTCCCAAAAACGAATTGCGATGAGGGTGTTCTTCGTCGGGCACATCAGCAAGAATGGAATTCCAAATTTGTAGATGAGGAGTGTGATGTAGATGAAAGCGAACATATTTATTTGAAAGACCCAAATCTCGGTGATAAATTCAAACATCAAATTAGATATAAAATCGCATTATTTCGTTATTTCGCCAGATACTCAAAGAACTTTTATGATATTGGTGTTAATAAATGGAAGAAGCAATTTGAAGGTATGCGTCAGGCATTTCAGGATACTAATCAGGATGACGATGCTCTTGCTGAATTCGTCAAATGTTTTGAGAAAAGTGATGATGATGATGATGTAATTAGTAAATCACAAATGTTAGAACATTTATTCAGCGAAACTGGCGATGAATTTATTAAACAAGATAATAATGGTAATAACAAATACAAAAAATTCAGTAATGTTCGTAATGAATTTAAGAAACATAGATACAAATATGAGAGTCAAATGAGAATTTCTGGTTCAAAAGGATTCTTCACAAATATTAAATTTGTAGGTAATGGCGATGGTAATGAGAGTGATTAAACAATTAGACAAATAAAAAAAATTTTAGACAAGTAGTCGTGGGTGTGCTATTTGTTTTTTTTTACAGGGTAATAGGTAATAATAATAATAATGTCTAATATACTAATGTCTAATAGTTGTCTAAATGTCTAAATGTCTAAAATAATTCTAAGATTTCTAAGATTAATAAAAATACCTCTAATACTCCATCCTAATTCTCAAAATAAGGGAAATCAATTAGGATTTTAGACATTTAGGCATCCGCCATAGAATAAGTGACCCACATAAATAATGATTTTTTATACAAATACACACATAATTTACACACATTTCATAATTAATTACAGAATAACTATGAAATATTTTAAGGTTCAGCCACGGGATTTTTAGACGAAGCATCTATCTTGGCTTGGACTTGTTCCTCTACATTCTCCAGCAAACATTTTGAGCCCTGAATTAGGCATAAGACAGCGTGAAGCAGTCCATTTGATTTACCTTTCAAAAGAGGCAGGATTTCGCTGGTTACGAACATCGCTCCTAAAATATATGTGGAATACTCATATCCTACATCCACACCTGAGGTCGCTAAGGCAGTAATATTAGACATTATATAGTAGAATTAGATTATTTCTTTTTGGATTTAGCGTCGGTGGCGTCTTTAAGGTCTTTACCAAATATATCCTGTGGAGTAGGCATCTTCTCTGGTTTCATTTTAGCGACATCTAATAGATTTCTGGGTTTGCGGGGTTTTTTACATTTAAGATTGGCTTTCTTGAATACTTTGGAAAAATGAGGCATTATAATTATAGTTTAGATTTTTTTTATATTTAGATATTATAAATGAGTTTGATAGTTCTTAACAGCAAAGGAAGTGACCCAGAAGATTTTAGTAATTTTATGACGGAGCAAATAAAATTTCCAAAGGACGCTGAAGTATGTTTAGTCAGTTCTAACATTAATCGTAAAATGATGGTTGATTTAGAAGCGAGTATTGCCGCAGGTAGTAATTCCATAGGTATTCAGTTAGGGTCAGGAACGCTGGGGGCGGACAGCCTTAGAGACCCCGCTGATTATACCCCACACGCTCCATTTTCAGTTAATATTGAAACCAAAGGTAAGAATTTTCCTATCAAAGCCATAGGCACAGGTGTAGGCACATTAATTAATGAAACGCTTAATAGTCCTGAAAGAGTTCAAATATCTAATATAGCGAGAGGTTGGGCTGGGGCGGCAACAGCAGGCACTCCATTTACTTTATGGAATACACCTCATATTATAGATGCCGCTGGAAGTGAAGGAACAGAAGGTAAATGGACGGCTATTCAGGGAGGATTGAATGTTGATAATACGGGTGGTATATTAAACACGACAGTCACAGGAGGACAAGTTGATATTAATTTGGGAGGAGCAGGTTTCGTTAATTATACCCGCCTCGCCTCCAATATATTAGAACCGTTTAATGGGAATTTTGTTGATTTACAACCCATATGGAATACTCATAATGGAGGACGATTGACTGTATTTACACCTACTACACCTAATACCAATATTGTAGGAGGAGGATATGATTGGCGATTTCGCACAGACACCCTTGAATTAGATAAAATTCTCAGTATTAAAGGTGGGATTTTTGATAATACTTCGTTTTCTTCACAAAATATTTATAACACTAATACCGATTTGAACGAACAGAATGGAGGCACAGCATATACGGTGTGGTGGGAACTAAGCGACCCAAGTGCCGCACCCGGATTACAGATTGATTTTTATGCGAGAAAACCCGGTTCAAAAGCAGATTTAGGGACAAATACCACATTAGACGAAGATGTAGTTAAATGGGCGAGTGCTCCTGTTCCACCTGCCCCCGGAGGATTAGTAACTGTAGGTATTCGTCCAGTATTAGATAATACGGGAGCAACACCGGTGTATGTGTTAGAAGCATATACGGGAGTGGTGGATTTAGCCAATACTTATACTACACCACCCGCCGCCGCAACAGCCGGAGGAATAGCGGGTAAAATCGTAATAGCCGACCCAGCATTACCAACAACATATACGGCTACGGGAACTGGACGCCTGAATTTTGATTTATATAGACATCTTCCTCTTCGTATGGGCTGTAATACAGCAGGAGGTAATGATTATTCTGTATTCTGTAATGCTATTCATCACGATTCCGGACAAGTTAGAAATATGTCGGCGGCAGATATAGGTATTTTTAGTCCATATACATTTTTATTAGGAGATTTACATCCTAATCAGCAAAATCAACCAGCAGCGTCAGGAGGGTCTTGGGATGCGGGTTGTAGGCAAATTCTACGACATTCCACATTAGCATCAGTATTAGGATATAATACTCATTACGGTAAAGTAGCGGCGGCGGCTATGTTGCCGGCACAGGCAGGATTACCCGCACAGCAAGATTTAGGTTTGACGAGACCAGAAGCATTAAATTTAGTAGTAACATTACCAGATTTGCCTATTACAGGATATTATGGTAATTCTTCTGGAGATGGAGCGGCAGGAACATTAAATATGAATAGTGGAGGTAATTCGGCGGCTATAGTAGGTGTTATACCCGCAGGTAATAGACCATTTAAGGACAGCGAAAGTGGAATAAGCGGAGGAACAGATAGAGGAGAATTCTTTGCTTGTCCTATGGAAAATTGGATTTGCTTAAACAACCCAACAGCATTTTCAGTATCATCCTTGAGATGTAGATTAACAGATAGTTTGGGGAATAAACCTAATATGTTAGACAGCACATCAACTATCGTTATTAAAATTAAAAAAAGAGGAAGTAATGTGGATTTTAGACAGGGTGGTATGAATGGTGAATTTCGTGGATACTGACTAAATGACTAAATGACTAAAATTATATTTGTATTTTTTATACAAAATATAATCTGGCGTAAATATATATGTCGCAGAACCGATTACCCGATGTGAAAGACCCACTCGCCGATATTGCTGATTTGAGTATAAAACCTATGGCTGAATTAGAAGAGACAAATAGACAATTAGACGAGGACGAAGAAATGTTAGAACCTAAATCAAGAGTAGAAGCCGGTGATGTATTTAAGAAGTATGAGAAAAAGAATATAAAATTACAAACAGTAGAGGAAACAGTAGAGGATACATTAGAGAATAATACAGAATTAGATTTACCTGAAGATAATTACAGAGGAAAACGAGGAAAGGATAAAAAAAAACGGAAGAAGAAAGTATTGACCCAGAGCCAGTTGGACGGTTTAGCAAAAGGAAGAGCAAAGAGTATAGCCACACGCAAGAGAAATAAAGAATTAAAAAAAGGCAAACAGACAAATAGACAAGTAGCACCTATGCCTGCTCCTAAGGCAAATACCAAATTAGATTATGATACATTCAGTAATTATATGGATATGTATGAAGAAAAACGAAGCAAGAAAAAACATAGTAATACAACACAACCTCATCCTAATAAAGTCATTAATAGTCGTTTGAGACCTATACCTCCTACAAGCAAACCAAGACCTATACCTAAAATAGCAAACTGGACGGGCAACGCATCATCATACGCTCAGCACAAGATAGGCGGAGGACGATGGAATTATGGAATTTAAAAAAAGAATATAAAAGAGTGAGAGCATATTGTATTAAGAATGCCTACTACACAACCAAAAAAAAAAACAAAAGAAGATATGGAGAAAATGATATTTATGGAATTTATAAATATGATTTCAAATATAAAACGCCCAGAAAGGAGAACTGTAAGGGAGAGATTGTCTAAATGACTAAATGTCTAATTGTCTAATTAAATCTACAGATGAACTTACCATCATCACTTAATTCATATTCATTTGCTTTTTTAATAACTTCTTTAACATTTTTAGTCCTATCACTTTTACCTTTTCTATTACTTTTTTTAACAACTATTTTAGGCAAGTCATTTTTTAATTTAAAATAATAATCAAAAAAAGTATCCTGATTACTCATCGTAGTCATTTTATAAAATACATTTTTATTATAAGCAAGAGTGCTGGATACTTCATAATCATAATCAAGATTTTCCTTACCTATAGCGTGTCGTTTTTTATCTTTGTAATAATAAAATCTCGTCCATTCCTTATCTTTTTGATGTTTATGATTATATTTGGCGACGACTTCTTTGGGACAAAATACTTTGAAGTCAGTTAATACCTGATTTTCATAGTCATTCATTTTAATATATGGAGAGAAATTAATAAAATTATAATCGCATTTATATATAAATGGCGACAAATGATTTAACAATATTACCAGTAGTCCCAGAGGAACAAGAAGTTAATCCAAATCAAAGGGAATTACACCCCAATATTCCTGATGTATATAAGGGACAATTAATAGCATTAGTAGGAGGAGTAAGAATGGGTAAGGGAACACTATGGAATAATTTTTTACACAATCCTAATTTTTATGGAAGTAAAGACGATGAAGATTTTTTCTCATCGGTGTCTATAATATCCCCGACGGTGTGGAATGACTCAACTTCAAGGTTTAGTGCTAAGAAATGGAAAGATACTTGTTATGATAGGTATGATGATAAAATTATTACAGATTTAATCCAAAATCAAAAACAAAAGAAAGAGGCGGATGACGATACTTCTTATGCTTTAATAGTAGATGATTGTTATGGAGAATTTAATAGACACGGCAGGAATGGAGGTGCGGTATTAAGATTATGTTCTCGTTTTAGACATTATGTAAAGAAACCTGCGGCTTGTTTATATTTATATTCAACACAGAAATATTTGGATTTAGTTCCAATTATTCGGGCGAATGCTACAGGTTTTTTAGTGAGTGGAATGATTAAAAATCGTAAAGAATTAGATGCTTTAAAATATGATTTGGATGATAGTTTTGGAGGACAATTTGAGAGTATAATGGCTCACGCACAGGGTAAGATGTATAGTTGGGTATATTTTCGTTTAGACAGCACTCCACCAGAAGCATATTTAGATTTCCATACGAAAATCTATTAGACAATTAGACAATTAGACAATTAGACATATATTTTTTTATATTATATTAATATAAATGAGTATTACCGGTTTTGATGACGCTATTAGAGATAATGTAAAAAGTTACTCAAACAATTTAGAAGCCCTGAGGGCTACTAATGTTATGGCGAGAAATAATGCTTTGGCTGGCTTACAAAGTGAAGTAGAGAAGTATGGTGAAATGGCTAAGTTAGGTTTAGAAATACCAGTAGCAGTAGAAGGATTAAAGCAAGTTGGAGGAAGAGCAAAGGATTTAGTCAATTTTGTAAGAGGAGCACCAGCAAAATTGGAAGAGGCAAGGGCAGGTATAAAAGGAGCAGTAGATACAGCACTAAGTAGGGGAAGAGAAGCAGTAGATACGGCAAAAGAAGCAGTAAATACAGCAAGAGGTTCAGTTGGAGGTGCGGCAGGTGATATTAGAGATACTTTATCTCAAAGATTAGACAATTTAAGAAGCACTTCCGCATATGGAGGCAGGTCTATTCAACCCGGAGAGCAGATGGGAAGTATGAGGGATTTAGTAGAGACAAAAATGGGTGAAAGTAAAGTTGAATTTAACCCAACAGCAAGAATTAAAGAAAATGCTATGAGAAGCACGACACGACCAGGTATAGAAATGACGGATACAAAAGATTTTAGTTATGGAGGGCAAGTATCCTCTGGAGAAACGAAGACATCAGCACCGGCAGAAAGATTTGAAGGTTTTGAACCAGATGAAGATGAGTATGGCTTACCAAAAGCAACCGAACCAATAGGAACAGGAGAACCGTCATTATTTTCACACGAAGAACCACGATTTTCTACACAGAGAGGATTAGATGCTGGATTTGAAAATGATAGAATGGGTATAGGAAATATGGGTAAATCCAGTAGAGGAGCACCATTACGCAAGCAACCAGACCAAGGATATAATGCTTTAGATACAGAAGAAAGAGCACCTCCCCGACCAACATCCAAAGCACCCGGAGCAGGAGCATATGACGATGAAATAAGTGCCGCCGCAAAACAGACAGCAGGAACAGAGGCAAGTGAAGATGCGAGTAATTTAGCCAGTAATATAGGTAAAGATGCCGCAGCAGCGGCGACAGGTGGAGAAATTACTGGTGATGTGGAAGAAGCGGCAGGAGCAGGGCTTATAGCATCAGGAATATTTGCCCCATTAGGAGCATTACTGGAAGGTATTGGAGCAGTCACAGAAGTAGGTAGTGTAGGAGCAGGTGTGTATGGAGCAGTCCAGAGTTTTAGCGAACAAGGACAAGAAGAAGCACTAAGAAATACTCCACTTCCTACAGTTAGTCAGCCTACATTAGATTTAGGAGGAAGAGTCGCCGCACCTGTGCTTGCCTAAATGTCTAAATGTCTAACAAAAATATTTATTTAAAAATTAAAGTAAATATTTTTTTATATTAACATATTATAAATGTCTGTTCCAACTTTAAGCAAAAGCATTCTCACGGATAGAAATTCGGTTTATACCGAACAAGATATTATTGAAATATTTGTAAGTCCGGAAGAAGTTCCCCTATTAAATGCTTCACAAGGGTCATATCTTAAATTTCTTTTAAAAGTAAAAGCCGACACAGCCGATACAAATTGTCTCGCACAACCAGACCCTATGGCTGGAGGTTCTGCGGTTCTTCAAACCATATCCATCTACGACGGAGCAAATTCACAACTTTTAGAGCAACTTGAGGATGTGAATACTTGGACGAGTATGTATTACCATTACACTAAGACACAAGGTTTAGAGAATATGAGAACTTTAATGGAAGGTGTCTCTCCTGTCGTCGGTCAAAGTTTAAAATCTCAGTATTTTACTTTTGACCCTATTGATGGAACTGCCTACAAAGAAGTAGAGTGTGTTGTTCCTTTGTATATGAGTGGTCTTCTGGGACAGGGACAGAAATTACTGCCTGTAATTGCCTTAAATGGGCTTAGAATTCGTATTCAACTTTCTAAGAAGGAAGCCGCCCTTCGTGCTCTCACTCAGGTAGGATATAGTTCCACTACTGCTACTTATACTGGTGTTAAACAGATTAGAGGTCTTCCTATTGCTGGAGCACAGGTAGGACAAACTTTCGTCCGTCAGGGGGCGGCTGTTGCGGCAGCAGGAGCAAATCCAGCACTCGCAGGTATGAGTATTAATACTGCTACTGTAGATGCCGTTCCTGCTACTGCTAATACTTTACAGGCACTCGCAGATTTCAGTAATATTGCCTATATGGTAGGACAAGATTTATATATAGAACAAGTTGCTCCTGACCCTCCTCTATTCTTAGGAACTATTACGGCTATTGCTTCTGTTGGTGGTCGTCCTCAATATACCTGTGCGGGTGGTGCGGCTACAACTACAACTGGTATTGCGGCAGATGCTAAAGTATTTGCTGATGCGAACTCTTTGAAAGCCAATTTTGAAGTTAAAAATGTTGAATTTGTGTGCTCTGTCGTTCAGGCATCAGGAGCAACTATGAATGGTCTTATGAAACAGGTCAGTTCGGGTGGTGGTATTCGTATTGATTACCCATCTTATAATCTTTATCGTCAAAATCTTCAGGCAGGTATTCCTCGTAGTGAGTTGCTAATTCCCGCTAATGAACGCCGGGCTTGTAGTATTCTTAGCGAACCTATGCGGTCTGTTAATAGATTGTATGAAGATACATTCCGTCCCGTAGGTGATGCCCTTCAGTCCTACATTTGGAATATCGCCAATCGCCTAACGCCTAATAGACGAGTATCTACCCGACTTGTTGCTACGGCTAATGAGGAAGCGGCACAGAGATTATCGTGGGATGCTATACATCTTCACGAAACAGAAAAGGCAGTTAGTCGTTTAGACATTCAGGCAAGAAATCTTTGTGAAAATGCCCGATGTCTCGTCATTCCTCGTCAGTTGGCGAAGGACGGTCACAGTTTTAATGCTAATGAAAATGAGATTAGATTAAATGTAGAATATGGTTCGTCGGCTGGAGAGAATGTTATTAATAAATTAGTGGGAACTTGGCTTTATCATATTAGGACTTGCGTCATCACACCCAACTCTGTCGCTGTTGAATTTTAAATTAATATATTTTTATATATATATATATTAATGACGAAAGCGTTGAGAAAGCATTTAGAGAAAAATATGACTGTGAAGGAGATGAAACAGCGTATATCTGCGGTAAATATAAAAAGATATTCACACCTAAGGAAACACGGATTAATAGAAATTATGGTTGCGAATAGAAAGAAATTAAATATACCATTACCAAAAGTAGATAAGAGTAAGGTAAGAGGAAAGTATGTAAGAAAAGAAGTAAAGAAAATAGAAAGTAAGAAACAACAGACATTTCAAAGACCAACACCAACACCCAGTAATAGTGTAGCAGCATCTCCAGGATTGATGATGCTCTAAATGACTAAATGACTAAATGCCTAATTAAAATGTGAATTAGATTGGTTGGTTTTCGCATTTTTTTAAATAGGGAAATTACATTAGGATTTTGGATTTTGTATAAAATTGAACTTATTTTTTTGATATGTTTCTTGACCTATACTCAAATCAAACCCTAACCCAAAATGTCTCAATTCATTATTACAGAAACCATCCCTTACCCCAAAGAAATCTTGAAAATTCTTGAAGAAAATAAAGAATTAAAAGAAGAGAATAAATTAATGAAAGAAGAACTTGATGAGGCGGAATTAGAAGAATTTGATAAACAAGACCTTCTTGAAAAAATTGAGAATGATAGAAAATTGATATTAAATCAAATGCGAATTATCAAAAATTTACAAGAACAGAAGAAGGTGGCGGATGAAATTATTAAATTTACAAAACAATTCTGGAATGACGCACAACAGTTTCTTAAAATTAAAATATGATATAATATAAAATGGAGGAGGAGATACAGAATGAAATTAAAAAAACAATTAGACATTTAGACATTCAGGCAGAAGATTTCTCTCCAAAAATGATTGAAGGATGGGAAAAAGAATATGATACAACTTTAGATGCTACTAATTTTTTTATGTTTATATATGATAGATTTGATAAGCCAATAAAATATCTACATATAATAAAGAAAGAATGTATAAAATCACCTCGCATACAAGAACTCAAGCAAGAAAATATGGACTTATTGTCCGCCCTTCAGGGAACAAGGGTAAAAAAATAGCGATTTTTAAAAAAATGAAGGATAAAAAGACGGGAAAAATGATAGAAAAGAAATTAGCGGATGTTGGAGCGTTGGGATATGGCGATTATGGAACTTTTATAAGAACAAAAGGGAAGGAATTTGCGGATAAGAGAAGAAAAGCATATAGAAGCAGACATAAAAGCGACCCGATGATGAAAGACGGAAAACGAAGTAGGGCGTGGTATGCTCTTAATTTATTGTGGTGACTAATTGTCTAAATGTCTAATAATATTATGTTATATTATATAATATGATTAGTAGATGGAAAACATTACCAACAGAATTGGTAGATAAAATAATGTTATATCAACCAGTAGAAAGTCCAGCGATGATGGCGTGGGATACAGCACCAATTAGAGAAGTAAAAAATAATGAATTATGGTGTAAAGTAGAGGGAAGTATAGAATTAAAAGAGAGTGATGAAGAAGAGGAGGGTATGAATGATGTAGATATAGAATGGTTTCATTTTTTAATAACAGAACATTATGGAATAGGAATATGGGAAGACGAACAAATAACAAATAGTTAATTTAAAAATTAATAAATGGAGAGAAAAATAATAATATTTAGATATAATAAAGATGTCTAACATATCAGCAGTTCGCAAATTTGAAATCGCACCTGATAATCAAACTTCAGGTAATACCAAATATTCTTACCGTCAGGGTAATCCAATTATTACTTTTTCCATAGCACCTCAGGAATACTATGTTCGCTCAAAAAATCTTAAACTTTGTTTTGATGTAGAGTTAAAAGATTCTGGTAATGATTTACCAAATAATAATAACCAAGATGGAGCAGGAGAGCGGGAAGTTCGTATTAATAACCGAGTAGGTGTAGCAAGTTTGTTTCAGCAATTAGAGATAAATAATGCTATGAACCAAAATTTAGAAACAATTCGTCATTATGGGCGTCTTTTAGGGTCTCTTTTACCAAGTGGTAGTGGATGGAATGAATATACAACTTATCTTAGTAATGAGTTTGGTGTATCAGCAAACGAACAAGTTCAGGGTAGATATACTAATCGTAAGATGTCTGTTGCTATGCCTATTATGGCGGGTATTTTCCTTCAGGGAGCAGATATTCCTTTGTCTATGAATAACGGTGTTGGTGGATTAAATCTTAAATTTTCTCTTCAGTCATCTATTCAGGCACTTTACGGGGAAACTCTTACGACACCTAATAGTTATTATGAGATTACTAATGTTAGTTTAATGGGAGAGTATGCTATGCCTAAGGGTGGTGCTTTACCTAATATCAGTTCTTATCCTTTTAGTGGATTTAGTTCTTTTTATTCAGTTATTAATAATAACGACCAGACATCGCAGATTAATCCCGCTTTGTCTGCTGTAGTATCTACATTTACTAATTTCTTACCTACACCTCATATTGCTAATTATGGTAAGGATAGTATGAGAACGACACCACTTCTCAATCGTAGTAATCCCGTAGGTGCTCCAGATACTTATGATTTAGTTGCTCCAATTAGTAAGGTAAGTTTTATGCGTGGGGGGGTATTGTTTCCACTTCAGTTCCAGATTGACGAGAACGAGGTAATTGAGAGCAATCCAGCAGTAGCAGACGAGTTCGCAGGTAGTTCTTATGACGCACAAAGACAGTATTATTATGCTATGAGTATCCGTCCTCGCACATCACCGGCTACAGACCAACTCGCAGGACAGAATACGGAAAATCTTCGCACGGCAAATGGAGACGAACAGCACGAATGCGTAACGGGGACAGATATTAATACAACGGAGAATGGTTTCCAAAATGTTTATGGTATTGGTATGCGAGTGGGCGATATGCTTGGCGTGGGTAATACAGCAAACTTTAAACAACAATCATACTCTACTCGCATTATCTCCAAACTTGATGGTTCTTCTCCTATGTCTTCATATACATTCTTCTTGTATCGCTCAGTTATTAATTATGATGACCGGGGATTAGTGAGTATAGTAAATTAAAAAGACAATTAGACAAATAGGCATTTAGGCACGATGACTAAATGTCTAAATGTCTATATGACTAAGGTTTTAGTGTAATATTTTAATATCATATTATACTAAATGACTACTTTTCAAGGGACGGAAACATATTTGGTAGAATGCTCCAGAGAAAACTCTGCTATTAATATAGATGATGATGACGACACTAATGGAAGTTGGAGTAATGAAACAGATTTCGTTATTAAAAGAGGAGACCGTATTTCGGTGGAAATGGTGTGTGCTAATATAAGAGGCTCTGGGACATCTGCCCCTACTATAGAATTTAGCGGTCAAAATGTAGTAGTAAATGGAAGCACTAAAAAATATTGCGATACTAAAGTGTTAATAGAAGTGTTTTTTTATATGAATAATAATAATACCTACAGCGTTGGGATGCCGTTAATTCATCCTTTCGGTGGAATTAATGGACGAGCAGGTTCAGGTAATTATGATAATTTAGTAACTCCTACTAATCTAAATCCCAGAATACCAAAAGGAAATGTAACAAATCAAGTAACAAATTATAGAGAGGTTAATATGGGTATGGGGTATGTATATCCTCAAGAAGAATTTGGAGATTGGGGTATATGGGACGGAACACCTCCCACACCCGTATATATGAACCAGCCCGGAAATGAACTACCTCCTGCTCCTTTTTTTACTTCACAAGACCCTACTGTAGTTTCTGTTAAGGTTGAACCGTGGAGAAAAGCATATCAAATATATCAATTTGAGTATGAAATAGCAGGTGTTAAAACTTGGGGAGCACCCGGGGCTTCTCTTCCTGCTCTACCGAATATAGGTGATAGAATATGTGCTATTCGTATTACACCTCACGCTGCGGTTCTTATTCCACAGACAACACCACCTTTTCAACCTTATAATGGTGATATGAATTTTACTGATTATGAAAATGGTATATTACAAGGACGAACAGGACAAGATTATCAAAATAATTTTTATGTAGGTAATCATATATTTATAAGTGATAATATTGACCCTACAACAGATATTTTACAAACAGATTGGGTAGGACAAGTATCAAAAATATCAGGAATAGGCGGATTAGGAACTCCATCATTTAATATGAAAGTGTTACAATTAGATTTAGAACCTAATAATGCCGCCGGCACGCAACAGGCATTCGGGTTTTATTCTGGGGCTCAGTCAAAATTTACTTTTGATTGTGGTGATTGTGCTTGTTATGTAGGGGGAATATATGTAGATAATGGAGGTTTTGTAAATCCAAAATTTGATATAAAACCGGGGTCATCTCAAGAAGGATTGATAAATTATGATAATTTGGAATTATCAACAATACCGCAAGTAGTAGGAGGGAAATATGCGGGTAATGGGTATATGAGAGGTAATAATGCGTTATTTATGTATAGTAGAAATACAAGAAAACCTCAAGCAGGTCAAAATAGTAGTTTGGCTTTATTTCCAGATACTATTTTTGAACCAGATACAGTAACAGGTAGTAGTCCAGCAGCACCATTTTATACGACAGATGCGGGTGAATATGGTAATTTACCAGCATCAGCGGAATTTGGATATAGAAATGCTAATATACAAGAAGAAAATAATAATCAACCATATATTTTTATGAGAAACGACCATTTTGGTAGAGGAAGAAGAGGTATGAATGATGAGAAAATGCCTGATGCTGAGCCTATGTCGGCATTTATATATGTATCCTTAAAAGAATTATTACAAGATGTAAATTCAGTAACGAATGTGATTAATGAGCGACTAAGGGAAACCATAACAGGATTAGGGACAACAACTCAACAAACATCAAAATTATTATTAAATAGTATAGAAAACCCAGAACAAAGGAAACCAGCGAGTAATGTTATACCATTTTATAATAGAGTAGGATTCTATGATAAAGAAGTGACGGCTGGAGGACAAAATACATTAATGTTAGATACAAATAACGCACAATATAGAAACATAGTGACTGATATAATTCCTATCAAAAATGGTGGGTGTGTAAAGGTAAATCCAGCGAATTTCGTCTCAGGTCGTAATTATTTGGCTCAAAGTTACGGGAAACAATATGGAGGTATTCCGGGAATAGGACTATTTGGAAACTCTGCGACACAAGCCCAATTAGATAATATAAAAGAAACAACATATTTACGAGAAATAGAAACTTCTAATGGTGATAGTGTTCCAGTAACAGAAACCTATAGCACTACAGTAACAATACCGGGAACTCCGTTTATTCCTGCTGTTCCATCATATATTCAATATACGCCACAGCCCGACATCTATACGCCAGAAGTTCCAGAAGTTCCAGCAGTTCCAGAAAGCACAATAATTTATAATTCAACGGCAGATGGTTCAGTATCATTAGTGAGTGATTTTGATGTGGCGAATAATGTATCACCTATGGTATTGGGTAATGGAGCGAAATTATTTACTGATGATGGTGGATTAAATGCGAATTATTCAACAAGTCATTCAAGACACGCTACTTTTGACGCTGGTGCTGGTAATTGTATTTATATTAATCCAAGAGCATTTGAATACGAACATTCAACATATTCTATGTATGATAGAATGGGTATAACTTGTAGTAATACAATAGCAGGTTTATCTACATCTTCGGGTAATTTATCGTCAGTAGATAGTAGTTTATCGCAATATTTATATCAATCTTCAAATTCAAGTCCCAGTTCCTTTTGGGGAACAAGTTGGGTAAGTGGAAATGGGGGATATGGGACAGGAGGAGGTTGGATATTTCCTAATAGTGATGGGACAGATGTAAAGGGAAATAATAATAGTGGTTGGATAAATACTTGGTATAAAATAGATGCGAGATATGTGCGTTTTTGGTTTAAAAGTGACGGAAGTGCTACAGAGCCAGGTTGGGATATTTTAGTATGCCGAGCAGTAACAACTCCAGCAGTTCCAGCAATTCCAGCAGTCCCGGGATTTTACACGCCACAGCCGGATTTGGAGACAGTAATTCCAGCAGTTCCGGCAGTTCCAGCAGTTCCAGCGACGACATCAACGGTTTCATCAACATTAGTAACAACACAAGAAGAGTTAAATGAAGTAAATTTTCAAGGTTGGGCTAATCCTATATATGGTAATTTTGCTACAGCAGATTTATATAAATATCAATTAGGAGATAGATGGGCTAATTTACCAGTATGGAATTGTGACCGAGTTGCTTGGACTGGAGGAACAGAACCTTTACCACGACAGGTGGGTAAGACAATAATATTAAATAATAAATTAGAATATAATACTTTAACATTTTCATTCCCACAAGGAGTAAATAATTATACGGGGGATTTGTCTAATTTTCCAAATTCTACCCCGAGTGATTTAATATGTAATACCTTATATGAAAATCAATTAATTTATACGAATATTCCGTTTCCTCAAGCGGACGATGATGCTGGAACTTGGGCTAAATTTGCGAAAGCGATGAGAAACTATGAAACATATTATAATTCATCTAATAATGCTCCAGTAGATTATAAAAATCAGGTAAAAGATGTGGGAAATTGGATATTTGACGGAGATGTAGGTATGACTGATGATAGAAGCACAGCACAATTGCGAACACAATTGGGAGCACCACGACACGAGCCCCCTAATACAGCACCAGATTATCCAGTAACAGCCCCACCAAATCCTCCTCCTGCTGTTCCAGTTCCTCGTTTTCAAAACAATAGACCATTTTATTATGATTGGATAAATCAACCAAATCCAGATGCTATGTTAGGTGCTGACCCTACATATGGGACATCATTAGGATTACCTCAACCAGTTCAATTACCAGTTCCAGCGGGAGGCGAACCTGTGCCGGATTATCGTCCAGCGGTTTATGGTGCGAATAGAACTTTAATATGTCCTACAACATCACACGAAATATTTGCTGGTGTATCTGCTACGAATTGTGTAGATGAAGAAGAGAAATATAAAATATTAAAAGAATTAGGAAGATTAAAAATAAAAAGTAGATTTAATCCAGATTACTATAAATTGGCTAAGAGTTATAAGGGTTTTACTATTAATGATACGACTACAATACCAAACGACCATAGTGATATAGGTTTTCGTATAGCAAATGACCCACCTGACCCAGATTATAAAGTAAATACAGATTTTATTAGACAATTAGACATCGGGTTTTATCCATATGAATATAAGCGTGGAGATGGTTCAACAGTAACTATGTGTGCTATGATGGTTGGCTGTGATTATACTCCTTCCGCAGATAAAATATCAACAATAAATTTTGGTAGTATGGTATGGGGTCAATCAATAGGTATATCTAATAGTTTTTATGATAATCACGCAATATGTCCTATGAATAACGACCAAGTAAAAAGAGGTCAGCCATTAACAAAAACGACACAAGTGCCGGGTGAATGGGTTACAGTAGGGGCACAAGATACAATTAATATAGAAGAAAATCAATATTATCAAGCACCATCATCTACCGCTCCTTTTGCGGCAACCTTAGCATATACCCAGACATTAGGATATACTGCTCCTCGTCTTAAAACAGAATGGGATTTTACAACTAATTTTTTGGCTGCTCCATATATTAATGCGGCAGGTCGTTTTAGATGTAGATTACAATTTGACGGTTGCTTACAATATCCCGGAGAATCCGCTCAAATAATATGGGAACAATCATCATTATTTACAGCGGCAGCAGTAACAGATTTTACAAAAATATCAACAGATACTCCAGATTTTTATGACCCACAAAATCCAGCAGGTTTGAGTTTTACAGGATTATATTTTAATCCATTATTTAACGGTGATAATACTGTTCCTGTTCCTAATCCACCTACAGCGACGAATACTTGGGTATTGGTTTCCGGTTCAGGAATAGCGAATTTTAATCCAGCAAATCCATTTGCGAATTTGGGTATAGGTGTATTTCAAGCAAGAGGATTAGATGAACCGGGAGCGTATTTTAATGCCTTTTATGATACTGGAGGGGGTGATGATGAAATGGTTCAGTTCGCACAGGCAACATTATCAGTATATAAACAACCAACAATTACACCATCTACAGATGTAATAGAACCAAATTTAGGGTTAGAACACAATAAAGTAAATTATGTATGGGTAGGTGCTACTCAGCCAACATTTCAATACGCACAAGAAAAAGGACGAGTAGAATTCGTCCAATTACAAGATGATAATATTTTAAATCAAAAGAGTATTCCTTATTCAGCAGGCACAATAAATCCATCAGCAACAACAGGAACAAAAGCAGGTATAATAAATACGGCGGCAGAAGACGCAGTATTTAGTCGTAATAGTAGGGAAGATGATTTTGTAAATTCACAGACGACAACTCCAGTAAAAAATAGTGGAGTAAGAGCAGAAATATCAGGTGTAGGTATATATAAAATATGGTTATGTCCTGAGAATTATGAACCACCAAATAATATAAATTTGAGTTGTTATTGGAATAATGCGGCATCAGGTCAAAATGCGGACGGAGTAAATGAAATATCATATTGGGGACAAACGAATAATAATAGGCAGAAAATTATTAAAGGTTGTGTAGAAGCAGATGAAGAAAATTGGAATGGTAGTTTATTTGAACGATTAGGTTTCCAATCACATAGAGAATTATTGCCTGCGTATGGTAAGCAACAAAATAGATTTAATCCAACAACATATAACGAAACAAGACCGGATAAAATCAGTAGAGGAACAAAACCTCTTATACTTTGTAATGCTGTGGATAATAGTATAGACCCTGCTTTGAATACATTTTTTACAGCAGATACATCAGCCACCGCCGTTAATGGTATTCCTATGTATGGTAATGGTATGTTGAATGATGAGAGTGTATCATTACAATTAGTCAATCAGTCATTAACAGCATCAGCACCACCTATATTATCTACCAGTCCATTTTTATTAATTGAGAGTGATATATGTAGCACAAATTATCGTAGTGGTAAAACCCAGCAAAATGTCCTTTTTTATTTAATGAAAAATTATCAGGCAAGTAGTTTTATATATGGATATGGTTCATCATATACTCATACCGCAAATCAAGATAGAATGTTGTCGTTAATTAATACAGCGTTTCGTGACCCAATTACGGGAAGATTACAAAAATGTTCTAATAATTCTACAATAATATATAAAATACAGAGAGATATTGTAATACTTCCACCAACAACAGACGCATTAGGTAATCCATTACCAATACCAAAACCAGCAGAGACCGAAAGTGAAAAGTTACTTAGTCAAATAGTCAAAAATACAGATAAACAAGGTAGTAAAGGAGGTGGTGCTATAGGGACAGGTGAAGGAGGAGGTGGAAGTAAAACTACGCCTCCAAATGTTCCATTATTTCAATCAGGATTATTACAACACATTCAAGAAGAAGCAGGGGCAAATTTGGATATACAAGGTGGAGCGGAGGCGGTTCAAGCATTAGAAACAACATTCCAGCAAATAGATAGTGACCCTAACATTACACCTAAAGAGGCAGAAATCCAGACATCAGTCGCATATGTATTGAATTTATTAATATCAAATTATCCATTAGAATTGGTGAGAGATAGTCAAACAGGTCTTATAGGTGTAAGAAATCCAGCAGATTTGGGTAATACAGTTATGGGTGATACTATATTAACGCAATCTCCGCAATCAGCATATAATTTAGCCCAAAGTGTCGTGCGATATTTAGAAACAGAACTCGCAAATTTGGGTGGATTAGCAACAATAGAAGGGTTATTAAGAGATGAAGGAGATGAGGCGGATGAGGCTTTGATTAAGTTAGTAAATGAAAGGGTAATAAATCCACTAACAGGACAGGCAATAGGAGAACAAGGAGAAACAAAATTAGCAGAGACAGGATTAAATGAATTTGGATATTTGACTTTTAATCGTGGAGGTAGTCGGGCTTTTGAAAGAATAGCACAAATATTTACTCAATATTTAGAAAATCAACAGAATTCAAATGCCGTAACTATGGAGGAGAATAATATAGAACGATTACAACAAGAAAGATTATTAGATTATGCGTCACGAGTATTTTCACAGGCAGTAACAGCAGGCAATAGAATAAGTTTGGCTGACCCTCAAGGTGAATGGATTGCTCCTTCATTAGGCGGGCAAGTGGAAAATTTAAGCCCTGAAAGATATGCCCGAATGAGAGTAATAGATACGGCAGATGATATTGGGTTCGGTCAGGCTCAACAATTTAGGGAGGAGGATTTTGCTGATACATTTAGAGGTGAAGAAAAAGGTAAGCAAGAATCGGCGGCGATGATGGCTAATATGGAGTTAGGTGATATGGCTGATTTTATGTATGATGATGATTACCCAGAGCCGGGGATGGTTTTGAGAATAAATATACCAGAACGGAATAGAGCAGAGATGAAAGAAGGACAGATGACGCCTCCTCAGGCATCAAGAATGAGTGAAGAAGCAAGGAGAGGATATGATAATTTAAAACCACCCGGAACAGGAGGAGGAACGAAGGATGACTAAATGTCTAAATGTCTAATGACTTTTCAAAAATAATATATAGATATTGAATATTCACATATTATTAGTAGTATCCCAACAAATAAGGATAAGGTATAGTTTTAGACAATTAGACAATTAGACAATTAGACATATTTACTGTCCCGACATAAATATATTACCAGATTTAATCATCATCATTCTCTCAACTTCAGCCCAGATAAGAACTCTAAGTTGTGCTTGGTCTTGATTACTACGAGTGCGGTTAAGGGTGACTATGACTGGCTGTCTGCCGATTTGAGTGCCGTTTCCAACATAATTCATACCAGCATCTTTACTAAGATTAACACCGAGATAATTCATAGTAAAATCCAATTCATTTTGAGGAACACCGTGGAAGAAAAGACCAGCATCAAAAGCGGACTGATTAGTATCTAAATCGTGAAGTGTAGCACCGGGAGCGATAATGGTTTGTCCGTCAGCAGAGTATAAACCTCTATTGACTTTAAGAGGAACATCGTCAATCTGGGAGAATTCATTATAAAGTTTAGATACTGTATTAAGAGAAGAAGGAAAGATATTCTCATTATTAATACTTACCTGTAAGGTAGTGCCTACTTGTGAGGCTTTAGATAAATAATTACCGAGTAATCTATTAGCAGGAGTAGTAGGAGCAGCACCAAAATTTGGAAGTGGAGCGACAGCACAGAGAAGATTACGAACGATTTGGTGGTCTAAACCGAGAAGGACAGAGAGGGGCTGTTCTGCTGAAGCACCTGCGGCGACGACTTTTGCGGGCATAGTAGATTGTATATTAACATAATCGGTCATAACAAGAGAAACACCTTTTTCTAATTCCTGTTGAATTCTAAGCATAGGTGATGGGACGCCAACTTGGTCTTCGTAGTAGATGAGGTCTGTTGATAATTTACAGGAAGATTGAAGGATATTATTACCAACTGTGAAAGGAGTAGCCCCGCCTCCTGCGGCAGTATTACCAGCAACACATCTATTACCTGCTAAATCAGCGGAGAAGTGAAAGACAAACCTAACACGCTCTTTGAGTGCGAAAAGTGGAAGTGGAATTTGGCTTAATACTGGAAAAATATCTTTGAGTTTTATAGTCCAAAAAGGGGTAGTTCTTTCGCTGGCTGTAGTGCGAAAATGGTCTAATTTATTGGTTTGTGTGGCGTCATTTTGGATTAAACCGAGAACACCCTGAGATGCTTTGGTATTTTGAGTAGTAACAGTATCAATAGAGTTAAGAGCAAATTTACCCCAAGCATTAGCACCGACACCTTTAACTGCTTTTAATCCAGTAAAAGAACCGAGATATACATTATGGGTCTGGTCTCTAATATCTTGGTCTATGAGACAATTTTTCATCTGGAGAAGATGAGGGCAATTTTCAACAGCATTAATAAGAGTAGTTCCAAAGAACATTTCAACTCTGTCTAAACACCCTAAAATACCAGCGGCGAGAGGTAAATCGTTTCTTTGATTTCCGTTGGTCTGGGAAGTAGTGAGTTGGAGTTGGAGGGCAATATCATCACTAAGAATGCCTTCCTGCGGGAGTTCAAATACCGCTTGACTTTGAGAAAAAGAACGGGGTTCAATTAATCGGGTTTCTACTCTTTGACTTTGACTTTCGGCAGCGGAAATACCGACCATTTGGGCTAAATCACTTTTCTTTCTTCGGGACATTATACATATACTAAAATAAAAAAATATTTTACATTTAATTTTTATAATACATAGGCAATTAGACAAATAGGCATTTCTTATTTCAAAGCACGCCGGGGATGCTTATACGCCGAGGGATTTCGTAATGCCCGACTAACATCTCTGGCGTGTGCGTATGTTTTTTGACTTTTTACCGCCATATCGTCTATAAAATCTTCTACGATGTTTAGAGAATGGCTCATAAAGAAGCAGGCTAATTCTTTTGCTCTCTCTTTGGTGATTGTTCCCAGAAATACTTTTCTTGCTATAGCATCCAAATTATTAAATATGAGACCATCGTCAATTTCCTCACCGAAATTACCTTCCAAATTGTATCTTTTGCCTGTTTGACTATTTTCAATCCAAACCACACCGAATTTAATTTTCCATTTTTTATTTTCTTTATGTTTTGCGTGGGCTCTTTGAAAACAATAGCCATTTCCACTCCAATCTTGAGCGTCTTTGTAATCATTAAACCACGGATATTTTTTACATTTTTCGTTTTCTGTAGAGAGTAATCTTTCTAAGTATTTTGGTGTTTTTTCATATTCTTCATAAATTAATTTGTCGCAACCATTAATAATCATAATCTCCTTTACAATAGAACCTAACTGAGTAGTAGGGTCACTATAAACATCGTATAATTTTTTACTTTTTTTATGAATACACCACGAGTGGAAAGCACCAGTAGTTCTGGACGGAGCAAGTTTGACTAATTCGGCAACCTGTTCTCTGGTAATACCTTTCCACGGTAGGATAGGTTGCGGGGAGCGTTGTCCTCTCGCAAGAACGACACCAGTATCCAAAGTGAATTGCTTGAGAGGGCAGATGGTTTGAGTAAGAGAAGACATCGTTATATTGTTGGTATTTATTTGTGATAAAATGTTTTCAATTTTATCTTGTATGCTGGATAATATTTTCTGGAAATTCATTTCAATTTTCTATAAAATTTTGAGAGGGTAGGTGTCGTGGGTGTTAAGTCGTGGATTGTTAAAATAGAAAATTGAATTGATTTCGTTCCTGACTTGTCTTTGGTATTCACCACTTAACACCCACGACTTCAGCCCCCAGTTGAATTGTAAAATTGAAAAGAAATAATAACAAAATAATATCAGCATATCAAGATGTCTCAATCCAAAGGTCAATCCTATACTATCGGTTACAACTACAAGTGCGGACTGTGTAAGCAGGTCAGCAGATACTACAAGGAAGAAAAAGGTATGAAATTGTGGTGTCGTCTTCATTTTAAAAAATTTCCTGCCTGTAAAGAACATCATCACGAGCACGGGTTAGGGGAAGGTTTTAATAATAGTTTTGTTGATTCAGCGGGCAAGAGTCATTTTATTCGCTCAGGACGGACAGGAGAATTGTCCGCATATGCTATACAAGAGCAACCTAAATTTGTAGGTCATCAAAAATCCAAAAAGAAGGAGGATTTACAGGATATTAGAAGTGCTGAAAAATATACAAAAACAGCATTCCGCAATAGTAATTTTCGTCTTCAAATAGTAGGTGATGCTATGACTTGGGCTCAAGATGGAATGACTATGGCGAGCGATATATCTCAACCATCTCAGTCAATAAAACCTAATAAGAAAAAAAAGAAAAAAAAGAAAAAAAAGAAAAAAACTAAAAAAACTAACAATTACAAAGATATAGTAGAAGAACAGGTGAAAAGACAAGAGAAAATCCGTATTGGTGAGTGTATTAATATTGATAATTTAATATCAAAGTTGCCTACTGAATATGCCTAATTGTCTAATTGTCTAAAAAAATAATATATATATAATATAAAATGGAATATCATCTCTGTAGAGGTTGCGATAAAAAATATGAAGAGCAAAGTCATTATAAAAAATCAAAAAAAATGGAACATTATGTAAAGGCGTATATAGGTTTTTGTGGAATGAAATGTTGGGATAAATTATCAACAAGACAGAAGGCACAAGAAAATATGTTAGTTCATATCCACGGGACGGTTCGCAAGGATAATCATTATAAATTATAATTTTTTTATAGACATTTAGACATTTAGACATTTAGACAACAGCAATAGCATAGGGTATATTAGGGTCAAGTTCCCAGTCATTATATATGGGAACTACTTCAGTAGCCATAGGTGGCTCGCTTGTTTTAGTTTCGCCACCACAATCAGGAGGTTCTGGGACATTATTATTAGTAGGTTCTCTTCTCTGTGAGCGTGGAGGGCGAATACTTACGAACCTCTGCTCGTCTGCCCCGGCGGCTTGTCTGGCGTCTCTTCTCCTTTTATTATACTGAGACCTTAATAATTTATATAATTTTCTAATATCGTCAGTCGCAGGAGGCACTCCCATAGTCCTCGCAATATTATTGTATCTTTTTATACCTTCCATAGGCTTACAGTTGCCGTCTGTAATATCCTTCTGGATAGAAGTGTGAATTTGAAACATCATATTTGCCGTGGGGGTTTGTGTCGTTGATAATGAAGCCATAATAATTATAAGAATATCACATCATTATAATTATTAAATAGTTTTCAATTTTATAAAAAAAAATTTATTAGACACCCAGACATTTAGACACCGACCCTCTTATTCGCTGTAAAGTTTAACGGATTTATACCCATCAAATACAATAAAGGATGTGCCCTGAGTGTGGGCGGGTTCATCAAGGTCTCTGTAGTCCCTGTTGTCTATTCTATGTTGATGTTTATGTAATTCCAACCAAATATACATCATTTTAATATTCTCATCATTTTTATCTAAGTGTCGCACAACCATATCCATACAGGATTTAATAGTTCTATCAAATGTATCAACGACTTCATTCCTGTCCTCCTCGCTGAGGTGCGTGAGAGCACGGATGCTTACCTGATATTTATACTCGTCTCTTGTGTTGATGCCTCCCATTTGGATATAGGGGGCTCGTCTCATTTGTCCTCCTACGAGTATCTCCTTGTGGTCTGGCGACCTCTGGGTGATGCCGAAGGGCGAGGACATATCAACCCAGTTGCCCTCCCATCCCTTAGAGTTTAAGTATGTCTTCATCATAGCGTAGGCAGTAGCGGCTGCGGTCTGTGTTTTGAATGCGTAAGTAATATTCACCATCTTAATCTTATATGCTGGTTATTCTTTATATTATTTTGTTTTCAATTTTCATATTTTCTCCCAGCCAGCAAATCCTCCACCCACTTATCCGTTATTTCTCCCAGCCAGCAACCACTTATTCTCCATTCTCACTTACCCGCCACTTTATA
>Ga0187218_1000069_pt1 | contig 28723 bp, 18 predicted proteins | sample 14SPOviralmetaG_FD_130167 | JGI IMG/M metagenome (GOLD analysis project Ga0187218, IMG submission 130167) | Marine viral communities from the oligotrophic San Pedro Time Series (SPOT) site, San Pedro Channel, CA, USA - 14 SPOT_SRF_2010-08-11... | ecosystem: Environmental > Aquatic > Marine >...
AATCGCTTGTAATACCTTTAGTAACATACTCTTCTCTAAGCATTTTAATAATAGCGTCGACTCTCTGCTTAGGATCTTTTATACTTTCTGTTTTCTTATAAGCTATCAGTAAGCTTTTACGCGTAGCGTCTAAAACTTTATTGTAGTTTTCTCCACCTGTTTCAAAACCTATTTCTTGCCTAAACTGAGAGTACTTTTGCTCAGACTCTTTAGATTCTACTTGTTGTCTTTGTATTTGTGCTCTAGCAGATAAGTCTTGTTCTTCAAGATTTGATATGTCTTGTTGTTCCGCAGCTACAGCTTGAGCTTCTGTAGATTCATCGATGTCTTTAGTAAACGTTTCTTCTGTAACAGCCCCTCTCTTAAGCACGTTACCTATCTTGTTACCAACTTGACCTCTAATCCAACCTGCTAAACCAAAACCTTCGTTTGTTTCTTTACGAGTTATATCAAAGTTTTCTACATGGTTTTTTAACTCTCCAAGAACTTCGTTCACAAAGTCTTCTTCTAAAAATCCAGGTGTTCGTCTAAGCTCTCCAGTAATTCTACTTCTAACCATAGCTTCAAGATCACCACTAGCGTACATCTCAAAGTATACGTCTGTACCTTTACCAGGCTTTTTATTTTTAGCGCTACCGTACTCTTCTTTAGTGTACTGTTCGCCAAGCTTGTCTACACGAAGGTCTCGCTCTGTTTTAGTGTAAGTACGAGATTCTTTAGCTACTTGCTCTGGAGTTACCTCTGCATCAACTTCAGCAAAAGCCATTTGTCTTTGGCTAAGCTCGCCTACTTTTACGCTTTGGTTATAATCTTTTAAAAAGTTATATGCTTGTCTTCCATTACTAAATTCTTTTCTGAACAAAAAGCTGTCTTCGCTAATCAAACCTTTTTCACTAAGATTTCTTAAAACTTCTTCTATAGCGTTACCTATTTTACTAAACACGCCTTCGTTAAAAGTTATTTCATTTTTTTCTATAGCGTCAGAGAATGCTGTAAACATTTCTTCAGACTGAAGCGCTGCTTCGCCTTCTAGCTTATAACTGTTTTTAAGCCTTTTTTCTACAGCCCTTCGTTGCTGCCTAGTTAGCGTGTTCATAAAGCTTTTTCCAAGCTTTGTTCTAGCGTCCGCGTCTAACTTTCCAAAAGAATTACCTATTATACCGTGAAGAATTTCGTGTGATCCTACAGATATAGCGCCAGTTTTGCTAGCTGTTTCTTTGTTAATGTATATTTGATCACCAACAATAAATCCATCCGTACCTTTTACGTTCATAGATTTTTTTACTTTTCCTTCACTTAACAGCTTGTCGTAAGTTTGTTGAGCAGTATCGTCGTTATCTAGTACGTTTATTTGTTTGCCAATTCTAGCGCCTTGCTTTTCAGCAAAGCTTATGCTTTTTTCAAGTCTAGCTTCACCGACATTTTGTTTAGCTTGTTCTAAAGAAGCGTCAGCCTCTACACCTTCATACTTATTTAGTACGCTGTCTATATCTGACTGTATTCTTTTCTTTTCAGCTTGGCCAGACCTAGTTTTTTTATCTCCTAATTTTAAAAGATCTTTTTCTAGCTTTAACAGTTCAGCTCTATCCTCTACGTTTGTTACTCTAGTATCAAGTTGAGAGTCAATTGCAGAGTCTAATCTTATGTCGTTTATTTTTTCCTTAGTAACGGCGTCGTTTTCAACATCAATATTAACAGCCGCTAATTCCTCTGCAGTAGCATTATTAACATAATCATCTAAAGATTTCTTGCTTACTTTTACGCCATCAACATAATATTTAGGAGAGTTTTTAACAGTAGACACTGTGCCTAAAGCTAAGTCTAAAGGAGCTTTACCCATGCCGGCAATACCTTCTAGTATTATTTCTTGCTCATTAAACTCTTGGCCAGCCGCGGCCATACCAGCAGCTTCACCAGCAGAGCCACCAACAGCTTCTACAACTGCAGCGGTTGTAGCTCCAGCTGTCTTTGAAACAATGTTGCCTGCTTTTGAAGTTGCTTTTGCTACAGCTCCAGCTCCTTTTATACCTACTAAGCTTGACACACCTTCTACAGCTCCTATAGTAACACCTCTAAGAGTAGCTTTTCTTTTAATCGCTCCTCTAGCATCATCGTCAGACATTACAGCTCTTATGTTGTCTGGTGTAAATTTTAAGTTTCTTTCTTTTAACTCTTCTTGTAGAAGCTCATTAAAAGTCATCATTGTTTCTGCAGCGGTATTAGCTGCGCCAAAAAAAGCTGCAGCGCCAGCCGGTATAGCTCCAACCCCACCCGTGGCAATACCTGTACCACCACCAACAACAGCAGCGCTACCGCCACCAATAGCTAGTATTTCTTTGTTTGCAAGGCCAGCCATACTTTGAACCATGACTTGCGCAAAGCCGTCTAAACCCTCTTCTCCAATAGCTACCAGTGTAGACATAAACATGTTTTCGCCTTCGTCTCTATTTTTTTGATAAGAATCAGACCATTTCTTAAGCTCAACAAGATTACCTTTTTTAGCAGCTTCGTTAACAGCTTTTATGTACGCTTCAAGCTCTTTGTCAGACATGTTTGCAGCTTCTGACTTGCTTGATATGGAGTAAATGTCTTGAGACGGAGAATAAGCGTCAGCACGAGAAAGCCCGCTAGAAAGCGCTTCGTTTAACTCGCTCATACTAGGTAAAAGCCACTCTTGGGCAGCTTCAAACCAAGAAGTGTTTTGGTCTTGCTTTTCTACCATGCCGACTTTTTTAAGCTCAGCCAAAGCATCATCATAAGATGATCCAGTTTTATCCGCAGCAGCTTGTATGTCTTCTACAGTCCAGTCTTGTCCTTTAAATTCAAACATATATTTTAAACAGCTTTGTTATTTATATTAAGCTCAACCCATTTAATTAGATCAGGGCTTTTTATTTCACCATTTTCGTAAGCTTCTTGTAGTTCTCCAGCAGTTCTATAGGTATTCATTTCAGCCTCAGCTTCTGAACTAAGACTAAGATCTTCGTTAGTGTTTACTACTGGTTTGTTATCTTTTTTTTTAGAATTAAGTTTTCTACCGCCTTTTTCTTTAGCTTTTTTAAAAGCTTCTTCTACTTTTTGCTTTAGCTTTTTTTGCTCCTCAGACTTGAAGAAAGTAGGTATACTACGATAATCCTTGTATTCTTTTTCAGTTATACCTTCTAAAGTTATGACCTCGTCTCTACCGAAAGGCTTGCTGTCAACCACTTCTACTCCCTCGCTTGAAACTTGCTCATCTTCTACAGCTTCGTCTACTGAAACGGCGCCACCACCTGGCGATGCTTGCGTGCTAGTGCTTTGGTTTGGCTGAGGCATAAGAGCTTTTATTAAGTCGTTAGCTTCTTCTGCTGGTTCTTCAGGTAGAAGACCAGCCTCAACAAGTTTTTGTTTCTGCATTTCCTCGTGAACCTCTGTTAATTTCCCAGCGTACCACTTAGTAAAATGATCTCGAACATTTATGTTAGATTCTCCAGAAATAGGTGGCTTAAACGGTACGCCTTTAAGTATACTTGTGACACCTTTTTCTTTGATTTGCTTTTGAATTAACGCTTGAGCAGCTTGATCGCCTTCAATACCTAAGTCTTTGTATAAGGATTCCCACCAGCTAAACGTGTTAAACATTGCTCCGTTAGGGCTGTGTGGAGACTTAAGATCTACATTTATACCATCAAACATTAAAGACTTTATTCCAGCGTTGCCAAAACCTTCTGCGTTATACATGTTGTTTATCTTAAACATCAAGTCTTGTTGATTTAAACTTTCCATGTCTCTTACGGTGTTTAAAAGAGTGTTAGCCCCTACAAACGCTACATCGTTTTCCATTGTTGGTCCACCGGCGTCTATATCTTTTATAGCCTTTTTTTCTCCATTAAGCACGTAGTGTAGTTGCCCGTCAATATCTTGAAATCTATCTTTGTTTTTTCCTGTCAATATGTCATCGTACATAGCTTGCTCAAAAGGCTTATTACCTCCTGAAATTTTATTTACTCTGTCTTCTTCTTTCATTAGGTTTCTTATAGCTAGCAACTTCTTATTGTCATCTCTAAACTGAGCAGTCGTAGAGTTGATTTTGTTCATCTTGTTAACTATAGTATCGTATTTAGCGCTAGAAGGATCTAAAAAAGCTATTTGTCTGCTTAGCTTTCTATACTCGTCACTATTTTGTTTCATAGTGCCTGTCACTATATCAGACGTGCCGTCAAACAACAAAGAGTCGTCTATATCAGGATTAGCAGCAATATAAGCAGTCATACTAGCTTTTATTTGATCTTTAGCTTCTTTAATTCTTTGCACAACAGGTTTTAAGCCTGCAGAAAATACTGCTTGATCAGCTAGAGGTTGCAACGCTTTTTGTCTTTCAAATCTAGCTAACTTTTCATATAAGCCTTTACCAGAAGGTTGATTAACCATATCATTTATGTCACCTAAAAAATCTTGTGACATTAAGCCTTTGTTTTTATCTTGTTTCTTTGCCATTATTTTTTCTTTTTAGAAAATGGGCTACTTTGGTTTAAATACGATGGATACCCACTTACGTTAACTTCTGTGCCGCTTTCTACTCCGTATATTGGAATTTCCAGATCTTGAGGTCCAAAGTCATTTGTAAAAATAGGATTTGAGCCATAAGTAGGAGACATGTATGATGAGTCAAGCGTATTTCCAGGTAAAGTTGATCCTTGCGCCATTGTTAAATTGGAAGTTGATGGGCCTTTTAAAAAGTCAAACTCACCACCAGCGTAAGCGCTACCAAAAGCACTAAACATTTGTCCGAACGCTGCAGATTGATCTGCTCTAGCTTGATTTAAACCTTGCATTGTAGATGTTGCTGTGTCTGCTGACAAGCCGTACATTTGAGCTATACGGTTTTGTTCTTGTTGCTCTACGTATTGTTGGCCTTTTCTTCTAAGCATATCTGTTTGGAATCTTCCAGATCGTTGCATCTCGTCAATTCTAGAGGCTTCTGTTGCAGTAAGACCTTGCAGCCTAGCTCTTTCACCAGCTTGCACACCTTCAAGTCTAGAGGTTTCACCTAATCTAGCCGCTTGTAAGTTAGCTGCTTGACCTCTTTCTGCCATTTGATTTGCTCTTTCTTGTTGTGATATGCTAGCCGCAGATTGTTGTGCTTGTTGAGTGCCAGCCATAGCTAAACTTTGAGCTAAACCTCCAATACCGCTAGCGCCAGCCACACCACCTAAATTGCTTAATATGTTTGCTTGAGATTGCTGTGATTGTTGTCTGGCAAAGTCCGCTGCTCTTGTATCTACTCTAAGATCTTCGTATATATTTTCCGCTCCTTCATAAACGTTTTGCAAGCCGGCGTATTGGTTTTCTAAACCAGCGTATTGATTCTGCATGTTTTCGTAAGGACTTTGTAGACCAGCGTAAGGGTTTGTAAATTCTAAATCCATATATTGCTCTCTCATTTCTTCTAAACGAGCTTGAGCATCACGGTTTTGTTTAGCCATTCTTTTTCTAGCTTTACGCTTTCCAAAATAACCTAATACCGCCGTTCCAAGCTGAATAGCCGTAAAAGGCTCCATCTTTAACGGACTAGCTTTTTTCTTGAAAGGTGATTTTAAACCTTTTATTGCCATAATATTATATTTTATCTATTTATAGTTACATTTTACAGCAGTTATTTACTGCTTTCAACCACTTCAGACCCTACCGAAAATAACTCTTGAGGAGCAGTAGAGCTTGTTGTAAACTTAAATTCAGAATAATATCCTTTTATTCCAGACTTGTTTACTTGGTTGTTTTTCTTAAACATTATATAGTCTTGATTAGACACGCCGTTGCCAAAGCCTTCTACATCTATATAGCTAGGCGCAACACTTATTATTTCACCTATGTGTATAGGTGCACTTAAGTTGCCTCCTGCATCTTCAGTAGAATAGTAAGCATGATCACCTACTTGAACTGATACGTTTTGATTTGCTGTACTTATTCTTATTCTTACCATAGTGTATATATTACGATGCTGATCCTTGAGCTATTAAAGTAGCTAGATCTAAGTATACTGTTACATCTTCTGAAGGATATTGATCTATAGTTACAGTTCCTGTAAATCTAGACGTGTCTGAAAAAGTAACTGTTCTTTCGTCAACAGGTCTAAACGTAAGAGTTTCTCCTCCTGAAAATGTTTGCGGATGAGTTACTATCATCGAGCCTTGTGTTGCGCTAGCGCTAACGCTTGTTACTGTGTTTGTAGAAGAATTATCTACGTTTGTGCCTACGTACCTTACTTCGTTACCTCCTGAAATGTGATAAGTGCCGTTTAAATTTATAGTGGTTGCGTTAACATGAGAACCTCTTACGGTAGTTGTAGGTGAAGTAATAGCTTTAAGGCCAAGTGTACTTAACGTAAAACCTAATCCTGTCGCGACTTGTATTGACGGAGCTGAAGCCGTGTGAAACGTTAGAGTTATACCATCTGCAAATGATTGGCCTGACGTGCCGCTTAAAGTAATCTGCTTAGTAGCTGTATCTATAAGTTTTATAACAGGCGTTCCATTTAAAGAGCCGCTACTTACGCCAACAAGAACAGATCCCAAAGTAATATCAGAAATGTCGTCTAAAATAACGGTAAAAGAACTGCTAGTTGATCCGTTTACAGTATGTGTTTTTATAGTTTTAAACGATTTGTCGCTGTAAGCTCTAGAATCAATAACAGTAAAAAACCCAAAACCATCAGCGTCAGTGTCTACGTTTTCTACTGTCCAATCTATTGAAACAGGTGTAGAAGTTGTACTAGCAGGAGAACCTGTAGACGTTACGCTACTAGGAAAAGTTTTATACTTACCAGGATTTGTAGTGTCTATTAAAGCAAATGTTACTGTAGTATTACCTAGTTGATTTATTCTTTTGTTTATTACGCTGCCGCTACTAGTTGTAGTAGTATCAGTATCTGGTATTAGCAAGACGTTGTAGCTTGCGCCGGCAACAGCAGGAAACTTTATAAAGCCACTGTATATAGTAGAACTCATTGTTATATTAGAAACAGAGCTTATAGTAAAGCTTTCGGTAAACGTATTTGTAGAAAAGTTATAAAACTGTCTAGAGTTATTAGAAACTATTATTTGAAATTTAGAGCCAACGTCTCCTCTAACCTCAAACTGACGAACAGCGCCAGTCTCTAATATGTCAGAAATGTCAATGTTTAGTATTGTAATTATCTTCTTATCCATAATTTATCTTTTACTCTGGAGCTTCTTCGTTTGTCTCTGTAACTAATGTTGCAAATCCTAATCCTTGAACGTTAAATCCTGAAGTGTCAATAACATCATTAGTTTGAAAGTTGCCTTTTATATAATTAAAATATTTGTTTTCTTTTTCAACAAAGTTGTTTATCGAGCCAGACTCCATATTAGTGTATATGTTCTCTAAACTCCAACCGCTAGTTCCTTCATAGTTAATTGTTTTAAAGTTTTTAACTATAGAAGGCGAGTCATTAAAAACAGCTACAATACTAGAAGGTGCAGTAGGATTATTATAAAAAACGTTCATACTTGCTTCAGCGTGATAGTGTTTATAGAGTTTACCTTCGTTAAAGGTGTAGTAGTTTTTAGATAGGCTTAGCCCTGATTCAGGAATAAAAGACTTAAAACTAACCCATCCTTTAACACTTTCACTGTACGAAAGAGTTTGAACAGCTGCTATGTTAGCATTTACTCGAGTAAGTTTTATACTGTTAATCGACGCTATTGTTCCTCCGCTAGGCTTTAAAACTAAACTATTTACAAGATCACTAGAATCTTCGTTTCTAACTTCATCACCAACAGTAAGCGTGTCAGTAAAGTTGACGTCTCCAACTTCAATTTCATCATCACCTATTCTTACTAAAAATCCTTGATTTTCTGTATTATAATAATACACGTCTATGAATCCTCCGCTTTCTATAGTATAGTCTATATCTAAAGCGTATTGCTGTCCGCTAGGTATTTCTTCAGATAAAGTTTGAGATACATAAGCGTTAGTTTCAGCTATAGTATTAAGCTCTATGTTACCGTCTTCAAAAGATATTTCAGTGGCTGTAGAAGGATCAAACCCTCCAAAAGACCAAGAGTCTATTGAGCCTCCAGTAAATAAATTTGTGTTTGACTGTACAGAAGCGTTTTCTAACTTACCCACACCTCCTGTTGCTTCTATAGGATAAAAGAACAATCTATTTGAGCCGCTTACTGTCGCGCTAGCGTCAACAGTTAAACTAGCGTCTCCAGTAAATCCTTCAGGAGTGTTTACAGTAATAAAACTATTATTAGAAAAGTCTACTGAAAAAGTGTACAGTCCTGGTTCGTTGATATTATCTACAACAAGTCTTACAGCTTCCCCTGACTCGTTAATGTTGCTTACAAATCCAGCTCTAAAGCTTCCGTTAAATTGATCGGCAGAAAGAGGGCCTATGTTGTCAAACGTAAAAGAAAAAGTATAAGACTCTTCAAAAAAGTCTACTTCACCTGCGTTAAAAATATGTTTAAAAGTGTTGTCTTCAGCGTCTTCAAAGTTAGCAGGAATATTCCAGTTATAACCACCGTTACCGTAGTAAACTCTATTTTCTTGAAGAGCATGTACAGGTTGAGTATTAGGCAGTACGTTAGCTGACCAACCTTCAGGTATACTACTATTGTTTTCAGGTAAAGTTATATCTATGAAGTTTATTCTATTTAATACAACTTCGATGTTCCAAAACTGTATTCTAACAGAATTATGAACCGCCATTTCAGACAATTCATCAAACTGAAAAACACCTCTAAAAGCATACTCGCCACCGCCGTATTCGCCTGTCTCCATAGGGACTAGTCTAAGACCATCCATGTGGTGATTTGCTCTACCTATGTAGCCATTTGGCAGTGGCGTTGATGTTCCAGGTATAGAAGAATATAAGTGTTGAACTCCGTTTGTACCACTAGAAGTACCGGCAGTAAACGGTTGAAAAACATGCTGTATGTATATGCCGTAACCATAATTATTTAATTCAAATCCTGGGTTTAAAGAAGGCGTGTACTCTACATCTATCAAATACCAGTTGCCATGAACTAAAGCGGTGTCGCTTGTTATGTCTTGAGTGATTATACCGCTACTAGTAGTGCCGCCAGGATGCATAACATGAACTTTATTTTGAGCTGTAGTTATTTCGTTTGTACCTTGTAATACGTTGCCTTGATTTAGATCAACTCCATTAAATTCTGTTATAGCTGTGTTTGCCACACCCATTGTGCCTGAAGAAACACCGTTGTCATTTCCAATGTACCATTGAGCTGTTGTCCCGTTGTTTAATGATATAGCTTCTGATAGTGTCGGCAAGTTTATTGGTCCGTAGTAGTCTTCAGCCCCATAAAACTGATTTATAGTTCCTTCAGCACCTATATTAAAAGTCCATCCTCCACCATCGACAGCATAGTCTACAGCAGTAAAAGCTAATTGATTGCCGTTACCTGAGTTAGGATTTCCATAAACACCAGGCACTGCTTCTGCAGCTTGTATAAATGGTTGACCTGTTACAGGATCTATTTGCTCTTGGCCTTGTACAAAGCTTTGCCCAAGGTCTTGAATAGCAGTCATTTTATATATTTCTACCGCGGTTATAGTTACAGTCTCTCTATAATCTCCAATACCAACTCTAACATCTACGTTTAGACTATCTACGCAAACAGTAGGGGCCATTTCTTCTACGAACTTGTATTGAACAGAAACCGCAAGTTCTGTTTCTTCGTTTTCAGCTGTATCTATTTCAGTTATAACTAAAGCGTTATTAGCTTGATAGCCATAGGCGTTTACGTTAGATGTGTCGAAGAGCTGTTCATCCGCAAAAAATGTTGTATAAGGATTTGTGTTTGTCGCCGCTTCAAGCCCAGCAGGTGCACCACTTGGTATATTGCTAGAATCTCTTAAAGTAGAGTTGTTAACAAATTGTCCAGAGCCATCTCTCAATCTTATTTCTATTGTTGGGTCATAATCGGATATTGTGCCTAAGTCTGTAGTATATTTAACAACTATTTTTATTTCTTCACCATTAAATATAGTCATGTTATTAGCTGTAGGATTAGCCGCTAAAACAGGTGGTGCTACATAGTCGTTAGGTATAGTGCTTCCTGCTGATACGTAGCCAGGAAGTAAAATACCAGCTAAAATACCGTCGTCGTTGTATGAAGAGTTTGTAAAGTTTATACCATCATAGTAATCATGACTAAAATTAAAACCTGCCCAACTATAACTTATTGTGCCTTCTGTGTCGCTCCAAAATATACGGTTGGTCTTAAAGTTTCCTGTTATACCAAAGCCATCGGTTGATGCGATTGCTGGGTTAATAGCATCATCAAGTGGTATAAGCGCCGTAGGGCTGTCACTAGTAAATCTAGCAAGCATTGCTTCAAAGCCGCTGTTATAGCCAGTTCCTTCAGGATAAAAAGCGTTACCGTCGTTAGTGGTGTTACGATAACTATACATTCTTTCACCATCAAAAGAGCCACCAGAGAAAAACTCTGGAAAAGCAGCGTCTTGATCTTGTATTCCTTCTTGACCGGTTACACCAGTTATAGCTTCTTGACCTTCAACAAACTGCTGATAAAACTCAGTGCTTATGGCTGGAAAACGTGTTATTGTTGCCTCAGCTCTAAAGCCAGTATTATTTAAGTACTGGTACTGAGAGTAATAATCGCTAATAGTGCCTCCAAAATTGTAATCAACACCGCCGTTTAACCCAGCGTTTTCAACTATTTCATTAGTCGAAGTAACAGGTGTTACGTCTACTCCTTCAGATATGTAAGAGTTAGCTAGAATGTTGTTAAACGAAGGGTTTAATATAGTTACATTATATTGCTTCTTGTACTCATCATAAGTGCCTAGTATTTTACCAGCGTTAAGCATGTTGTCTCTAAAAAAGTCTTTCATGCCAGCGTCTGAAATAGGCGTTAACCCATCCATTGAAAGTCGCATTATAGCTCTTCTTTGTTTGTCAGCAAAGTATGCTCTATAAGATTCTTTAGCGAAAGACTCAGGGTTTTTAGATATACCAAAATCACCTACAAAAGGATTAACTTGACCTAAAACATTTTCAGTAGCTACAAGCTGAGGATTACCATCAGCATTAAATATAGCGTCTTTATTTGCTAATATTCTTAACACTTTATCTTCGCAAAACGCTACTAAGTCAGAGTCTCTTGTATAAAGCTTTTGTATACTGCCATAAGTAGGGTTAACATCTTTAGTTATTTTCTCTGCTTGTATAAACTGATTTAAGTTGTTTACACCGTTAGTTGAGTTATATATACCAGAGTATATTAAGCCGTATTTTCTATTTTCTTCAGAATAAGGTTCTTCTATTGTAGAAGAAGCTCTAGCTCCATTTAAAATAAACGGTGCGTTAAAATCGTCTCTTATTCTGTTTGATTCAATACCATTACCAAAAGATATACAGTTGTTCCAAGACAAACCAAAGTCTACGCCAGTGTCAACAAACTTAGACACGTTAAATATAACCCTATACCCAGCGTCAAATTCATTTTGTTGATCTGTGTAACTTTGACCTATTATAGCTGTAGTGTAACCGCCGTCAGGTCTGTAAAATCTTACTTCTTGATTAGAGTAATCTATTATGTCTTGATTAGCGTTTAAGTAGTTAAACCCAAATGTTTGAGCATTGTTTTCATGCCTTACTAAAAAGTGAAGTTGATCTCCATCTAAGTTCCACTGCCTAACATACACGTTTTGTGTTATTTGCTTTTTGCCATATCTAGCTGCTGGTAAATTTGGAAACTCTATTCTACTACCTCTTGGACAAAACATTTCAGCAGAGTCAACGTCTAACAACAAAGGAATAGCTTCGCTAGCCTCATAAAATATGTTTAAGTCAGCAGACTGCTTAGGTTTTGTTTCAAAAACAGCTGGTGTGTTTATTTTTAAAGCAGATAATGCTTGTGTTTTTTCGTCAACAAATTCTATAGTAGTAGGCGTGTCAGCATCTGGAAAGCCGCTACCGCCTTGTACCGGGTTAAAGCTTGACGAAGCGCCTGTTGGATCTTTATCTAACTCTATAATGTAACATACTCTTCTATTGTTCGCTTTACCAAAAGCCTCAATAGCAGCTTTTAAAGCGTCTCCATTTTCTACGTTAGTTGTATCAGCTGCCCAAACTAAAGCTTTTTCCTCAACACTTTTGCCGTCTAAGTAAGGTACTCCAGCTACATGTTGATGTCTAGTTCTCCAAGAAGTGTGATTGTATATGCGCTTTACATTAACGTTAAGTATAGTGTAAAGATCGTTAGTAGTATCGTTAGAAAACTTAAACTTAGAACCAATTTTTATGTTTTCAATAAACTCTTTTATAACGCCATCTGGATCACCGTTAACGTTGAAGGTTGGGTCCCACTGTCTTTCGTGCAGCTCTCTGTAGTTTAAGTCATATCCTTTACCTATTCCTGGGCCAGGCGCTGGCATACCAATAGCAGAGTTTGTTTGATCGTAATTGCCTTCAAACTCTACATAAAACCCGTCTTTTATAAAAAATCCTCCTCCCCATATTCCTTGCGTGTCTTTAGCAAGGCTTTGAAGTCCAGTAGCCGTAGAAGTTGCTAGCCCACTGTTGTCTGTCCAGTTTGAAGAGTGTAAGTTTTTTCCAGGAGCTAAAAAAGAAATATGCATAAATACTTTGCCTGTCTCCTCTCCATAAGAATCTTCAAAGCTAACGTCAAACACGCTATCTTGCTTCCACTGTTTAGATCCTCCTTCTATATAATCTGTGTTAGTGGTGACTATTCCAGGCAGACCATTCATCACGTTGCTCGCAGAAAAATTATCTACGTCATACTGTTGCTCTGTGCTAATAACGTTTGGAGACCAAGGTATATCTGTAGTATTGTTCCAAACTACTTTTGGATATGATACAGGATTACCTCTCCAACCTTGACCTGATTCTTTAGCATAATAAGAGTCAGAAGGGTTAGAGTCTGTCAAATACATGCTGTCTATAAAAAACGTAGGCCCTGTTTCAGACAAAATATCTGACCAATGACTTGAAGCGTCTGCTAACTCATCATCAGCTGCACTTATAAGTTCTTGAACAGTGGTGTCTGGATTGTTAGCGTAAGGATTAGTATTTAAAACTCCATCAAGCTCGTTAGAAGAATCTTGAATTGAAGCAAGCCACAATACATCTGCTGAAGAAGAAATAAACTTATTGTTATGAACTTCAACTTGCTTGTTAACTAAAGCTTGAAGTATTAGTTCGTCTATTTTTATTTTAACAAAAAACTTACCAGAAAAATCTTCTCCTTCTCTTTTATCTTTACGCTCTACAAGAAACGTTAGATTTGCATCTAAAGAGCCTGTAGCTGTGTTTATAGCTTTGTTAGCGGCTGCTGAAGCAAGCTTGGCGTCGCCAGGTGTTATCTTGTTGGCTAAGCCTAAAACATAAGCTCCAGATACAGTGCTAACGCTACTTACCTTATACTTTTTAGAGTGAGTAAAAGTCGCATCGTTAGTATCTTCAAGTTTCCAAGATATGTATATGTTGTTAGATGTTTCTGTAGAAGCGTTTTCACCATCAGAAGATGGTATAGGAGAGTGCCCTAGCGCTAAGTAAGAATCTACATCTATCTTTATTTTGTCTACAGTTTGATCAATCCTAAATTGATGTTCTTGCATTATAGAGCCATCTGTACCGCCATCATTAAGCTGAAGGTCATTGTTTAACTGGCTACACAAGTCAAAGTAGTTGTAAGCTATAGACTCTGGAGCTTCTGCTTTAACATCTATTACTTTGTATTTGTTCTCGTAGTTTATAGTACCACCATTTGCGCCAATTGTTCTTTTTAATACTAAGTAAGAGTCTTCTTGTATTTTGTTTATGTCAGACGAGTTAAATGCTAGCCACAGGTGTTCTTCTTTGTTGTCAAACTCAGTGTCAGAGCCAGGTATAAACGCGGCAGTCATTAAAGCGTTATAATACTCACCTGAAGTTTCTTTAACGTAAAACTTAAAGTAGCTAGCCCAGTCTGGAGCGTAGCTTGACATCTTAGCTTTTATATTTATAGCTTTAGTTGAAACCACGCCGTTCACTATATCGTCATCAGTAAAAGGAATTTTAATAGAACCTTCTGATGATGTGATTACAGGTGTTTCTCTTCCATACTCATCTCCAAAAACTACGCCAACTTGATAGTCTCTCTGAGACTTAACAGATTGTATTCCTCCTGTCTCAAAAGATTGTTTAACGTTTCTTTTTTCATAGTTAGCATAAACTTTAACGTCTTGATCAATATTGTATCCTTGAGTGTAATTAGCATAAACTAACCTGTTGCCAACTACTTCTTGAGCTATAGCTTTTCTTGGAACATTGTCGTATACTCTTAACAACTGATTTTCTGGAACTGCAGCGTAAATGTTTTCTGTGTTTAAAACATACTTACCCAAGTTTCTGTACCTATTTACATCATCAATAGGTTGAAGTAGCTGAACACCTAGCCCTGATCCTTTAGCGCTAAACTCTGGATCAGTGTTTTTTATTTTAGCTACAGAATAAACAACATTAGAATCGTCTTGCTTGTATAATATATCAACTTGAACAACATCTTTAGGTATGTCATGAGGAACAAAGTCCATTATTTCAAGCGACTTTATAGTGTTGTACATCGCTGTGTTATAACCTTCTTTTATGTCGTAAAAATTAGAGGAGTTATAAGCTTTAGAATATTTTGCAGAAATAATAGGCGCAGTAAAAGGACCAAAAGCCGAGTATTCACCGTCAGCATACTTATACCTGTAGGTAAATCTTGGAAATACGTTTTCAAACAAACTTTTTTCTTCTACTGAATCAGTGTGATTGATTTTTATAAAAGGAGCAGTGGATGGTCTTTTCTTAATTACAGTTACATGCTCTTCTTCAATGTCTCCAACAGAATCGCCATTAACGAAAAGTAAAGTGTGTTGATTTACTGAAGTTGTTCCTAACTTGCAGTTTTTTATATTTATTTTTTTTGGCTCATTAACGCCGTCTGTCCACATTAAAAACTCATCAACTATATTTATACCTGTTATAGTTTTAGAAGGAAATTTTAAAGTAGCACCTTTAACTTTTTTCTTAGTATCTACAAAAACTAAAGATGAATATTGATTTTCTTCGTCCCACTCTAGTATTATGTCTTTATTGGCAGAAGTTATAAACCAATAAAGTTTATTTTCTTTTTCATCAGCAATAGAGCCTATACACGTAAAGTCATTAGAGCTAATTGCAAAGTTTCCATTAAAAAGTTTATCAATTCTTTTATTACCAACAATGTTTTGAGCAGTACCCACGTCAGAGTCTTCAGAAGTAGATATTTCTACGTTTAACGCTTCCCTGTATTCTCCATTAGGTATTAACCTTTCGTCAAGGTCTTTATTCATTTTACCTCGAACAAAAGTATTTTTAATCTCTGGCATAAACTATTATTTTATTTGTTTAGACTTACCTCTTAAAATACGCGTTAAATCGCTAATTTTTATATTTGATAGTCTTAACTTAGCTTGACGTGTAGCCGCAAACTTTTCTTTTTTAGCTCTTTGAACTATATACTCTGGAATATTTGATTTAGTAGACAATACTCCATGCGTTATTGATCTGTACATTGCCTCTTCAGCAAACTTGTGAACTTTCATTTCAGACCAAGTGCCAAGACTATCGCTTATGTAATCTAATATTACATCTTTTCCAGAAATGTTAGAGCTAAAATGTATTCTACCTAGTTCTTCATCTATATAAAAAGATCCATTGCTCTGAGCAGTTGAAGGCTCTAATCCATATCTTTGACCTTTAGCGTTTACTCGGAAGTCATCTACGTCTGCAGTGTTATCTTCAACCGCTTCGGCGTTACCTGCGCTTTTAAACTTTGTCCAAGTAGAAGATTCAAATCTGTTTTCTCTTTTTAAATTATTTACATTTGCATCTGATCTAACAGACAACTCATCTATAGTAGAAGTAACTTCCATATAAGCGTCAGGCTTGTTAGTCGCGTTGCTTAACGGCCAGTTAGCTTGACCGCTAGCTAAAACGTAAACTGTTCCTGAAACATTGCTAACATCAACGCCAGTTATGCTTTTTTCTCCAGATTCTCCAGCTGTCCACTCTACGTAACCTAAGTCAAAGTACTCTGCTGATGAGTGGTTAGCAGCTAAAGCACTTCCTACAGTAACATCTCTTATGTTAGCTGCGTCTGGAGCTATTGTGCTTAAACCAAACCTTACTGTACTTGCTGAGTGAGTAAATGTTTCTGTTATAGTATTACCTGTTGCTTTATCTTGCCTGTAGCTTGTTCCCGTGCCTGATTCTATTGATGTTGCGTTTGCAGAAATCTCTAAAGTTGTCATTCCGGTAACATCTATTTCTTGCCAAAAAGCCTGAGCAGATCCGTGGTAGGTAGCACCTGTTTTGTGAGGTGCGTTTCTAAACTCTACGTTATTGTTAGCCGCGCTGTTAAAAACTCTACTACCAAACCAGCCGGTACGACCTTGAAGAAGTGTTTGTAATTTACCGCCTGTATCATCTAGCTTGACTAAACTAGCTGAAGTAGTGCTAAAGTCATCTGTAAAGTTAAAGTCAAGATCACCGTTTTGAACTAGCTGTGAGTTATCTCCAAAGAAGTATACACCTTCTTCTTCTTGAGCTATTTGAAAAGGATTTGAAGTTTGCGTAGTTTTATATATAGGATGTTTTATTCCTTTATCATCTACCCAGCTAATATGAGTATAGTTAACATAGTCTGCGGGTAAAACCATTGTTAAAGATGGTGGTAAGTTTATTTGTTGTGATTTTATAGATTTTAAAGTGTCAAAAGAAAGTTCAGCTAAAGCTCTTTGAGCCCAAAAACCTACATCAACTCTACTAACTTTATTTATTAACTTTCCTTCACCAACATAAACAACCATAAACTGATCTACAACATCATTTAAAGAGACAAACTGATATTCACCAAAAGGGCTTTGGTCAATATTATTTTCTTTCATGGTACTATTGTAGTACTCTTTATCGTGACCTTTTTTTAAGTTATAATACTCGTTTGCCATTTAGTTAAGATTTTTGTTGTTGTAAGTTAGTTACTTCTTGCTGAGTAGCTAATTGAGAAATTTCAGCATCTTTTATAGATATGCCTGCCAGCTTCAATATTTTTAACACAAGCTTGTTTTGCTCTGAAGGATGTAGTTCAAAATCTGTGCTTGTATTAGGATTCCACAAAGCGTTGTTATCTTGAAGCATATAACCCCAGTTAACGTTGTTTAGCTTTCTAATATAGAATACTTCAACACCGTTTGGTGAAGAAGGATTTGTGAGTATTCTGTTGCCACTACCTTGGTAGACTACGTATACAGGTCTACTATCATGAGGTACCAGCAAAGGAGCTTGAGATAAGTAATGGTAATTGTTCCATTCAACTCTTTGGCAAACAGTAGCACCAGATCCTGAGTTATTTCTTCTGTTTACAGATATAGTTCTATAATGATTTTCAGGTAGGTCAAAGGTACTATCATTATTATCTCCTGTGTCAAGACCAACGTCTGAGGATAAAAAAGCTCTAACTCTAAACAAGTCTAACTTTTCATCTATAAAATCAACAGGATTTGTTGATTCGTTATGATTTTGTGGCATTCTTTTGAATTGATATAGATCAAAAAAATACTGTTCAAATATTTCTATTTGAGCTTGGTTAGCGAATAAGTTGAATTCTTGAGGCGTGATATAACCTCTTTGCTCTTTGTTGGCTAGCGCCAATACTGTTTGATATACTGTGTCTACACTTATTGCCATTATGTTTTGTTTTTATAGTTAAGCAACCACCCCGAAGAGTGGCTGCTCTACTATAGGATGATTACGCGTTAAATCGCTTTTCAATGTTTGAATATATCTCCATACCTTCATCAGTTTTAAACCAATGCGCAAGAGCGGTATATGGATGCTCATCAAACGGTACTGTCATTATTTTTCTATCATTAGATCCCCACATAAAATTACGTTGATCAGATGATAATTTAATAATACCTTCTTCTACAGCTTTGATACCAAAGTTTCTAAGCTGCACGTTGTCATCAGACGCTAGCTCTAAGAATAGATTTGGATTTGTTCTTGCAAACACTAGCAAATCTCTTTTAAGTTCCTTAGAACTCATCTTAGACACTTCAGATCCTTTTTCTACTCGCATTATAGCTTCAACCATATCTATGTCTAAAGATCTAGCTGTAACTATAGCGTCAGCTTCTAGCTCTAATACATCTATTTGACTTTGAGCTTCAACTGCTGGTTTGTACTCATAAAAAAGCTTATCTTTATGAGGGTGGTATAATGATAGTAGTTTTTGTAGTATTACCTCTTCTTTAGGAACAAATAGACTGCCATCTCTAAAAACAATATGAGAAAGTCTTTGGTCACCTTTCATTTCGTCAACAAAACATGTTTGCTGATTTTTACAGTACTTCAACTCTCTTTGAACTTGCTTCTCTGGATCAAACCAATATACATTAGCAGACTTCATCAAATAAGAAATAGGCTTTTGTCTACCTTTAAGATAGTACAACCTATCTTTTACTTCCCAGCCTTTTTTAGCTGTTTCTTTTTTAGGTGGTTCTTGTTTTTCAATAACAACTTCTACCATTTCATTAGCAGCTTTTATTTCAGGCGCTACATTAACCTTTTTTGTTTCTTTTTTTGCCATGATATAATATAATAAAAAATTAATAAAAAAACTACCCCACCCGAAGGCAGGGTAGCTTAAAGTGATTTACTTCATTAACATAAAGTTGTTAGCACCTTGAGTAACTAAACATCTTTCTGATAAGAAGTGTAGTTGCATTGCATCTAAAGCAGATGTAGCAGCTCCTACAGATCCTGTAACCCAAGACTTCATTCTTCGGTTGTCAGTTTGTGAAGCGCGGAAACGTACGTGTAAGAACGGACGCTTGATTGAAGCTCCAACAGTTTGATCGTATACAGATGAAGAACCAGCAGGAATAAACATTCCTCTAATAGCTCCAGCAGCATAAGCATCGTTGATTGATCCACGAGTAGCTTTATCGTTTAGGTAACGCATGTCAGACTTATAGAAGTCATAAGAACCTCTTCTAAATCCAGAGAAACCTAAGTTTAAAGCCATATCTTCAGAGTTATCAAATACACCGTAAGATGTACCACCAGCACCGTAAGAGTTCATAGAAGCTAACATATCGTCGATAGCTAGAGACGTAGCTCTATTTACAAACATCATGTTTTCTTCAATAGCACCTTGCTTGTCAAATTCAGCTAAGATAGCGTCAAATTCAGCTAAGTCAGTAGCAGCGTTAACACCAGTAATACCAGTAGTAACATTACCTCTTTCTTCGATAGCGTTGAATAATCCTTGAGTACCAGTAACATCTCCTGAGTTTGAACCGTAAAGATGATCGTCAGTTACGTCAACTGCACCACCAGTATAACCACCAGCAGCTCCACCTTTTACAGACTCTAACATAGACATTTCTAAGTAGTCGTTAAAACGAGCTCTTGTATCAGACTCAGCTTTTAGATACCATAAGTAACCGCCTTGTCCGTTTTCAGTAGAAACCTCTACCCAACCAATACGAGATGCATCAGAACCTGATACTTCGTAGTAGTCTTTCATGATAATAGGCTTATTAGAAAAAGACTTGAAAGTTGGCTCATTAGCTCCTCTTGAAGAACCGCCGTCGTAATTGTCACCTTTCTTAAACTCAGAACCATAAACTAATATAGTAACTGAATTTGCACCTTGTGATGCATCAAAAGTAACGTCCAAGTTAGCTTCACCGTAAGGTGCGCATGTAACAGCAGCGTTAGATACAGCAGTAACTAAAGCTTTAACAGTACCTTGAGAGCTAGCTATAACAACAGTATCGTTTTTGCGAATACCGTGGTTTGCACCAGCAGCTAGGCCATCAATATCATTACCGATTGTTACTACACCACCACCAGTAGTAGCGTCTGTAATTTCACCTGTATAAGATAAGTGTAAACGTCCTTGCTCAGACCATACAACTTGATCAGCTGTCATAGCCTCTTCAGCACCTATTTTTGAAAGAAATCCTGAAATAGTTCTCGGTCCGAAAACTTCAGCTTCTTTTTCCATAAGGTCTGGTAAATATTGTTGCGCCCAGTCATTTGCACCAGACGTAAAATCTAGGTAGTTATTAGATAGCGTTTGCTTTCTTGAAGAAGGAACGCTATTTAAACTACCACCTGCATTAATTGCCATAATAAATATTTTTAAGTGTTAATTATTTTTTAATTTTAAATTTAAAATCAGAAGAATTATCACCTAACACTCTTACTTTCATTTTACTAGTATTAACGTCACCACCAAATTGCTGGCGAGGACTCATACTAACGTTTTTAGCTTTAGCAACGCTTTGCTTTAAAGCATCTGCTTTGCCTTGCTCGTAAAAGTGCTGTGCAATTGCATCAGCGTTCATAGCTGTAAAAATACTTTTGTGATAACCCTTAGCGTCTGATATTACATTATCCTCATTCAAAAACTTTTTGACAAAGTTGTTAATATCGCTTTGAGTTTCTTTAACACCGTCTACGTTCTTAACGTTATATCTAAACTTCTTGTCACCAACGTTATATTCAAATCCTTTGAATTTTTCGTTAAACAAGTTATTAGTTTTGTTCATAAACGCGCTGTGTTGTTTCTCAGCTACTTTTCTGTTGTCTTCCGACTCTTTGTTATATCGATTAAAAAAGTCCATTGCCTTTTGATATTCATCGTTAGGCGCTTGACGCATTTTAATCTCATCGTAATATGTGGATTTTACACTTTCCAAGTGGTTCTTTGCTTGAGCAACTTGCTCCTTCAAAGCTAATTTTTTTCTTCTTATATCTCTATCATCATCTAACTCTTCGTCAAAAGAAAATTGATCTTCCATCATGAAGTCTATTTCTTCTGCGTTTAGATGAGGTTTAGTTTGCTTATAGTATTCTTTTAACAGCGTTAAATTATCTAAGTCAGAGTAATCTCTGTTTAGCTTAACGTAGTCTTCTATGTTACCGCCAGTTTCATTCATAAAGTCAACTAACTTTTGAATGTTTTCTGGTAAAGGCTCTCCTGTAGCTTCTGCTTCTTGTACAGCTTCTTCTACTTCGTCAACTAATTCTTTTAAAGCCTCGCTTGGCTCTTCGTCAACAACTTCTTCTAGTACTGGCTCTTGTGTTTCGGCCTCCGGCTGTACTTCTTCTTGTTCCGGTGTGGCGTCGGCACTTTCATCGCTTCCAACCACTCCTGTGTTGTCAACTGAGCCATCTGCAGCTTCTGTTGTTTCTTCTGGGTTTTCATCTTCAATTGGTTTGTCTAAGTTTACTTTAATAACGCTGTCATCGCCAGCACTTTCAAATACACTTTCATCAACTGTTTCTACAGTTTCTTGTGTAGTCTCATCGACTACTTGTTCATTTTTTTCTTCTTCCATAATAAAATATTATATAATTAGTAAAATTACCTAGGCTCAAACGAGCCTAAATCAAATCCACTTCCAATAGTATCATTACTTGATGATTCAAAGTTTTTAGGTGGTTTACCCGTCTTTCTTTGATCTATAAGCTCTGATTGTTGTGAAGCTTGTATTTTAGTTCTTTTATCTTTACGATCTTCTTTAGTAGATTCTCTACTTAACACGTTTTGCATATCCATTTGTCTAAGCTGCATGTTATATTGAAACTCTTGAGCCATAAGCTGAGATTTAATTTGTGCTTCAGCTTGTAGCTTTTGAGCGTCCATTTGAGCTTCTACTTGCTTAGTTTGCATTTTAGCCTGCTCTAACGCTTGTTGTTTTTGTATTTCCAACTGAGCAGCTGCTTGTTGCTGTTGAGTGTTAGCTTGTGCTTGAGCTTGTATGTTTTGCTGTTGCATCTGCTGATCTCTTTGTAGCTTCTTTTTTCTTCTAATTTTAAGAAGTTGATTAGCCAGCTTAACGTTTTTAATGTCTCGCAAGTCTATAGCATCTTCTAAATCTATACTTTGCTGAGCTAACGCTTGTTGTATATTGTTTTCTAATATAGCTTGCTCTTCTTCATCAGGCATAAGCTCTAAGAATATGCCAAAATCATACAGATGTAAGTTTGACATCTCTTCAAGCGTAGCAACATTATGTACACCAATGCTTTGAATAAAAGCATCTTTTGTAGGAGAATATTCTATGATGTCAGATATTCTTAATGACAGTTGCTCTGCGACTTCAGCTGTTAAGAATAAACCTGAATCAAGTATATGTCTAGTCGCTGTATTAGAGTTTGCTGCCGCCAGTTTTTGTACGCCAAGCAAAGCTCTTTCGTCAGGCGTACTACCGTCACGAGCTTCGTTAAGCCCGGTTACGTCGCGTATCATTTGTAAGTAATAGTTATAATTACCTATTAGTGCTTGTATCTTGTTACCACCAGATCCAGAAGTAATCTCTTGAATAGGTACTTTACCAGGATTCATATCGCCCTCAGAAGTAAATGATCTACCAATAACACTACCTGTTTGGAAGAACATGTTTAAAGCTTCTTGTGGACTGTAGTTTGTTCCATTACCTAAGTCTATTTCAGCTAAACCATCAGCGTCTAAATAAACTCCGTCTGGAACCATACGCGACATTACTTGCTGCAGCTTCAAGTGTGTCAGTTGTATCATATCAGCAAATCCTGTAATACGTTTTACTAAAGATTCTATTCTACCTTTATACATACGAGGAGCTACTATATTGTAGTTCATTTTAACTTTAGTAAAATCACTTTTTGGCCTCATCATATTTTTAGCCATCTGCCATTTTAACAACTTCTTTGTGCCAAGAACCATAGCGCCTTCATATAGGCACTCTATAGATCTTTGTAGTTTACTATAGTCAGTAGCTTCTTCTGGCGGATCAAACGTGTCGTCTTTTTCAATAAGCTTACTAGCGCCAGAACCTGTTTCTTTTACTTTGTAAACTTCGTTCATGTATGTTTTATAATTGAAATATAAAACCTGAACTTTATTCTTATCTGTATCTTCGTAGCCTACGCCGCTATACTGGCTGTTAGACTTTTGCACGTCAGCACTATTCTGTATTTCTTCTAAATCTTCGTGGGTTAAATGAGGAAACTCTTTAGCTAGCTCGTTTATAGGTATAGTCTTTACTTCTCCAACGTAATACAAATCATCAAAGTAAGGTGAATCAGTGTAAGAGTAAACTATGTCCGCAGGATCTACATATTTTATTGTAACTCCTTCTGAAGTGTTAAAATCTGTTTTTACAGCAGCGATACCAAGTACAGTTAAATCGTAGTAAAGCTGTTTTTTAATTAAATCGTAATTATTGCCATCAAGTAAAACATTTATAGCTTGCTCTTCCGCTAATTCTACAGCTTGCTTATAAGTTAACTGCATGTGCAACTCTAGTTCTTCTTGAGTTTCAGGTAATGTAGCTGGATCGTTTTGATAAAGGTTTATACCAAACTCTTCAGCCGCAAAGTCATTCATCTCTTTAGTAGCCATATCTCCAAGTACACTTTCCATATACTCTGTTCGCTTAGCCACGCCGTAAGGATCTTGTGAGTAAGCCTTTATGTCAAAAGATCTGTTAGAAAGTCCATTTACAACTATATCTACAAACTTAGGGATAATAGGCACGGGTGTCCAATCAAGGTTTAAGTAGCTTAAGTCACCATTTATAGAAAGTTCGTCTTTATACTTTTGTATAGACTGCTCTCCTCTAGCGTATAACCTTAAGTTATGATAGTTGTTAAAATTGTTTTGATACCTATTGTGGTTTCTATCGTTGTTAAACCACTCTGTTTCGATTGCTTTAGCAACTTTTAAGCCGTAGTCGTAACTTAGCTTTTCAGCATCGCTAACTACTTGGCTTGGAAAATAACTCTTTATAACAGACTCTGCCATACTTTTATTTTATTATTTTTGATATTCCACCTTGGTTAGAATATTTAGATATACTTACGTTTACTTGCGGTCTTTTAATATCCGCATGTGGTCTGTAAAGGTGACGATTGCAAGCCATTATAGCTAAACCAGAGCTTATAGCGGCATCAAACTTAGTTCTTTTGTTTATATCAAACTTAGCCCAATCATTTAAAGTTCTATTGAAATATATGTTACCATACACTCCTTCGTCTAAGTGACCTACGTGATCATTGATATACATTTCTATAGCTGCAGCGTGAGCTTGCTTTATATCTTCACTAGAGTTAGGTATACCACCTATTTCTTTTTCAGCGGTACTTAGCTTATTCCAAACTTTATCTGGTCTATTCATACTAAAACCTCTATAACCTCTTCGCTTAAAGTAGTAAAGTAATCTTGGTTTGTTATTTTCTGCTAACAATGGCATACCGTAAAATATGCAAGCCATTAGTATATCTTCAAAAAATATTTCAGCGGTTTGTGGTCTAGCAATATATTCTAAAAAAAAGTGGTTTGGCGGAGCGTCTTCCATACTAAACTTCGTTAGTCCATGAAGAGATCCGTTGGATCCTCTACCATCAACAGTACCACTAATATCATAACTATCGCAGCCAAAGGCGCCCATATGCTCGTTACCAGGGTACTTAATACCATTTTTTATTATTACATTGTTTTGAAGTCTAGGCTGAGGTGTCCAGCTTATGTTAAACCTTCCTTTTGGGTCAGGATTAAAAACTACAGCTGTGTCCTTAACTCCATTTACCCACTGAAAATTACCAGTATTGTAAACAGAGCTATTTCCTATTCCTTCATTATAATCTATTTGCTCGTATATTTTAACTAAATTAAATATACTGTTTTTCGTTTCGTCTCTAAAAGCGTGCTCTTCTGTTCTAGGAAACTGCCTGTAAAACTCGTTTAGCGCGTCTTGATCCTCTTTTAAGCCTTCTACTTCGTTGTTCCAATTATCTATAACGCCTACGTCTATTAATTCACTGTCTGGTCCATGAACATCTCGTCTTGGAGTAGTGAAGACAGGTCGTCCATATTCGTCAATAAATCCTTCAAAGTTCCACTCCATTGGAATAAACAAAGCATATAAACCAGATTTTGTTTGACCATTTTTATTTCTTCGAGTTACATCACTATCGTTATACAATCTTTTGAAGTTATCACCACCTTTGTCTAAAGCATTAGATGTTGATCCCATCATACACTTACCAATAATTCTACTACCTAATCTAAGACAAGTTTTTGTAACTCGCCAGTTGTTTAGTATATTATCCGGCCTTTCCCACTTACCACTCTCATCGTGAACTAGCAGTGATAATTTTTCACCATCATAACTGTTGTCACCAGTGTTTTTCCAATCAATCGTCGTATCTAAACCTTTTATCTCTTCTAGCTTCTCATTAACCTCTATTTTTTTACGAGTAAACTTACTCGCTGGTACGCGATATGCTAGCTCAGACTTTGGTCTGTCCATACCATCTTGAATAGGTTTAAAGAAAAAAGGATAATTTATTGATATAGGCACGACCTTGTCAGTAAACATCTTCTTAGCATCACCACCACTCTTGGATAGTATTCCATATCTACTATCACTCGATATTGTAGCTAAGTTAACGGTTTCAGCAGAGCTCATAAAAGAAAACCCAGAACGTCTATTTTTAAGATAACACATGCCGTAACATCTTTTGTCAGCCTTACAAGCTTCCCAAAATATAAAAAACAATCTATTAGCTTCGCGAAAGTCTGGAGCACCTACATCTATCTTGCTCCATTGGAGGTACATATAGTGAGTTCCTGTAATATAAGTTGGAACACTAGCATTCTGAAACCAGAAACCTTCGTCACGCCTTTTGAATTCTTCATCTATATAATCGTACCATTGTTCTTTTTGTTCGTCTGGATATGCTTTCCAGTCAAATATAGTTTTAATCTTATCTAATAGCTTTGGTTTGTCTAACTGCTTCCACTTATCTTGCTCGTTGCTATGTACTTTTTTAGGTTGTTTAGGTAAAGCTATTTGTAAGCCTTGTATTTCATAGACATCACCTATTTGGCCAGTTTTAGATATAACTACAATATCATGTTCTTTATTGTAGCCGTAATCCCATTTCTTACCTTTATTAAGTCTACTTAAAGTAGTCTTTTTAATAGGTTCAACTATTTTATATAGCGTTTGCTCGTAACTCATTTAGATCTTCCTTCAGCAAAGCCTTTAAACACTCTTTCTTCTTTCTTTTCTGGCTCTTTACCTTCTAATAAGTTTTCTTCTTCTTGAATACGGTTTAGTATTTCAAAAGCATCAAATATAGCTAGCTTTTTAGTAGCGGCAGCGTTTTTAAGCCTATCAGCCGTAATATCATCACCACTATCAACAATAGCTTCTTTAGCTACTTTGATAAGCTCTTCAACTGCTCTATGCCCAGCTTGGATTATACTCTTCTTCGTCTCCTTGATATTCATACTTAATTGTAATAAACTTATTATAGACTCTATAAAGCTTTTGGCCTTCTATTATAAACTCGTAAGTAGAGAAAGGCGTGAAACCTACGAGCTCTCCAATACTATTAACTCCGTCTGTATATTTTACAATACCAACACAACTTTGTTCTATTTCTTGATTTAGCTTGTCTTTTTGCTTAATAGGCTTTACGAAGCAAAAACCATCAACAGCTCTCCACTTGTCTTTTGACTTGTACAAGAACACTTGATCTAAACTAACCACGTAAGTAGTTTCGTCAATAAAAGCTTTGCTGTTTTTTTCTTCACCTTTAGCATTGTACCATCTTCTAAACACGTTATGATGTACTATTACAGTATCACCAACTTTAATCTTAGTGTCAAACGCTGTAGGAACAGCTTTTATTATAGCTTCTCTATTAACAAACTCGTGGTTTTGTATTTCAGAGTTTAAAATTAAATCTTTATCCTCTACCTTAGCAGTGTTGTTGTACCTAGTACCTTTAGGCTCAATAATAAAATTAAACGGTGTTTTCACTAATACTCTAAATTATACTCAATAGATATAGCCATATTCTTATTAAAATCTTTCCACGGTAATACATCTTTATTTTTCTTGATGTATATAGAGTACTTGTCGTCTTCTTCTATAATGTCACAAATAGTATGACCACCATACACATCCTGTCCAACAGAATAGTGCATGGCGTCAATTTTGTAGTCTTTACCGATTGTTATTTTACGAATCAGCTTGCTCATCTTCTGAGTATTTAATGTCTCCAGTATTAATGTCAATATCAACTTTACCGTACTCTTTTTCTAAAGCAGCGTTAAGCTCAGACAGCTTTTTGTTGACATTGTCAAGCTCGTGAAGTAGCATGTGCTTTCTAGCGGCTATGTTACCTACTTCTAGCTTGATTTGATTTGATGCGTTTATAACGCTTTGAACTTCTTTTAGTTGCTCATCATTGATTTTACTTGGCCTAAGGTCTTTGACCTTTGCCGTCTTTCTTTTTGCCATAATTTAATTTAATTTAAGTTAATTGTTGTTTTTTATTTTTCAAATCCTAGTATAATTTTAACAGGATTTATGTTGTAGATAATATCATCTTCTGCTATAGCAGCTGTATTAGCTGCAGTTAATGTTAGTTGAGTAGCACTGTCTACGCTAGCAACGGTACCTAAAACAGCATCGTCTTGAGCATGCAAAATATCACCAATCGCAAAATGCTCACGTACATCCATACCAGTACCGTCCATTGTAATAACTGTTTGAGCTCCTGCATTAAAACTAGCTTCATTAACAGCGTTAATACTTGTAAAATCAAAACTACCTTCTGCAACCATAGCTACATATATTTCGTCAAAACCCACGTTGTCACCTGTAGTTGGATCGCCTTGAAGAACTAACGGTGGAGTTGGATTAGAAATGTCATTACCTATTGTAGCTACAGCAGTACTTACTAGTGATGTTGGACCGTAGCTAAGACTGTCAAAAGATATTACTCCAATAATATCATTACTAGGTCTGGGGGCTACAGCGTCATTTACAGTTCCTAAAGAAACTGTATTTGTTTTTGAAAACAATAGAGTAAAACCAAGATTGTTATCTGTTGGGCTGGCATCTCCTTTTGGTCTAACTAATGACGTCGCACTTACTAGTTTACAAGCGCCTTTTGGTATCTGCAAAGCCGTCCAATCAACCATAAGGTCGCCGCTACTAAAGGCAGTGTGTTGTTTTGAAGCTGCTATAGTTAACTGCTTTTCTATTGTAAAATTTCTCATAACTTTATTTATTGTTTATTTGTTCGTTTTTCTTTGAGCTTCCACCGAAGAAGAAGTCTATTATTGTATTTACCTTAGCACTCATTGCACCAAAGATGCTTGATATAAAACTTATTTCAAATTCACCAAGATCTATACTCTTAGTTACAAAATAATTGAACATTATAAATGTAATGCCAAAATAAGCTATAGTAAATAACGTTGCTAATACTTTTTGAATAACAGCATCGTCCTTATACATATCTCTTGCAGACTTGCGATCTTCGACCTCTTTTGCAAACGCTTCCCTTTCTGCTTCCAAGAGTAGCTTCTTGAGAGCCAGCTTTGCTTGATCTCTTTCTTTATCTGTCGTGATAACCTTGTCGAGTATTCCTTCTGCATTGTCTAAGACTTTACCTAAAAGCCCTCCCATTATATTCTGTATCATATTAATGTTCGTTTCCATTATTAGCATCGTTTTCCCAAGGAAAACCACCGTCACCAGCTTCTTTCCATTGCCCATCAACATTAATCATATCTTTTCCGTTGATAGTTTGACGCATAAACGTTTCACCGTTGTA
>Ga0187218_1000074_pt1 | contig 28032 bp, 42 predicted proteins | sample 14SPOviralmetaG_FD_130167 | JGI IMG/M metagenome (GOLD analysis project Ga0187218, IMG submission 130167) | Marine viral communities from the oligotrophic San Pedro Time Series (SPOT) site, San Pedro Channel, CA, USA - 14 SPOT_SRF_2010-08-11... | ecosystem: Environmental > Aquatic > Marine >...
TCTTTCTTATTTTTTTTTTTCCATTTCTTTTTACTACATCCCATTGTATCAATTCTTGCTTTTATCTTCATAAAACAGCCACAGTCTTTACAAGTTCCTGTTGGTTTAAAATAATAAATACAACTCTTACAAATAGCTATTCTATCTTCATAGACTTCGTTAGGTACAAAGAACTTATTCATATTATGATGGCCATATAACTACTAGGTTAATCATTTAATTCCTTTTTAAGTATTTCTCTTACTTTATCTATTGTAGTAAAAAGACTGTTCCTGCTTATTCCTGTTTTCTTTGCTAGACTGTCTAAAGTTTCACCTGAGTAATATAACTCAAATATCTTTTTATCGTACCAAGTTTGTTTATCTAATACCTTATCAATTTCTTCTAGCTTCTCCCATTTATAGTTGTCTTCTTTTTCTTCAGGTAAATTGTAAATACTATTATGAAAAGCGTTCTGAGTGTAGCTTGGTGTGTAAACTCCTACTAAATTAGTGTAGTACTTCTTATACTTATAATAAAAAGGACTTCTTACACTTGTTAAGCTTCTTCTTAACACTACTGCACCATAACCTTTAATTCCTTTTAGTCCATCTTTTTCGTATATTTCCTGTAAAGTTTTAGGGTTCATCTGAAGGAAGTATATCATAAGTTCCTGAACAGCGTCATTAATTGCTTCTTCATCTTGCGTTATACCATAACACATCTTCCTAAAGAAAGAACTTAGCTTTGATATTTCTGAATAAATCTCAGTCATTTATTTGTTCTAAAGCGTCAATTTTATCTGTTACATCGTGAACCATCTCGTCAAGTACAGTTTTATAAGCTCTAAGTGTAGGTGAGTTACTTCTTGTTTCAAGACCTGCAAAGAACCCGTTAGTCGCTACTGATAAGTTTATTGGAATAATCATTAGCCAATCATACCAATTGTTTTCTTTAACTCCTGTGCCGTAATTGTTATGGTATTCAAGTATAGTATCTAGCACGTCTAAGTAATTGTTGTATTTTGCTTTTGTACTTACTTCTTTTGAAAACTCAGTGCACATTAATATGTAAGTTTCAATTATTTGCTTGTGTTCCTCACTTGCATAAATCGGTGTTATCATACGCCAAAGATAAAAAAAAGTTTATTCAATTCCTTTTTCTTTTTTTAACTTATCAACAAGTGATTTGTAATAACTTATCTTTTCTTCATATTCTATCCTAGAAATTTTTAAAGTTGTTCTAGCTAAGTATTGTAATTCCTCAGCTTTGCCTTCTCCATACTTTCCATCTAACGCTAGACTGAACTTGTACTGTTCACCCCAAGCATAAACATTACACTTAACACATTGTACTTGACAATTCTCCTCATCAAATCTTGTAGACAAATGTTTCCTACTTTGAAAGTGTCCGTTCTGCATACCATCTTTGTAGTGCCTGACTACTCCACAAGTGAAGCACTGACAATAACCAAATTCGTTTGCTGAACGCAACCTGATAAAAAGACTAAACCACTTGTCAAGTTCCTTTTTTAATTTACTGACTGTCTTTTTCATAGTCCACAATATCCGCTATCACATTCATCAAAATCTTCAAAAGATAATTCTATCTGTGGTTTGTATTCAAGTATCTCTTTATAAGTGCAATCTTTTCTAAATGTATTAGGTGAGTTTTCAGCTTCTATATTTGCAAACCATTCCATTTTGTTTTTATGTTCTTGGCTCATCTTATTTAAAAAAACAGGGTTTCTGTGAAAACATCCTACGCAATTATTATAATAACCATCAGCAAACGATACCTCTTTATTCTTTTGCCAATAGTTAAAAATTGTATCATTGTTTATGTTAGCGGGTATTAAAGGAAATGTAGGTATTCTCCATTCTACCATTCCCCATCTGTTTCTGTTTCCTGTTTTACTTTTACCTATTACAGCTTTCATCTCATCAACTCCATCAGCGTTAAGTTTATCTATAACTCTTTTTGCTCTGTTCATTTCTGAAGCTCTGAAACCTATACGCATTTCTACTACTTCATTTATCTCTTTTTGCCACCATTCAAATATCGGTTTCATTTTCATTTCAGTAGTACAGTATCTAGTCATTAAATTAGGTAAATAATGTTTTCCGTTCTTTCCTTTATTCCATTCTCCATTTATTATTTCATCAAAAGTTTTAGGACTTAGCCAAGTTATTTCTTTACCTATAAATTGTTCTAGGTCAAGCATAACTTTTATTATGTTATCTTGCTCTAAAGTTCCTATAAACTCAACCCCTATTTTATCTGACACTATCTGTCTAAGTTTTTTATCAGGGTAAAGACAAGTCTTGTCATTTGTCCTAACTAAAGCAAACACATTGTAATCAGCAGGATAGTTAGCTGCTATGTAGCTTGAGGTTTTACCACCACTTAAACTGTTTACTGTTTTCATAGTTTATTTATTCCTTTAATATGATATCCTAGTTCTTCTCGCCACTTATCTTGTTCTTTACCCTGTCTTAATTTATATATCTCACCTCTAAGCTCAGGGTGTTCTTGTTGTAGCTTTGCTCTATTTCTTCTAATTGTTTCTGCATTAGTCAATTTAGCTTTTGAATACATATTTAAAAATTCAGCTGTTTTCATTTCTTTAATATCAAAACCTTTTTCTTTAAGTTCTTCATTCCAAAAGTTAGCAATTAGTCTACTATCACTGTCTTTTAAAGTAGGGTACTTAACTAATAACATCTTTACTATTTCTTTAGCGTTCATATTCGTCAAATTTAGTACAGAAAATTGCTTCTAAAATACAAAGTACAATTATTATTCCCCATACGATTGTTAATATCTTCATCTTAATAGTTTTAAAGGTTCTTGATACCATAGAGTCTTTTCTTTTGGCTTTCCTAATGTATGAACTTCATAGTAGGCATTATCTACTAACTTCTTTTGAGCATACACCCACTTATAGAATGTTCTAATATTTAAAAAAGGTTCGTCCTTTCCAAATCTTACACCTTGTCTAAAAGCGTCCTGAACTTGGTTAAAGGTCATATTACCAAAACGCTTCTCTTGTATCAAGTCCTCTGCGAATATTTTAGATAGACTTGCTAAGGTCTGAGCGTCTGATCTGTGTCCTATTTCAACTGCTGTCTTTGCAACTAAGTCTAAGACTTTTTCAGTTAGTTCTTTTAAGTTTTCTTGTTTTAATAATTTCATAATAATTCTTTTGCTTTTTGCCATTCATTAATTTGTGCGTCTAACTTACTCATTGTTTTTGGAGCGTATGTTTTTTTATTTTTAGCTCTCATTTCCCAAGTTCTTACGCAGGCCCTCCAATCTTTCATTTTGTTTTTACCTACCATCCAACCTTTACTTTCATAAAAATTAACAAAAGAAATAGCATCTATTTTATTATCCCTTTCAATACAATAAAGCTCAACATCATTAACGCTTGGTATTTTAAAGAGTTTATTATTACTTGTATTATTATTACTTGTATTATTATCTTTAACAATTTGATTAATAGAACTATTTTCATTATTGTTAATACCCCATTGATTTAATTGTAAATACCTCTTATCAATTTCTTTTGTTCCCTTTTTATAGATAATTTTCCTAATAATAAATCCTTTGTCTACTAAAATACTTATCCACCTGCTTATTGTTATAGGAGAAACATCATAAAGTTTAGCGAAATATTTATTGCTAGCCCAACAAAAATTTTCTTTCTGTGATAATGCTGTAATTTCTGCATAAAGTAATTTTGCATTTGGAGTTAGTTCCTTTGCATATCTAACTTCGGCAGGGATAATAGCGTAGTAACTTGGTTTTTCTTTCATATAACTTCTATTTCGTATTTATAATTTTGAAGTGCTAACTTACATAATTCAAATTTATTATAGAACTCTCTGTAAGAAACCTTTATGTTAGCTCCAAACTTACCGCAACTAATACGAATAGTAGTTTGATGTTTATCACTATCAAATATATTATTGTCTCTTAAATATTGTTTTAAATCGTGCAAATCTTTAAAAGTATATTTTGCATCTTTAATTTCTGAATAAGCATTGTAAATTAAATTAAATGTATCTCTGTATTTAGCAAAAGAAGCATAATTAAATGCGTGCCTTACTTCATAATGGTTTATACTTGTTCTATCTCTATCCAATACTTTAGCAATTACTTCTCTATGTGTGCCATCTTCAATTCTTGAAATCATAGCTGCAATCATTCTTGGTACTTGATATTCTATCTTTCTAGTTTTTAAAGCTAGAGAGCCTTTAGGCAACCCTACTAAATTTGTAGTAAGGTCGCAAAGGTTTTTAAAGTTATCTTCTGTATTCATCTTAGAAAGGTAAATCGTCAGGAGTAGTTCCTTCGAAATGTTTATCTAAACCATTATTAGATTTAGATTTATTACTCTGATTAGTGAAAAAGTAGCCATCTATATTGTGAAAATATCTTCCGTTATATTCTCTTGAATAAACATTACAAAGAACTGACACCTCCATTCCTATTTCAAGCTTGTTCATTTGACCTACTTTATCACCAAATGCACTAACACAGACTTCATTGTTAAACTCATTTCCTGTGTCAATTACTATTGATTGCTTCTTCCATTCTTTACCTGCTTTAGATACTCCTGTTTCTAATTCAAGTTTCTTTACTAGTTTTCCTGTTACTTCCATTTTTATTTATTTATTTAGTTATTACTCTTTTTAAAATCTTCTGCTTCATCTTCTCCAAATACTCCAAGTTCATAGAACCCTGTTAGCTTTAGTACAGCTCTTGACATTGCTCGTTTCTCTGCCATTTCCATAGTGTACCAAGTGTTAGTGTTTCCGTCTTTAAAACCTGTTCCTTTCAAAGCTGAACCAAAAGTTTGAATTGCCTTACCTTCTTTTCTTGCATTTGCTTTTACTACGCAAAAATCTTTTTCACATTTAATAACATCATAATCTATGTTGATGTTTTCTAAAGCTTGTATCTTATCAATACCACTTCTTGTCAAGATAATGTAGTGCTGATGTTTAAAGACATCATCTTTGGTTAGATTGTACTTTATGTACTTTTCTTTTAGTGCTTCTGTTTTCATATATTTCTACCTATGTTAATTGGCTAGGATTTTTACCTGTTAATAATTTCGTTAAAAATACTAAACTAAATTGATTATGATTGGAATTTCGCCATTGTTTTCATAGTGTTTTAAATATTCAGGATTAAGTTCTCTATCCCAACTATCCTGAAGTTGCCAACCGTGTTTCTCTATCATTCGACAGAACTTGTTATAGATTTGTAATTCAGTTCCCACAACTATTACTGACCTGTTGTTATAGCTTATATCGTTATTAAAATGACCTGAAGCCCTGTCGTAAGTGTGAACTCCTGTTTGTTGGTACATAGGCTTTAAATACCATTCATCAGCTTTTACTTTAGTATTGTCTAAATCTCTTTCTAAAAGATTTGAATAGAAAGGTTTGTTATAATCTACATATGTAGAGTGTTCTAAATATTCTGCGTCTAGTATTGTCATCTTAGCAGTAGTTTTGAATGTAAAGTAAAGTAGCTAAGATTGAAAGACCTAGTATACATAAGTGAGCAAGTAGGTCTAACATTCTATTTGTTCTTCTTGCTTTCGCTTTAGTTAGATTGTAGGTATCATATTGAAGCTTTCCGTTGATTTTAAATAATGTTTCTTTTTCTTCTTCATTTAAGAAGTGAGTAGCTCCTGTGTTTCTGTTTACGATTTTGTAGTTCATTTCTTGATTATTTATGGGGGTTTTTAAGCCCCCTGATTATTATTTAGTTTTTTAATCCTAATTTTTCTAAAAAATTATAGCCAGTTGTAAATCCCTGTATAGTAGTACCACTTGCTCTGTCAAATCTGTGGCTAAACATTACAGCATTGTACTCCCATCTTAATGTGAAGAAAAAGAAAGCTTCAGAGCCTTCTAAACAGATACCAATAACATCCTCATTAAATTCATTTTTTGAAGTTGATACTGTTGCTCTTCCTTCTTCTTGTAATTTTAAAGCAGCGTTAATTAATTCGTTACACTTAGTTGCTTCTTCTGTTTGGTTGTTAAATATTGACATTTTGTTTATTTTTTTTGTTTGTTTGATGGTACAAAGATACAGTAAAAAACTTACCAACCAAACTTTTAACATACTTTTTAACTAAAAAGTTTAAAAATAGTTATCCCCTATCTAGTAAATGATACTAAAATAAATTTAAAAAAAGATTAAAATTGGTTGAAAAAGATGTTAAAAAGCTACAAATTCAGCAATAAAATAACTAAAATTATAAGCATATATATTAAAAATATGTTCGTTGATTGGTTTTCTTTCATTACAAAGGCATTAACAAATTGATGGGAGTTTGACCGTTATTTAGTACAACTGCACAACCAACAGCAGGACGTTTACCATATTTTGCATACGCCATAGCATATGACTTGTGATTGATACCGCAACCGACTTGAGTTCCATAAACTCTGAACTTCTTACCTACATAGTGTTCTGTATAGCATTGGGTATGCAGATGTCCTTGTACGGTATTCATCATATCAGCTCTACATTTAGTCCTGGCTGTACCTCCTTCACCGTGTATATATTGAACTCCATCTGCTTCATATCGTTCTACAAAGTTCCAATCAGGAGTTTCTAAGACTTCTTTGAAAGACTTAATCCATTTAGAAGGTATTGATGAAGTTTGTGCCTTCCTCATAATTATGCGGTCGTGATTACCAATAATAACTGTAGCCATAGGAAAAGCGTCTCTCCATCTACCTATTTTCTTAATAGCCAATTCAAGCTCATCTAAGCCACCCATTCCGTCTGCTGAAGCTTCGTGATAGCTAGAGTAATGATTGTCTATTACGTCGCCTATAAAGACTACCTCCGTACAATTATAAGCATAGTATTGTTCTATACAGAAGTCTAAGTAACCATCTAAACAGAATGGTTCGTGCAAGTCACCGATAACTAGAACATTTCTAGTCTCGGCTTCTCGCATCTTTTCTAGTGCCACTATTTCGTGTGGCTTTAATCTGTATCTATTACTTTTTAGCAACGTCTGCTATTCCTTGTCCAACTATTAATGTAAGAATTGCATAGTATAAATCTTTTGCAGTTGTTTCATCAACTCCTAAGTAAGAAACTAAAGCAGGTACTACTACAGAACTAACTGCATACCAAAACTTCTTGCTCTTAATCATTTGTCCGATAAGGTACTTTTCTAAAAACTTTTTCATAACTATTTATTTTTGATTATTAAATTAATGTTTTCGCCGCCCAAATTAAGTATTTCTTTGATTACTAAGTCCATAGCTAAACGTGAGTTATTAACAGCGTTATGTTCACGACCATTTCCCACTAGAATACAGCCGCTTGTATCTTTAGCTGTGTTTCCTCTATGAAATAAGATATAACTTCTATTAGGAACATCTTGAACTAATAAATGTAAGTAATTCCTAGTCGCTGACTCTCTAGGAAGTCTAAGTCTTACTTTGTATTGACCTTCAGGAATACAGCTTATGTTTCTTTCGTTATTAATATAAGGGTTTTCTAATGTGTCACAGAAACTCTCACCATTGATAAACAACCGACCAATAGTACTTTCTTTTGTAAAAGTGTCTCTAATGATTAAAAGATTAACGCCCTTGACCTCTGTAGGCTTTTTTAAAGCCGTTCTGTCCTCTACTTGCGTTTTTGGAGTGTACTCCCTTACGTTTCTTTCTAACACTCTTAAAACCGCTTGTAATAACTTTACGAGCCATCTATTTAGATTTTTCAAATTGAATGAATTTATATATAGTAAAACTAATTGCTAGGACAAGAGAAACTAGCGTTAGTATTTCGTTACAGTCTGTTATGCTAAAAGCTATTGCTGAACTGTTAGCTAACCCTACTTGTAGAGTATCTTTTACTTCTGTCATTTTGTTTTGTTTTTTTATCTAAGTAAGTCTTTAACTTAGTAACGTTTTTAGTTTTAGGTTTATAGTGTTTCTTCATTATAAGTCAGAAGCGTTTAAAAAGTTTCTTAACGTAAGTTTAGTTCCTTGTGGAGTTGGTCTTTCAAGGTTCATACCATTGTAATAGGCATTTTGGTCTGCTTTGACATCACTTCCACTCGATTGACTATATTCAGGAAAGCTAGTAGTATTATTACAAACATAATCAATTAATCTTTCTGTGTAATACTCAGCCGTATTCCTGACTTCTTCTCTAAGGTGTTGAGCTTCTTCTGTGCTTAAAGCGTTTCCTGTTTCTGATGTCTTAGAATATATATTGCCGTTCTCAATCTTAAATCTTAAAAAAGGGATAGCGTGATAGAACGCCCAATTTGGAAGCATATCCCCAATATAGTCATCTACTAAAGTCTTGTAAGCTTCATTACCTACATTCCCTATTGTTCCTGCTGTAATTAAGTCTTTAAGTTTTTGCGTAAGAACAGTTCCTAGCTTAGTTTCAACATACAGCTTCTGTGCTTGTCTTACATAAGGAAGTAATAGCTCAACATCAACATTCAAATTAATTGCTGTAGAGTCCTTTAGTTTTGCTTCTGATATAAATAATACGTATGCCATTATCTTACATTTTTATATTTAGCAATTAGTTCAGGGTTTACAAAACCGTGATTAGGCATATCGTGAGGAGCAACTGAAACTTCTTTTGCATTTCTCGGTAATTTTACACCCCTGCTTTTTGCTTGTGTTGATGTTATTATTTTGTCTGAATTTTTTGGTCTTTTTCCTTCTTGTACTAGTATGATTCTGAACCATTTATGCTTACATAGCGCTCCGCCTTTCCATTTCCAAATACTGTAAGTTGCAGCACCACCTTTACCCCAACCCGGATTAACTGCTTTTCTACCCATAGCAATAATATCTTCTTTACGATATATCTTATTTGAGCTTGTCATTTTTCTGCAAAAGTCTCTTTCGCCTGTTAAACTCCCTGTGTATCTGTATCTTACCCTGTAAATATCATCTACATATTCAGTTTGTTTACTCTTTTGGTCTTGCCCTGATTTTCTGTTTGGGTAAGCTGAACCTGTACTAGCAAATTCGTAATATTTGTTATGTAATTCAGATTCAAAGTCAAAGTCTTCTATCTCGTCTTCTGCTTCTTCTTCTGAAATTATTTCGTAACCTTCAGGAACGTCCTCTCCAAACTCTTCAATAAAACTTTCAAGCTCTGTCTTTTTTGAGCAATTACATTTATTTAAAGAAGTGATTTGTTCGTGGTTTTCACAGGGCATATAGTACTCTTTACCATCTTGCGTATGAGTGTGCGTGCCACGACAACCAATCTTTTTTGCTTCTGCTTCTGCTTCTTCTATAGTGTCAAATAAAGGAAGCTCTTTTCCATCAGTAATCATACTACCAACCTTAGCTAGCTTTACGTCTTGTTCTACTGTATCTTCATCTCCTAAAGCTTCAAGACCTAAGTCAGCTCTTATTTCGTCAATTGTCATAACTTCTCTAATAGTCTTAGAGTCAAATTGAACTGTGATAGGTTTAAGCTGAACAAACTCAACAGGCAAATCCATATTGTTTACTGAGAATATAGTTTGTAAAGTGTTTAAGATATTTAATTGAAAACCTCTAACTACTGTGTTTTGATAGAAATTAGCTGCATTTATTAATTCATCAGCATTACTAGAGAAGCCGTTAGCTGTATCAATACCCATTAAGGTCTTAGATGTAATTCTATGTGCTGCACAAATGTTTGAAACTAATAGCTCCTGTAGTGCCAAATATTGTTTGTCAGCATCAGAAACGCTTATAGGAGTTATTTCAGGTGTTCTAGTCTTATCATCTGAGAATGTTAAAATAAATTTGCCCGAATTTGCGGCCCCTGCGAATTTATCTACTAAACTTTGTTCTATCTGTCTTCTTTCTTCTTGCGTAGGAATACCATTAGCAAAAGAAACAAAATAGCTGCCACTAAATCCATTTTCTATATTGTTTAAATGAAACTCTGCAACTTTTTGGTCTACTAAAGCCCAATTGCAACCCGCTATGTAATCAGGTGTATGATATACGTCCATATTAGGGCTGTAAGCGCCTGTGTAAAGTAATTGACTTCCTGAAGTTCTATCGTTAACGTTAAAAGCAGCAATAGGATAAGGTTTATTTGTCCTTGTGTTTCCCCAATCAGCACTTATAAAGTAAGTGTCAACCTTACCTATATCGTTTGGTCTTCCTGCTCTTACACGCTCTACAGGTACGTGATAAACCTCTGCTATTTCTGTTCTTTCTCTATTCCATACAATATGTAAGGCATAAGCACCTTGAAGTTTAAAATCAAAAGCAACTTTCTTTATTACTTGGTGTAAACTTTCATTAGAATTAGCGTGTCTTAGAAACTTCTTTAGTTTAACATAAGCTTCTAAATTAATAGCGTCTTCTTCTTCAGCTACTAGGTCTTCACCTGCTATCATTTCAGCTGTTTGATTAACAATTGCAGCGTGTGTACTAGAATTGTAGTATAAGTCAATTAAGAACTGTGGGTAAAGATTTTTCCAATCTTCCGTTCCATACTCAATGTAATCACGACCTCTAACTTCCTGTACTATTGGTGCAGTTGAAGTTTCTAAATTGATGCTTAAAATTGTATCTTTCATATTTATAAAGTTGCTAGTCTATTGTTTACATTAGTTGTAAGTGCTGTACTTTCAGAACTAAAAATTGCTATTTCATACATAGTACCATCAAAAGCGTTTGTTTTAGGGTTTCTAACTCCTATTGCATCAATGTCTGCTGTTCCTGTTAGTGTTGCTGATATGTTTTGGTCTACTCCATTATGCCATAACCCCATATTATTTAAAGCGTCTCTAGTTACTACAATATAACCATCACCAAAAGTTCCTGAAGCAAGAGGAAGATTTACAACCTCAGTTGAACTTGTTTTAACTCTTAGATTGGTTGATGAAGTAATTTTAAACATTTCGTTAGCATCAGTATTATCTGCTATTAAAACGTTATTAAATGCTTCAATATGACATTTTATACCAACAGTAAAAGCTCCTGAAATAGTAATTTGAACAGTTGTTTGTAAATGGTCATTAATTCCGTCAAAGGTAATACCTGTGCCTGCTCCTGAATTTTTTAATGGTTGTTCACTAGTATTTCCTTGTACCATATCGTAGCTATTAGCACTATCATTCCAAGCACTAACTAGATTTGTAGAAGAGTCAAAAGTAATATCAGTGTCGTTTTGATACCAAGCAACAACCGAACCTTCAGAATTAGGTGTCCAACCTGCTGAAGAAGTCTTTACATTATTTAAGCTCAATCCTAATTTTAGTGCTAACATATTTTATGTAGTTGGTCCTTCATCATAACCTATTCCAATACCGCTAGTCAGGGTAATTGCAGTTATGTTCATAAACAAAGTTGTTCCCGCAGGTAAAGTAGTTTGTAAGGCAGTTTCTCCTGTTGCGTCTGCTGCTGCTATTGAAGCTACTACACTTTCCACAGGGAAATAAACACAATACCAATCTTTTGAAGTCTGTGCTGCTGTTGTAAATACTACTGTGCTACCATTTTTACCTAGTTGCTCTGATAATAATTGTTGTACATTTTCTATTGCCATTTTTTTTTATTTTATTGTCCGTAATATATATAATTTGTTCCACTTGGCTCTTGCCTTTGCGTATATTGAACTTGCTGAGTTCCATCTTTTTCTGTTATATTCATCTTACCTTTAGTTACAAGTCCTTGAACTACTCCTTTGTCGTTAGCAACAGGTGTTAAAACATCATTTTCATTTACAGGTGCATTTCCTGCACTTACTGTTACTGTTCCTATCCAACTAACTTCAAAAATTTCATATTTCCAATAACCTGCGGGCAATAGTTTTGTTTTTCCCGTGTAAACATCAGGTGTTAAATTGTAAGTCATAACAATTTTTGTAAATCTGTCTTTAATAGTTTCAGTAGAACCGTAAGCATATTGAACTGACTTATCTAAGTCATTTGTGAATTTAACTAAGTGCCTTATTTGAGTAGAAGCTACAGAAGTATCTATACGATTGTCCTCAGTTTGTACATATATACTAAACGCTGTTTCTGTTATTGCTTGTATCATAGTTAGTTTGTCTGTTATATAATAGAAATAAGTTGAATTTATTTGTATTCAGTTAGCAATAAAAAGAAAAAGGTGAACCGAAGTCCACCCTAATCAAGAAATATATAAGAAAACTACTAAGATGTAACTATTGTTCCCATTGTAAATGCTGCATTGTCAAACGGGTTTGTAGTGTAATCTGCTACCATTGGAAACGGTTCTGTTTCCATTCCATCAAATGTAAGAGTATATCCGTTCTTATCTCCCCAAGCAGCACCTGTGTCCATAGTACCTGCATTTAATTCCATTCCATTAACTCTACCTAAACAGATGATAACGTCGTGTCCGTTAGCTAATTGTTGGTTTAATTGAGCAAAGATAACAACCTTAGTTGCTCCTAACAATTTAATTTGATTTTGGTCTTCTTTTGTAAGTCTGTTGAATAATACTTGAGCTGTTGGTGTGTAATAGATTGTTCCATTATCTCTACTTCCAACAATTGTATCTGTTACAGAAGCTACACCTAAAGGCATAGAATATCTGTAAAGAACATTAGAACCCATTTCAATGTCAGTAACTTCTCCTGCTGCTTCAACTATTCCTGTTCCGTCAATTGGTGCTGTAAATTGGTCGTAAACTCCGAAATAAATAAATTTTACTCCTCCACTGATACGATTACAGTCGAGTCCCCTACCTTTTGTTAGTGCTGTACAAGCCATTTTATTTTGTTTTTTAGGTTAAGGGAGGAAGGGTTTTACCCCCTCCTTCCGTATTATTTATTTTATTATGATTGTCTTACGATATCAGCTCCTGTTCCTGTTTGAACACCTGCTGAGTAACGAGCAACTAATCTCATATTATCAGAACCTGTAAACGCCATATCGATTAAATCTATACGAGTTTTATCGCTTAGCAAATCAGTCCCAAAAAATAAATTAGATTTTTGTGCTATCACTAATTCGTTTTCGTTCATTCCATTACAAACAGCGATTTTGTAGCCTTCAAACATTGGTACATAATCTCCATTCATATTGTAAGCATTAACATATCCTAAAGTAGATACTGCTGAAATGTAGTATTGGTAAGTTCTTTGACTCATATAAATATGTAAGTCTTCTTTTCCTAAAACTGCACTAGGTATTGAAGCAACTGCTCCTTGTAATTCTGCAATGATTGTAGCTGCTGTATAAGCTCCTGCTGCTGCATCTTGAACAACTGTTGCATCAACTAAAGGTAATAAAAGACCTGTACCTGCTCCTAAGAAACCATTGAATTTCCCTGCTACAGCAGTTCCACCCCATATTGAATTTTCTGTTGCTTCTGCTATAATTTCTCCCATATAAGAGATAACATAGTCATCAAAAGATGCAGGTGGTGGTGCTCCTGCTCCTGCTCTCATTTGTAGAGCCTCCCAAGAGTCTAAAAGTGTAGCCTTGCATAATTCAAGATTAACTTGTAGGTTCTTAGGTTCTAATACTTTTTCTGTTAAAGCTAGAGTACCTGCACTAGTGAAGTCGCACGTAGCATCTGCAACTGAATTTACAGTATTATTCATAGCCTGTATATTAGACTTATATTTGATATTTTCTATCAATGTTAAGTAGTCTAACGAGTTTGATGCTTTTAAAGCTGCTGAGATATAAAATCCTGCTGCTTTTCCCGCAAAGTTTGATGTTGTAGTAAACGCCATTTTTTTGTTTTTTTTTAATTAATATTAGTTATTTAAATCGTGTAAAAATTTCTCTCTTCTTGTCATTCTGCTGTATTCTGCTCTTGATACAGGTTTTCTGTCAGAACTGAACTTATTAGTATCTAAAGGAGCTGATGCAGGTTGTGCTGCTAATTCAGTCTTTAGTCTTTCGTTTTCTTCTTTTAACTTAGTCAATTCATCTTCTGCTGAGAACTCAACTACTTCTGTAGTTTTTATAGACTTAGGATTAGTAGAAGGTTCAACTGTTTCTTCAGACATTTCTTCAACTTCATCATCACCTCCAACCTTAGCTTCTTTAAGTTTAGCTACAGCGATTTCTAAGTTCTCAATTCTTTTCTCCATACCTTTCCAATCTGCAACATCAGCTTCTTCGTCATAGTCTTCATCTTCTTCAGCTAATACTGTTTCTTCTGATAAATCTTCTTCTTCAACTGTATCTACTTCTTCAGTTTCTGACTCAATAACTTCAGCAACAATACCTTCTTCTTCAACTCTAAAAGATACTCCTGTATCAGTCTTATAAGTTCCAACAGGTAATAAAATTGTAGTACCATCTTCAGTCAAAACTGAAATGTCCACTCCTGCTTCTAATTCATCAGCAGTTGAAACAAATATTGTTCCGTCTTCTGATTTTGCTTGCCACTCTAACTTAATTGTTTCTTCCTTGTTAAGACCTAGAGCTACTAAGATTTGTTCTTTAATGTCCATAATTTCTTTTTGATTTTAGTTGTGTTTGTAATATATAATAGATAAACTATTACTTTGTTTGATTTTGCTTAATTATTTCATTTAACGCTGAAAGAATTTCCTCGTTTGTAGGAGCTTTTTCTGACATTTGTTCCATCTTGTCCGTAAAGTAGCCTTCAATTGATAATCCTTTTAATTCTCCTTCTTTGATTTTATTCCAAAGCTCATCATTCTCTATCTTCATTTTAACGAACCACGTGCCGTTAGGTAAGTCGTAACCGTACAACTTAGACTTATCCATATCACCTTCCTTAATCCAAGACTCAACCGTTAGAACGCCTGAAACTCTGTCTTGATGTTGGTATGTAGCTTTATGGTGATTGTTATGTTTCAAGTATAATTCAGAAGCTTTTCTAACTGTATCAGGACTAAAGTAAACATAGTAGTCACTGTCTGTATTAGGGTTATGTCTGAATATTTGCTTATTAGGAATAAGTGCAGGACTAACCAACATTCTTTTCTCCTCATCTACTTTAGCAAATGTAAGGTTATTCTTTTCTTTTCCAAAGTAAACAAAGTCCTGTTCTATTGCAGGTGAAGTTACTAAACTGATTGCGTCAATAGCTAGTTCTTCTGAGTCATCTGCTATAACTAATTCTACAATAGATGTAGTCTTTTCGTAATAGTCTTTATTGGCTTCTTCACATTCAGCTACTGAGTCATAAGTGCAACTTCCTGTTTTTCCCCATTTGTATTTTCCGTTTTCACATTCTTCGCAAGGCATAGTATATAATATATTTAGTTAATTTTTATTTGATTTTAGATTGTAGCTCTACGTCTTATATTGGCTAATTGGTTTTGACTGTTTGTCATTTCATCAGTTACTACAAACGCTTTCATAGGTTCGGGTGCTACTCCTCCACTTAATTCAAAAGCTCCCGACATCATTTGTGGTGCAGGTGCTTGTGCAGTTGCTGTTGGTACAGATGGTGCAGTTGCTCCTCCTCCTCCTCCTCCACTTGCAATCTTAGCAATATTCATAGCAGAAAAAATACCTGCTGCACTTGCCATAGCAATAGGATATGCACCTGCTGTTGCTGCTGTTAATGCTACATTTGCGTTGGCTGCTGTAAAAGCATTTTGAACACCCTGAACTCCTGAAATAGTAGCTTGTGCAATTGCTGCTGCTTTTCCAATAGCTGTTCCTTCTCCTGCAATATCCTTTATTACACCTAGACCTTGTGCTGCCATATCTTGTTTAAAGTTTCTAAGGTCTAATTCTAGTTTCTCTTTTTCTTCAGCAGCTTTTTTATCAGCAGCTATATTTGCTTCTCTACTTCTTTGTTGCTCTTTATTCCACTCATCATTAGCTTTGATTTTAGCTTCAAATTCAGCATCTATTCTTGCTTGTTCAGCGTCAAGTATGTCTTGTTTTTCTTTTGCTCTAGCTTTTTCTTCTGCTAATATTTCACGCTCTAAACTATTAACTTCAGTAACTACTCTTCTTCTCATTTTAATAGAAGCAGTTTCTTTTTCAATTATTTCTGTTTTTAATCTTGCTAATTCAGCTTCATCTTCAACTAAATTTTCACTTAAAGCCATTTCTTCCTGCTGTATTGCCATTCTTTCTTTTGCTAAAGCAATTTCATCTTCTGTTGTTTTTGCTTCTAATTCTAGTGCTTTTTTTAAGTTTTCTAATCTTTCTGCTGCTGATTTTGTTTCATCTTCTGCAATCAATCTAGCTTTTTCTATTTCTTGTCTAGTTTTAGCTTTCTGAACCATAAACTCATTATCAGCGTCTCTTAAAGCTTGAGTTCTTTTAGTAAGTTCAACCATAGCTGCAACTTCTTCTTTTATTTCTTCAGTAATTCCTGCAAAAGTACCTTTTAACGCTTCTCCTGCTTTTCTAAATTCGCCTGAGAACACATAGCTAATAGCTTCACCAACTTTACTAAGTCTATCTGTTAATACATCTACAACAGCACCCATTGCAGTAAATGTTTGTGCTAGTTTGTCAGCACCTCTTTTAGTATTTGTAAAGTAAGATATTAATGAAGTAACAGCTATAAGTAAAGCACCAATTCCTGTAGACATTATACCTGCTCTAATAGTTGCAAATGAAGCTTTTGCAGTAGTTGCTACTGATTGAAAACCTGCCTTAACGCTATTTAAAGAAACGCCCATAACTTTAAATTCACCTGCTGCACTTTTTACATCCTTAGATACATCACCTATATTTGATTTTACTTCTGCTTCTATTACTATTTTATCTGCCATAATTTTATTTTTAAAGTGCTACTCCTGTTTTAATTTGTGTAAACCTTATATTACTACACCATTCTATTGTCATATTTGTTTCTCCTCTTACATCTATAATAAAGTTAGTTCCATCTACTGTTGCTGTTGGTCTCCAATTGGTATGACTTCCTGAACCTTTTATTGTATCTCTTTCTCTTTCTATACTTAGTGTTCCTGACTTATTTATTACTACACCTCTTTCTACCCAACTAAGAAAATCACCTGCTGCTCCTGACGCTGAAGTTCCTCCAACCCTTACAGCTAATACATCAGCGTGAAAATACATAGCAGTATTATCAGGAATAGTAAAGTAATTTCCTGATATATTGTTTAAGTAACTATCAACTGTTCCTCCTGCTGTTGTTTGTGTTCCATAGATTAAATGAATACTTTGTCTTTCAGCTAAATTATCAGTTGAAGCGTTACCCCCTAATATTATTGAATTATCGGCTGTAGCTTCTCCTAAAGTGCCATAGACATTAGCATTGTTTACTCCGTTTGCTATTTCATTTTGATTTCCTACTATAATGTTGTTTCTTGATAATCCTTTTACAGTATTATTTTCACCTATTATTTGTGTGTTATTTGTTCCTGTTTCTGTTGTGTTTCCTGCTCCCTGTATTTTATTACTTTCATTACTAAAGCTGCTGTTAAGATTTGCGTTAAATCTAAAAATAGAGCAAGTTCCTGAAGCCTTATCATAAGTATATCCGTAAGCTTCACATTGTTCTTGATTTGGTCTTATGTCGTCCCTACCATCAGTAAAGGTTACAATTCCTAAACTTGAAGTAGATAAAGGTTTTACGTCAAAACCTGATAAATATGGTATTGTTGCCATTATGGTATTAGTATAAATTCAACTGTTGCTAAGTCGTTTGGTTTGTAGTCTATCTTGTTCACTCTGAAAGTTCTATTTTTAATAAACACAGTATCATACATTCTAAAAGTGTTAATATCTGAAGGACTTAAGTTTACTTTTAAATTCATTATTCTTGTGTCAGGGTTGTACAATTCGTTGTAATAAGGCAGCCAATACAAATTAAATAGATTATTATTTGCAGGAGTTCCAAGTCCACCTACTAACTGACATTCTCCAAAGTGAAAGTCGCTAGTGCCTAATACTGTAGGAATATTTGTTAAATGACTAAATTGTAAAAATTCGTCTTCAAAAGCGTTTCCTGGTACACCATTTTGTGCAGGAACATTGTATGTGCAACTTGTTAAAGTTTGAGGACCGCTAGGTGAATGGTAGTTACGATACATAATTCTAGGACTATTTTCAAAACCTTCTGAAGTGTCATCTTGTGGGTTGTAAGAGTAAACAGCAGGTGTTATAAAATCAGGGTATTGGTCAGATAAAGGCTTTACAACTGTTGCTGCAAAAGGTTCTGCAACTATTTCATTTTCTCCTGCTAAAATTGTAAAACCTGAAGCGTCATACTTCTTGCTGCCGTATAAATGACCTACTGAGTTTTTATAATTCATAAAAGCATAGTCATCTTCATCTTCTACAAACTTAAATATAGTTTTTTTATTCAACTCGGTTAAAGGTGTTAATTTCATCTCTGAAATATCTATTTTTTCTGTCCAATCGTGTGCAATACCTCTACTTGCTAATGTCATATCAGATGTTGAACCACTATTAGTATTATTGATAAATACATCTCCATAGGGTTCTATTAAGATATTATTAGGGTTATTTTCATCAGGCAAAGTAATCAAGTTAAACATAGTCAAAAGACCTTTTAAGAAATCCCATTGTCCTAATTCACCTCTTAGCGTTTGCAATAATACATTAGTCGTTGTACTTAAAACACTTCTATTAACAACTATATCAGCAGTAATTGCAGGTGGGCTTCCATATACATCATAATTTTGAACAATACCATTAGTTGTATCGCTAGAAAACTGAGCTTCTAAAGTATCTCCTGTTTGTAATATTGGTGAAATAGTACCACCAAATGCAAATACTGTTCCTGATGAGCCACCTGATTGCATTGGAGTTAAGTCTATTTCTTCTTCAAATCCTGTTGCAGCTCTTGTTAAGAGCCATCTAGTACTATATTGAGAGTTAGTAATAGCTACACGCATTTCATAATAATAAGTAATATTGTATTGAACATTAGTAGTAGTTGCAGTAAATTTATTAGTTGTAGTATTATAATCTACTTGCGATAAACTACTACTTAGCAAAACCAAATTCCCAAAACTTCCATTCGGGGCATAATTAGTAGCCATATCTATGTAGTAGTTACCATTTTTAGTAGTATTAGAAGTTACAGGGGCATTGTCAGAACCCCAATTGAAGTCCATAAACAACCTGTCAAAATCTGCTGTATTAAAGAACGCACTTTCGTAAGTAAAATCTGTTGCAGCAAAAATTCTATCTATTAAATATTTAATATTTATAAAAGGTCTAAATGCACTTTCTAAATTAGGAAGAACAGGGTTTCCGTTACTATCTAATGTAAATTGATGACTCCAATCTACAAAAGGATATCTTAAGACACCTGTAACTGAAGTTCCTGCTGTTCCTGCAAATGTGCCTACAGGTAAAGGGTTAGTTAGTCCTAATGTTCCCTGCCAACTGTTTTTAATTTCTGTATAATTATAATTATGCTTCAATTCAGAAAAATCTAAATCTGAGAATGTTCTTTCGTCTAACACATCAGCTAGAGCAATAACTTCAGAATAAAGATTAACATTGTAGCTTATTTCTCCTTCTTTGTTTTGTATGTCTATAAGTCTTAAATATCCTTCAAACAATAAAAAACCATCTTGCTTTAATATTGCTTTAGTTTTCTTATAAGGATTAAAGTTAAGCCCTGTGTCAGTTCTTGTTACTTCAAATATATTGTCAAAGATTTGATTGTTTCTTTTTGTTGCAGGAAGATTAAAAGCTTTTGAATATGACTGCACTTTCTCAGCTACATTTTTAAAGTCATCTACACTAAGACTTAAAGGTATATCTTCATCTTCATAAAGGTCACAAATGACTTGACCATTACTTAAATCAGTAAAGACTCCGCTTGGTGTTGACGCAGAAGCACTACAAGATACGCTTTCTATTATAGCTGTAGAGTTTACACTATAAATAACTATCACGTCAGCAGTTGAATAAGCGTTAAACGATATGGTCTGTAAGCCCGTACCTGTTATTGTATGAGTACTTTTTAATACATTTCCTTTGTATTGATATACTTTAAGATTTGTTGAGTTAGATGTTATGTTTAGCGTTAAATCGTATGTAGCTCCAAAAGTAAGACTTGATAATCTTTGCACAATACCTTCATCAGGACTAAAGTTTATTGCTCCTGAACTTTCATCAACCTCACTTGCAACACCACTAAAACGATACCAAGTGTTTATTGTAAAAATAGAGAACCCAAGGAAAGTGTAGGTATTTACAAATGTTTGTGGTAAAGCTCCTGATATACTTTGAGTTGAAGAAGAAGTATTAACAGTATTGAAATCAATACCATCAACAACTAATTCACTAGCTAGGGAACTTAAAGGTCCTGAACCATCAAAATATTGTGGAAATACTATTAGTTGTACGCTCATTATATAGACTGTGTTCTTAGGGTTTTACTCTTTTCTACTTCAAAAGTGTATTGAATTAGTTTATCGTTAGCTACTGTCTTTCTTGTAAAGCTAGAAGTTGTAAGTCTTGTAGGTATTACATATTGATTAAGTGCTGAGAAAGTTCCGTCTGTTTGGTAGCCGTCTAATATATAAACTTCAGGACTGTTTATTAATTCTTCAAACATTACATTTTCACTTTCACTTACAAAGTCTGTATTCATTTGTATTTTTTCAGTAGCGTTTACTCTAAAGGCTTTCTTACCACCTTTGTAACTGTCTACTCTATAAGCTGCTTCATTCCAAGTTCCTGCTAATTGTTCGTATGTAGAACCTTTAGTTGATATGCTTCTTACTGACTTCTTAGTGAATGTGTAGTAATCCCAAGCACCCCACTGATTTAACCAACAAAGTCTAATAGACTCAAAACCTTTAGTGTCAGGACAATTAACATTAATAGTGTATGTTTTAGAAATTGCAGTATTACTTACATTAAAAGCCCTTAATTCTATTGAACCACCACTTATTTGGTCTACAGGTGAAACTAAAGCATTAAAAGTAGAACTCCAATTCTGTAAATTAGCAGGAAAACAACCTAAGTACAAAAGTCTATTTGATATTTGTGAACCAAGATTAGCATAAGCTCCATTTGCAAAATCCTTATCAACATCTTCTGTTCCTATTTGACTTCCTGAGCTATCTCGATATATTAGTTGTATGTATTCTAAGTTGTCGTTAGGTGCTAAAAAAGCAACTGTTCCGTAATCTTCTAAATTAGCATACTGAGTCTTAGGAGCGTTAGTTAAAAACCTGTCTGATGATGAAGATAAATTAAAAATACCCAAGCTATAACCAAAGTCATTGTTGAATATATCAAGTTCATCAGTGTATTTTAAGTACCCATTGAAAATCTGATAATCTACTGAATTTTGTGGAGTGTCTATTTGGGTGTCTCCGTTTGCGTCAATATATTGAGTTTTAAACTGAATAGTTAGCCATCTAGCACCTTTTTTATTTATTGAAAATTTATCTATTAAATGAATAGGGTGTGGAGTGTCATCAGTTGTTAAAGTTCCTTTATACTCACTATTGTTTGCAGCCATATTATCAGCACTAACATAATTTTCAACTACTTGTCTAAAATCAAATATACCTACTCCTGCATTGTTTGGAGTTGTTTTAAAAGTAGCTGTTGGTACAGTAGTTGTAGTTGGTGAAATTGCTGTTGTATCGCTTATATAAACATCAGCAATGAATCTTACATTTGTTTGAGTAGCTACTATTGTATTGTTAGATACTACAAAAATTACTTCTTGTCCTACAGGAAGTTGAGGGTATAAAGGTTCTTGTTCTATTGTTGTCATTTATTTTACTGTTGTTAATCCATTAATGATATCATCTTTTACTGCTCCTAACATTTCTTTTCCAAACTGCTTTAAACCTAACATCAAAGGCTTCTGAAAGAAACTTATTCCTTGTATTCCTTTTCTCTTAATGCTTCTAGCTATTAAAAAAGATATGCTTTTTCTTGACATAAATCTTCCTTTTTCATCTCTTGGAGCTATTCCTTTTTTAACTATCCACTTGTCAAGAACCCTGCTAGGTGGTTGCTTTGAAGTGTACTTATAAGGACTTGTAATTTTCCTGCCCTTATAATCTTTGAAACTTCTTCTAACATCTGTTCCTGAAACTCCCTTATCTACAAAAGTACCATAGCTATCCATATAGAATTGAACGCTAAAACCTTCAGCAGAAGTAATTACTTTAAAGCTTAATGACTTTTCTAAATTAGTGCCACCACCTTTAGCTTTTTGTAAATTTCCTTTTGCTCTGTTTACTACTTGCTTACCAAAGCTATTAAGGTATCGTTCAAGTGCTTCTGTCTTCATTATACTAGACCTGCAAATATTTCTACTTGAACATCAGTTGTTGCTGAAGGTCTTACTTCTACAGTAACTAAATCTTGCAATGTAGGAAAAGCAGGACTTGCATCTTCTTCACCAATTAATGCTTCTTCAGCTTGGAATAAGATATGAGAACCCCCTGCTCTTACAGTTACTTGATAGTTAGTTGCTGATGTTACAAAAGCTACTTTCATATCTTGGTCTGTACTTAGGTTAGTTACTCTAAAGTATTTACAGTTCTCTACATCTAAAGCACCATCAGCTCCATAAGGAGTTGAATTAAATACTGCTACTGTTGTAGTCTGTGAGTGAGTACAAGTTAATATTCTTTCAAATACATCTACTATACCTGTTGTTGTTAAAGTGTTTGTAGAACCTCTGACTGAGCCGTTAAGTACTACATTTTCTGTAATTGTTGTTGTTAAGTCTGCCATTTTATTTTTTATCTATTTGTTTAAGTTTATTTATTGCCCAATTTACACCTGATGAACCTCCCCAAGCATCCCACATTATACCCCCACAACCTTCTGAGTAAGGAACGTCTTTATGTTGCTGATGTCTTTTAAATGATGCCATTCTTGCTATTGTATCTCTACTGATAGGTTTTCTGTCTGCTAGTTGTGCTGAACGAGTCCAACCAACCCTAGTTCCACAACTGCTTCCGTTTTCTTCCTTCCATTTTCTTGCTCTTTTAGCATTATTACTAGCTGCTTCAGGGTAGTCGCTGTAACTTTCAAGCTCTATGCTTATTGCTTCTAGTTTTTCTAATATGTCTTCGTACTTCATAGCTTAATTGTTATTTTAAATTTCTTCCATCCTATTTGAACTATTAATCTTCCTATCTTAAACTTTAGCATTAGTAACCTGCACCCCTAGTACCTACAGGAATATCACAAGTTTGAAAGTCATTCTGAACTAATACTCCTAAGTTAAATACATATCCACAACACAAATTATCAAAGCGTTCTTGAAACGGCTCAATAGTGAATTGGTCTTGTGTAAAATATATAGGATGATTAATATCATTGACACCTGCTAGTGATTGTCTTGAACTGTGTCTAAGCATACCTATAATATCTGTACATATTGCTAAAGTCTGATTGAATACTTCTTGTTCATTGTTCTTAGTATTGACTAACTTAGTTAAAGACGCTTGTTGTGCAGTTTGCCAACTTGACTTTTCAGAAACCATATCCATAATAAATATTTGAAAGTTATATGTCAATTGACTATCACCTGTTGTTACTGATGTTGGGTTTACGTGCATAAGCGGAAATTTCTCCATAACTTCAAGATTAAGGTCATATATATCTCCAACTGAAGTTGTGCTGATTTGGTCGTGATACTGACCTAACCTAAGTAAAGTGTTCACGACATTATTATAGCTTTTATTGTTTACCATTTCTTTTAACTTTGTTTTGTGAGTTTAAGTCTGTTTCATAACTTAACCAAGTCAAGCACTCTAACAGTCCTAAATTCGTTATTCTTTCTAAGTTTACTATTTCACCATTTGTCAATCTATACATAACACCAAACCAACCCCACTTCTCTGCAAAGCTTTCAGAAGCTATTGCGTCTTCATTTCCTTCAGCTGCTCCATCAAATACAATGGCAAAATCTCTGACAACTCCTTCCCTAAAGTGTAAAAAAAAACCAATGCACTTTGCACTTGTTGAGCTGACATCTTTTTCATTTCTTCTGTCCTAAGCCGAATGTCTCCATCATAAGCATCAATAATATAAACATCATTCTTCTTTTCTTTTACAGGTCTATAAAGAACAGCCATCACTTCAGGTAAGTGCTTTTCAATTCCACCCTTTATAAATGTTTCTAAGTCTGCATATTCACCTAATGTTATACTATCTAAATCAGGGTGAAAGCCGTACTCAATACCATCTATTTCAATAATCCTTTTTAACTTTGTGTTTTGATTATTTTGTAATTCTGCAATTCTGCTCATTATTACAGCTACATCTGATAAAGCTAATTCCTTTACTAACTGCTTAGGAATGTTAGATAAAGCTGTTATTGTTTCAGTTGCTTCTTTAGTCTTACTACCTGTTTCAAAGTCAATCAGTTGCAACCATTTTTCAAGAGTTACATCTTCCCAACTATTAATAAGTTTGAACTCTTTTACCTTACCTTCTTTTTTAACTTTTACTTTCATCTGTTATATAATAGAAATTTCTTGTTTTTAGTTTACTGCACATAATACTTACCTGCGTTAGGGTTATCTAAGTGATAAATAACATTATAACGAACCCCGTCAATTGCGTGGTTGTAGTTATCTACATAAAGCTTAGAACCTTTGTCAGCGTATATGTAGTTGTTCAATTCTTTAGCTATGTTAGTGCTTTCAGGAGTTACAATTAATTCATAGTCTTGCATACGAGTTATCCCGCTTTCAATAGTTCCTTTTTTTACAGGTTTAATATTAACCCCTAAGTGTCTAAGGTCTGCAATTAGTCTTGGTTCTGCTGAGTCAGCTATGATAAGTTTGTTGTCTACTTTGTCTAATATTATTTTAGCCAACTCATTTGACTTTAATCCGTTCTTATAGATATGTTCTTTTAAATATATCTTACGTTTCCTTTTATCAATAGCTACTTCAGTAAGACTATCAGGGTCTACACTAAAACCAAAGTCCATACCGCAAGAAGTCTGAAGTCCATCAGGATTAAATTCTCCTATTGACCAATTCTCAAATACAACTCCTTCTGCTTTGTCCAACCAACCTCCTAAGATTTTGTGCTGATACTTTTTAAAGTTTCTATGCTTTATAGTGTTAATACGCTCTAGGAAGCTCTGTGATAGATTATCTTCATTATCTAGGTATGTACTATGAATGTAGCATACATTGTCTCTAACGCCGTTAAAACCTGCTTCTACTCCTTTGTCCTCAAAAAACCTTTTGTATATCCAATGCTCTTTAGTTACAGGATTAAGTATAAGTATAATTCTATTCTGTATTTCTTTTTCTCTAATACTTAAATCAATAGTATCAAATATATCCTCGTCTATTAATTCTTCTGCCTCGTCAAGCACCCAAGTGCTTATTCCTTGTAAAGATTTTAGACTTGCTGTTTGGTTTCCCGCTGATGTCTTAATACCTCTAAATAGAATGTCTGACTTGTTTCCTAAATTAACAACCTCTGCTTTATTTACACTAAAGATGTTTTCAAAGCCTAACAGACTAATCTTTTCTAAGAACTCAGGAATGATAGATAGGTGAGCCGATACCATTGTAAATCTTGTAAACAATACTCTTATGTTTTTAGACATAGTAAGTAAAGTCAAAAAGACTGTTACAGCAAAAGACTTTCCTGAACCCCTACCACCTGTAATAATAAAGTATCTAGCGTCAGAATTAAAAAGAGGGTTATATTTATTACTCAGTATCAGTTTCTACAAATGTTATTAAAGGCATATTAATACTATCATCATTTGTTGTAACATCTACCCTTTGTTGAGGTTTACCATAAAAGTATTCAAAGAACAGCTTGACCGCCCATTGTTCCTTTTTGTCAATACCACTTTCTAAAGATTTTAAAGCCTTCTCGTTCATTGGTGTTAAGTTCTCTATTAACTTTTGTTCTGCTGCCTTAGACTTGCGTCCTGCTCCTTTCCTAGCACCGCCATTGTTTATTCGTTTATCCATAATTGAAATAGATTGATTATTCAATCCCTAATATATAATAGAAATTATTCATATTCATTTGGAAGCATAAGCCTTATGCCTAAGTCAGTTAAAGCCCATATCCTTATTTGTTCTGTATATTGCTCAAAGGCTTTTGTGTTTAAAGCTGTTGTACTTCCTATTTTATTTATTACTATTTGATTATCGTTAAAACTTATCATTTCATATTCTGATAAGAACTTAGCTCTTAAAGCATCGTGCATTTCATTAGGGAAATATCCTAGTTCTTCTGCTAGTCCTTGTACGATACATTTCCAATAGTAACTGTTCTGCATATTGCTTCTTGTGTTTCTTTGTTTCTTTACACTAACTATGTAGTCGTTCTCTAATTCTTTTAGGTAACTAAATAGGCTTTGCTTGTCTCTATTGTCTTTTATTACAAACTTCATTTAGTAGTCTTCATTTATTCCTCTTGTTCCTATTAGCTTTTCTTTTGCACTTGCCCAAAGTTTATCACCTCTTTTTTTTTTACTTAATGATGCTTCAGTTCTTTTAAGGCTAGGCATTCCGTCTGTTGGTTCGCTATCCATATACTTACCACAACTGCACTGAGCTTCTTTACATACCCACTTTTCATCTCTTAGGACTATTGTAGCTTTGCCAACTTCTTTTTGTTCCTTACCGCATTCGCAAGTATATAGTGTCATAATATCTTTAATTGTTTTTCCTGCTTATTAATTCTTTCTTCAGCAATCTTAAAATACTTTTCATCTTGCTCAATACCTATAAAGTTTCTGTTGGTATTCTTTGCTGCAACTCCTGTTGAGCCACTTCCCATTGTTGCGTCAAATACAGTCATATTTTCATTTGTATAGGTTTTAATTAAATACTCAAGTAGTGCAGTAGGTTTTTGTGTTGGGTGTACACTTTTATTTTTACCTGTTGCAAACTCAATTATGCTTGTCGGATATCTTTTATTACTTACATTGCCACCTTCTACAAATTGGTCTAAGTGTTTTACATATCCGCCACCACTTACATACTTTTTGCCTTCTGTCATTTGTGGGTTATAAACTCTCGGGTTTTTTTCATCAAACTTTCTTATTAATTCCGCTCTAAATTCTTTGTTCTCTATGTTTAAAACTTCCCATTCGGCAAACCCTTGCATTTCATCAATACTATAAACATCAATAAGTTTATTATAAGTTTTGTTTGTACATAGTCCATACTGCGTGCTGTCAACCCTAAAGCAATGGTCTGAACATTGCCCTATTTTATTTATTATATCTTTCTTTTTTAATCCAATAAAATCAAGTACTTTCTTAAAATATAGTCTTTGTGGGTGTTCGCCTTTAGCGTCGTATTTTGTTGGTTCATTGCTAAAGACTAAAACATCTTCAAAGTTTTTCATTGGCATTTTATTAGCAAGTAATGGGTTGCTTCCTTGTTCTTTCTGCCATATCCATTGATGACTAAATCTATCAATATTACTTGCTATTAATTTAGTTGTAAAGGGTTGGCTTGCTGTTAACATTATAAATCCGTTTGGTCTTAATATTCTGTAAAACATTTCCCACATTGGTTTAAATGGGATTATTTCATCCCAACTACAAGCGGTTGTTCCATAAGGCAAATCGGTCAATATTAAATCAACGCTACCGCTTTCTATTTTATCGCTTTCAATTAAGCAATCACCTTTATATAGCGTCATTGTGTATTCTTTCTAATTCAAAGTGTAGGTGGTTTATTGCTTTTCTAATATCTTCAACTCCTCCGTCATTATGTTTGTTCTTACTTCTCAGAAGATAAGTTACGGCTGTTCCTATATTGTAAGTTAAATCAAAGTTGCTTACAACATCTTTAGCCATATATCCGTTCTTTCCTTTATAGTAATTAGGCACTTCTTGTAATTCAATTGGTGGCATAGTTTCTAGGTTTCTAATTAGTTTATCGTTTTGTGTCATTGTCTAAAAGTTTAAGTAATTGGTGAGGTGTGTATATTCTGCTATCACCATCATAGTTTTCAAAGATACAAGTAAAGTTATCGTTCTCCCAAGTCCAAAGACTTCTGACATTCTTTTTAATGTGGCTGTTCAATACCCACTTAATTGTTTTGTAAGTTCTTTTCATATCTATTGTTTAAGTTATGAATACGCTAAGGGTTCAGTAAAAAATAAGAAA
>Ga0187218_1000076_pt1 | contig 27814 bp, 42 predicted proteins | sample 14SPOviralmetaG_FD_130167 | JGI IMG/M metagenome (GOLD analysis project Ga0187218, IMG submission 130167) | Marine viral communities from the oligotrophic San Pedro Time Series (SPOT) site, San Pedro Channel, CA, USA - 14 SPOT_SRF_2010-08-11... | ecosystem: Environmental > Aquatic > Marine >...
CAAAAATTAGTTAATAAATTTAAGTATCAAATACCATATGCATTTCATCTACCTGCGGTTAAATTAGGAAGATGGGACGGCAAAATTGCATTCTTTCAAATGGGAGGGTCAACATATCTCAATTTAGTAAATGAAATATTACCAATACTCGAAGCGGGCGGAGTATATGTTGAATTAGAGGATAGAAGAACTAAACATAATTTTGAATTTAATTCTATTGATAAAAATTATCTATCACATATTAATTGGCCTACTAATCATCCAATAGCAGGACAGCCGATAGAATTAAGAGATTATCAAGTGGAAACAATAAACAAATTTATTGAAAACCCACAAAGCATACAAGAGATCGCCACCGGCGCAGGTAAGACTATTATTACAGCGGCACTGTGCCAACTAGTCGAACCATATGGACGCACACTGACTATTGTTCCAAATAAAAGTCTTGTCACACAAACAGAAGAAGACTTTCTTGCTTGTAACCTAGACACAGGTGTATATTACGGTGACCGAAAAGAAGTTGGAAGATATAATACAATAGCAACTTGGCAAAGTTTGAATGTATTAGAAAAGAGAGCAAAGAACGAACATAGCACAGAGTTCAAAGAATTTTGCGAAGGTATTAATACAATTATTATCGACGAAGTACATATGGCAAAGGCAGATGTTTTAAAAAGATTATTAACAGGTGCTTTTGCACATTGTGGTATACGTTGGGGACTTACAGGTACAGTACCAAAAGAAGAATATGAATTTATGGGAATCAAATGTTCACTTGGAGAAGTTACAAATAGAATACCTGCAAAAGATTTACAAGACAAAGGAGTACTTGCACAATGTAACGTAAATGTTTTACAGACACAGGATCATCCTATGTTTAAGAATTATCAAGAAGAATTGAAATGGCTAACTACGGACAGCAATAGAATGACTTGGATAGCACAAACAATAAAAGATATTTCAAGTTCAGGAAATACACTTATACTAGTTGATAGAATATCGGCCGGACAAATATTACAAAAAAAACTTAAAGACTCTGTGTTTATATCAGGGTCAACTAAAAATACAGAAAGGAAAGAACATTACGATGAAGTGTCTACAGCACAAAGTAAAATTATTATTGCTACGTATGGAGTTGCATCTGTTGGTATTAACATTCCTAGGATATTCAATCTTGTTCTTATTGAACCTGGTAAGTCCTTTGTTCGTGTGATACAAAGTATAGGAAGAGGCATACGTAAAGCAGAAGACAAAGATCACGTGCAAATCTGGGATATTACAAGCAGTTGTAAGTTTGCAAAAAGACATCTAACACAAAGAAAAAAGTTTTACAAAGAGGCAAATTATCCGTATAATATAGAAAAAATAGATTATGAAAATCCTTACACTAGATAATATATCTTATAATATAGAAAAGATACCTGAATATGTTGACGACTCTTTAAGATTCTCTGTACTTGATAATTCAAATCCTGAGGATCCAGATCATTTTTTTATACCACTTATATTTTTAGAAAGTTTCAATGCCCCGGCGGCAGTATTGCAAATAGGCAAATACAAAATTAAGATGCCATTGGATTGGAAAATGGTTGTTGGTGAAGCAGAGCAAGGAGAACTTCACGTACTACCTATAACAAGTTTAAATGACAGAGGCTTTGATGCATTCTTGTTCAATCCACTATCAAGCAATAAACCTGAATTTGATAACGTTGATATCGTAGATATCTATCAAGAAGTAAAATGGTACTTTCCAAAAATTAAATCTGGACAAATATTATGTGTACCTTTAGAAAATAAACCTAAACCACAGTGTGCATATTTTGTAAAAGATATTTCTAGGCAGTGTGAACTTATCGATTACAGTGAAGTATGGTAGGAACACGCAAAGGACAGTCTGTTACTATATCTGCTCCTTGCTCTCTCATTCCTGATCACAACGATAAAGAGGTTCCGCTTTGGCTTGATAGAGGACAATGGTATCAGGATTTATTAGAACATTTTCATAACCATAATTACGATGTCTATAAAACAATAATTAAAGAAGGAGAAATTACCATTCGCTTTAACAATAGAAATCATGCTATACTATTTTTACTAACTTATGAACAAAGAAATAAAACAGAAGAGGAAATTTTTTGAACTTAGGAACGGGCTCAAAGCAGTTGATTTCCGAAACAAAGATTACTATGACAGAATAGATGACCATGAGCGATCATTATATTCTCCTTTTATGCTTATGAGATATGCTTCAAGTGTATCCTCGAAAGATCAATTTTTTGTTGAACACCACGTAGAGATGATTAATGAATGTGTGAATAAAAATCTTTTCACGTTATCAAGTAAACACAAAAAATTATGTTGGATACTAACATCAATGTGTGGTGCATTACAGCAACAATTTCATCCTTGGATCAAACCAATGAAAAGGGTACAAAATAAAACATTAAAACAGTTGCTGACAATATATCCAAATATGAAAGAATCGGATCTTGAAACACTCGATAAGATTATAACCGATAAAGAATTTGAAGAATTATTAGAAGAGCATGGAATCAACTAAATTTAAATGTCCTTATTGTGGTAAGGAATTCACAAGAGAAAGAACATTACAGGTTCATATGTGTGAACCTAAAAGAAGACATCTACAAAAAAATGAAAAATGGGTGCAGAATGGCTTTATAGTATTTCAACGATTTTATGAAATACATCAAAAAAATCATAAAACTAAAACATATGATGAATTTTGTAAATCTGCTTTTTATAATGCATTTGTAAAGTTTGGCAGATTCATGATGCATATACATCCAATATATCCTGAAAAATATATTGACTACGTTATACTATCAAAAATTAAATTAGATCACTGGGCCAGAGAAGATTTATATGAGGCTTATCTCGTTGACACACTAAAGGTTGAACCTGTCGAATCTGCTATACAAAGATCAATCACAACAATGATGGATTGGGCCGACGAACAAAATGCACAATGGTCTGATTACTTTAGATTAGTAAACACAACGAGAGCAGTTCAACATATTCAGAACGGAAAAATGTCTCCGTGGCTTGTTCTTGGTTGTGTTGCAGGTCAAAAAATGTTACAATCGTTTAGTGACGAACAATTAGATATGGTTGAAAGATTTATTAAACCCGACTATTGGAAAATGAAATTTAAACAATATCCTGCTGATCATTTGTTTGTACAGGAAACAGTTAAAGGAGCAAGAATTGAGTAGAGTAAAAGTTGAAATAGATGATGAATTAGATTTTGATCTTGAAGATGGAGATATGATACTACACATTAAACACAATGGCGACATTGGAAAAGTTTGTATGCCTGACATGAATCCTAAAGTAAAAAATAGTGTTGGCTATCACAAATTACTTAAAGTATTAGAAATTTTAAAACCTGGCACAAAAGAAGAATTTATTAAATGGAATGAAAAGAAATTGAAAGGTAGCATACACTAATGCCTGATGTAGATATAGATTTTTACGATAGAGATGGAGTATTATCATTGTTTAAACATACTCCGGCAACTATTATAAAAGATGAAATGCACGAAAAACATAAAACTGGAATTTACTTCCATGACATTCCAGTTAATCCATCTACAAAACATTCAAGTTTAGATTATAAAAAAGCAGACGAACGAGGATATTTTAAAATTGATTTATTGAATGTTAACATCTACAAAGATATTAAATCAGAAAAAGAACTTGTTGAACTAATGATACAAGAACCAGATTGGGATATGTTGAAAGATCCCAAAATAGTAGAAAACCTTTTTCACCTAAATGGCCATTATAATATTGTATCAAAACTCGAACCCAAAAACATTGAACAACTTGCGGCTGTATTAGCAATCATACGTCCTGCCAAAAGACACTTGATGTATAAGGATTGGCTAGATATATTAAAAGAAGTATGGACGAAGCCGTCCGATGGATCATATTTTTTTAAGAAGTCACACGCAATAGCCTATGCTCACGCAATCGTTGTCCAGTTAAATTTGATAGCACGTGATAAATATAGTTTTGATGCACCATCAAAAAACTAAAAAGAAAAAATCCAAAACACGTACTAAAAGAAACTCCGCTTCAAAAAAGGAACCATATGGCTATCAGCCAGACAATCCTTTAACGATATATTTTAAAAAGTATATTGAAAAGCAAGAAGATTAAATAGGTTTCCGCATTAATTGTATAGTACGTCTTTTCACCCGTTTCTTCGAAATATCTGAGAGTCGCACAGTTGGACCATGTGATATTTTAACATCTTTTCCATTTAGAGTCGTTAATGCATATTTGAATGCTTTGAAATCTTGTTTCAAGAAAATGTTTATTGGTAATTTTCTATTAGATTCCCACCACCAAACTTCACCTAAACGCAAAAACTCTTCCTTGTGAACTGCATCAGTGAGTCTATTGTAGTCATATAGGCTGATTACATTGATATCTTGATTCTGTATAATACCAACATATTCGAACTCACCCTTTTGTACAAGCGATAAAAAAGGGAATTTTTTACCTAATTTTTCAAAAATGTCATTCATAGTCTATCAATAAATACTGTTAAATATGTATTATGCAAACAGTATCAAGGTATTTAATAACCAATCTGGTAAACGCCACTATAAGTGGTTATCACGGAAGGAACTCTAAGGTGTACGATCGCAGACTAAGAATATTCAAAGGAGCATCTAATCCTATAACTTTTACGTTCAAAAACGAGGACCAAAAAGCTCAAACTATCACAAGCAAAACTTATGAGTTTAATTTAATTGATACAGAAAGTCATGAATCTGTTTTAACTAGAAATCTAACTGTACTGGATGATGGAAGTACTCAATCATCTAAAGGACAAGCATCAGTTACTATCACTGAAGGTGATCTTCTAACGTTAGATGCAAAATTTTACAACTATGCAATTAGAGAAGTAAAAAGCGACAACTCACGTGAGGTAACATATACTGACACAGGATATAATGCTTCTGGTACTGTAGAAGTATCTGGTGAAGCATTTCCAAGTTTTATGGCTAGTACTGATGTTACAGGATTATTAACAGCATCAGGAACAAGAAAAACATCAAGTTCTGTTTATGCATATCCAGGAAGAAATAGTAATTCTGCTTTGCATACTGTTGCAGTTTATGGTACAGGCTTCACTGGTAATTTTAAAATACAAGGCTCGTTGGTGACAACACCCACAACAGATGCTGATTGGAGTACTATATCAAATAACTCCATCACAGACCTATCCGGTATTACCTACTATAACTTTACCGGTGTTTACACTTATGTAAGATTCTCTTACGATAATGCATCTGGTAATGCTGGAACCGTTGACAAAATACTTTATAGACATTAAAATATAGTTTATGAACCTGATCCAGTCGACTATTCTGACATCCTTACCTGCGGGTAAAAAGAAAACTCCTTCGGGATGGATTGCCTTTAATGCACCTTGTTGTGTACACAACGGAGAAAATACTGACAGAAGAAAACGAGGAGGCATAATGAATAGTCCAGATGGTACACTTTCTTTTCACTGTTTTAATTGTGGATTTAAAACTTCATATACACCGGGTAGAAAAATATCTTTGAAAACTAAAAAGTGGATGGCCTGGTTGGGCATAGACGATAACACTATTAAGAAAATGGTCATTGAGGCTATGCGTTTAGAGGAAGCAGATAAAACAGCAGGAGTTGAAAAGAAAAAATTTATTTCGTTTAATAAAAAATCTTTGCCAAAGAATTCACACAAACTTGACATTTGGCTAGAAAAATATCTTAAGAAAGATCTAACCGACAAACAGCATAGATACATTGATTTATTGTTAAACTATCTTAAGGACAGAGGCATTGGTCCTGATTGGTATAATTTTATGTATTCACCTGATATGACATTTGATATTAACAAAAGAATTATTATACCTTTTTACTGGAAAGGTGATGTGGTTGGTTATACAGGAAGATTATTTGAAAAAATTGACAAACTAAAATACTACACAGATGTACAACCAGGCTATGTATTCAATATGGATGTACAAGATTGGTCAAGACAATTTGTAATTGTAACCGAAGGACCATTTGATGCTATTTCCATTTCTGGAGTCAGTATACTTGGATCAGAGGTAAATGATACACAAAGAGAACTTATTGATAACCTAAACAGAAAGGTAATTGTAGTTCCAGATAAAGATAAAGCAGGGTCTAAACTTATTGAACAAGCAATAGAATATAGATGGTCCGTTGCTTTTCCAGAATGGGGACAAGGAGTTGACGATGTCGCCGATGCTGTGTTAAAATATGGAAGATTGTTTACAATACAATCAATATTAAAATCAACAGAGTCGAATAGACTTAAAATAGATTTAAAGAGAAAGATGTATGGCAGAGTATAGTTTTGATGTTCAAAAGTTGTATTTAGAAATGTTTCTAGCGGATGCTGAAGCATTTGCAAGAGCATCTAACATTTTTAATCCAAACAGTTTTGATAGGAAACTACAACCAGTTGCAAAATTTATAAAAGACTATGTTGAAGAATATAAAATTATGCCAGAGGTTGATCAAGTAAATGCAAAACACGATATTAAATTAAAAGGCACAAACGATATAGATGCCTCTCATTTCAATTGGTTACTAGATGAGTTTGAAACGTTTTCCAGACACAAGGCACTAGAAAGTGCAATACTTCAATCGGCTGACTTACTTGAAAGAGGTGATTATGCTCCAGTAGAGGACATGGTCAAAAGTGCAGTCAACATAGGATTGACTCGTGATATTGGTACAGACTACTTTGAAGATCCAAAAGGTAGATTAGAACTTTTAAAAAGTTCAAACGGACAAGTCAGCACAGGTTGGGCTAATCTTGATAAGAAACTGTTCGGTGGATTTAACCGAGGTGAACTAAACATTTTTGCAGGCGGATCAGGTGCTGGAAAAAGTTTATTCTTACAGAATCTTGCAGTTAACTGGGCACTGGCTGGCTTGAACGTTGTGTACATATCTTTTGAATTATCAGAAACACTTGCGGCTATGAGAATAGATGCAATGACAACTAACATTCCAACAAAACAAGTAATGAAATCATTGGACGATGTTGAAATGAAAGTTAAGATGTTAAAGAAAAAAGCAGGTAATTTACAGTTAAAATACTTGCCAAGTGGTTGTAATATTTTAGATGTAAAAACTTATATCAAAGAATTAGAACTAAAAAACAAAAAGAAGATTGATGCAGTACTGATAGATTATCTTGACTTAATGATGCCAAAAAGCAAAAAAGTATCTCCTGCAGATTTGTTTATTAAAGACAAGTATGTGTCAGAAGAACTGAGAAACTTTGCAGTAGAATCACAGTGTTTACTTGCAACAGCATCACAGTTAAACAGAGCAAGTGTTGAAGAAATAGAATTTGATCATTCTCACATAGCAGGTGGATTATCTAAAATACAAACAGCAGATAACGTAATTGGTATATTCACAAGCAGAGCGATGAGAGAACGTGGAAGATATCAAATACAGTTTATGAAAACTAGATCTAGTTCGGGTGTTGGACAAAAAGTTGATTTAGAATTTGATATCGATACATTAAGAATTAGAAGTTTAGACGAAGATGAATCAAACAATTATGTTACAAAACAATCAGGTGCTGTATTTGATCAACTTAAACAAAAATCCAAAGTAACACCATCAATACCAAAAGATGCACAACCACCTGAACCTGATCCAACCAAAGGTGATAATATCACTGGTAAAGTTAAAGCAGACGTTCAAAGCAATAAATTAAGACAACTGCTTAACGAACTCCATTCAGACGAAGAGCAGTAGCCAAAGGCGTACCGCGTTTTTTTATATACTAGTTGCGTAAATTTAGAAAAAGCGAGAGCGTTTTTTTGCGTAAAAAGGTTTGTGAATTTAAATGTTCTTACAATATAAACATTGGAGTTTCGTCTTTGGAAGGAGACGGTATGCGAGTGTTGTAAATGTTCTCACAATATAATTTTGCTCCGGCCGGATTTAAATGTTGTCCATCGTCTACAATGTAATTTGAGTACTCCGGTATCTCTGCATATGGTAACACTGGGTCTTTACCCAACACTTGTTGTACCTGTTTGTGCAACACAGGATCTCCCTGGTATCCTGAAGAACTGTTGGAATCTATGAACGTATGGCTGTAGGTCCCTAACAAATGTTTTGTGTACGCAAGTGCCTGCACGAACTGATGCCTAAACATATCAGTGAACACCCAGGCATTGTAATCACTGTTGGCAGTCTTTTGGAAGTTTGTCCTGTTCTTTGCTTCCGTGTCTGCATTACCCGGAGTTATTATATGGAAATGCTGTTTGATTCCGTCCTGTAATTTCAATGCTTTGTAGTTTGGTTTCACGTCATACCACGATTCACTCAACACAGTGTCTGGGGATATTTTGGAAGTTTGGAAACCGTATCTTCTTGCTCCAGTGAGTTGGAAGAACACATGATCCGGTTGTACCTGCGTTAGCAAGGATTCTAACAAAAAATTATGCAGATGTATGGACGATCCTTGTATTCCGGCATTGTATATTTCGTGTTTTCCGTTGTCTAGATAGTCTGCCGGAGCAGGTCTATCTGCATCCGTGCCTGCGGTCCAACTGCACCCAACTAATAATAGTTTCATACGCATATTTACTATTAAATAATTGCCATGAGAGATTTATCGAAAGACAAATATTTTTGTTATCATCCATTTGAGACATTGACAATAACAGCAGATGGTAATGCACAACCTTGTCCTGTGTGGAATATGTCTGATAAATTTCCCATAGCCGACCTCAATCAAAATGAAATTACCATAGACGATATATTCAATTCAGAGCCCCTCAAGAAGATGCGAGAACAGATGTCCAGCGGAGAGGTAGTGTCCGCCTGCAATTCTTGCCACAGGAGAGAACGTGTCAAGTTGGACAGCCAGAGATTGAGATACGGCAGGCGTAGATCCAAAAAAGAAACACACAGCCTGAAGCAGATAGAAATCAATTTCAGCAATCAGTGTAACCTGGCGTGTGCCATGTGTAATCACAATCATAGTTCTGGTTGGTATCAGCAGGAAAAATCTCTGCCCGAGTCTCTGAGGAAAGACATGGATCTCAACAAACACTGGCCTTCCAAACCCTACAAGTATTTTTCGTTATCCAAAAAATTTGTTGACAGTATAGTGGATCGTTTAGACACACTAGAAGTATTAATGATCAAGGGCGGCGAGCCGTTGTACGATAAAAACTGTTTGAATCTACTTAACCGTATTAGTGAAATCAAACCAGATCTAAAGATAGTGTTGGTCAGCAACATAACACACATACCTCAAAAAACTCTGGACACCCTATCAAAACTTACCAACGTGGAGTTGAACATCAGCATAGACGGTACAGGCAAAATATACGAATGGATCAGGGGATATTCATTTGACAAGATAGTGAGCAACTATAAAAAAATTAGTGAATTAAAACTAAATGCTGTGTATGTAAACGTCACTGTCAGTATCTACAATGTGTTCAATGTTGTTGACACAATAAAATATTTCAAGGACCTATCACCCAACAACTACGGCGGCAGTTTTAACTTTGTGTGGGAACCTTTTATGTCTGCATTGACTTTGTTACCGGATACTCATAAAGATAGAATCATTAACGAAATCGTTCCGGAATTGAAAGAACTCGGTTGTGTTCCGGATGACCAAATTGATTCATACGAAAATTACGTTTCCAAAAAATATGATAATCTTCAAAGTGCTTTGGTAACAACAATGGATAAAACTCAAAAAGTTTTTCGAGATTATACCAATTGGCTAAACACAATTAGAGGTATACAAATACAAGACGAAGCAAGTTATTTGAAAGAATTAATGTAATGGATATTGAAAAATTAGAATCGTTGATAGATAGAAATGCAAAAAGGAAACGTCCTATGTATGATCAAGAGATGCGTACATATCTAAAAACAATCGACTACTCTTGGAATTACCCGATAGATCATTATGTTCAAACATTCACTGAATGGTTAACATCTCACAAAACTAATAAATTAATTAACTTGGATGCATTTCCGGACAGACGAATCATACTAGGTGTCACGCAGGCCATCAATGATCTGTATATGATGTATCCTAATCGAGTTGTAATACTCGATGGCGAATATTTTTATCATGATCAATTGTTCCCTGATGTAAAAGTGAGGACGCTGGAAACTTTAACCAACGGTGATGTGCTGTTAATCTCAATGCCTTTCTGTGGAGAGAACTACGGAGTACATCCTAAGATGTCCGAGATACTGCAAAAATGTTTAGATGAAAATATTCCTGTACACATTGATGCGGCATGGTATCCTTGTAGCAGAGGAATAACTTTTGATTTAGATCATCCTGCAATACAGTCAGTCAGTTGTAGTCTAACCAAAGCATATGGCATAAGTGAACATCGTTCGGGAGTGAGATATTCTAGAGCACCTATGCCAGGATATGTTACTTGGATGACCGACAATGATTCTATTCCGTCAAAGCATAATTTTTTTACTGGAATAAAATTTATGCAGAAATTTGGTCCAGACTATTGGTGGAACAAATACGGAGAACACTATGATTTTATTTTAGAAAATTGTAAAAATTTAGCACCCAGTCCTGCAATTCACGTTGCATTTTCTACCGACGACAAAGGAAATGTTATAAAAGCAGTGCCAATGAAGGAAGCATTGTTGTACGTAAATACGTACAGTAATGGAACAACAACCTAAAATAAATCGTATACAATGGCTGTTTGGAAATATGTGCAACTATGATTGTTCGTATTGTCCAACAAATTTACATTCTAATGATTCCAAATTTGATGATCCTAATATAATTGCAAACGCAGTTCAATATACAGTTTCTTCTTTGAGAATGTTAGATAGAGAACCGTCCTTTGAATTTGTAGGAGGCGAGCCCACATTGAATCCAGGACTGTTATCCATTTGTCAACGTATGGGTAATCAAAAATTAAGCAACAAGTTAACCACAAACGGAAGTGCCAGTATAGAATGGTGGGAAGAATATTACATTTATTTTTCACAAGTTGAAATAAGTTATCACACAGAATTTGCAAATCTAGAACATATCGAAAAAGTAATTGATTTTTTGATTGAAAAAGAACTTGCAGTTAAAGTAATGGTCCATTGTACACACCTCGATGAACAATGGAACAAAGCAATACACGTTTATCAAATACTTAAAAACAAAGGATACAAAACAGAATTAAAACTTTTGTTTTCAAACTTTACCAAAGGTTTTCAATTTTATCCTTACAAAACATATCAGTTAAAATATTATTTTGAAGAGAAAGGACAAGACTGGGATCCAGAACAAACAATGTATACCGGAAATTTAAAGTACGATGGATACACTCACGCAAGGCATGATATGAATAGAGAATTTGTAGATAAAAAAGATGGAAGAATAAAAAACAACTGGAACTATAAAGGTTGGAGATGCAACGCCGGTGTTGATCAATTTGTTGTTGATAAAAGAGGAAACGTAAGACGTGGCTGGTGTGGACAAGGAGAAAGATTGGGAAACGTTCTTCTAAGAAATGTGGAATGGCATCAAAAGGCTATCAAATGTGATTTAGATGTGTGCCGGAATGGCTTCGACCAATTAGCGACCAAGTTTAAATAGTCGTATGCACAAAGAAAAAGTAATATCAATAAAACATTATTCAGACAAATTATTTTCATTTAAAACAACACGTAACGCAGGTTTGAGATTTGATGCTGGACAATTTACAATGATAGGATTGGATAACAAAACTATGAGAGCATATTCTATAGTAAGTGGTCCAGGAGAAGACTATTTAGAATTTTTATCTATTGTTGTTCCAGATGGTCCATTAACATCTAAACTAAAAGATATCAAGCAAGGTGACGAAGTTTTAATAGGACCTAAACCGGTTGGAACTCTACTTTGTGATTCATTAAAAAATGATACGACACTATGGTTAATTGGTACAGGAACTGGAATAGCACCTTTTGTTAGTATTTGCAGAGATGCAGACACATATCTAAAATTTAAAAAAGTTATAGTGTGTCACACAGTTCGTACAGTAAAAGAACTTGCATACTATGATTATTTTTTTAATTTAGCCGTGCAAGAATTTATTCAGTATTATCCAACAGTGACCAGAGAAGAGTGGGTAAACAAAGGAAGGATCACTGATCATATTAAAACAGGAGAGGTATTTTCTAAACTAGAAGTGCCACCAATGACTCCAGAGAATGATTCTGTGATGTTATGCGGATCACCTGACTTTAATTCGGAGATGATGGAAATGTTAAAAGAAAACGGTTGGCAAGGTGGCAGTTTAAGTCAGCAAGGAAACTTTGTTTACGAGAAAGCATTTGTTGATAAGTAATGCCAATGTTAGGACAAAGATATGGGAATACACTATACATACAAGGCTCAAAAGGGAGAACGATCTCTCAAGAAACAACAGAGACAAGAAGAGAGACAGAGACGTTCTAACGCCCGTAAGTTCAAAAAACAATCAGAACAAGATAACAATAACACTCTTACCTTTCCCGAAACTGAAGTAATCACACTAGAGCATCTTACCAATCCTGATCGTAAATAGTACAATATGAAATGGGCTTTGGTTGTTTATTTTTTTGTGTGTTGCGGACCTGATGGTGGTTGGAAAACTGCCGAGGAACTGAACAAAGAAGGTTGGTATCGTATTGTACATCCTGACGTTGAATCTTGCGTACAAGCACAATGGCAGTTCATGGAACGTGTAAACAAAGACTTTGTTAGAGCCAGTTGCGAAGAAATTTTAGAGGACTAAAAACCAAATAAATATCATATATGAAAATCACACATCATTTTAGTAATGGTTGTAGTTTCAGCACCAAGAAAGCATTTTTGAGTTGCCATCAAAAACTAGGTGAACTATTACAATTAAATCCAACAGTCAGTTTAGCCAAGGGTGGTAGAGGTAACGACAGATGTGTTACAACCACAATGCATTGGTTCTTAAAAAATCCTGAACGTATGAAAGACACCTTTGTTAGTATAGGTTGGTCTTCCTCGCACAGGTGGGATTATGTATCAGGCCCAACAAAAGAAGGTATGAAAGGGATCAAAGGCGAAATAGCAAAATTTTCATATCAATGGGGGACATGGAGACTGTGGGAAGAAGAATGGATCGCACGTGATAAAGATGTGGATATAGATATGTCATCTGCGATAAGAATGTATACAAATATTCTCACTTTACAAAATTTTTTTAAATTACATAATATTCCTTACGTGATGTATTGGGCATTAACAAACGATTTACCAGAGGACGGAGATCTAAAACTATTAAAAGATGCTGTTGATAAAAAACATTTTTTTAATTTTGAAACTTCAGAACACGTTAAAGAAAATATTAAAATATATAATTCAATGAAGTCTAATAAAACAGTAGAAGTTCCAAACCAAGACTATGTGCAATCACATTTTGAATACGTGGCACAACAAGGTTTAAGAAAAGCATACGACGATGCTCATCCTAATAAACTAGGACATCACCAATGGGCGTACTTGTTAAAAAATTTTGTAGACGATAATAATATTATTTCAAATTAGAATCTAGATCTTTCCAATCATCATCGTTATCTTGAGTAGAACTTTTCTTATCGCAGATAGGATCTGATGATCCAAACATACAACCTAATACGTTTGCTATAGAATCTAGTTTACCAATTGTATCAATTGTGGTATGTTTTTTTTGGTCTGAATTTACTTTTGGTTTTGCACAACCAAACATTCCTAAACAAACTATCATTATTATTATGATCCAAATAAATTTTTTTGAGTTAAAAAATTCCATATTATCCTAATTCCACACAACAACTATATCTTACTTGAAAAAAATAATGATAGATTATTAATCCAATGATAATTCCTTCTAACCAAGCAATTATAGAACACAGCACTGGATACTTCCTTATAATAGAAATTTTCCAATTCATGATTGTTTTTAGTATAGATAGTAATCTTTTCATCACACTTATTTAAATTTTTAGTCGTTGGATAATACTATACTATATGCTTTTAGTTAATGCAACCTTTGATACTATATCTTGCTGTTCTTGTGTATCACAGACATATGACCGGCAACTTTGTCCTTGTTTGGACCTTGCTTGATTCTATATCCTGATGTACCATTTCCATTCACAGCAACTACTGGTCTCGAACTTGCTAAAGAGTTATTAGCTCTTTCTTTCAGTCTTTGCTCACGGAATTTTTTGTGTAAATGATCGAATCGTCCCATGACACCCTCCTTTTTAAGTTAGGTGCGTTCCTTCGGCATAATGCCTACTTCCGTCCTTTAAAGGATGAACGTTAAAAAATTATTTATACGATAATAGCATAGCAGACCTGCAAATACAACATAAATGATTGGTAACTTAACTGTATGTATAACTACTCCAGGATACACTTTACCATGCGTATACGTGCTTCTATGTGCGTTTAAAAGGTAGACTAAAGGTGGTTTATAGTGTAGTATAATTACTGTGACGCCGCTTTAGCTCAGTTGGTAGAGCAACTGATTTGTAATCAGTAGGTCCGCGGTTCGAATCCGTGAAGCGGCACCATCATTACATAGTAACGCACCTAATTAGGTATTTTTGGCAATATTGGTAATTTTGGAGTATTTTGGTTTGGAAGGATGGCAGAGTGGTTGAATGCACCGGTCTTGAAAACCGGCAAAGGGGCAACTCTTTCCTGAGTTCAAATCTCAGTCCTTCCGCCACTCACGGAGCATTAGTGTAGCGGTTAACACGTCGCCCTGTCACGGCGAAGACCACGGGTTCGATTCCCGTATGCTCCGCCACGTGGTCCCTTCGTCTATCGGTTAGGACAGCGGGTTTTCATCTCGCAAAGAGGAGTTCGATTCTCCTAGGGACTACCAGACTATAATTACGTGTGGGGGGATTAGCTCATCTGGGAGAGCGCCTGATTTGCATTCAGGAGGTGGCTGGTTCGAGTCCAGTATCCTCCACCAATAATTTTCAATAAATATCGGTAATGAAAGATACCTATTGTACATTTCCGTTCAAACAAGTTGCTGTTAAAAAAATAAAGAGGGGAAAAATTATTCAGTATGCACCTTGTTGTCATATAAAGCCATCTGCAAGATTACAGATGCCTAATGATGATCCTACACCCGATGAGTTATTCAATAGTCCAGAAATGAAACAATTAAGAAGTGATTTACTAGCAGGCGTTAAAAATCCAACTTGCGATGCTTGTTGGAAAAGAGAAGCAAGAGGACAACGTTCATTTAGAATGACAACACCTTATCAACCAGAAGCAGAGTTGAACACACTCGATCTAACAATGAGTAATTCTTGCAACCTAATGTGTAGAATGTGTACTCCTACAAAATCAAATAAATTAATGATTGATCAAAAGAAATGGAAAGATGCAAGTGTAGATTTTGAATGGATGAAACCATTCTGGTGGGATAGCACTCCTCATTATACAGAGAAAACTAAATTCTACGAATACCTAATGGCCCACACCGAACAGTTCACAACCTTAAAAATTATAGGTGGTGAACCTTTTTATGACAAGCACTGTTTGGCTGTATATGAAAAATATGTAGAGATGGGGACTGCAAAGAATACAGTACTATGGACCAACACAAACGGATTATGTTTTTCCGATAAAGTCTGTAATATGATTAACGAATTTAAAACTGCAAAGGTTACAATATCTTGCGATGGCACAGGAAAAGTTTATGACTATGTGCGACACGGTTCTACTTGGCAAGAGTTTCAGGATAATATGAACAACTATAAAAAATTAGTCAAGAATAGGAAAAAGAAAGTAACAGTAGCATTTACCATGCAAGTTTATAATCTATCAAATATGCAGGATACTTGCGAATACGTTGATAGTATTGACGGAGAACTTTTACCTTATCCTGTATTTCCAGATACCAGAGGAATATATCCATGGTTCTTGCCTGTTGATTATCTTAAAAAATGTAAAGAAAAAGTAACACATCAAAGCGAGGCAGGAGACGAAATGAGGAGATACTTTGATTATTGGATCAAAGAGAACAAAGAAGATCTAACTTTAGTTAAACGTGAAATTGTTTTATTTGATAAATCTCGAGATCAAAATTATGCAGATTATTTAGATCCTGAACTAACGGCTTTACTGAACTCTGTAGATATAAATGACACTGCCGCCGCATAGATCTGCCAAGCACTACAAACTTATGAAAGATAATAAGAGCAGTAGCTCTGTTATCAATAATTTTTTAAACACAGAAGAAATACAATACTTTTACAAATGGTGGCAGGATCATAGGCACAGAGAAAAAGCCAAAGGTGATTACAGCCAAATGGAGAACGAGGGACAAGTGCCTGATGGAACTTCTCTTGGTAATTTAAGATATTCATACGCATACGAAGAACTAAAAGAAATTTTACAACCTAAAATTCAAAAAGCATTGGGTACAGATAATTTTCGAGCATTACCCGGAAAGTTTTATTATGTTCCTAAAGATTATGTATGGGACACTGTGCATACTGATGTTTCATTGTATGAAAGTAAAAGAGCAGAGGACCTGAAAGAGATCTGGGAAGAACTTGGATGTTCTGAAGAGATAGAACGTGCATCAAGAGAAGGATGTCCTTCGGCCAATGGAAAAGAATTTAGAGACTGGGCAACTGAAAATCCGCAGTATGTCATTCCATCTTGGAAAACAATCGTTGTTCCTTTATGGTGTCCTGGAGAAGCAACCACAGTTACATTTGATCAATATGATTACGGTGGAGAAAAGTTAACCGGTTGGTACAATTGGAACAGTAAGAATATCGAATATATGACCGACAAGATGTCAATTACACAAGAACAGTTTGATAGTTGTTTAAGACACATTAGATATGGCAAAAAGAAACTACACGGGTTGAGTATTGAAAATGTTTTTAATTGGAAAGTTGGTTCTGCATTCATGTTTGATTCTGCACAACTACATACCAGCGGTTATTGTAGTGACGGCAAAATAGGATTCACAATGTGGGTTGCCCATAATGAGTAAGTATTGCTATGAAAAAATTCTTTTCAATGAAACTAAAACAAGGATGGAATGAAAATGTTCCGCTCGAACTTGCTAAAAAATTAATTGTAACAGAATCACCTTTTGTAGAATACCTACACAAAAAAAAAGTATTAAAAATACGTCATATAAAATCTCGTAACTGCATAGATCTGTATGCCGACGAGAAACATCTAATGATTGCCAAACTAAAATTTGGCAAAGTCTTTACAGGTAAAATGGGTTTTATAGAATTGTTTATAATGCACCAACTGAAAAGGAAATGTTTATAACTTTTTAAATCTCTAGACGTTGATCTGTAAAGTCTAATCCTTCAAGCTCTTTAGGTTTCCCTTTTGGATATGATGGCTCAATTTTGAACTCTTCACCGGTAGCATCATTCTTACATCCTGCCAACAGCCAATCCCATTTGAAGTTTCCGTCTTCTACGAATTCCCACAGTACATCGTATGTTCCGTTGTTTCTTGATTGCAACAATAATTCTTTTTTGCAATCTTCCATTGTATTAAAAGTTCTTTCCATTTGAAATGTTTGCTGTGTAGCAATAGGATCTTGTGTGATAAGATAAGCCAGAATTAAAATTTTATACATTACAATAATACCAATCTTACAATAAAAAATGCAGTACCACCTATTATCATCGAAACCGCTAAAACTCCTGCCGTGGTATATATTAAATTCATCGTCTTTCTTTATGCCACTCTAATAAATGCTGGCTCGGAGTTTTGCCTGTTGCACCATGGACAGCAAGATCTAGTCCACTGGACAATGCACTTTTTTGATAGTTTCCTGTTGCCGCACCTGTTACTGTGCTTGTCGACAGACTACCAATCAATGGCAATGAACAGCCGTTTAATAATATTGTTATTGTAACTATTCCGAATATATTCTTCATAGTGTTAATTTTATTTTTCGATAAGTTTGCAAGTTTCTTTGTTTGCATTTAGACCAGTATCTTTACCGTAAATCCAAACGTGTGACCAAACAACTTGATCACCTTGAACTGCACACTTTTTTCCAAAAGAAAGTTTTGGACTTTTTGGTACAGAACAACCAACTAATAATAATGCTATTAATATAATTCCTATGTTCTTCATATGACGTATTTACCTTTATGTGCGTACATAATATATAATAATGCATAATTGTTGATGCGTCAACCTAGGTAAATACAGACATGATAAAATACATTTGTGATGACTGCGGTTGTGAACAGCACTGTAAACGTTCTTGTACAGAATGTCGAGACTGTCCTGATTGTGGTTGTAAAAAATGTAAGCAATAAGGAGATTTGAAATGAAAAATTTTCTAAAAAATAAAAAAGTATGGGTTGGTGCCGCAGTAGTGGTAATCATATTCGCTTGGATGCTTTGGTCAGGACAACCGGCTCCAGTGGAAGCTCAGTAATAAGGAGAGGTAATATGTTTTTAACAATAGCCTTTATCATTGGTTTTGTTGCAGGTTGGTATGTGAATGAAAAATTCGAAGACCTAGGTGCAATGAGTAAGAAACTAATGTGGTGGAAGAAGTAATGTTTAAACTGCCAAAAATAAAATTACCCAAAGTTAAGATGCCTGATGTTGTTGGTAAAGCAAAGGACCTTACTAAAAAAGTAGGTGCCAGTGTTAAGTCAACAACAAAAGGTGCAACTAAAGGTATTAAAAGTTTAAATCCTTTTAAAAAGTAATATTTTAAGTAGGGGGTTCTACTATGTGGAACTGGATTAAAAAAGTTTGTCTCCTAGGGTACGAGGATATCCTCAATCCGCCCGGCAAACAGAGCCAAAACGTGTATCGTATTAAAGGAAAGAAGTACGTACTTAAAAAACGTATGACTGCCCGAAAAAGCAAATAGCATATCGAATAAATACTATTATTATGAAGATCAGTGATTCAACATCAATATCAATGCCTATGCGGAATTTACTTTCCATCCTGGCCGCAGTCGCAGTCGGGGTATGGGGATATTTTGGCCTAGTAGAGAGGCTTACATTATTGGAGATGAAAAACGCATCACTTACAAAAGATCTAGAACACGCAGAACAGAAACTCACAGCAGACATTGAGAAGAACAACGAATTCAGAATCAAATATCCAAGAGGTGAGTTAGGACAGAGCTCACAGGACATAGAACAGTTCATGCTGATAGAAGACCTTTACACCACTGTGGAGAGAATGCAGAAGCATCTGGACAGCATGGCAAATAACAAAATTAATATTGAATTCTTAAACAAGCAGATGGAGAAAGCACAGGTGAACATCGAAGCACTCAAAGATGCTGACAGGGAAATAGTTTACAAGAACGGTAACGGAGAAGCACACTAATGATAGAAACAGTATTCGCATTGTTGATGTTGGTCAACGGAGAGATCACGGAACACAGAATCCAAGAGTCAATGGCCAAGTGCCTGAGAGGCAAACGTACAGCAGAAAGACAATACAATGAAAGTGTCAAGTACCAATGCATCAAAGCCAAGGCTGAGACAGAGATTTACATGGGTCAGAAGTCAATCAAAGCAATAATATTAGAATAATGAGTCAATGGTTAACATGGTTAATTATAATTGGCGTTGCTATATATTTGGGTATCTATGTTTGGTAGTGTTGTCCGGGTGTGCTACAACTAATCAAACATTTGTAATGCCTACAGCAATAACTTATCCTGAAGAACGTAAAGTATTAATGGCTGTGCCAGTACTTCCTGTCGAGATTAATATTGTCGAATAATCTTCTTTGTGATTGATTGTAAGAACAATTATTGAACCAATCTTGACTATCAATATCCATACTGCATAATTCACATTTATCAATTACCCATGTTGGGTCAAACCATAAAGGTGTGCCTGGACCAGGAGTGAGACAATGAGTGTGTCTCCAGACCATCTTACGAGTCATGATGTAAATTAGTTTTCGTTTTTCAAGAGTGTACACACAATTATTTAGAATTCTTAAGTCCAAAATAATATGTGTAGATATTAATCTAGATCTGTTCTAACGATGTGTTTTCTCAATGCTCTAACAAGTTCTTCAATTTTATCTATACAAGCAATCATATCTTTATCTGTGATATATTTTGCTCTGTCTTTTAACTTGTCGTATTCTTTCAAAGAGATTTGCACCATTGGAGAAAGATCACGTGACCCTTCGTTTTCGTAGGTCATATCGTTACCGTGCTCTTTATGATCGTCGTATGTTCTTTTTGATTCTGACATATTATAATAATAATGCTAATTGTTGAACTAGTCAACTATTATTTAGAGTGTGGTGGTAATTTTTTTTCTACCCACCATATATGCTTTCTAGTGATTGGATCGTATTTTCTAACTCTGAGTTTTTGGTTTTTCTTTTCACCTTTAGTGGGTTTCATCGCATAGTAATAAAAGCCGTGGTCCTTCATTTTTGAATCCTCAGGAACCAATCTTACTTTTGCGTATGGTTTTTTCGTTTTTGGTTTGTCTTTTGCCATCTTCTATATCCAGTTATCCAATCTTCTTTATAGATTTTATTTACAAAATTTTCTAAATGTTTAGCAGGATCTACTGTATTATTTTTTAAAATTCGCCATACTTTAGTGTTAGCAGGCTTTTTAAACATCTTACTTGTTATCCTCTGCTCTCGAAGATACAATTTTATCTGCTAGTCCGTAAGCCACTGCTTCTTCCGAAGTCATAAACTTATCTCTTTCCATATCGTCTTTTAACTTATCGTATGGTTGTCCTGTCGTCTTCTCGTAAATTTTTGTAAGCTCTTTCTTCCATCTTAACAGTTCGTTCGCTTGTATCTCAACATCGGTTGCTTGTCCTCTAGCACCACCCAAAGGTTGATGTATCATATGTCTCGAATGAGGTAACATCAATCTTTTTCCTTTTGTGCCTGCTGATGCAAGTAATGATCCCATTGAGCAGGCTTGTCCTGTTACGATAGTCTGTATAGGACAGTTGACATATTGCATAGTATCATAAATGGCCATACCTGCTGTAACTAATCCTCCTGGGGAGTTTATGTATATTGTAATATCTTTTGATGGAGATTGTGATTCTAAAAATAATAATTGGGCACAAAGAACTGATGAAGTGTGTTCACCAATCGGTCCTTCAAGCATTATAATTCTGTCTTTCAGCAAACGAGAAAATATATCGTAACTTCTTTCTCCTTTACTAGTTTGTTCTATAACTATTGGTACAAGTGAGCTCATAAATTAATATTACTTTAAATTGTTATCATTGTCAACCACTACCAAGATGTCCATTTGACATTAAAGTCTTTACCACGTAGACCTTTTTCATGATATACGTAACAACGTGAATGGTGTTGCTTGTCTGTTTCATCTTTTACATCAAAGTGTCTAATCCAATCTTTATCTAGGTTGGTCCAAACTCCTTGATTAAAAACTTTCAATAATGCCTTTTGGTCTAAACCAATTTGGAAATGATCGTTGTTTGCTGTGTGTACAATGTCTTCAGCGACATTTCGAATTTTAGATAAATCGTTTGGATGTAAATGGCAGAACGTTGCCATTATTCTACCTCCGTGTTTTGAGAATGCTGTTTGTTTGAATAACTCTTTTCTGGATCTCCTGTTCGGTACTCGTTGTGCATATGCATCAACATCGGCAACAATTATTGATTGGTCGGATCTCATATTGTATCCTAACAAAACAAAACGTTGGCATTGTGTATAACTTTCGTATATCCATTTTTTTATAACACTATCTTCGTTGGTTCTCTCCGTTGCTATTCGAAATTTATCTACTGCCACTTTCCACTCGTAATCGTTTGTGTTGCAGTGGGTATGAGATATTTGTTTACTCTCCAACCATTTGAGAGATTGTTCACTAGGATCAATTATGTGTATGTGTACAGGCAACTGCCATAGTTCAGTGAACGTATCGTAAAATCTTTTGAAATAAACTTTAAAGTATCTTTCGTCGCAAGAACAAAGTATAAATCTTTTTTCGCTTGGCCAACTACCTTTTACATTATTAAACATATTTTTATATACCCGGTATTGCTGAAGACAACACCGGGTGGTTCTTCAGACCGTTTAGTGCATCCACCTGCTCTTGCATACAGGAAACTCCAGTTGATTTGACTCTCGCCTGACTCAATGGGTGTCTATACTTTCACCATGGATACATTGATATTATATGATGATTTGATGTTTAGGTCAAATAGTTTTAGGATATGAGGAACGCACAAGGATAGAGTCCTTGCGTATTAGTTTTAATACTATTTTGTATTAACTACCAAAACTAACACTGTTAACTTCAGTTGCTGATCCTGTCGCTATTGTGATTACATTTGCTTCACAATGAGCGATTCTTTTTGCTTTGATGTCAGCCAGTGCCGCATCTGAGTCAAAAGCATCTTTAACTGATTGGTTAACCCAACGTTGTGTTACTCTGATTTGATTCTCACTTAGGTATTCCACTTTTCTTTTCATTTGTCCATTGTCAAGATAAGTGTTTGCCATGTGAGTTGCAACTGATTCAGCCGCTGTTTTACCTGCTTGAGTGTCAGAAAACCAACCTTTGGAGTTGTTTGGTCTTGTATAAGTTTTTGCTACTTCTATTGCCATAGTTTTTAGTTCCTTTTAATGCTTGTATTTATTAAAACACAGTTGTATTTATATGTTGTGCTAGGGGTTCGTATGATATGTGTTATTTGTCTTTGTTGACTTCTTCAAAATCTGCGTCAACGACATTGTCGTCCTTGGGTTTTTCTTCTGCTGGCTTTTGCTCTTGCTGTTCTTTGTATACTGCTTCTCCCAATTTCATAGCCGATTCTGTTAGATCCTTGATCTTATTTTTGATTGCATCAGTATCTGATGTCTTCAATGCTTCTTTTAGAGTATTGACATCCGCTTCAATCTTGGCTTTGTCTTCCGCTGACAGTTTATCACCGTGTTCTTTCAACTGCTTGTCCAACTGGTGTGCTAGGGTATCTCCCTGATTCTTTACATCAACTGCTTCTCTCTTTTGTTTGTCCGCTTCTTTGTTTGCTTCTGCTTCTTTTACCATCTTATCTATCTCGTCATCTGATAGTCCGCCTGATGCTTGTATAGTAATTTTTTGTTCTTTGCCTGTGCCTTTGTCTTTTGCACTTACACTGACAATACCATTTGCGTCTATGTCAAACGCAACCTCTATCTGAGGTATTCCACGTGGAGCAGGTGCGATGCCTTCTAGATTGAAGTTACCCAGTGCCTTGTTGTCCGCCGCCATCTCTCTTTCACCTTGTACAATTCTGATTGTGACTGCCGCTTGATTGTCTTCTGCTGTTGAGAATACTTGGCTTTTCTTTGTGGGAATGGTTGTGTTCTTTTCAATAAGTTTGGTTGCGACACCACCTAGTGTTTCAATGCCCAATGATAAAGGAGTTACATCTAACAGTAATACATCTTTGACGTCACCTTGTAGTACTCCGGCCTGTATCGCGGCTCCGATCGCCACAACTTCGTCTGGGTTAACTCCTGTGTGAGGTTCCTTGCCAAAGAACTCTTTGACTGTTTCCGTAACTTTCGGCATACGAGTCATACCACCAACAAGCACTATCTCTGTTATGTCGCTGGCCTGTAGTTCGGCATCCTTCAATGCTTGTTTGCAAGGTGCCAGTGTTTTCATTACTAGGTCCTCGACCAGTGCTTCTAGTTTTGCTCTAGTCATCTTGATGTTCAAATGCTTTGGTCCTGTTTTGTCAGCAGTGATGAAAGGTAGATTGATCTCTGTCTGTGCCGCAGATGATAGTTCTATCTTGGCCTTCTCCGCCGCTTCCTTGACCCTCTGCAGAGCAAGGTTGTCCGATTTTAGATCGACTCCGTTGTCTTTCTTGAATTCTGTTAATAGGTAATCAACAATAACATTGTCAAAGTCTTCACCACCCAATGATGTGTCACCGTTTGTGGACTTAACTTCAAACACTCCGTCACCTATTTCTAATATGGATATGTCAAACGTACCACCACCCAGGTCGTACACTGCAACTGTGCCTGACTTCTTCTTGTCAAGGCCGTATGCGAGAGCGGCCGCTGTTGGTTCGTTCACTATACGTTCAACTTCAAGTCCTGCGATCTTACCCGCGTCCTTGGTCGCTTGTCGCTGTGAGTCATTGAAATACGCAGGCACAGTGATGACCGCTTTGGTCACTGCTTGTCCTAGATACTTCTCTGCTGTCTCTTTCATCTTCTGTAAAACGAATGCGGATATCTGCGATGGCGAATACTTCTCGCCTTTTGCTTCTACCCAAGCGTCTCCGTTGTCTGCTTTGACTATCTTGAAAGGGGAAGTCAAGATGTCTTTCTGCACAGAGTCGCCGTCAAATTTTCTACCTATCAATCTCTTGGCCGCGAATATCGTGTTTGTGGGATTGGTCACTGCGTTCCTCTTGGCAGGCATCCCCACCAGTTGCTCGTCTCCGAAACCCACCACTGATGGTGTGGTCCTGTTTCCTTCTGCGTTCTCTATAACCTTCGCTCCGCTACCTTCCATGACAGAAACGCAAGAGTTGGTTGTTCCTAAATCTATTCCTATAATCTTTGTCATAACTTCTATATAAACATTATTTTTTAAAATACAAGAGCATTTGGTAAACTTTTTTCACAATCCATCTTGTGCCCAGTATCAACATAGCGAGTGGCAGTATTATGAAGAAACACAACACACAGGCCACTATGCTGACGATCACCCTGATGATGTTCAACACCCATCCACTGAACTGATATTCCGGATAGAACTGATATGTTTTCTTGCCCATAGTACTGATATTATAGCATATGCACAACAGTTGTCAATGATGTTTGGTAAAGTAATTTGGAAGTGTGTCACACAGGGCAGGCGGGAACCAACCCTGTGTGTTAGATTAAAATTTAGAATTTTAATTTAAAGCCAATAACAGTTTCAGTGTGATCTAAGTTCACATCAAAATCGTTATTAACATAAACAGAGGCTCTCTCACCAATGTCTTTGTCAAAGTCAAGTTCAAAACTATTAAATGTTGCATTCATATTGTCGTCAACATCATAATTCAGACCAGATGTAGCACCGATGCCTGCCCACAGATCCACGTGTGAATCCAAGTACATGGCGTTAGTTTCAGCCTCTACTTTTCTTTCTGCTCCAAATGTGAAGTCAACGTCAGCCGCTTCTGCCGGTGCAGGTTTGAATACAGACCATAATATTACAAGTGCCGCAATTACTGCCACACCTAGGCCCATTTGTTTCTTTGTCATTTTCATCCTTTTATCTCCCTTTGTTAGTTTGATTATGATAATGCGACCATCGGCCGATGATCGCTTCGGATTGTACGACATATTTATCTTAATAGCAACCTTTAATTGTATGTGTTGGTAATCTAACTCTCCAGCACGAGCATCAATGCGAACAGTGTGACCATGCCGTAGTACATCCAATAACTCTTGCAGTGCCTCCAGATCAAACGCAAGGGGATCTCTCGCACTCGTGTACTGCACCAACGAGTGATCGGTTCGTGTGGCCTATGCCCTGCTCTGTAAGATGACACCAAACCCATGACCACTCCGGGCAGTGTAAAGAACAGTATTATCCACAACGCAGTCTTGATCATAACCATATGAGAGTTTTGTGATAGTAGCCCAGAACTATGCTGATCAGTATTGCTATTAGAAAGAACATAACCAGTAAGCGGAACATTGTAAAGTATTTACGGACATACAGGCGGGTATAAGTGCCCATATAATTATGCTGTGCAAATTTTTTAGATCTGAGGTACACACCACCCAGGTTGCTTTTATGACCCGTTTTGGGAGACCGGTATAGTGCCCTTTACAGCACTTGTGCATTTTTTTTATATAGGGGGTATTTTATCGGCCACCTGGTGATTCTTACCCCTTACCAAAAAAAATTACCGTTTTTATTTTATAATCCTGAAGCCCCTGGTGCCACCTCCGGCCACCATGCCTACCATTCTTGATTGTGTGTCGTGGTTCAAAAGAATAGGCCCTATGCTATAATGCACACAGGGCCTACCTTTATTCTCAAGGGAGGTCGAGAATTCTATAATAGTATGTCGAGTATCAACAGGGTGATCCATACTGCACCCACAACTTCTAATCCACTCATGTGTTTACTCCTCCTGGTCTCATACAGGTCTGAGAAGCCAATTGTTTATACTTGTCTGGTGCCATCTTCCAAAGGTCTGCTATCTTCAATACCATTCTCAATGATATCTCTCGTAGGTTGGCCTTGTTATCGAATACGAACTGCACCAGATCTGCCTGTGTCTCTTGGTCCATATTGTACTTGTCCAGCATACCTTGTCTGCATATCTGCTTGATCCTAAGCATACGATCTCGCATACTGTCAATGGTTAGATCCAAGTAATGACATCTAGATTGTAATGCCTCCAGGTGATCCCGCAACTTCTTGCTCTTGACATTGTCGAACTTCACATTGGTAATGAACACAACACCGCCATTGAACTCAAACGAATTGGGCACACCTTCATTCCGTAATGCACTGGACTCTGTGTTCCAATGCAGGCATCTCTTACGACCTGTGTCCAATGCCGCCTTGAGCAGGTTCAACGATAGGTCATCATACAGTATGGCATCACAGTCATCGAAGCATACCACATGGCCTGCGTCGGCGTGTTCATATAACTTCTTGTATAATCCCACGGCACTCATTGCACCCTTGACCACCTCAAACTTCCGTCTGGATCCTGCTATGTCATCGAAGGTGCTATACTTCTCCAGGGTCGTTTCAACACCATAAGATTTACCAATACCGGGCGGTCCACTAACGATCATCGCCCGGACCTTCTTCTGTGCCACTGCTTCGGTCATCTCATTCAGTATCTCGAATCGTGCTTCTATACGGCCGATCGCTTCTTCATCGGTCTCCGTCTGCTTGGGTTCCTGGGTAGCCCCACCTTTGAACTCGTCTCTGAATCGTATGTATTCGCCCTCATTAACTACCCTGATATCACCAATGCTACCCACATTGATCCGCACCTTATCCAGGCCCTCGTAGTCGCTCATATCAGTCACAGCAACGGTGACGAATCCACCCGGCTTGCCTGCGAACTTCTGATAGTCTTTCACTATCGGAAATATACGACCTGACTGGTCCTTATTACGATAGGTTCCTTGTTCTATTTTAATGTATTTTTTCAATAGTTCCTCCCTTGTTTATAGTGTTCATTATAGCATCATATTCGTATATGTCAAATGGTTGAGATTGGTAAAGATTGGTAAGAACCTTACCAACGATAGATCCACATTGATATCCTGGTAAAGATTGGTAAAACGGTTCTGACTTGCCATGGAAGCGTACGGGTGATGAATATGGTTGGTAAGGTTTGGTAATGTCTGGTAAACACAATACGAGCAGGCCATATTGTTTCAGATCCTGCTCTGTCCCCTGCCTGGTCATCCGTACGGATCGTGTCGCCCAAATTTGTAGGGCAAAGGGTATATTTTTGTTTCCAAAATCCTTAGGATGGGGTACTATGCTAAAATGCTCCACCTCCGTAATCCAGGTTAAATAAACATATATGTCAAGCAACGATTTAGGACAAGACCCAGAACGATTCCGTAAGCCTCTAATCCTCACACAAGAAGTGGAGCCAGAATTAAAGCATTCAGACCCAGTATCACCATCCGCCATATCACGACATCTAGCAGAATTAAAGGTAGGATTGTACGACTCTCGCATATATA